>Ga0302320_10000656_pt1 | contig 82252 bp, 82 predicted proteins | sample Bog_T0_3_FD_202130 | JGI IMG/M metagenome (GOLD analysis project Ga0302320, IMG submission 202130) | Peat permafrost microbial communities from Stordalen Mire near Abisko, Sweden - Bog_T0_3 | ecosystem: Environmental > Terrestrial > Soil > Wetlands > Peat | place: Sweden: Abisko, Stordalen Mire...
CCTATCAAAAATCGCCTGCGTTTGCCCATGACCGAGACAGCATTGTCTTTGCCTACCGCCAGTACCAGCGGTTGGTCGCTCACTGGCGGAAGGTGCTTCCGAAAGAGCGCTTTCTCGATATCGACTACGAAGACCTGACCGGAAACCCCGAGCCGGTAATCCGCCGCATGGTTGGGTTTTGTGGCCTATCCTGGGAAAGTGGCTGCCTTCAACCACAACTGAACGACCGACTTGTCACGACTCCAAGCCTATGGCAGGTCAGACAACCCATGTACCGATCCGCAGTTGAGCGATGGCGCGTATATGAACCTTGGCTTGGCCCATTTCGCCAGCTTGTTGGTACCTAATCCGCCTTGGTATAAGTATCCGTACCGTTTTCGTCAGTGTGAGTAAGAGTCTTGCCGTCGGCCGATTCTTCCAGCACCACTGGCTGGAAGATGGTGTTCATCGTTCCCTTGCCAACGTCTTTCTTGGTCGGAGGCATGCTTGCTTCCGTCATACCCATAAACGTCTTTGGGGTTAGTGTGATCTTCTGCCCCTCTTCCTTCCAATCGCCAGTGTAATTGACTTCCCTAATCTTGGCGGTGTAAGACCCGTCGCCACTTAGGACTAAAGTGCTCGTCATGATGGGTTTTGTGTCGTCGTATCGAGCAGCACTCTTTTTCTGCTTTCCTGAACCAGGTTTGAGCACTCCTTTCCAGTTACCAGCCCACTTGCTTGACGAACAGCCGATGTCTGAAATAGCTGAGGCAAGCAGAACCGTAAGTCCCAGCATTGGCAAGAAAGTCTTGACGCCCTTCATAAGTTACTAGGATGACATCCTTGGCTGTAAAAAGCGATCACTAGTGAATCTAGCGTACGAATCCTTAAACAATTGACCGAAAAGCTGATATGGATCCTCGTCGGCTAAGCTTCATGTAGCAAGACGTTTTCCTCTTCCCGAGGAGACCCCGACGAGGACACGAAAGAGAAGGGCAATCAACCGGATCTTCAGTTTGGTCCGCTTGCCCGGAACATGTTGGGCAATCGCCCCCTATTTGAGATGGGTACAGCCCAAGCCGACATAGAACCCTAGAAGCACTTTCGCTTTACACCATGCTTAGCCTGCAATACATCGCTGCTAGACCTTTGAAATCCCCGGAGAACGAATACCGGGGTGTCGACTCTTTGGAAAGGCGAGGTTAGCTAGGAATTTCTGCCAAGCCCTGCCGTACAAGCTCAAGGGTCTGTTCTCTTTCGGACCCTACCAGTTCCAGTCTTGGTGGACGGACTCTTTCGGAGCCCATACCCACCTCTTGTTGGGTTAGCTTGATGAGTTGTACGAATTTCGGCACCACATCCAGCTTGAGTAAAGGCAGGAACCACTTGTAAAGAACGGAAGCCTCCTCAAACCGGCCCTTCATGCATAAGTCGAATAGTTCGACTGACTCCTTGGGGAAGGCGTTGACGAGCCCAGCAATCCAACCGACGGCGCCCGCCTGAATGGCCTCCACAATGAGATCGTCGACACCGACGAAGATCGCCATCTCGTCCCCCAACAGATGCCGAATTGCAGTGACCCGTCTGACGTCCGCACTCGATTCCTTTACTGAGTGGAGATTTGGGTTGAGCTGTGCGAGCTCTGCCAGTTGTTCAGGCAACACGTCGACCGCATACGCGATCGGGTTGTTATAAAGCATACACGAAAGGTCCGTCGCCTTGAATACGGCATCGAAATGGGCGCGTGTCTCTCGCCAATCTCCCTTATAGACGTAAGCGGGTAGGACCATGAGCCCACTACATCCTACGCTCTGTGCGTCTCGGGCGAGTTGGACCGACTCAGCCGTGCTCAATGCCGATATTCCGGCCACGATCGGCACTCGGGCTCCCACTGTCTTGACACAAGTCGCCAGGATCGCCACTTTCTCATCGTAAGCGAGGGTAGCTCCTTCCCCAAGCGAACCAAGAGCCATAATGCCCGTACACCCACTGTCCACTAACCATGTTATATGTGCCGCGATCGCCTCATGGTCAACCGTCAGATCGTCCTTAAATTGCGTCGTTATTGCTGGAATCACTCCCGTCCACTTCATTTGTTTATCCTCAATTTGTTTTCCTTTCCGCTTCAGGAATCTTCTCAAAACCGGCAAGCGGTACCGGAGAGAGCGGTGGACGCACCGAACCGTGCTCCCAGTTGAACAGAAATCGCGTTGCCGGACCACAGATGCGACCCTGACAAGCCCCCATTCCACAGCGGGTCTGGAGCTTGGCGGCCCGAGATGACTCCCAGCCGACCAACTGACCCATTCGAACATCTTCGCATCGGCAAACTACCGTCTCGGAGGCACTCAGTTCTCGTAGTTCCTGCCGCAAGGCAAAAGCTCGATCTAAATGGACGGCAAATTGTCGCCATAGCGTCCTCTCGGTACGAAGGTGATGGATCAGATTCTCCTGGCCGGTCGATGCCAAACCCGCGATTCTTCCCTCGACGACCGAGAGGTCGATGCCTCCAATTCCTGTAGGCTCACCTGCACAATAAACTCCCTCAATCGAAGTCTGCTGCTGATCGTCGACTTTCACGAATCCCCGTTCAACATCACATCCTAGAAGTAATGGCATCTCGAGGTTTGGAACAAATCCGAATGCACACCCAAGGTAATCGCACTCGATCAGACGAGTCTTGTATCCAGAGCGCAAGGTAACCCGTTCGAGACGTGCGCCGCCTTCTGCCGACTCGATCCAACTTCCAAATTTGACCCGGGTTCCGACTTTGCGCATAAGTTGCGCGCCTTGAGCTAGCTTCGATGGCATGCGGACCAGTTTCGAGCCGAACCGGGCCAGCTTGCCAACTGGAGCCTGTTCGGCGATGGCGACTACCCTGGCCCCGTGTTCCAATAGGTAGGCGCCCACTGCCATAAGGAGGGGCCCCGAACCGGCAAGCACGATCCGTTTTCCCTGGACGTCCAGACCTTCTTTCACAAGCGCTTGCAGTCCACCCACTCCCATCACGTTTGGAAGGGTCCACCCTGGAAACGGCAGAAACAGCTCTCGCGCCCCGGTCGCGAGGATCAAATTCTCATACTGAATGTGTCCGGTCCCGTGTTCGCCGTTAACCGCCAACACGCCCGCCGCTGGCGCATCGTACACCGCAGTGTTGTCAAACCGAACAACTCCGTGCTTGGCTATCTCCTCGATTTGTCCAGCTACGGCAGGGTTTGCCTCACCTTGGATCGCACGATAAATCTGCCCTCCAGGAAGATCGTTATCATCTATCAATGCAACCCGCGTGCCCTTAACGGATGCTGAAAGCGCGGCTGCGATACCGGCGGGGCCAGCGCCCACGATCGCCACATCAAACACCGTCTGATCAGACATCGGTCAAGACCTCCATGCCCTCAACACACCGAACCGTGCAAGACCGAATTTGGGAGACGCCGTCAATGGTCACCCGGCATTCATAGCAGATACCCATTCCGCATACCGGCCCCCTGGTTTCCCCATCTACCGAGCGTCGAAATTGAGATCTTCCCGAATTCATCAAAGCGGCCGCCACCGACGTCCCCGGCGCGACCTGATAGGAATCTCCGTTCACTTTGATCGTAATAAGCTGTGCGGACGGTTCGGCTCTCATCGATACCCTCCAGCCCTCGGCGCATAGGGAGTTCGGTCGATTCCGGACTGTGCTTCCGTGGCAATATCGGCGATGAGCTTGCCCGTCGCAAGGGAGGTCGTAATTCCAAGCCCCTCATGTCCGGCGGCAATGAGAAGAGTAGGATCGCTCGACATCGCGCCAATGATCGGTAGTTTGTTGGGGGTGGTAGCGCGAAAGCCGATCCAAACCCGAATCCCGGACAAGCTCACGATTCCGGGTAAGTACTGAATCGCCCGGTTGACCATCTTGGCGATCAGACTTCGGTCGATCTCAGCGTTCCAACCGACAAATTGTCTGGACGACCCGAGCAGGATCTGCCCGGTGGCTCGCGGCTGAGCATTGAACGCGACCGATTCCTGGGACATTTCGTGGGCACTCTTCAGGTAGCCGAGTTCAACCAACTGGTGATGGACAAATCCGGGGTATCGGTCCGTGATGATCAAGTGCCCTTTGCGGGGTTCGATCGGCAATCCCGGTGTCAATGCCGGAGCATGGTCTCCCGCCGCGTTGATTACAAATCCTGCCGAGGCAGAAGTGCCATCCTCCAACTCGACCTCTCCTGAACCGATTCGTGTCACCGCCTTCCCTTGCCACACCTCGGCCTTGCTACGCCGCGCCTCCTGCAAGAGCCATTCCGCGGCTGTCATTGGGTAGATCACACTATCCTGAGGGACCAACAGTCCTCCCGGTAGGCCCTTACGCAAGTTGGGCTCTGCCTGCTCCATCGACTTCGAGTCGAGTACTTCGGCTCGAACCCCATACGTCTCGTAGGAACGACGCTTCCCCTCAACATGCGAAAACTCCTCTTCATCGGCCGCAACCCAGAGGGTACCGGTCTTCCGCGGCTCGCAACATTCTGGCAATGCAGGGTAAAGGCCGTTCCAGAGCTGCTGGGAATAGTGAGTGAGCACAAATTGGGCAGGAGAATCATCCATGACCACCACGTGCCCCATTCCTGCTGCCGTCGCTCCACCTCCAATCGGCCCTTTTTCGACAATGAGCACCCTCTTGAAGCTTTTCGACAGGTAGTAGGCGCAGGCGCAGCCGACAATCCCACCCCCAACCACAATCGCATCGTAGGTATGGCTCACTGGGCCTCCTCGGATAGGACCCGACTGAAAAGGGGCTCTTTCTTTACGAGCCTTGAGGCGGAATGAAGACCGTAGGTGGTAGTAACTTCAGGCCGAGGTCTATTTTGCCACTCGTTCGATCGGCAAAGACTCGCCGGGATTGTGCCGGTCAGCCATCCCCTATTGCACATCTCTTCAATTCTGGCGCGCAACTTGCGTGATTCAATTCCAGCCAATGGCCTGTTCCACATTCGGGACAGGCATCTCGCAAACGGTGAACTCCGTTGATCCACGTTGCTATTCTTGCCTAAAACAACGGGCATCGTGTCAAGCAATCTCATATTGGGAATCGGGGCCGACAAAACTCATATTAGCATTAAATCGTTTAATGTTTAATGACTTTGACTGAGTGACGCGCGTCTCAATCCGGGTCACTTCCGTTTTACACAAAGCCCCCTCCGTCTTGCTAAACTCATCTCGTGAACAATAAGGCTTATGCCCTGCTGCTATCTGTCCTAGCTTTCGCTTCAGTCGTTCATGCCGGAGACATCACCGTCTATGAGGACAAATACGGCGTACCAAGCATCGTAGCGAGCGACATCAAATCAGCAACCTTCGCTCTTGGTTACGTACAAGCCAAAGATCATGCACAGCGGATGGCGTTGAACTACAAATTGGCTAGAGGCCGAAGTTCTGAGGCAACCGGAAAGTCCTCTTTACTGCAGGATGGGTTTCTTCGTGGCTTGGGATTTGAGGCAAAGGCTCAGGAATTGGCCCCAAAGCTCTCGAACGATGCCAAGGTGATCGTGGAGAGCTTCGTTGCAGGAACAAACAAAGCGCTCTCCGAGCAAAGGGCCACCCTGCCCAAGTGGGTCGAGCCTTTCACCGTCATAGACGTGCTGTCTCTGACGCAGTTCGTCAATGCCGCGTTTCCGTTGCTGGACTTGTCGCAGAGAATCAGCCCCGGCGCTGGTTCGAACCAATTTGCACTTGCTCCTTCAAGAACTTCGACTAAACATCCGATTGTCTCGATCGATCCTCACTTGGGATGGGATGGCCAGGATGGCGGGATCATATGGCAAGAGTTTGCGGTCTACACCCCCGAGGTGAGTTTTCGGGGCGTTGCCATCCCCGGACTGCCCATCGGAGTGTTGGGGCACAACGACCGGGTTGCTTGGTCGATGACCAATAATGATCCTTCGCTGTACACGCTTTACACCGTCAAGGTGAACCCCAATAACCATAGCCAATACAGCTACCACGGCAAGTGGAAGGAGTTCACCTACAAAACGGAGCAGATGCGGTACCTGGATGGCGGCATCCTCAAAGCAAATACCACGACCCTCAAATTGACGGAGTGGGGTCCGATGATCCCCTTTAGCAATCGTGCGGCCCGATTCTCGGTTCCGGATCCGGAGACGACTTTTCGACAGGGTATGCAGATGATCCAAGCCAAAAGCGTGGGCGATTTTCGCGACGCGCTCAAACTTCATGGGCTTTCGATGTGGAACTTCGTTTATGGGGATACCGATGGAAATATTGGCTATCAGTACAATGCAGACGTTCCCCAGCGGGACGAGTCGATCAATTGGGCCGGTATCGTTGCCGGGGATGATCCAAAGACCGAGTGGGGACCACCTCTAAGTATCGATGAACTGCCTCATGCAGAGAACCCCGCATCTGGGATTCTGGTGAACTGCAACTCGTCTCCCTTTTTGACGACGCTCGGATCTGAAATCAAAAAAGAGTGGCCAGCATATGTGACCACCTATGGCCCGACAACACGGTGGGAAATGCTGTCGGCACTGCTGACCAACGCCAAGCGGGTGAGCCCCGCCAAAGCAATGGAACTGGCGACCGATTGCACTGTCCCCTATGCAGCCGCAACGGTTGACCGGCTTTCAAAGCTCGTGGACGTAGGAAATGCAATCGACATACTCAAGCGCTGGGACAAGAAAGCCACGATTGACTCGGTCGGATGTGTTCTGTACACGTATTGGCTGCGCGAAAACAAGGGGAACGTTGCCCTCTCGGCCGCTGCGAGTCGTGGCGCAGACTGGACTCCCGAACAGATCGCGATCGCGCGAGAGTCGCTTAATTCAGCCGCCAAGAAGACGATCACCGAACAAGGAAGCCTCTCGGTTCGTTGGGGCGATGTGCAATACATGCAACGCGGAACCGTCAAGAGTCCGGTTCAGGGATTCGGGTATGTCGAACCGGGGACTTCATTGGCAGCCGTGAGCCCTGCTTCGGCAGGTTCGGACACCCTCAAGGGTGGACGATCTCACGCAACCTTTGGGTCCAGCTTTCGGATGATCGTATCGTTGGATCCCAAGGGTATCCAGTCTTGGAGCGTGTTGCCATATGGTAATTCGAACGTTCCGACCAGTCCACACTATTCGGACCAAATGCCCCTTTATGCAGTTGGCAAATACAAACCGACAAACTTTGGCCGATCCAATGTCAAGAAGAATTCGGTTAGGAACTACACTCTAAGTTATTGAAACCGATCACTCCTCGACCGACGACCTTCCTTGAAGCTGCCGATCTCATACGTGGCTCCGGAATTGAACTGGTGTTAGCTGCGGAAACATTCCAGCGCACAGGCAGCTTTAAATTCCGAGCCGCGTACCAAGTCGCCAAGAACACACCCCATGGCCATATCATCGCTGCCTCCTCCGGTAATTTCGGTCAAGCACTGGCCCTCGCATGCAAGATATTCGGAAAGAGATGCACGATTGTCATGCCTAACACGTCTGCCAACGTGAAGGTCGAAGCGGTGCGCTCTCACGAGGGAATCGTGGACCTGATCGATACCACGGTCAAGTCGCGCGAGGCTCGAGTCGCCGAACTTGCCGCCAAGAATCCGGACGCTTACATTTCAAGCGCATTTGACGATCCGTGGGTCATCGCGGGAAACGCGACGTTGGGACGAGAGATCTTGAGTCGATATCCGGATCTCGATGCAGTTGTCGCACCGGTAGGTGGCGGCGGATTGACCTCCGGTTTGGTCTTGGCAGCCCAAGAGAATGATCGCGATGTCAAAGTGATCGGCGCAGAACCTAAGAACGGAAACGACGCCTCAAGGTCCTTCCAAAGCGGCATGCTCGTTGCCAATGAATCAGAACCCGACACGATCGCCGATGGCGCAAGGACCAAAAGCCTCGGAAAGCAAAACTGGGCAATCCTTGGTGGTCCCAATGGCATATTCGATGTGGTCGAGGTGACCGACGACGAAATCCGGACCGCAGTACACGCCCTTTTCCTTCGAGTAAACCTCAAAGTCGAACCAACCGGGGCCCTTGCGGTAGCCGCCGTCATGGCTAACCCTGAGCGTTTCGCCAGCTTCAAGCAAATCTGCTGCGTCATTAGCGGCGGTAATGTGGACCCGGCAGTCTATGCGGAGATTCTCCTCAACCAGCGAACTGCCCGCTAAAGCGAGTAATTGTTCGCAATTGCTCGCTTTCCTAACTTTCTTATTGGAGTCGGCCTATAAGCCGGATTCTGTTTTTGTACGGCGATTTATCTACGCGGCCAACCCGGAGAGTCGGCGAGCAGCGTCATCCTCCCCCTATTTGGCCTTGCTTCAGGCGGGGTTTGCACGGCCGAGTGGTTACCCACGTCGCCGGTGAGCTCTTACCTCACCATTTCACCCTTACCAGCTCTCGCTTCGGCGGTATGTTTCTGTTGCACTTTCCGTCGGGTCGCCCCGCCCCAGCTTGGCCGAAACCTTGCTGGGCGCCTTGCTCTATGAAGTCCGGACTTTCCTCCCTTGCGGGCCACCGTCCGGCCGACTCCACCCTCAGTATGGCGCGTTTCCTTAGCTGTCCTTTGTAGACAACTGAAGTCCAACTCGCTCTTGCCACCAAACCCAGTCTGGGTCCTCAGGTTGCTCAGGGGCCAACCGCGTTATCCGCACTCTGGCCAATCTCTGTTCAAGATCGGGTGCAGTCTCTTCGATATCGACCTACAATTGCGGGCTCGGGCCAGTCTCAGGCAGGCTAAGAACCGACTGCGACAGTAAACTCAAGCCGTGCGGTGCGAATGGACTTAAAGGTGGTCGATCTTGGGCGGATGGCGTACGAGCCGTGCGTTGCGTTTCAGCGGGAACTTCTTGAGAAGGTCGTGACTGGCTCCGAACCTAATGTCCTGGTGTTCGTAGAGCATGAACCGGTTCTCACCCTGGGGTCCAGCTTCCATGAGACCAATCTGCTTCTGCCAATATTGGAATACGAAGCGAGAGGCATTCAGATAGTCAGGACGGACCGAGGGGGTGATGTCACCTATCATGGGCCGGGGCAATTGGTGATTTATCCAATCTTTAACTTGGCCTATCTGGGAAAGGATCTTCACAAGTGGCTCCGCGAACTTGAGGAAACGATCATCGTCACCCTTCGGCAATATAGCCTCCCGGGGGTTCGTTTGCCCATCAACACCGGTGTCTGGATTGGAGAAAACAAGGTGGCGGCAATCGGGGTCAAGATTCGCAAGTGGGTCTCCATGCATGGCGTTGCCCTAAATTGCGACATAGACCTCGAGCCATTTCAAACAATCGTTCCATGCGGCATTCAAGGGCACGGCGTGACATCCATTTCCCGCGAGCTAGGACGTCGCGTAACTGTGGAAGAAATAAAGCCGTTGGTTGTCGAAGCGTTTAGAGAAGTGTTTTGTTTCCCGTCAGCCTCGTGATGTCCCCCATGGAAGCGATCAGTATTTTCGATATCTTTAAGATTGGAGTCGGCCCATCCAGCTCTCACACGATGGGTCCTTGGCGTGCTGCCCAGCAATTTCTGGCTAAGTGTGGCGAACTTGAGATCTTGGGTCTCATTGCCAGGGTGCGCGTCGACCTTTACGGCTCCCTGGCCAAGACGGGTAGGGGACATGGCACCGATATCGCAGTGATGCTCGGACTTGCCGGTGAAGAACCCGCAACATGCGACACTTCGCTCATCGACAGGAGAATCGAAGCGGTGAAGTCGAATGAGGAGATCCTTCTACAACGAACGACACCGATCCGATTCGCGCCCGCGAATGACATCCTCTTCCACACGAAGGAGTCGTTGCCCTTCCATCCGAACGGTCTCTCGTTTACCGCGTTTCTTTCAGACGACCGTGAGCACACGGAAACCTACTACTCGGTTGGTGGTGGATTCGTGGTGCAAGAGACACTCCAGTCAGATCGACCGGAGATCGCAAAACTTCCTTTCCCGATCGAGCGAGCCGATCAGCTCGCGGAGTACTGCAACCTGCAAGGCGAGACGATTCCGCGAATCGTCTGGAAAAACGAGACGACTTGGCGGACGACTGAGGAGATACGGCTCGGTATAGGGAAACTCTGGGAGACATTCCTGGATTGCGTCTATAAAGGCTGTCATACCGATGGGCTCCTTCCGGGCGGGCTCGGAGTCCGTAGGCGAGCCGCCCACATAAACCGGAAACTACTCGACGGGGTCGAATACGGGACGCCGGAAACCTGGCTGTCCGCGATACGTGCTCAAGGCGAACAATTTCAAGAGGTGTCGCGTTGGGTCAGTTGTTTTGCATTGGCCGTCAACGAGGAGAATGCCTCCTTCGGCAGAGTGGTTACGGCCCCTACGAACGGAGCTGCCGGAGTGATCCCCGCCGTGCTTCTCTACCTGTCCTGCTTCTGCAAGACGGATGAACGGAGTATCGAGGACTTTCTATTAACGGCGGGGGAGATCGGAAGCCTCTTCAAAAAGGGCGCGACGATCTCGGCCGCAATGGGTGGATGCCAGGCTGAGATCGGTGTGTCTTCGGCAATGGCGGCGGCAGGACTAACCCAGTGCCTGGGTGGAACGGTGGACCAGGTGCTGATGGCGGCTGAGATCGCAATGGAGCATCACCTAGGCCTCACTTGCGACCCAATTGGCGGTCTTGTACAAATTCCCTGCATCGAACGCAATACGATGGGCGCCATTAAAGCCATCACCGCAGCAAACATCGCAATGGACAGCGACCCGCATGACGCAAAAGTCTCGCTCGATGGCGTTATCAAATCGATGTGGGAAACCGCACTCGACATGAATGCCAAGTATAAGGAAACTGCCGAGGGCGGTCTGGCGCTCTATATTCCCGTGAGCGTCAGTGAATGCTGATTGCGCTTAGGTGCGGGAAGTGACTGGGCGTTTAGTGGCCTAATGGGGCGCCTCGCACTTGTGAATACACCGCGTCGACTGCTCGCAGACTTTTCAGATTGGCAACGCCCTTTGTTTCAATCATGTCGTCGAGGTACTGAACCTGTTCTTTGTTTGGCGTGAACTTCGGCCACAGTGGAAGTCCGCGCCCGTTTGGATTGCCTGATTTTATAAAATTCGTCCAGTAGCTCGACATGGTGTCAGCCAGTTTCCTATCCTTTGGACTCCAGGCCCATGTCTCCTGGTTGAGATGATCAAACATATACCACAGCTCCGCATAGTGGCTCGGACCCCAATTGGCACGGACAGAATCCGCCGGGAACGGAGGTCGGTGCGTAAAGTGATAATAGTAGACGTCACAGCTTCTCCGCGAGGAAACGAGCCGGGCACAGGCCCAGGCGTCCCATCCGAATCGGAGATCCCGCTCAAATGCCAAGCGAGCCTTACGTGCCTCTTCGTCGGTCACGAAGGGATACGCTGCAAGCAGGGCCGGTGGCAGGGCACCCCACGATTTTGCGATATCTTCAGAAAACGTCGATGCCTTTACGGCGTCGAGATCCGTGATCAAGGCCCGTGCTTCGTCGGCGTTCGAACCGACGAGGACGGGTACGTCGGTTTCCTTCCCTGCCATAAACGTATTGTAAGGTGAGTCAGGCAGCACATACGGATCGAGGACGGGATGTGAGACTTGGTCGGCGCTTCCTTTTAGGAGCTCACTCGCTGGAAGGGCGCGCAAGTCAGCAATTGAATTGACTCCCAGCGATTTTGCATATGCTTCCCCTTCGCGTTCACCGCTGGAAAGCAATACACGGGGCGCCAACTGAACGGGCTCGTACATTCCGCCACTTTGAATGATCGCTTGATGGAACAGCCCTTTTGCCAAGGGGGAACTCATTAGCATATTGACGGACGCCCCTCCAGCCGATTGCCCCGCAATCGTGACGCGGTTTGCGTCACCGCCGAAGAACCCAATATTACGCTTCACCCACTTCAGGGCCGCGATTTGATCCATGAGCCCGTAATTGCCGGAGGAACGGTGAGGCGATTCGAGGGTCAGTTCTGGATGGGCCAGAAAACCAAACGGGCCAACCCGATAGCCGAACGTTACGACGATGACCCCTTTCCTAGACAAACGATCTCCCCAATAAAGGGGCATCGAGGCAGAACCGCTGGTGAATCCGCCCCCGTAAATCCAAACCATGACAGGCAACGCCTTCGTATCCCGACTTGCTCGAGTCCAAATATTCAGATATAGGCAGTCTTCGCTCGTGACCGGTGGAGTCTCGCCGGGCATGGAGACACCTGACTGCATTGCGGCTGGTGCGAATTTGTCAGCCAAAAGCACGCCTGTCCATGGCGCCGGCAATTGAGGCTCGCGCCACCGAAGCGGGCCAATGGGCGGCGAAGCAAACGGAATTCCCTTATACACGGAAAGCTCGCCGTATCGGGCCCCCTGAACCAATCCACCAGTTGTTCGAATCGGTTTTGGCGCATGATGCATCGTTGCGGTTAGGAGGGGCAGTGCGAGGACTGCCAATTGGAAGCCAGTAAACATGGTATCTCTCCCTATCGGAATCGGATACGAATCCTCGGAACGGTTCGTCCCAAGGGACAAGCGAAGCCTGACACCTCACCCTTGAGTGGGCATAAACACGGAGCCTGATCGGTTTTGTCTTATCCTTTTACCGACGAACTGATCCCGGCTACGCAGAAGTTGTTGCTTTGAACGTTTGGTGAAGCTTGCTAGGTCTGACCAGAACGAGTCGCCTTCCAATTACCATTCCCTTCCCTCTAAGGCCACTCGGGGACCTTGCAAATCGGATGCCAGGATATTCCGTTGAAATTCGTCAAGACTCCTTCTCAAGTCAAACAAACAGTCGTTGACAAAACAACATGCACTGCAACCGCTTATGGAGAACAGGACTTCGGGTTCTTCGACTATGCGCTTTACGCTGCAGCCTGACGCTTCGTTTCAGGAAGTTCGCGTCTCAGCTAGTGCAACGGATGCCGTTTCAATTCGAGCCTATGCATTGCCGTCATCCGAATAGAACTTTGATCGCGGCGTCGAAACTAAGGATGTCCCTAAGAGGAGTGAGAATAGACCGGCCAGGAACATGTCGCTTATGACCGATGGCCCATTCGCGCGTTCATAGGAGCCACCGTACCTGGACCGTTCCAAGTGGGTGGTGTTATACCAGGAGTTGATGCAATCGAACATCGGGCCATGCCCCTTTGTGTGAACGATGGAAATGAACAACGCAACCAACCAAATCAAACCACCCACAAAGAACATGGCGATTCCGAAGCGCCGCTGCAAACTTGGAACCTCGTAGTATCGGTCTCCATATTTCCCTCCGCAGAAAATGCAAAAATGCTGTCCCGCTATAAATTGATGAGCGCAGTATCGGATCTTCGGACGGTTCTCTGGCGCCCTATTGTCGGTCCCACAATAGGGACAAAAATTCCACTCTTCTTCGATTTCCCTTCGGCATGTTTCGGAAACGCAGTGAACCACTCCTCACATGATACGTCAGTTCAAGGCGTCTAGGCCTTGGGGACGGGTTTCGAGTTGGATGCAGGACGCTTTGGACGGGGCTTATTTAATTTAGCTGCGATAGTCCCGATCACTCCGAAGAATAGCAATGCTGATCCGGCAACCATCGAATACAGTGGCATATCCGTTCCGTGTAGGACAAAATCACCGGATAGCGCGAAGGCGCTGGAGTACCACGAGTGGATCCACTGATAGCCGGGGCCGCTTCCTGTATCCATAATGTGTTTGACCGCGACCGACGCTGCGATAAGGACCACGCCAATAACTGAAAGTGTCCACCCAAATCGGATATTTGCGGCCGTTGCAGAAGCTGCCTTTGCGCCTCCATATCCCTCACCGCAAATAACGCAGTACCTTTTTGGGCCGGCAAACCGGTGCGCACAATTGAGAATGGTCGGGCGAAATTCGTTCGGACGGTTATCTTTTCCGCAATTGGGACAGAAGCTCCAACCAGCCTGAACCTCTTGCTGGCATCGCTTTGAAAGACACTTTGACACTCCAATAATAGTACGCTAGCTCAAGAACTGTTTCCTAGTAATTGCGGATGAAAACCGCCCATTCGCAAGAAAGTCCTATGCACAGGTATGGTTTAACCGGTTATCTGAGTCCTGTGAATTCGTTAAAGCATTGACAATGGGATTGCTCGGCAGATCCGGGTGGAACCGGCTTTGAGATTTCAAGCCACACTCTGCACACGATCGACCAGCCCTCTCTTTCCATCCTCGCTTTTGTTTCGACTGGCCACCTTGTGTTCGATCCAATCTGATTGAAGGGGCGCAGGAACCACGCTTGAATCTGCCGGAATGGCCATGGGTTCCGCTTTTATGGATGGACTCTGAGCCCGAATAGGAGTGCTCGCTGAAGACTGCCGATGTGACTTTGCCCCAACCGAACCGACGACACCCAAGAACACCAACATGAAACCGGTTGCCAATGCATATTTGGGCGCCTCATTCCCGTGGACGATCATGTTTCCAGGCAATGCAATTGCATCGTCATACCAGGAGTTAAGCCAATCGTATCCAAATCCGCCCCCGGAAAACGCAGTTCCTTTGATTGCAAAAGATGCCGCGATGAAGCTCAAACCTAATAAAGACAGGAATCTCCCAAACCTGACATTGGCCATTTCGACTCTCACGTCGTGTCGCCATGCCCCACAAATCACACAAAACGATTCTGCACCCCTGAATTGATGGATACAGCCTACGATTGGCGGACGAAACTTCGCGGGACGATTATCCTTCCCACATGAAGGGCAAAAACTCCAACCCACTTCAAACCCCTGGTCGCATCGTTTGGCAATACACTTTTCCATGGCATTAACGGATCTGCTACTCCTATTGCGTTTCAAGACCACCACGCAAATGTCCACTCAGTGTCCGAAAGGCTCCCTGCCACCGTTCACTCAACTGGTTGTCTGATTCCATGCGCCAATATCTTGCTCACCAATATATTTACTTAAGATGACTCACGACAAACGTCCCGTTTTTACGTGAACGGATTATCGGGCGTAGAGCAAGCCGCCGGGTCCTCGCTGCCCAGCCGAACAACGCTCAGTAGAGCCAAAGTAAGCGAAGAGCAAGCCGATATCTTACGGGACTGTCTGTCACGTGGTGCACCTTATCTCCCATATTCCATCGACAATCCTGCATGGCAGGCGAACCCGCTAGGAACTAAGGAAGATTCAAAATTCGGGGTGTAAAGTCCGTGTCGGGGTGTACTTTCCGACAATATGCGGCCATAAGGCGGGCACAATTCTCAACGTCGGTTAACGAGAGCAATTCGCAAGGGGAATGCATGTATCGAAGAGGCACTCCCAATATCCCAACTGCCATGCCTCCTCTGTTCAACTGCATCGCATTGCCATCAGTGCCTGTACCGCCCGCTGTAACATCGACCTGAAAGGGAATGCCGTCCGCTCTTGCAGCCTCTCTGACCATATTGAAAACGATCGGATTGGCGTTTGCGCCCCGCATTACGGAGGGTCCTTTGCCGACGTCCAGAGTTCCGTGGCGAGTCTTGCTGACACCTGGATAGTCAATCGCATGGTTGACGTCGACAGCAAGACCTGATTGTGGAGCGATCGAAAAACTCGATGTGCGGGCGCCACGCAGGCCAATTTCTTCTTGAACGGTGGCGACCGCGTATACGCCAACCCCCGGATCGAGTCCTCCATCCTCCTTAAGCAACCGAAGGGCTTCCGCAACGATGAAGCTTCCCATTTTGTTATCGAAGCCGCGGGCAGCAGCCCGATCCCCCATGAGTTCTTGAAACTCGCATTGATACGTCGCTACGTCGCCCAACTGGATGACGGACTCCACTTCGGCTCGGGAAGAGGCGCCGATATCGATCCACAAATCGCGAAGTTCGGGTTTCTTTTTGCGCTCATCGTCGTCAAGAAGGTGAATAGCCTTGCGACCAATGACACCAGGCACTCTTTCCCGACCGTGGATCCAAACCCGCTGGCCAACCGGCATCACGCTGTCGTGCCCACCGATTCCGCTAAAGTAGATCAGGCCGTCCTCGCTAATGTAGTGGATAATGAAACCAATCTCGTCCATATGGCCCGCGAGCATCACCTTCATCTCTGAAGATGGATTGAGCACCGCAGCGACATTGCCATGTATGTCGGTAGTGACTGCGTCGGCGAAACCGGAGGCGTAAGCTCGGTACACTTCAGCGGCCCGTTCTTCGTATCCAGAGGGACTCGGGACGTTTACAATTTCCTTAAGAAAAGCTAGCGACGCAGTACGCATGTTTCAGAGGATAGCAGGAAGCGTATTTGGACCCTTGGGTCTTGGGCCGCGAACCAATAGAAATATCGCAATCTAGAGAACGTCGAGCCGACTAAAGCGCTCGAACGTAGCCATAAATTCTTGATTGAATACGGGTTGTACCGCAACCGTTATTCCGGGGCTGCCACCGCTCCCCTTTGTTGGAGGAGGAGTCCCTTTGTCATTCGACTTGGTCTTGTCATCGCGAGGTATCTCGTCATCGAACGTGTTGATTAAGCTCTCGGGCTCCGTGCAATCCATCTCGTCGTCGCCCTCTTTCGTCGAAACGGTGATCTCAGTCGCCTTCGTGTTGTCCCCGAGAGAATTCTTCATGATGGTATCTTTCTTGCTCTCGGTACTTACGAGTCGAAGCGTCTCTTTCTCACCGTCGTAGAATGCTTGGTGAGACCACAGGTGCCGCCATTCGTCCCCTTTGAGGGTTTGCCTGCCTTGCGGCTCCCCCGTGATCACGGCATGGCGATTTCCCTTCGCATACCAGTATTCGATCTGAGCCGAAACGACGACCATGGGAAAGTCACGAAGATTCTTGGTCGAACGAATCTCGTCCTCCATCTCCTTTTCCGTGTCTTTGTCCGGTGGAGTCGAAAGGTGCTTCGCAACGACCTTGTCGGGGGTAACCGGCTTGAATTCGGGCAGCTTTTCTTGTTTGGGAGGAGTATCTTCCTGGCTTTTTGGCTTAACGTACATGACGACATGCCCGGTGAGGACCGCCCGCTTCTCTTTTCGGTAAACAACGCACTTGTCGGCGGTGATGTCAGCCTTTGCAGAGTAATACTGAATGCCTCCGTTCGCGGTCAAGACATCGGTTTTCTGGTTGTGCTCGACAATAGGTGCGACCAAGATCAAATCGCCGTCGGTTGCGGTTCCTTTTTCGAATACGGATACATCACCGGTAGTTTTCTGGTGAGCGCCATGTATATTCCACGTTCTGGGTGCGGACTGGGCTTCGTCTTGGGGTCCAAGGTCCAGCTTCCCTGTCCAATCAACCGCTCCGGTTTCAGATGCTCCCGATGTCATGTTGTAGCGAACAGTTGATGCCACCACGTGCCCTTTATAAAGTCGGCCCGTAACTTTCCCGGTGATTCGCAATTCACCAACCCGGTCATCATACGTTAAGCCTTGGGCGTGCAAATCCAGGTCTTTGCCATGGATATCCAGGCTCTTATTCACGGTCACCCACTTCGCGCCAAGGCTCCAAGTTGCGGAAGCTGCCGAATAGGTGAAGTGCCCTTTGGAGCCATCGTACACTCCGTTTGTTACGCCGTATAAGTTGACCGACTGACGATCCTTGAGAATGTCGATCCGGTTGGCGTTGGCTCGTGAAATCAGCTTAGCCCCCTTATAGTCTCGCAAAACGACCTTATCCATTCGAATCTCGATGGAGTCGTCAATATCTTCCGGCGACTTCGCAAACAACGAGCTGAACGGATCGGTCGATACAAAGATCTTGAGGTAGTTGTAGACGGCGGGAAACGCCACGATGCAAAGCGCAAGCAAGGCAATATTTCCCAGAATGAGCTTTCTCCTTCTAGACTTCTGATTAACCGTCCTCATCAAGTTCTTCTGTCCTACGAAAAGGTCAACAGGTAACAAGGCTTGAAAGTGCCATCACAGACCATGGATTGGACCCCAGAAAATGAAGAATTGATCCAGAATAGCCCAAGCAGGCCTAATTGACTTTCGTGCTCTACTTGGCAACCGCCCCTAGACTCGCACCGCATCCCGAATGAGCTCCACATTCAGTTGAGCCAGCTTCCGCATCTCATCGCGCTTTCTCTCGACAAGCCGACCGTTTCGTTCTCGATCACGCTGGAAGCTGGTAAACGTATCCATCAGCCTCTGGGCGGTAAGCCCTTGGACAGAAAGCGGAGTGCCCAACTCCATCATCTTTGAGAATGCGGCAACCTTTGGGTCGTAGTTGATCATAAACGGAGGAATTCCAACGGTGGCGGCAAGAATGCCTGCATGCAACCTCATGGCAACGATGCTATCCATGCGTGACAACCGCTGCTGCAGTTGCATGGGGGTTGTCATCTTCCTCAGGTCGGGAATTTTCCCGCCTTGCCGCTTTGCAATCTCGGCAATGAGTGGCCCGTCCTCTTCCTTGTCCATCTCAATGAGCACCGGCATGGAACCGCCTTGATAAAGCAATCGACAAAAGTCACCGAAGATCGATGCGACGTCCGTCTTTCGATCGAGAGGGCGAACCGAAATTCCAACCGTCTTCATGCCGCCAACGGTAAAACCCTGTCCCTCGTCCGTAGGTTGCACGGCGGGCAACAGAAAGGCCGAGTCAGCAGTTAGACGAGGCGACTTACGGACGCCCAAGCTTTTCAAGGTTTGCATCGATTCGGGGTCACGAACGGAAATAACGTCCGCGTCATTAAATGCCGATGCGGCCATTCGCTTACCGAAGAACGAATCAAGTGGTCCAACGCCCTGAGCGAGAAGCAAGACTTTCTTCTTTGCCTTCTTGGCCATCCCTATCAGTTTGGAGTAGTAGGCCACGCTCTTAACACTCGTCACATCTTGAAAGATACTTCCGCCAGGAAACACCAGGGCATCGCATTGCGAGATCTGAGACTCAATCGCCTTAAAGTCCCGTCGATCGACAACCGAGAATCCGTAGAGACGGTTTGTCTCTTCGGGGCGCCCTGTCATGACAGTAATGTCATATCCAGAGTTGCCCAGTCCATGAACAAGTCCCAAGGCAATCGCATCGTCTCCGATGTTGCCGCAACCCATATAGCCGGCCAGTAAAAGATGTGCTGCCAAAAATTAAGCCTCGGCCCTTGGAATAAGTCTTAAAACAAAAATCCAACCAGCCAATCCGATAATACTCCCGATTACGATTCCAAGCCCGATTCTAGCGACGCTCAGCACGATCGGAATGTGTAAATGGCACAGTGTGTTAACGATATCGGTTTGTCCCATCGATCCGACCATCATCGCAAGGGCAGCCCATCCGGCAAGCGAGTGCGTCTTTTGGGTACCCGCTCCTGGACTTGCGTCAAGCGTTTTCTGCGTGGTTTCACGAAGGTAATAGAGAAGGCCGAGCCCAATCATCAGGAGCGGATGCCCGATTAGAAATTCTTTTGTCCGGGGCCTTACAAAGAGGATCTTGTCCAGAACCCCTCTAAAAGCGACTTCGCCATCACTCGCCCCCACCCCATTGTCGTTACCGGTTCGCGCGATCATAAGTCCGAGCATCGCCAGAATGACGATCCCCAGGACAACGGAACTCCAGTTGATTGGACTGGAAAGGGTTGCTTTCAAATTCCCGAGACGGGAAAGGTAGTAGATGCCGACCGCGAGGATGGGAAGAAAAACTGAGATCTTCGTGCCTGAGAACTCGTCGGCCTTGATGTAGAACGGCAGGCCATTCAGCATCCCAGCGACACAAAGTCCCCCGATCAAACTAAAGAGACTGATCAGCAAGAAAGCAGGAATTGGCCTGGACCAAACCGGCAACGACGGCGTGGGCAACTCCTCGACCAGGACAAATCCGAGGAACGGAAATGAGATTGACGCTAGAAATGCCATCGCATGTTGACCGGTCTTGACCGCGCAAGCGATGGCCACCAAGGTAATCAGACCCGCTCCAATAAGGCGGATCCGTTTCTCGCGGACGAAAACTGCAACCGTATACCAAACGACGGGAGCAATGGCAAGACCGAGAAGCAGTTTCAGGAAGCCAGGGATGGCCGGCTCTTGGTATGCCTTGGCGGTGCCCATTGCTAGGCCCTGAGCCAGAATCTTCTTGTTGATCTCTTTGATAAACGAAGAAAATGAGTTGTTTGGCAGATCGGCGGCATTGGAAAAGGGCCGGATAAGCAGCATCCTCATATTCCGCTCCCGCGCGGCCTTCGAATACCGCTCGATGGCATCGTCGAGGGTCAACTTGTCTAGTTCGGCGGACTGCGCAGAGTGAAGTCGCACAATAATCTGGGGCGCCTTCTCGACAATGTTGATATCCCCTCCGATTTTCGCGAATTCAGGAGTCGCATACAACATGTTGAGTTCTTTGAGGGTATCGATCGTCGTGTCTACCGATTCCCTTCTACCGAGCACCTGGTCTCCCTCAGGGAGAAATACCGATGCCCCCTCGTCGTGGATCCATTGGAGGGTTTGTCGTACACCGGTCGAACTGATGCCGGGAGGGTTGGCGCAACGAGCAACGATCTGCATCCCGACTTTGTGTGCAATTTCAACCTGGCGAGGATCAAGTCCAATTGGAGTGGTCCTCACCAACATCGGGGAAACGTCAGGCAGATCCAACGTATCGGCGGTCCGGCCCTTTAGTCGGTTGGCCAGGTTTTGAAATCGAATGCGCAGTCCTCTCTCCGCTCGTGGCACCGCGCTCACATCGGTGAACTTCAATGTCGACACTGGCATGAGAGTGGTCTTGCTACCCTGATTCACGGGCCAATCGGTCGTTTCAAGAGTTGCTTGACCTTTGGCAAGTAACTCGCCGATCGTCCCTTCCGAAAGGACGAGCGCATTCACGCCCTGAGCCTTCAGGTCGAGAAGCCCCTTTTCCATCGTAATTCCCTGCGCAGATGCCAAACCCTCCTCAACGTCATATTCCACCGCGATTGAGACGGCGCGGTTTTGGTTCTCAACCTGCCACCGACGGTAAACAGAGAACAGCGAGATCAGTGTCGATAGAACGATGGCGGCAAGCAGCCATGTTGGCAGTTTGGGGTATCTCATAAATTCGGTTCTGTTAATTCGATCGTTCCCTTAAAACGTTACGCAGATTCAGCAGGTGAATTGCGCCCATTCAATATCGCAGTCCGACCACCCATTACCAAGACGGTCAGCATGCCCGCAAGGAATCCGCCTGCATGAGCCCAGTTTGCGACTCCGTTTTGTGGGATCAGAATTTGCCACACAAACCATACGCTCAGCAGAACCCATGCGCTGACTGAAAAGGATAGAAATACGAACATCGGGACATAAACTTGAATCTTGTTGCTTGGGAACAGCAGGAAATAGGCGCCCAACACTCCTCCGATTGCACCGGAAGCACCCAACGTTGGGACGGGCGAATCAGGATACACGTAAATCTGTGCAAAGGCGGCTGCAAATCCCCAAGCGAGGTAGTAAAGCGCATAGCGAACTGGCCCGATCGCTTCTTCGACACCTGCGCCAAATACCACAAGGAAGATCATGTTTCCCAGAATATGCGTGAACCCTCCATGCAAAAACATTGAGGTAAAAAGGGTTACGATGGGAAAGAGATCCGCATTGGGTTGTGGATGGTAGGCGCCGCGAATAGCGCTAATGACTTCATTTGGACGCATTGCGAGGTCCGCAAAAACGATACTCGGCCCTAACAGGTGTCCTTGCCGATCCCAAAGGTAAATGATCACATTGAGCGCGACCAAGGTAAGGGTCACGACCGCGACCGAGTCCCTTCTTTGGTTATCGCGAAGCGGGATCATCTCTGCGTGAGTCTACCGGTGGACGCTCCGCATTCGGGGAAAGGAAAGATTGGAAAGGCAAAATGAAGAAGTAGGATCGGGGCTCTTAAAATCTTGGAGGACTCTTCTGAGGCAATCGCGCCATTCTCCTAACCCATAATGTTTCATGCCTGATCGACCTAAATGTGTGGTACTCCTGAGCGGAGGTCTCGACTCGGCGACATGCCTTAGCATCGCGGTGAGTCTTGGATTTGATCCGTGCGCCTTGACCGTGCTTTATGGGCAGCGACACCAAGTAGAGATCGATGCGGCCAAACGAGTGGCAGGTTCCATGGGCGTACTCGATCACCGATTCGTTTCGGTTGACCTCAATCAAATTGGCGGCTCGGCATTGACCGCAGATATTGCCGTCCCAAAGGGTCGCGACGAGAAGGAGATGAGTAACGACATTCCGATTACCTATGTTCCGGCAAGGAACACCGTAATGCTCGCTATCGCCTTGGGATTCGCCGAGGTAGTTTCGGCCCAAGACATTTTTGTCGGCGTCAATGCGGTCGATTATAGTGGTTACCCAGATTGCCGTCCTGAATACATCCAAGCATTTGAATCGTTGGCCGCATTGGCAACAAAGGCCGGAGTTGAGGGCAACCCAACTCGAATTCACGCACCACTGATTCACATGACCAAACCAGAGATCATCCGACGCGGCCTCGATTTGGGCGTCGATTACAGCCTAACCCATTCTTGCTATGACCCAGACGATCAGGGGCGAGCCTGTGGTCAATGTGATTCCTGTATCATACGGACCAAAGCATTTGAGGCCTTAGGGATGTGCGATCCCGCAACGGCGCGATAGACCCAAAGCGTTGGAGCGATTTGTTTGGCATGAGGTCGGACGTCATCTAGATGATTACCCAACTTCAAGATGCGAAAACGAATCACAATCTACTGGTGTCCTCAAACGAAAGGCTTCGCATCGCGGAGATATTTGGAAGCGTCCAGGGAGAAGGGATTTGGGTCGGAGTTCCATCGGTCTTTGTGCGCGTAAGCGGATGCAATCTGCGTTGCGCCTGGTGTGACACTCCTTACGCCAGTTGGAATCCGGAAGGACCTACCCTGACGGTTACGGAGGTTCTCCGACGGGTCGAGGAATACCGTATCAACCATGTTGTGCTGACCGGCGGAGAGCCGATGCTTTTCGATCCAATTGAGGACTTGGCTCGCAAATTGAAGGATCGAAACCATACGATCACCATCGAGACGGCGGGGACGATCGTTCGCGACCTACCCTGCGATCTCATGTCCATCAGTCCAAAGCTAGCCAATTCGACTCCAAATGCAGAATCTGGATGGAGAGAGCGCCACGATGCCACTCGTCTCAACCTACCGGCACTCCAAGAATTGATCGACAAATATCCTTATCAACTGAAGTTCGTCGTCAACCCTGAGACGGGGGACGATGTTTCTGAGATTGAATCGTTGCTTGGCAACCTTATGGACGTGGAGGGTTCGCGCGTGCTTCTGATGCCGGAAGGAGTAGACAGCGAAACTCTTCACCGACGCTCCAGAATGTTGGTACCAACCATCATGGCGCACAACTGGCGGCTCACCCAGAGGCTCCACATCGATCTGTTTGGAAATACAAAAGGAACCTAGCAAATGAAAAGGATGATTCCACTGTCCCTACTAGCGGCAATTCTCTCCGGATGCAACATGCATGGAGATTTGTTGCCGTTTCTCGGGAAGTGGAAAGGCAAATATGAGGTGAAATCGATCGTTGGCGGAGGGTCTGACAAGGATCGCGTTCGCGAGCAGCTTCAAGGTTTCGTTCAGGTCTACGCGACCAACCGGAGCTACAAAATGGAAATGGAAGGCGAGCAGGAGACGATCAAGATCGATGGAACATGGACGATCAAAGGAAACAAGCTCACGCTGGACCCGAAAAGCGTCATCATCGACGATATGGGTGGCGCCGACGTTCGAGATCCAAATAAGAAATATATTCCGGCCGAAGACGTCCGCGACGCCTACGGCCAACCCCTTGTGCTCACTGAATCGAAAGACAAGAAGGCGCTTCACGGCTTAGAGATGACGGTTGGAAAGCTGGTAGGCAAACATGAGTTCTTAAAGGACTCGTTTTGATCCTGAGTAATACGACGCCGTCAGTCGAGTAAGTTGAACCACGGACGGAGTTTGTCGGATGAGAGTCGCCTGGGAAAGCCGATTCCTCACCGTCCCAAGAAAATCAGCCTCTACCTAACCTTCGTTTTGAGGGAAACTACGACACACAAAGATGGATGCAAAGTCGCTAGGAGATATGCTGCGCCGCACGGCCAATCGACTGCCTGACAAGGTAGCGATGCTCACCCCAGGGACAACGGGATTCGAGGAGATTCGATACCGGGAATTGATCGATAAGATCCGTGCCTACGCCGGGGCTATTCGCAGCTTAGGAATCGAACGAGGGAACAAGGTCGTGATCCTCAGTGAAAACTGCGTCGAATGGGCGCTTGCGGATTGGGCTTGTCTAACCCTAGGCTTGACGGTCGTCCCTATTTATCCCACCCTTCCCGCAGATCAAGTAGCGTATATGACAAAGGATTGCGAGGCAAAGCTCGTGATCGCAGGCGGACCCGACCAGCTTGCAAAAGTCGCCCGTGTGGGGGCCGTCAAGTCAATCCTCTTAAAGGGCGAGGAGAGCCTCGACCAGTTGGCCGCCTCCAACGGTGCTGAGATCGATTTAGAGGAGTGGAATCGAGAAATCGACAGAACCGGGTTGGAAGATATTGCCACGATCATCTACACGAGCGGCACGACGGGCCTTCCAAAAGGTGCGATGCTCGCCCATCGCACCTTTATTCACGTATGCGAATGCGCACACCGGCAGTTGCCTTTGAACGAACAGGATTTGTTTCTTACCTTCCTTCCGATGTCGCATGTTTACGAGAGGGTGGCCGGCCAATGCCTTCCGATCTGCATGGGGGCCACTATCGCCTACGCAAAGAGCTTGGCGTCCCTTGCCGGAGATATCGCAAAGGTTCGTCCGACGGTTCTGCTCTGCGTCCCACGGTTCCTGGACTCCTTTCGCGAGAAGGTCATGGACGGAGTTGCGAAGATGCCCCCCTTCCGGCAGAAGATGTTCCATCTTGCTATGGCGCAAGGAGTCTCAAAGGCGAAAGGACAATTTGCACCTTTTGCGGGGCTGCTCGATAAAGTCGTTATGGCAAAATTGCGAGAGAGATTGGGCGGGCGCATGCGATACTTCGTATCCGGTGGGGCCGCTTTGCCGCAGAGTGTCGCCGAATTCTATATTGGATCAGGTCTAACCGTGCTCCAAGGGTATGGACTGACCGAGACATGTGGCGGCACTTGCGTGAATCATCCTGATCGAAACAAGTACTGGACGGTGGGTGAGTCGCTCGGAATGGACATCAAGATCGCGGCCGATGGTGAGATCTTAGTCAAGGGTCCCGCCCTGATGAGTGGGTATTACAACTTGCCGACAGAGACCGCGCAAGCAATCGATTCGGACGGCTGGTTTCACACCGGAGATATCGGCGAATTCGAAGGCTCAAACTTGAAGATCACCGACCGGAAGAAGGACCTTATTGTCCTCGGCAATGGAAAGAATGTGCCGCCTCAACCGATCGAGACCAAACTTTCTGCGTCACCTTACATCGCTGAATCGGTCGTATTGGGGGACGGTATGGAGTACTGCATCGCCCTGATTGTGCCCAATTTCGAAGCGGTCAGAGCCAGCCTCCACTTACCGGAGGAATCCGCCCTTTCCGATAATGAGGCTGCTCGCGCACTCATCAAGAAGGAGATCGACACGACAAACAAGACCCTTGCCAATTTTGAGATCGTCAAGAAGTTCGCCATTCTCGACGCTCCATTCACCATTGACGGCGGCGAATTGACCCCCACGCTCAAGGTGAAACGCAAAGTAGTGAAGGAAAAATACGCTGCAGTCATCGCAGAGATGAAGCGGTAGTCGATTCTCAGAAGTGGATTATCTTCCGCCCCATGGAACTTGCAAGGTATGGTTTAGGCGCCATCCAGTTTCCGGGTTCGATACCTAAGAAGCCGCTATGCGCAGCGACCGGTGGCGATTAAGCCAAATTGCAGTTTGCCCGCCGTATCTCAGGCTGCAGGACTTGGTAAGCAACTTCTTAGCTTGCGACCTTCCAAAAACGGTAAGAATCGCTTAACCATGTTTTGCGTTCGTGCCCTTGTTATCGCCCTAAGCCTTGTTTCCGGTGTCGCAACTTTCGGCCAAACTCCGTCAAAGCCGAACCCGCTCACCCAGGAAGGTTACATTTTGCCGCCGAAAGAAGTGGCCGAGGCAGCCCTGGCGCCTTGGTTCAAGAACGTATCCATTACCAACGTGAGCCCAGACCGGCACTACTATGTTGTATTAGAACGAGATGGGTTGCCATCGCTCGCCTCGTTGGCGAAGGAACATGTTAACCTCGGTGGACTTCAGATCGACACCGCAGCAAACCGAGCCCGCGAGCTGACGACCCGAAGTTCGAAGGGGATTCGCATCATGGAGTTGGGTGGTGCGCGGTCGGTTAGGGTACCTCTGCGTCCTGACGCCAGGATAACCGACATTGCCTGGTCAAAAGACAGCAAGAAAATCGCATTCCTTGCTCACTTCTTGGATCGCACCGAGATTTGGCTCGCAAACGCCTCAGACGGCAAATGCCGTCGTGTCAGCGCTTGGCCGGTTTTGGCAACGATGGTCACGACGCTCGTATGGATAGGCTCTGAGCAACTCGTGTCGGTGCTAATCCCATCGGACCGTGCGGCGCTTCCCGAGAAGCCGTCCGTGGCGACCACCCCTAAAGTGAAGGTCACCGACAGCAAGGTCACTTCGATTCGAACCTACCCGAGCGTCCTTCAGAACCCGTTCGAGCAGCAGCAGCTTGAGTACTACACGACCGGGCAACTGGCTACCATTGATGTGGAAACCGGCAAGGTCAAGACCATTGGCAAGCCCGCAATGATCCGATCGGTAGATCCCTCGCCGGATGGGAAGTTCTTTCATGTCACTTTGATGGAGAAGCCATTCTCGTATATTTTCCCTACATCGAATTTCCCGCAGCGCGAGTCGATTTGGGATGAAAAGGGCACAGAAAAGGCCCTTCTTCAGCAAAGAGGCTTGCAGAAAGGCGAAGGCGGCGACTCGCCCCCCACTGGCGGGCGAGGTGGACGCGGAGGAACCAATTCCCGGCGGTCCCTTACCTGGAGACCGGATGGCGCGGGGTTGAGCTACATTCAAGTTCAGCCCGCGCCTACCGCGCCATCTGACGACGAGTCGAGCGACGAAGACGAACAGGGGCGACGCGGCGGAGGCTTTGGAGGTGGGAGAGGCGGAGCCCAAGGTGGAACTCAGGCGTCTCAACGACCCGACGAAGTTTTCCAGTGGTTACCTCCGTTTGGGCCGAAAGACGCTCACGTCATATTTACTTCCCCGACTCGAATTAACTCGCTGAGCTATTCCAGCGATATGAAGTCGGTTTTCATCGATCAGACAATCGCTTCGAAGAACCGGATATCGATCGTCAGGTTGGATAACCCGACCCATCCCACTACATTGGTCGAAACGGGAACCGACGACGATCCAGTCACTCTGGCAACCAAGCCAGGACCCAAAGCAGGTTCGGTCATTCGTACAACGAGTGACGGCAAGTTCGCATACCTGACGGGAACAAAGATCTCTAAGGATCCTCAAAAAGAGGCCCCGCGCCCCTTCATCGATAAAATCGATCTTACGTCCGGGAAACGACAGTCCGCTTTTGAGAGCCATGCCGACGTCTTTGAGCAGCCTACTCTCTTGGACGATGATATGAGTTCCATTTTAGTCGTGAGACAGTCTGCGAAGATGGTTCCAAACACATACCTGGTTTCACCGGCCACGTCCCAGGAAACCGCGTTGACGCAAAACACAGACTACGCGCCGGATCTTTCACAGGCTCATCGGGACACGATCACCGTGACCAGGCAAGACGGTTTCAAGTTCGAAGTCAAGGTGACTTTGCCGAAGTACTTTACTTACGGAGCAAAGCCTCCGGCCTTTTTCTGGTTCTATCCGTCGGAGTTCGTCAACCAGGAAGCGTATAACCGTAGTAAGCGCACGTACAATAAGAACCTCTTTATCCAGGTCAGTGGCGCCAACAAGGCAATTCTGACCCGGTTGGGTTATACGCTTGTCGAACCGGATTGCCCAATCGTGGGCCCCGCCGATCGAAAGAACGACGAATATGTCCCTCAGCTTAGGAATAATCTTGCCGCAACCATCGACGAACTAGATCGACGCGGTTGGGTCGATCGGGCACGACTTGGGATCGGAGGGCACAGCTATGGCGCGTTTAGCACTGCCAATGCGTTGGTCAACACTCCGTCCTTCAAAGCTGGCATCGCCGGCGACGGTAACTTTAACCGAACATTGACTCCCTTTGGCTTCCAGACGGATGATCGGGAATTGTGGGATGGGAGGAACTTCTATCTCGAGATGTCTCCTCTTCTGTTTGCCGAGAGAATCACCGGTGCGCTCCTAATGTATCACGGAATGGAGGATCAGAACGTCGGGACCGATCCGATTAACTCGGAGCGAATGTTCGACGCCATGGAAGCCCTCGGCAAAACAGCCGCCCTATACAAGTACCCCTATGAGGATCACGGCCAAATCGCAGAAGAGACCATCTTAGACCAGTGGGCAAGGTTCGTCGCGTGGTTAGACAAGTATGTAAAGGGCTAGAACCCCTGTTTTGATAGGGGGAGGCATTGGCTTCAAGCGAAGTTAATGCCAATGCACCTCATCCGCCGTTAGTCGGCATGTCTCCAAGCGTTTTGGGGACAGCCGCGTTTTCGACTGCGTCCGTGTATTGGGTCCAGGCGCTTTGATTACCATTCGTGACTTCCATTCCGAGCAACTGTTTATAGTCGGGGCTAAGGAAATACGACACACGTTCCATGGTGCCGAGCGCATTCAAGACCGCCTTGATCTCACTTACTGGAACGTCATGCCATTTGAGCGTGTCTCCATAGACGAACCTGATTTTCAGAGGTTTTCCCGGATGCAGAAGCTGCTCAGCCAGCTGGCTTTTCATCAACAGCGAGAGGAGAAACCCGCCTCGATTCTCCCACGTCGATATCCTGCCCTCAACCTGCAGATCCTCCGAAATGGGCCGGATAAGCGGTACGAACGTAGTGAGCTTCTTTCCGTCCGAGAAGAGCTTAGGCGACGACGTGCTGTCTGACGTAATCTCAAACCGCTTGGGAGCCAACCAAAACAGGGTGTCGGTCGAGTTTCGTGTATCGGACATGAAGTCTCCATGATGCTGAATCTTCACAGAGAAGCTTCGCAGCTTATGATAATGATCCACCAAGGCCTTCATAACGTCGTCAGGCGGAGGACGCTGCCAACCCAAAACAAATGCGGCGAGAACTATCATGGCTTCGTTTACAATACACGATATGGGACCGAATGCTCAAAGACATCCGTCACCGCTACCATCTGCCCGTCTACCCTGATTCGGATGGGCTGCTTGGCCTTGATCAACCAGTAGGCTCGTCCATCATCCTGACGGTAAGTAACCTCTACCCCATGTCGTGTGCCAGGAATCGGAACTCTTCCGCTGGCAGTTCGCAACGATACGGGTATGGGCGCGAAGTCGAAGACATTCGATCCAAGGTCCTGGCGGGCAGCTAACCCGAGCACATAACGCGACAACTGCCACGTGGGACACCCAGACCATTGGTGGCAGTGAGACCAGCGAAGGTCGAACACCTCCGGCCAAGTAGTCAGTCCTTGGCTGAGCGCCCAACCCCAGCAGGCTCGATATTGCTTCAATGCGAACTCGCCTTCGCCATGTTCCCAAAGGACCGGGAGCGCAAAATGGCTGAAGAACGGGGTGATAAGCCTCGTCTGTGCTGTGCCCGGATTCGCCAAATGGGGAGCAAATGGATCGTTCGGAAAACACGATAGGAAGTGAGACTTGATGAAGGCAACGCACGCAGCGATCTGCTCAGAGGATACTAGGTTGGCTCTCAGCGCCAACACAGCCCTTTGGAGCCCGATTCTCGACCAGTCTTTAGGACCAAAAATCGCCGATCGCAGATATTGTCGGATCGCGGCCTCAATCCTCACAAGGTCAGCTTGATGCTCGGAACTGGACTCGCCCACTGCATGACACCACTGGATCATGCTACGAAGCGCTCCCAGGTAGATCATGTTCAGCCCCATATCGCTTGGACCGGAGTTCTCGACATACCCCCAATCGATAAACGCCCACCCAAGATCGCCAGAAAGACCCTCTGCGGTAAGCGCCTTCGAAAAGACCTTCATCGTTTTGACGGCTTGCGGAAATAACTCGCTTAATAACGCGGAATCTCCGGTGAGTTGCCACATTCTCACTCCGGCGGAAACCCAATGGCACGCATAAGTGGACAGGTATCCGACCGTACCCGGACAAAGCCCAGCGACCAATCCATCGCTCCGCGCACACTGGGCCGCTTGTCGTAAGGCCTTGCGAAAGAGGCGAAGATCGCCATAAGTAAATGCCGCGTTTTCAAGGCCGATCGTCAAGGAGTCGCCAATCCACTCTCCGCGCTCACGCGTCGGGTTATCGATCACAGAGTCTTCGCTGCACGCGCGGTATGTCTCTACACCCGTAGCCCAGACGCGAGTCAGTTGCTTGTCGTCGCAGTGAAACGCGCCGTCTGGTTCGCCGTGGAATGTTCGCTCGACGAAGTTCTCCGATAAAAATCGGATCTGCTTTGGATCGGCAGTGATATGAACTTCAAGGAAGCGTCCCCCCTTCGGCGTGGTTGGCAGAAACTCCTGTTCCCCTCCACGAGCGACAAATCGGTCCAAGTTGCACGATGGGCCGCCAGACAGGGTAATCCATGGAGAGACCCGTCCGCGTACCAGGCTCTCTGAGTAGCTGAATTCGACCACCGCCCCGGCTGGCAACTCAAGACGAAAAGATGGACGGCCGAGGCGTACCCGTCCCAAATCGTAGCGGCGCCAAACACCCTGAGGCGGTCCATGATGCGCCTCCAAATCTCGCAGAAAGAATTGGGCTGGCGGATCGTCGGCGTCGTAACCGAATGTATCGGTGAAGACACCGGTCGCGATCGCATGGATGTTCTTCCTTATGGGTCGCTGGAGCTCGATCGGCGAGAGTCTCGGCGACGCCATGGGTAGCGAAGGGCGCAAGGGTTCGGGCCATGCCGAGTCGTCGAACTCGAGATCGGTCCAGCCACGAGGAGTCTGGCCCGTTTCGCACCAATCGATCCAGCCCAGTTCCGGATTGATCCGGCGGACTTCAGAGGCGTATCCCCCCAAGATGGAAGCTCGCCAAGCAATCGCTTTGTAGTCGCCCCCAACAAGGTCACAGGCGATGAAGCCTGGCTGCTGCCTCAATAACCGAGTCTCCACCCCCTCATAGTGGGCATGGATCGATAGGACATGGGAACCAGCGCTCAAGGCGGCCTCAAACATCTGAAACTCGGGTTCCGCGTCCGTCCACCGCATGGGCCCCTCCCCAATCCACTCACCATCAACGAAGACCAGAAACGGGCAAGTCGCGAGCAATTGGATTTGAACGCGACTTGGTACAACTAAAGTAAACCGGCCCCGAAACCCCACATGAACGTCTCGACGGCCTGCGCCCGCTACCCACATTCCGGATTGAGCTCGCCATTCGTTCCTTTTCTGTTGTGACATTGCCAATCCGGACGGTACCCGACACATGGGTACAGCGTACGATGGAGCACCAGTGGTCTTATGGGGCTGATACATCCATCCTCCAAAAGCCCATTTTTCCAAATATTTCCGTAGTTTTCACATTTTTCTGAAAGTTAGATCACTCGTGCGTTTGAGGGTGGTATAAGAAGATGTGCAGGCAGGAATGTCGAAAGTAGACGAAGCAATCTGGACTACTGAAGGAGCTAAAAAACGCTTGGCAGTTCAGGGCATGTTTGCTGAAATTGCCCCTACATACGACCGCCTAAATTCCCTTCTAAGCTTGTCGTTGCACCATCGTTGGCGTCGCTTTGCGGTTTCGACGCTGCGCCTGAATGAGGGAGATTGTGCACTGGATGTTTGTTGCGGCACGGGTGATTTCATGAAACCACTCCGAATCGCGGTGGGAAAATCCGGTCGAGTTGCAGGGGTTGATTTCTGTCTTCCGATGCTCCAACTCGCAAAAAGCAAAGACTTAAGCACGTTGTCGCTTGGCGATGCCTGCTGCCTGCCATTCGGTTCGGAACTATTCGACGCTGTCAGCGTCGGATGGGGTATCCGAAACGTTCCAGACATCGATCAGGCGCACCGCGAGGCAATTAGGATTTTGAAGCCCGGTGGCCGATTTGTTTCGCTCGACATGGCGCGGCCTCGGAACAGTCTGCTTCGGTTCGTTTCGGAACTCATTACGAATCGGTTCGTCCCAAAGTTGGGTGCTTTCTTTGGAAACGCAACTGCATACACCTATCTCCCAAAAAGCACCCTGAAATTCCAGTCTCGCGAACAATTGACGGCCTCGATGGAGAGCGCTGGGTTTGAAAACATTCACTACAAGGACCTCTTGCTAGGGAATATTTGTATCCATTACGCCCAAAAACCAGGAAGGCGACTAACATGACAGCAACTGCACTTACCTCCATGTCCCAAGGTCGAGTCGATCCAGATCTTCTCAACCAGATTTCCGATGAGGTCTCCCTCGTTGAAGTCGAACTCCTTCACCAAGTCCGATCACAAGTGTCACTGGTTGAAAAAGTCGGCAGGCATACTTTGGAGGCGGGTGGCAAGCGACTTCGACCAGCCTTCGTGACGCTTGCGGCCCGGGCCACAAACCAGGAATTCGATATAGAACGAACTCGGAAGCTAGGCGCTTGTATGGAAATGATCCATATGGCTACCTTGATCCACGACGATGTGATCGACAATGCGGTGACACGCCGCGGCAGATCCACCGCGAGCGCCGAATTCGGAAACACTGCTGCGATCCTATCCGGAGACGTGCTTTTGTCGAAGGCGATGGTTATGCTCTCTCGGGATGGAGATCTGAATATCATTCGATCAATCTCCGAAGCAGCGGTGGACATCGCAGAAGGAGAAGTACGAGAGTTGACCGTTCGGGGGCAATTCGATTTGGACGAAGCCACCCATTTGGAAGTACTACGACTCAAGACCGCTTCATTCATAGAATGCTGCTGCGAAGTCGGGTCGATCGTTGCCGGCGCTGCTCCCGAGATTCAAGGCGCTCTTAGATCGTTCGGGTTCCATGTCGGCATGGCCTTTCAGATTGTCGACGACATTCTCGATTACCGTGGAGACCAAAACAAAACCGGTAAGCCGATCGCCACCGACTTCCGAGAGGGACAGGCGACCCTTCCTCTGATCTATCTCCGTGAGAGCCTATCCGATGCCGAATCGACAATGGCGCGACGAAAGTTTGGAAACGGCGTGAATGAGGATGAGATAAGGATGATCGCGGATTGGATGGATACGCGCGGCGCATTTGATCGAGCGGAGAAGGCGGCCAAGGCTCATGTTGCCCAAGCGATCTTAACGCTTGATTCTTTGCCAGAGTCGCCGTCAAAAGGGCTGTTGGAGACGGTCGCCAACCACGTGATCCGGCGTCAATCCTAGATGGTACGTTATCCGCTCTATATCTTTGATTTAGACGGCACGCTGTACCGAGGGAGTGAACCAATCCCATTTGCTGCAGAGACCGTTCGCAAACTGAAAGAACAGGGCTCTCAGATTCGCTATTTGACCAACAACTCGGGTCAAACTCGCGAGTTCTTCCTCTCAAAGCTCGTCCAAATGGGCTTTCCAGCCATCATCGATGAAATCTATACTTCGGCCATCGGCTCTGCGTCCTACCTAAAGAGTCAAAACTTGAAGTCCGTTTTTACCATCGGTGAACCGGGTCTAGTTAAGACTCTAAGGGACGAGGGACTGGGCGTCGTCAATGCAGGCGACGATTTGCTGACCGGCCCAGAGGGCCCGGAGTCCGACTGTGTGCTTGTTGGTATCTGCCGCCATTTCAATTACGACCTGATGAACTCGGCCATGCAGAGGATTCGATCTGGGCAGACCTTTGTCGCTACAAATCCGGACCCGACTTATCCCATGGAACGAGGACGCCTCATTCCCGGCGCAGGCAGCGTGGTGGCTGGAATTCGGACTTGCTGCGAAACAGAGCCTTACGTGGTAGGTAAACCCAACCCTTACCTGATTACTCTCATTCTCGGCGAATGCGGCGGACTGGGAGCAGAAACCTTGGTGGTCGGCGACCGAGTAGATACCGACCTGACCAGTGGCCAGATGGCTGGATGCTCCACCCATCTCGTCTTGACTGGAGTAACCGCGGTTCCGCCTTCTGGGCAAGCCTATAGCGCAGATCTCACCGGGCTGCTTTGATCAGTCCGATCGCCATCTGAGCGGTTTGAGTGATCGCATCCGAGGGTCCAAGAAGAGCATCCAACTCGTCAAATGCGACTAGCTGCGCCTCACGTACGGCGGGGTCATTCAATAGCCGTCCTAACTCGGTTTTGAGAGCGTCTGGCGTCGCCTGTTCCTGTACCAGCTCCGGAACCACCGATCTACTCAGCAGAATGTTTGGCAGCGCGATAAACTTCGGACGCTTGAATCCGACCAGTTTCGCCTCGAACTCGGCGATCTTTGGAAACCGATAAATCACGACCATCGGACTGCGACAAAGAGCCGCCTCCAATGTCGCGGTTCCACTGCAAACGATCGCAGCCCGGCACCGGGAAAGGACTCCGTATACGTCTCCCTGGGTAAAGCGGTCATTCATTCGACCGGGAGCAAGACCGTTCCACTTATCTTTGAATTCCCGGACATCCAGCGAAGGCGCGAGTCCAAATTCGATGGGATCGGTCGCCGCGGCTGCTATCAGGGGCAAATTTTGGTCAATCTCGTGGTTTCGGCTCCCTGGAAGAACGGCGATCCGGTCCGACGACTCTGGTGCGATCCCAACCTTACGGTCACGGAGCAGTTGCTTGATAGGATGTCCAAACCAGCTAGCCTTGGCGCCTTTCGCATTCAGCATCTCCGCCGACCACGAGAACGGGGTCGAGACCATGTCTGAAACTGCGGCCAGGTCTCCGCCTTGACGATCGCGGCGCCATGAGCCAGGTGGGACGAAGTAAAGCACTTTCCACCCATGATTCTTGGCATGTCGTGCTAGCCGGATGTTCACATAGCCGAAGTCGATCGGAACAAAGAGGCCCGGCTTTGCCGAACGCATGAACCGCTTGGTCCGATAGTAGCCTCCAATCACCCTTGGAAAGACCTTCAATGATTCCAAAACACTGATCGCTCCCCACTGAGATGAGTCAGCTAACACCTGGGTTTGAGTTTGCTTGAGCCGCTTGCCTCCGATCCCTGCGAATTCAAGGGCAATCTGTTCGGAATCGGCGATCTTTGACAGTTCGGCTACAAATGCGGCCGCATAGGCATCCCCAGAGGCTTCGCCAGCCGACAGCATCACGTTCATCTTTGATCTTGACGACCGTTCTTACCGTTCTTTCGTCTCTCTTCAAAGAGCAGGAGCGCCTCGACTTCGTCGGTCAGCGGAACTTCGCGTCGGACGATTTCCATCGCATTTGATAGCCCCAACTGCGATTTGAACAATAGCTTACAGGCCTTGTGGAGTGCCAAGCGCGCTTGGGGGGTAATGCCTAATCGACGAAGGCCGATAGCATTGATATCGCGAATCTCCGCGTCCAATCCGCCTACGAGCATAAAGGGAGGGATATCGGTGACCACCCTCATAAACCCTCCAACCATCGCGACTTTGCCAATCCGCACGTACTGATGCATGCCGGTCATTCCCCCAACCGTGACGAGATCCTCAATCGTCACATGTCCTGAAACTCCCGTGTTGTTCGCGATCGTAATATGATTCTGCAGGATGACGTTATGGCCGAGATGAACGTTTGCCATGAGGAAGTTGTCGTCTCCCACAATGGTCGCTCCGCCCTCGCCGGTCGCACGGTGAACCGTAACGTACTCTCGAAAGATGTTATCGTTGCCGATCTTGAGGAAGGTGGGTTCTCCCTTGTATTTGCGGTCTTGGGGATCACCGCCGAGCACGACCCCTTGCGCCATGAAATTGTTCGTGCCTAGCGATGTACCGCATTTGACGGTCACATGGGAGTCGAGCCGACACCCGGCGCCGATAAACGTGCCACCCTCGACGTTGCAAAATGGACCAATCTCGACGTCGTCTGCGAGCTCAGCTCCCGAATCTACGCATGATAGAGGGTGAATCTTCGGCAAACTAGCTTTCCTTGTTAGCCAACTTAAAGGTCATTTCCATACTTGCGGCAACCTCGCCGTCGACGGTTGCCACTCCTTTCATTCGCCCAATATTTCCCCGCACCCAAATGATCTCGACATCCACGATCAACTGGTCGCCAGGGACAACCATACGCTTAAACTTGGCCACGTCGATGGCGCCGATCAGGGGAATCTTCCCTGCGTATTCCGGTTTCGATAGAAAAAGCGCTCCACCGACTTGGGCGATAGACTCAAGGATCAACACACCGGGCATGATCGGCTTCCCGGGGTAATGCCCCTGGAAGAATGGCTCGTTGATCGTGACATTTTTGAGTCCACGACACGATTTCCCGTCGTCACTGACGCTAACCAATCGGTCGACTAATAGCATCGGATATCGATGCGGGAGAAACTCGTAAATCTCTGCGATGTTAAACAAACGGCCTGCCTCAGCGACGTGTCGCGAATCCAAGGTTACCCGCTTCGAGGAATCCATCGCCCCCAAGGAACGTGTTGCCACTTTACAGGTAACGCTGCATTCTGAAACGGGTTCATCAAAAGAAGGGCATCTCCACCGGAAGCATTGCCTTCCGGTGGAGGATGAATCATGGCAAGGTCCGACCCGGCATTAGGGGAATATCCCGCGCCGGATCGTGGCGTCGGCGACTCGCTTGACCCCGATAATCAGGGCGGCGGTTCGCATATCGGTCTTGTGACTTCTCATGGTGGACTCAACCGACGCATAGGAGGATCGCATGATCTTGGTAAGCTTGATATTGACTTCGTTCTCTTCCCAGAAGAAGTTCTGTAGGTCTTGGACCCACTCGAAGTAGCTCACGATCACGCCCCCTGCGTTCGCGAGAATATCGGGAACCACTTGGACTCCTTTGTCGGAGAAGATGTGGTCGGCATCCGGAGTGCAAGGACCGTTGGCTCCTTCGACGATCAATTTTGCCTTGATTTTGTCGGCGTTCTCTTTCGTAATCTGCGCCGCAATGGCGGCAGGAATCAGAATATCGCAAGGTAGCTCCAATAACTCTGCATTAGAGACTTTCTCGGCATCCTTGTATTCCCTAATCCCCCCATCGCGGCCAGAATATCGATTGAACAAGTCGTGAACCGGAAGGCCCGCTGGGTTGTAAATTCCACCAACCGCGTCGCTGATCCCGACAACGGTTGCACCCGCCTCCTCGGCGATTTTAGCGGCCGTAGAACCGACATTCCCAAATCCCTGCACGATCACTTTGGCACTGCCAAGATCCAAATTCATGGACTTGGCCGCCTCCTCCATCGTGACGACCACCCCGCGACCGGTTGCCTCGGTTCGACCTTCAGACCCTCCGAGTTCGATGGGCTTCCCGGTGACGGCGCCTGGAACCGTGTATCCCTTTTGCATGGACATGGTGTCCATGACCCACGCCATGACCTGAGCGTTGGTACCGATATCGGGCGCGGGAATGTCGCTTCGCTCACCGAGCATTGTGCTGATTTCGGTGACAAAACGCCGAGTCAGCTTTTCCAATTCCCGCTTGGAGAGCTTCTTGATGTCGACCTTGACCGAACCTTTGGCGCCGCCATACGGAATGTTCGCTACCGCGCATTTCCATGTCATCCACATCGCCAGCGCGGTGGTTTCGTCGACATCTACATCCGGGTGATATCGGAGCCCGCCTTTCGTGGGCCCCCTCGCTGCGTTGTGTTGAACTCGACAGCCCTCGAAAACTTGGACTTCTCCATTGTCCAGTACGACGGGAAAATGGACGATCAATTGCCGCATGGGCTGGGCAAGTACGTTATGGAGTCCCTTATCGAGATCCAGTAAGTTGGCAGCGACCGCGAGTTGTTCTCGCGCCATATCCAGGACGTTAAAATGTTGGCTCATTGGACACCGTCTGATTCGCCCTACCGATTGGGCGGATCCGAGACCTTTTTCAGCAGCGCGTATAAGGGCATTGCGAGGACGCCGTTGTACACCGCTGACCCTATTGTAGCCAACAAGAACGGCAAGATCGCGCCCCTGGGGTTGAAGAGCAGGAATGCAATCTGAGTTACTCCGGTTGCCATAGCCGTCACGACAAAAGCAACCGCCATGTTGCCTTCGAATTCGAGGCCGGTCAACCAACCGACACAAAACCCCAGGATCGTGCGCGTTACCGTATAGGTCGCCATATGTCCGCCTGAAATGGCGCCTTGTACCATCCCGCCGAGAAATCCAATCGCTGCCCCATTCCTTCGGTTCGTAAACAACGCGAACGTGACGACGACCACGAGAATGTAGTCGGGAGACGAACCGATAAGCGCAAGTTGATACGCGACGGATTGCTGTCCGCTCCCGGCCACCCAAAGCAGAATAATTGCAATGATCCAACCCTTGGCGCCCTTCATATCAGTACAATTACAAATTCGAGGTTACCAAGCGAAAAAGCAGGGTCGATTCGCGCTTTCAACGTCCCGAACTCCTCGCTTGGGTCTAGTTGAATCACTTTGCCAATGATAAGACCCTTTGGGATCTTCTCCGAGAAACCGGAAGTGACGATTGTATCGCCAATCTGCACCGGCGCCTTGGGATCCATGAAGGTGAGGGTGAGGGTGCTTGCGTTTTCACCACGCAGCAAGCCCGCGGGTGGCGGGACCCGATTGACATCGATTGCCCCGATCAAGAGTGCTTTGCCCTTGGCGTTAGGCTGGAGGCCCGCGCTCGTGAGGAGCAGAACCTGGCTTCGATTCGCCTCTACGTCTTCGACGGTGCCCACCAGCCCGTCGTTACTTTCGACCGCGCACCCCGCCCTTACCCCTTGATTGCTGCCAACATTGATCGTCAATCGGTTCTCGTTGATTGAAAACCCATACACGAGAGCTGGCACGCGCGTTTTTCCCGGAGTCTGCCCGAATCCTTCATACTTACGGAGCGTCTCATTCTCAGTTCGAAGCCCCTCGATCCGCTCGGAATAAGTTGCGTAGACCTGCTCGAGCGCTTTTAGCCGGCGATTTTCTTGCACCAGTTTCGTCGCGGAGAACGTGCCAGTAAAAAACGCGGATGTAGTCCTCACCACTCCATTGAGCAGGGATCCAAGGGGGGAAGTAATGGAACGAACGGTGGACGTTAGCCGATCAACGCGCTCCTGAGAATGCGAACCATTTTGAACGGTGCCGAGGACGACCCCCAAAGCGCAAAGTCCGATCAGCACCATCGCATCGATGGGCCCATCCTTTCGGCGGCGCTTTAGGGCCGTGACGCCTTCTCCAGCATTTTACGGATCATGGGGTTTTCGTGCATCGCCTCCACGACCATGCCGGTCCCGATGACGACACAGCTCAGCGGATCCTTCGCGATCAGCACGGGCATCATCGTCTCTTCCGAAATGAGTCGGTCCAATCCGCGCAAGAGCGCTCCCCCACCCGCCAATACAATGCCGTGGTCCATCGCGTCGGCTGCCAATTCAGGAGGCGTAGCCTCTAACGTTAGCTTTACCGCCTCGACAATCGCGTTTAGAGGTTCCTGGATTGCCATTCGCACCTCTTCACTCGTAATGATCGCGCTTCGAGGCAGACCGGTCACCAGGTCCCTGCCTTTGATCGTAATCTGGAGCTCTTGTTCAAGCGTATAAGCACTCCCGATTTCGATCTTTGTCATCTCGGCAGTTCGATCGCCGATGTAGAGATTGTAGGCCCGTCGGACGTAGGAAGAAATCGCCTCGTCCAATTCATCGCCGGCAATTCGGATTGAACGAGAGTGAACGATTCCGCCGAGGGAGATGACCGCGACTTCGGTCGTTCCGCCACCAATATCCACAATCATCGATCCGCTTGGCTCGTCGACCGGGAGCCCGGCCCCAAATGCGGCTGCCATAGGCTCTTCGATGACATACGCCTGGGTTGCCCCGGCATTTCTGGAAGCCTCGATGACGGCGCGCCTTTCCACTTCTGTCACGCCGCTGGGAATGCCGACAACGACCGTTCGTCGCAGAAGAAACCGGTTGGACACCTTGGAAATGAAGTACTGGAGCATCCTCTCGGTCTGCTCGAAATCGGCTATGACTCCGTCCTTCAAAGGGCGGGTCGCGACGATATGCGAGGGGGTTCGCCCAAGCATCCGCTTGGCTTCCTCCCCAACCGCCATCACTTCGCCGTTATCTTTGTTAATCGCGACGACGCTCGGTTCACGCAGGATGACGCCACGACCGCCAACATGCACCAGCGTGTTGGCAGTCCCGAGATCGATTCCGATGTCTCGACCGAAGCGGTTACTGAGACCGTGAAACCACCCCTGTCGACCACTACTCCTCATCGCCGACGATCTCCCCGGTGTTGAGTCTCTTCGCGAGGGTCTCTTGTGAGATCGCTGACAATACGACTGCGGAGCCGGTCGTGAAGATCACCGATTTGGTCCGGCGACCTTGAGTAGCGTCGATAACACTGCCTTCTTTGCGCATGGTTTGCACAAGACGGCGCATAGGGGCCGATTCGCTGCTCACTAACGCAACGATTTTCTCGGTCATCACATAATTGTAGAAACCCACGTTAAGGACTGCGGGTACGGGCATAAACGATCAACTCCTTGAGTGCAGAGGAGTTTACACCCGTAAGGCTTTTCAAGGCCCGATTGGCTTTGATGAATCTGCGGTTTAGCCGCCTAACTTAGGTGGGGCGCCCATTTTGCTGCGGCCGCCGCCGCCCATTCCGCCCATGCCACCCATAAAGCCCATTTTGCCGCCGCTCATGCCGCCGGGGCCACCCATGCCGCCACCCATGCCGCCCATTCCACCGGCGGAACCGCTCCCGGCTGGCAGGGCGAGTCCCAATGCAGGCTCTCCGCCCTGAGGATACGCGAGGCTGGTCGTAACGACTGGTGATCCAGGCGCGGGAGCGACTGGCTCTCGCTTTGTAAAAAACATGATGAGGGCGGCCGCGATCGCGAGCACACCGCAAACACCTATGACAATCAAGTCGTTTTGGTTCTTCATGGAAAACTGTCCTGTCTATAACAGACGCAAGCTGTAGATGCAGATGTCACAGACTACTCGAAAGATTGTACAACCGTTTAGTGCCGGAAGTGTCGAACCCCCGTGAAACACATCGCAAGCCCCAATTCGTCGGCCTTTGCCACCACATCCGGATCCTTCTTGCTTCCTCCTGGCTGAACCAAGCATGCGATACCGGCGGCAGCCGCCGTTTCTACGCTGTCGGGAAATGGAAAGAACGCGTCACTCGCCAATACGGCGCCCTTTGCACCTTCTCCTGCCTGTTCGAGGGCAAGACGCACCGACTGAACACGATTCATTTGTCCCGCGCCCACGCCGAGAAGGCGTGTGCTCGTCCCAACCACGATCGCATTCGACTTTACGTGCGGAATGATTTTCCAGAGGAATTTCATGGCGGCCATCTGTTCCTCAGTAGGCTGTAACTTAGTTACCACCTTCCACTCGCCGCCCGGGTCCTCGTCGGTGTCCTGGATGAGCGCTCCCCCTCGGATCGCTCGAATCGCCAGGCCAACCCCATGGCCCGGCAATGGCGCGGATAGCAAGCGGACTTCCTGTCCCCAACCCTTGCGAGACTTGAACATGTCCAGCGCCCTATCCGTATAACCGGTGGCTATCACCACATCCAGCTTGTTTCCCTTTTCCACCATCGCTTCCGCCGCCTCTTCGTCGAGAACCCCGTTAATGGCAACGACTCCCCCAAAGGCGGAAATAGGATCGGAATCGCGAGCCAGGCGGAATGCCGAGCCGAAGCTACCTGCGATGGCCACCCCGCAAGGGTTTCCATGCTTCGTGATGGCGCAAGCGGGCGTCGGCAGGTCTGCAACCAACTCCCATGCCCCATCAGCGTCGTTCAGGTTGTTATAGCCCAGCTCAAGACCCCAAAGCTGTTTGGCTTGCGCAATGCCGGGCATTCCAAGCGGATCGTGATAGAGCGCTCCCGATTGATGGGGATTCTCTCCATAACGGAGCGCAACTGCACGGCGATAACCTAGTGTTAGCGTTTCGCTATAGGTTGATTCTCCGGCTGCCCGCGTCAGATAGCGTGCAATCATCGAATCGTAGTAGGCCGTGTGGCGAAATGCCTTGGCGCTCAAGCCCAGACGTTTGTCGACAATCGAACCATCCGCGAGAGCCTGCAGGACACCTACATAATCTCCGGGATCCACGACGACCGCAACGTTGGCCCAGTTCTTCGATGCAGCACGTATCATTGCCGGGCCGCCGATATCGATTGATTCGATGGCCTCCTCAAGTGTATGAGGACCAGACACCGTTTTTTCAAAGGCATACAGGTTCACCGCAAGCACCGAAACGGGCTCAATTCCAGCCGCTTCCATGGCACTCTTGTGGGCATCAAGGCGTACGTCGCCAAGCAATCCGCCATGGACCAGAGGATGAAGCGTCTTGACTCGGCCATCGAGCATTTCGGGATAGCCGGTCACTTCCGAGACGTCCTTAACGTCCAGTCCCGCGTCACGCAGGGCTTTTGCGGTCCCTCCCGTGCTAATGATCTCGAATCCTAGGTCCCTCAGCCCTATCGCAAAATCCACAACGCCTGATTTATCTGTGACCGATATTAGCGCTCGCTTTGTCATCGGCCAGTTGTTCCCGCGGTCGTAGATGTCGTCGTGTTGCCAGTTGTGCCGCTTCCAGTTGTATCGCCGGTTGGCGGTCCTGTCGGGACTGTCGTAGGATTCTGTGGTAGATCTTGAATAACATTCACCGTTCGTGAGAGAGTGGTCTTGCGACCTTTCGTGTCGTATGCAGTAAGCGTGTATACCGTCTTCGCGGTCACCGGCATGTCCTGACTGCCGGATGGATCAACAATCTCGGTACTTCCTGAGTCCGACGTCAATTCGACTCGTACCGCATTGTTCACCTGCCAACTAAGCGTTACCCGGCCGACGCTCAAAGGAACGTTCAGATTGCTCGGCGTAAACGCGATGATCGTCGCGTCGCTCTCCTCGTACACGTTAACGGTGATGCTCCTCGTCACCGACTTCGTGCCGTCCTTGTTTGTTGCCACCACCGTGTACTGGATATCGCCAGAATGGATCGGGGTGATCTCCCGTCGACTAAGCGCAGGATCGAGAATCTCCGACGTGGGTTCCAAAATAGCCTTGCCCACCGCATCGTTGAGCGTGTAGTCGAGTTCGAACGAGTTGCCCAGTTTGATTCGGGTGGGCTTTGCGGAGAGCGCGCTGATCTCGGGATCGGGAGACAGTGGAGGCTCCTTGACGTTTAGGTGGATCGACTGAGTCTTCTCCTGTCCATCCTTTGAAGCTACGATTCTAAAATTCACATCGCCCGAGGTAGGCAGCGTGTAATTGACACTGCTGGTCTTGTCCGGCCCCTCTGAAATCACCTCGTTTCCATTGAGCACCTTTACAAGGTCCGCCTGCGAGGTCACCCAACTGATCGTGACTTGTTGTCCTCTTAGCACTTGTTGCGGGCTTACGCTGAAACTGATGATCTGAAGCGGCTTTGGCATCATCAAAAGCCACAAGCCGATCACGATGGCGATCACGACGGTCGCGATGATGCTCGTAGCCGTTATGAAGGGTCGTTGTTCAAGCTGTGCCTGAGCGGACGATGCTACCGAAGGATGGTCAATGCTTCGCCCCGTCACTGAAAACCCGATCAGGCGCCCAGCGGACAGGAGTGAATTGCTGGTTGGCGTCGCAACAAACTCGATCTCCTTTTGCTGCCCCGGCCCCACGGTAACCTGCTCTGAATCAAACTCGTAGGCACACGAATCTTCTGGATCGTTGCCCGTCAATTGCAATGTGTGTTCGGTATTTCCGAGGTTGACAACGATAATCGAAAAGTCGTTCTTCTTTCGCCAGACCGAGTAGTGTCCCTTCTTAGGGTTGATCTCCATTGTCACATGGTTAAATGGCTTGACCTGGAGAATGGCCTGAACAGTTTTGAATTCGCCCGAGACCAAAGAACGTAATCGAACCACAAACGGGTAGTTGCCGGCGAGGCTCTCACTGGTCCGACTTGGCTTGAAGAAGATCTTCTCCGTTCGACTTTCCTGGGGATCGACGGCGAAAACAGGAACGGGCACGGCGGTCCATTCAGGGTCTACGCCTTCGATTTCTAGTTCGAAACGGTCTTGCTCGTCCGACTTGTTGACCACCACGACCGACACCGGAGTAGTAGCCCCCGGCTCTACCGGGATGAAGTCCGGAGTGAGTTGGACGGAGAAACTCATCGCTGGAAGTGTAGCAGAACCGCGCCTTGCTTAGCGCTTCTGTTAATAGGTGGACATCGCGGATGCACAGTTCATGTGACAGGATGCGCAGGAAATTTGATCCAGTCTCCGCCACATTTGCAGGTCGTCAGATCGAACGGAGCGGTCGGTTCTCTGAAACCTTAACCTGTTCTCAACCCTCGTTGCCGAACTCGCATCGCCATTCAACTCATTCAATGAGCCAAAATAACCCATGACCGCAGAGATCATTTCCGTCGGGACCGAGTTGTTATTGGGACAAATTGTAGACACTCATGCCCCGTTGATGGCTCGGCTCTTGGCCGAATGCGGGATCGGATGCACGAGGCGCGCGACGATTGGCGACAACTTGGATCGGGTAGTTTCAACGCTCAGAGAGGCCCTGAGCCGGGCCGATGTGGTCGTCACCATCGGGGGACTCGGTCCAACAATGGACGACCTAACCCGAGATGCGATTGCGATTGCACTGGACGATACACTTGAGGAAGTTCCGGAAGTCGTTGAAAAACTGCGCGCGTTTTTCTCGTCCAGGAATATCCGCATGGCCGAGTCAACCCTGCGCCAGGCGCAAAAACCGACATCTGCCCAATTGGTCGAAAACCCGAACGGAACCGCGCCCGGGTTGATCTGCCAAAAGAATGGCAAGGTCGTGGTGGCGCTTCCAGGTCCAAAAGGGGAATTCGACCCCATGGCGCAAGGGCCCGTTCGCCGTTTCCTTGAGCAGCTTCAGGGTGGCCAGGTGATTCACTCTCGGGTACTGAGGATTATCGGCATGGGGGAAAGCCACGTAGAAGAAAGGGTCCGATCTCTCATGGACGGAGAGAACCCGACCGTCGCTCCCTATGCTCAGACGGCGGAGTGTCACCTCCGCGTAACCGCTCGCGCTCCCAATCGAGAAGCTGCGGATCGCCTCATCGATCCGGTCGTGGAGCAAATACGGGGCCTTCTTGGAAACCATCTCTACGGCTTTAATGAAACAACCATCGAGGTTGCCACGCTGGATTTATTGGTCCAAAGAGGTGAGACGGTTGCGGTTGCCGAGAGCATGACTGGGGGCGCGTTGGGTGCAAGAATCACGTCCGTCCCTGGCTCTTCAAAGGCTTTCACCGGCGGAGTGATCGTCTACACAGTCGCTGCAAAGCAAACTCTGCTGGGTATTCCAAGCCAGCTTCTCCGCGAGTTTGGCCCGGTTTCGGAGGAGACGGCTAAGGCGATGGCTGAAGCCGTCAGGGATCAGCTTGGAGCCACCTATGGCGTTTCGATTACGGGAAATGCCGGACCGACACCGGATGTCGACGGCAAACCGGTCGGGTTGGCCTTTATCGGTGTTGCAGGACCGAACGGCACGACGGTCGAACATGCCCAGTACCGTGGCCTAAGAGAGGATATTCAACGAAGGGCCACTCAAACGGCCCTTGCCCAGCTTCGTTGGAAATTGCTTTAAATTCGATTTGCTGATCAAGCGAATTGCTAAAGACATTTTCGCACTCGGAGCTAGTGGCCTTCGGTCGTTTCGGGGTAAACATCAGGTGGAGAGAGCTTCGAACAATAGGCCTATAGCCTGTCAGGCCGCTGGGCTTTATTAGAGATTCGGCATAGTATTAGGTTCATGAACATTCAACATCTAAAGGATGTCCTCATGTGGTGCACCATCATCAACTATGGGGTCCTGTTGGTCTGGTTTATCACGGCGCTTCTTCATTGGACTTGGCCTTACGACGTAACCGCCAGACTGCTTGGCATTTCGCGCGAGAAGTCGAGATCGGTTTGCCTCGGTGGCTTTGTGTTTTACAAACTGGCGATCTTGTTCTTCAACTTGGTGCCATTTATCGTCCTCTATATTGTGTTTCCGTCCTAGGCGCTTTCAGGTCGGTATGCCCACAATCGAGCGGTATGCCTGTCGCCATGCCAACCTTCGTGATAAGACCTAACCTTGAGGGACCCCAATATTTCGGGGAGTTCATAGGGAGATAAGGTGAATCTCTCAGATCTTGGCTTTCCATACCTTTCGCGATGAACGGTCGTAAACGTCTCTATTACAACGTGCCCACCTGGTTTGACCAACCGTGGAAGCCTCCGAAGAAGCTCCCTGTCGAGATAAAAGAAGCAAGTGATCAGATCGAAAGGACGGTTGAATTCGGCGCATTCCAGATCCGCTACCTGCCACGTCAGCTTTGATTCCCTCGTTTGATACCTTGCTGCCAGTCGTTTGGCAAGGTCGATCGCGTCTCTTAGATGGTCCACGCCGGTCACCTCAAAGCCCATTGCCCCCATGTACACCGCGTCACGACCGGATCCACATGCGAGATCCAAGGTTAGTCCCGGCTGGATGCTTGGTAGGACCTCTTCCAGGAAAGGATTCGGCGACCACAACCGACACGGACCGGTCGGCCCGAGTTCAAAGTCGTGCCCGATCTCAGCCGTATGCCCATTTGAGAGCAGCCAGTCTATTGCCCGTACCGCATCAGAACCTACGTCTGGAATCCTGACTACTTCCCCCTTCTGCGGAAGTTCGAAAACCCTAGAGGCAAGTTCCGATAAGGGAATCCAAACCGAATCTGCAATCGACTCGCCCCTTTTTTCCCTTGGATCCAACCAGCGCGCTTTCGAGAGCATGAAAACAGAGTACATCCGAAACCGGTCGCTGGTCTGCAACACCCATCATCGAAACCGAGGGGTGATAGTTGATGAAGTGCAGGAAGCTTCCCGCGTCAATAGGGGTTCGACCGTCTAAGCACGGCTGTTCCACGTTCCTGGACATGTGGACTCGGAAAGTGTCCTTTGAATATGGACCAGCCGGAAAAATCCCCGAGAGCCCTGCACCTCAGATGAGTCGAAGGGGCACAAATGCGGATGAGGGGCTCACTAGCACTTGCCCACACCTCCTGCTCCCGTCGCCATTGCGTACGCGAAATAGATACCCTGTTGAAAGTAAACTCCCTTCGTGGCTGAATTGAAAAGTGAAAGCGTGCTGTTAGAACTCCGTAAAGAGGTGGCGAAGGCGAACAAGCTGCTGCCTGAAACGGGCTTGGTGACAATGCACTCGGGCAATGCCAGCGGTTACGACCCAGAATCGGGGATGTTGGTGATCAAACCTAGTGGCATGGATTACGACCGCATCACGCCCGAGTCGTTGGTTCAGGTGAATGTGAATACCGGCGAAGTGATTGGCTCTGGTTTGCGCCCAAGCGTCGATCTCCCTCACCACTTGTATCTGTATCGAAACATCTCCGGATTGCGCGGAATCATCCACACTCATAGCAACTACGCGACCGCATTCGCGGCGGTCGGCAAGCCGGTCCCCCTCGTGCTGACCGCCATCGCCGACGAGTTCGGCGCCGAAATCCCTTGTGCGCCCTATGTCGACAACGAGGAAGAGCACATCGGCGAAGCCATCATCAAGTTTCGAAATCGAGCTCCTGCAATTCTGATGGGAAATCACGGCGTATTTGCTTGGGGCGACTCTCCCAAGTCAGCCCTGAAAGCCGCCGTTATGACCGAAGATGTCGCCAAAACCGTCTGGCTAGCCATGCAAATTGGCCACCCCAAACCGATCCCACCCGAAGAAGCCGAGAAGTGGTATGACCGATATCACAACCGCTACGGCCAATCCAAGTAGCAATTCCCTTCAAACCGGATAAAATAGACAAACACGCCCCCGTAGCTCAGCGGATAGAGCAACTGCCTTCTAAGCAGTGGGTCGCACGTTCGATTCGTGTCGGGGGTGCCATTTTTTTTTTGAACCTAGAATGTTGGTCGCGCCTAACAATCTTAGGTTTGGTTTCTCTTAAGTCTCTCTTTCGTTCGCTAAGATAAGGGAGACCTCAAGAGAGACCAAAGGGCGCCTTAGGTTCAAATAACCGCCCTAACCCACTTCCAAGTGAGCAGCGGGTCTTGGCGTCACAATTCCATTTGACCCAGCCACTGACCGGTCATGATGTCCAAAAACTTTCCGGATCGCCGCACATATCTTTTATGAACCTCCCTACTTTCCCTCCCCACGCCAATCAGAGTGACCAGCCTCAGACTCTTTTCGTGAGGCTCGCCAGGTCTAACTCCGAACGAGGCTGGTCCGCGACGATCGTCGGCTCATGAACAGGAAAATCAGTTCGTTGTCTAAACGGGATCGTGTTCGAACTGCATTAGCGTCAGAACGCGGAAGCGCGCCTGCCGTATAATACTGGTATGGAGGCCTATCGAGCCGAAGCGACGATTGAGTTGGGCGGCAAGTTGCATCTTGACCACCTACCGTTCAAGGCGGGCGAGCGAGTCGAAGTAGTCGTCAGCGCCTCAACAACAGCCGATGTCGGCTGGCCCGAAGGGTACTTCGCCGCGACTTTCGGTGCAATTTCCGACGACTCCTTTGCCCGCCATCCGCAGGGTGAATACGACGTTTAAGAGCCGTTGGACTGATCAAGGCTTTAGGAACGGATTCACAAATGTGATTCCGCCGAGTTCGCGACCGTGCTGAAAGTCTTCCGAATAGACCGCCGAACATCCGCTTTGTTGTGCGGCCGCCCAGATCAAGGCATCCCAGAATGAGATATTGTGCTGGCCGACTACTTGCAACGCCGACAAGGTTATTGAAGGAGTCAGCGAAACGACGGTTGACATCTCCACAAATTCGGAAACAATCTTCAGGGCTTGTTCGTGGGTAAGCCGAAAGGGTCGGGACGGCCTGGTTACTACGGAGTAGAATTCGTGCAGCACTTGGACGCTGAGACACAACCGCCCTTCGCCAACTAATTGTGTCGTAAGAGTGTTTGCGGCTACGTGCTTTTCGGGATTTGCGGTGTCGAATGCGTAGACAAGGACGTTTGTGTCGACAAACGCCGGACTACTTTGGACGTCCGGTTTCGCCATAGAACTCATCGCGGTTCAGATAGGGACCACCGCCAAGATAAAAGCCTTGGCGAAGGCTTGTCAGGAGGCCACTCTCCTCGCCCTCAGCCTTTGATTCTCCCGATTCCACGTGCATGACAACATCCACGATTGTGCCGTCCGGAATAGTGACGGCCAAATCTAGCTCAATCTTGCCGGCTCTGGCTACGCCTCTTACACGTCTCTCGCGAATGGCCATGATGTCAGTTTAGACGATAGAATCGAATTCCTCGTTTGGTTAACAGCGTGATGAATTCAGAAATAGTTGACTGCGACCGGCACGAGGTCCCTCTTAAGTCTCTCTTACGCCACAAACGATCTGGTACGATCACGTACGGCAGTGAACTCAGGAGCAGGTAATTGAACCTGATTTCTTTTCCCTTCTAAGCAGTGGGTCACAGGTTCGATTCCTGCCGGGGGTGCCATTTTTTTGAACCTAGATTATTGGAGGTGCCTAGCAATCGTAGGTTTGGTCTCTCCTAAGTCTCTCTTTCGTTCGCCGAGACTGGAGAGACCTGGTGAGAGACCAAATGGCGCCTTAGGTTCAAATAACCCGCCTAACCCACTTCCAAGTGAGCAGTGGGTCTGTAGAGTTACGATCCGTTTTTGCCCCAAGCGCTGACTGACCGCGATCTCCAAGGACATTCAGGATCTCCGCACACGGTCCCTTGTATGTGCGGAGGGCGCTGCTTGGTCAGTCGGCATCCGCAGGTACGATCGAGCGAGGATGTCACGCAAGCTCGAGGACGCGGCAATATTCTTTGACACCTCCGGTTACGCCCTTATTCAAATTCCGCCTAGCCTCCACTCGCCGGGAGGGTTCGCCAAAATCGCGGAGAAGCTTCTAACCACCCAAGTGGTGCTCCGCCGTTTTAGCCAGAACTGCAAACGCCTGATCGAGGAGGCGAGGAGAGTCGAGACTGGATCTGTCGCGGGGTACCCGCTTAAGGGTCTTCCTTACACACGCTTTGGAACACTTCGGGGACAGGAACTCTTGCTCCGTGAGGTTGAGAGCGACTGGGTTTCGTTGCTGCACGCCGCCTCATCGCTTGAGGATATGATCTGCAACCTTGCCGCCGAATGGTCGCTTAGCGGACACGCATGGCTACATTGTGCCGAGAACACAACAGGCAAGGATCAGGCAAGGCGCCTAACAGAAAGCAAGGACAACGCCTGAACGCGAGGGCTTTCCTCCGGCGCGTTCGAGGCCGCCAAACATAAACATAGACTCGGTCCGTTAGAGTGGTTGTCGGAACAACGAAACTTGTCCACTCACGAGGAATACCTGTACGCCTGTGTCATCCAAGAAGCCGGTGAAGTGGTCTTCACCCATCCGGTCACGGACTATGCTCGCATGAACCACCGCGGTCGAGAAACCCTTACCGCAAGGCGCCTAATTCGGTATGCGGGCGTAGTCCACAATGAGTTCCTCGGGTGGTTTATAGCGGAGACCGAACGCCAGGCGATTGCGATTTCAAGTGTCCCATAAAAGTGCATTGGAAGCCAAAAAACCTTAGGCCCTGGTCCAGGCTGCATAGCTTCCTTGCCACTCCTCGGTGCGACTCTGAACTGAAGAGCATAACTATCTGGTAACTGCTCGACTTTTCATCTCTCCCTATTGCGCTTCTGACATATACGTTGTATCGTACAATATATAGGGTAAGGCTCGGGCATCTTTGGCTGAAGCCCTTGCATAGGGAAAATAATGAAAAACCAATTCCGTAGGCTTGTGTTGTAATGTTCTGCCTTGGCTTTCACGGCAAGCGCCGCCGTTGCTGCCGGGGGGACACCTTTGACAAGTATTGGCCAGGGTGCGGCTCGACGCCTAGAACTTGTGGTGTCATACCCGGAGGACGGACTGCGTGTCTAAGTTGCGGCTCAAAGGGAGCTTGTACGAGCAGGAGTGGGCAAAAAGGATGCAGTAGTTGTTAAAATCGAGAGTATATTGGGCCAAAACCAGTCCGCGGTTTTACTCAAGGGCAAAATTAGACTGGCGATGAAACGAGCATCTGCGATTGCGCTTGCAGTTGGATGCACTGTTGGAAGCGCATACCTGGCCTGGATGTTCTTCCGGCCCAGGCAGCCTGACCTAGTCAAGGAGGTTTACGGTCGGCAGGCGAAGCGTTATGGGTTCGACGAATCCTGGTGGATTAAGGTCGGCTATATCATGAAGCGGGCGCTCAATGGAGGATGCCGCGACCTAACCGCAGACGATTACGCAAATTTATACAAGGCAATGGACTCGAACGTTACGATGGCGCAACAACCTTCAATTGGTATCCTTGGAAAATGCCCTCCAGCGGACCGGGATGGTCTTTATGCCAGGCTAGATGCCCTGGCTCGCCGTTCGAGGGACGAAACAGTCGTGGAGGTCTGTTTCTACAGCATGTGGGAAATAGCTCCGAGCAAGCACGAAAGCATCCGACAACAAATTGCGGCGAGCGCGTATCCAGACATGGGGCGTGAGGTGAAGTATTGGTAACAGGGAAAGAGGAAAGGCGCCAAGTGGCGTTTACGGTCGTTGAACTGTTGATCGTAATCGCTATTCTCGCGGTGCTGGCAGCTATTCTGACGCCAGTCTTGGCGTCCGCCAAGCTGGAGAGTATGCGGGCGTCATCAACCTCTGACCTTAGGCAGACTTTCGCCGCATGCACGCTGTACTCTAATGACTGGGATGGCAGGGTGCCATACGCAGTAGACGAGTGTGATTGGCGAGGCCGTTGCCGATCGCAACTGGACACGCGACTCTGGCAGGTCATCCAACAACAGCAAGTACCTCCGTTTTCCGTAGCGCTAAAGCCGTACGGCTTTGACAGGATTCTCTTCAGAGTCCAGACGGGCCGGGGGCCTGAGTATTACCAAACCAACGGAACGAGTTACGTCTATATGCTCGTTCTATCATCGGCGCCGCTGCAGCCACTTGAAGAAAACGGGTGTCCGTACTTTATAACAAGAGGCGCCGATTTCTGGAATGGTGGAGTCTACGACACAAACTTGGAGGCTGGCGAGCGGTGGCTGGATCTGTTCTTTGATGGTCAAGTAAAGCACGCCCTGTACGAAGAGACCTACACAAAGGCTGATGATTGCCGCCAGGCCTATAGCAAATGAGAGAAGATTTCCTATCCGAGCGTGCGTTCTATGCCCTGCAATGGAGTCTGGTTGCTTTTGCAGCGTTGGTGGTGGCTGGAACTAACGTCCTGCACGCTGCAATGCGGAGTCGGCAGGCGAGCCCTGTTAAGCTTTCGCAAACAGACTATCAAGTAGCTCTTAGCGGTACGAGAACCGTCTTTGGCGCCCACGCCAAGCGCTTCTCGGTAATTGAGTTCTTTGACTACGAGTGCCACCCGTGCAGGCTGATTACGCCAAGCGTTCGGGCGTTCGTTCAGTAATACCGAGCCACAGCCTCCCTCGCGATCGAGCATTTCCCCTTGCATATGCATAAGCAGAGGACCGATCTCTCGTGAAGACGATGAAGGCGCTCGTGGCAGAGCCTTTCCTTGGCCGAAAAGAACGGGAGAACCTATCGTATGCACTTGGGAAGTGGCTCGAGGTTTTCGGGGACTACGAGGAAGCCATACGGCACTTCGAAGAGGCTAAGTCGTCGCACCCCAAGGTTGGTGCAGCAGGCGAACAGCCGTTTTGGGCAACCCACCAAGAGGAGCTATGCTCTCCGGAGGGACCAGACTTAGATCAAGTGAATGCTCTTTGCCGAGAGTACGACGAGATCTTACAGACCTATGGCGGAGACAAGGAGTTCGTGGTTGACAAACGCCCTGATAACTATTACCGCATTGGCCCGCTCTCTGCCGCGCTACCGCAAGCAAAATTCTTCCGCATGAAAAAGCACGCAGCCGACAACTGCGTCTCGATTTTTACGACGGCCACATCGTCGATGATGCGCTGGGCACACAGCAAGGAGAACATTACCCTCTACTATAAACATAGCAATGAGCTCTTGGACCACTGGCATGGAGCCCTTCCTTCTGGACGCATCCTTGAGGTCCTCTACGAGGACCTGATCGGCGATACGGAAAGAGTCGTCAGAAATATATGTGAGTTCTGCGACCTGGATTGGGACGCCGCCATGCTGCGGCCTGAACAGAATCGGCGTGCGGTTATGACTCCGAGCCTCGGACAGGTACGGCAACTCATCTACAAGACTTCGGTTGCGAGGTGGAAGAGATTTGAGCCTTTCGGGTAAAGGAAGGCGATCCGGTTGATTTCCATCGGTCAGGCGGCTTGCAATAGCAAGCGACGCAGAGGGCGAAATCTCCTCCTACTGTCCGGATAATCGCTTCCAAGGCTTCCGTGGGAAAAAGGCTGATCCTATGGTGCTGCAGATCCTGTGGGTTCCATTCCTGTAGGAGTTCGCGCATATCGGGCAGGACGATTTCCGGGCGAGGCCGTCATTTTGCGAATCAAGTGCCTAACTGCTTGAGCGATTATTGGCGAAACGGCCATTTGACTTGGCGGATTCACGCCTCTCCGATCTGCAGGATCTCGTGAGCCGCTTCCACAACCGCCCATGTGACCTGATGAAGAAAGTTGACCTCAAGGATTCGGTCGATCTGGGTGAGCATTCGGTTCCGCAAGTGGAAATTGCCGACCCACATGCGGAGGATCGTCTCGGGGGCGAACGGTGGTTCTCCAAGAGGTTCCCAACATGGAAATAACTTAAAACAATTAACTTGCAAAGTTAAAAATCGGGCCCGTCGATTTCAGTCCAAAACTCCGCGCTCGCAGCCGCCTTGGTCGCCGGCGCACACCATCCGTCAGTACAGAGGCAATCAATGCGGGCTGATTCATGGCTTGACTTTGTTATTGCTTGCAAGAAATGCAAACAACTAGTTGCATATTCGATGGGGCATGCGTATAATGCAACTCATAGGTTGCATATGAAATCAATAGTTCAAGACAGCATCGAAAAAGAAATCATCGTCCGCGCTTCGCAGGAGCGGGTGTACGCTGCGCTCACCACGCCGGAGCAATTCGCGAAGTGGTTCTCCATCGGAGTCGAAGGTAAGTTCGAAGCGGGCGAGCGGCCGATTATCGACTTTGGCGAATATGGAAAATTCAAGATCTATGTGGTCGCTGCCAATCCACACGATTACTTTGCCTATCGCTTTGTTGACGGAAGCATGTACAGTCCTCATGGGTTCTACGGAGACGTACTTGCGGAGCCGAACACACTCGTCGAGTTCACTCTCGAAACAGTCGAAGGCGGGACGAAAGTGCATCTTAAGGAGAGCGGAATCGCGTCTTTACCTCCGGAAGTGATTGAGCAGACGCTCACTGGCAATAGCGAAGGCTGGGACTTCATGTTGGGGCGCCTACTCGGTTATCTAGACAACGAATGACAGCGACAGCGGAGATCTTTCGGGCACTCGGTGATCCGATTCGCCTCGAGATGGTACAGCGACTGCGGCAGGGCAGTCGCTGTACCATCTCAGTGATTTCGGAGGGCTTGGGAATCACCCGACAAGGCGCGCGCAAGCACCTACAGGTACTTGCCGACGCCAATGTCGTGGCCCTTCACCCCGAAGGTCGCGACGTCGTAATTTCTCTGGAGCCGGATGCCCTGGACCAAGCCAGACAGTTCATCACCGAGCTTGAGAGCCGCTGGGATACTCGCTTGGAAGCGTTGCGGAAGTTTGTGGAGGAGTAGCACTTAGACAGTGGTTGCGTCCCACGCAAACTACCGCCGCGACCGGATATCCTTGGCACATGAGCACCGAATTGCAGCAGCGACTGGAATCGACAACCTTGGGCCAGTGGCAAGCTCGCCAGATTGTCAAGGCGGCCACGATCTTGGCTTTTTTCGTCGAATCGACTCATGAAGACAAATTGCGGTGGAAGCCGGTCATCGACGAGAACTCCCAGACGCGATCGGTTCTTGAGCTGGTCGGGGAGTGCATCTATGCCAACCGTCGTGCTCAACATCTCTTCCTGGGCGATCCCCCACTGCCGCCACCAGCAGAATTCGACGTCTTCGAATCTGTGCATGATGCGGTCACCCAATTGAAAGATTCGGCTAAAGACCTGGCCGAAGTCGTGGCGAAGTTAGATGCGGAAGTACTTGCCAAGGAGTACGCGACGCACCGAGGGCCGATGCCGGGCGCACTGGTTATGCAGTTCCCCGTCCGAAACATGACCTACCACATGGGCCAGATTAACATGATCCAGTTGCTGTATGGGGACACCGTGTTCCACACCGACGACGAATTCATTTCGTTGTGAAGCATATGCATCTCACAACCTCTTGTTATTCGCGCGGTCTTAACTGATCCGGCGGTGGCTGGATTTAGGAGTTGGGTGACTGGCCAACCTGGCGCGCCCATTCTATTGCTTAATCGTGAGACTCGCCGTTAGTGAGGCGCCATGCAAGGTTGCCGATATCGTCGCAGTTGTGGTCGCGGTCACGACCGTGGTCTTCACGGTGAAAGTCGCCGACGTCGCGCCGGCCGCGATTTTCACGCTGCCCGGAACGGTCGCCCAGGAGTTGCCGCTCGACAGCGAGATCATCAGGCCTCCCACCGGCGCTACCGATGTAAGCGTAACTTTCGCCATGCTCGACTTGCCTCCTACCACGGACGTCGGGCTTAGCGTAAGCGACTTCAAGGTTGGAGCGTCGACGGTGAGGCTAGCGGTCTGAGACGTGCTCCCGACGCCGGCTTTGATCGTTGCGGTGACATTCGATGTAACGGCGACGGTCTTGACCGTGAACGTTGCCTTCGCCACCCCGGATTTGACCGTAAGGATAGCCGGAACCGACGCTGCGAGTGCCATCAGGGGCCGAAACCCCCACACTCGCGCCTCGCATTCCGGCCGAATCCTCGAGCAGAGAAAAGTGAACAAGGATGCTGCTTTCATGGTTTTCTCCAAATCAACAGAAGGCGAGCCGCGCTGCGTCAGACATTATAGCGGCTGACGTAGAGGGGCCTGAACCACCGCCGAGGGAAATCGCATTCGGCGTCCCAGATGCAAAAAGCCAGGAATTATGAAACCTAGGAATCTGGCAACCTTCGGCGCACCTTCGCCGACATGATCGAGGGCGCCAACTTCCGGGGCACGTCTCCATACGATTTGCAGCGGAGGCTTACCAAGCAGTGGGTCAGATGAAGGTGTTATGAATCGCAGCTACCCGTTGCGAGGTTGCCACTCGATAGATCGTGCCGGATCTGCGAGACTAGCCGTCTTTCGACGTCGGTCGGACCTCGACGATCGCAACGTAGCTCACAAATCGCGTCTTCTGGTTTCTTCTCGCTATCGCCGCAGCGCCTTCAAGGATTGGTCGCGACACCGCTCCAGAATCGTTTTTGAAGAGGGCTACCAACACAAACCGCTCAACGCTATCAACCACTCTTTTCCGAAAAAACAGATTCCTGGCCAAGTAAGCGGCTTCCGCGAGTCGGATCATGTTGACCGTCCCCCGTATTCGATTGTCGAGCTGGCAGTTCGCGATGCGCAAGAGAATCAAGAAGCCACCTAAACCAAGGTAGACCCTTCCGTCTGTCACAATGTGCAACCGTGATACCTGTCTGCCTCTTCCTGTATTCGCCAGTTGGGTGTCAGTTCCCGCTTCCGTCCCAGTCGAAGTCGGACATCAGGCAGTGACACGTACACCATCGATAGAAACGGCGAAGGACCGACCCTTCAAGGGCGCCATCATGCTGACGGTCGACGCGACGGACGTCCGCCACAAGATCTTTACTGTCCACGAAACGATCCCGGTGCAGAGTGAGGGTGCGCTAACGTTGCTCTACCCTCAGTGGGAAGGCGGGAGTCACGCCGCAACCGCTTCGGTCGCCGATCTGGCCGGACTACGCATCCGTGGCGGCACGGAATCGATTCCATGGCGTCGGGATCCATTCGACGTTCATGCGTTTCACATCTCGCTACCGAAAAACGTGCACGCGATCGATGTGGAATTTCAGTATGTGACTCGGCCGTCAGCAGCGTTCATGATGCGGGACCTTATTGCTGTGCAATGGCATAGAAAGCTGCTTTATCCTGCGGGATGGTTCGTTTGCAATATTTCCGTAGTGGCGACGCTAAATTTTCCGCCCGGCATTCGCCCGTTCTCGTCGCTCGAATCAGCCCAGAGCGAGGGCAATATCGTCGTTTTCAAACCGGCAACATTAGAGGAGTTGATGGACTCACCGGTTTATGCTGGGCGCTATTTTCGACAATATGATCTCGACCCAGGCGCCAGCGCTCCCGTGCATCTCGACATCGTCGCAGAGGATCCGAAAGATGTTCTCGTCGGCGACGAGGAGATCGAAAAGCTGCGCGTTCTCGTCACCCAAACCCGTCGGCTCTTCGATTCAACGCATTTCCGTCGTTTTGAAGCGCTTGTATCTCTCAGCGACCGACTATCGCCCGGGGGAGGAATCGAACACTTTGAGTCGGCGGAAATCAATCTGCCCTCGTCCTACTTCGGGGATGTTGCCCGCCAACTGAACAGCAGAGATCTTATTGCCCACGAGTTCGTACATTCATGGAACGGACGGTTTCGCCAGCCAGAAGGAATGCGGACCCCAACACCCAATGTTCCGATGCGCACGGACCTGCTTTGGGTTTACGAGGGTCAGACCGAATTCTGGGGCCGTGTCCTTGCTTCCCGCAGCGAGCTTCGAAGCCGCCAGGAAACGCTGGACAAACTCGCGATGGATGCGGCCTTTGTCGAGGCGCGCCGTGGCCGCTCTTGGAAGTCCCTCGCTGACAGCAACTACGATCCACTTTTCGTAATCGGGCGCCCGATCGTCTGGCGAGACTGGCAACGCCGAGAAGACTATTATGCAGAGGGGGTCCTTCTTTGGCTCGATGTCGATGCACGCATCCGCGAACTAACCGGAGGGCGACGCAGCCTCGATGATTTTGCCCGCGCGTTTTTCGGCATTAACGACAAGTCGACCAAACCGGTTACCTACACCTTCGAAGAACTCTGTAGAGCTCTAGCAGCGGTTGCACCCTTCGGCTGGGACGGTTTCCTCCGTGAGCGGCTAGAGACCCATGATGACGCGAATGTCCTCGACGGACTTACGAGGCACGGCTGGCGACTGGTCTATTCCGACGAGCCGACCGAGACCTTTCGTCAGGATGAGGACGAATCCGGTGTCGCGAATCTAGCCTATTCGATCGGCCTCACCGTAACGGACAGCGGACTCGTCAAAACGGTTTCCTGGCACGGGTCTGCGTTCGAAGCGGGACTGGCTCCCGACGCCCGGATAAGGTCGATCAATGGTCAACCGTATCGCCGCACGCTCCTCGAAGCGACAATTCAATCCGCTGCGAGTTTCCCTGTGCAGCTAATCTATGACGCGGACGGGCGTAGCGAGGCCGTCACTCTTTCCTATCGTGGAACTTTACGATATCCGCGGCTGGAGCGGATCGAAGACCAACCTGACACATTAAGCGTCCTGCTGAAGCCGCTTCCCTAAGGTCGCTTCGATTAGGCGGACAGGTGCAAAGGAAGCAGGGCTCGAGGTTATGCATGCGTTCTTGGGCCCCTTTTGAGCAATCGCTTGTCCCGGTGAATCGGTACCGGGGATCCAAGCTTCACTTGGAATCCGACGAGAAGGGCGGCTGGAATGATATGCTCTCCGCATGTTATTGCTAGCTGCTGTCGCGCTATCCCACATGGAGTTGAGCCCTCTGCCGCTTGTCCCTTGGCCAGCCCATGTGAACATGAAGGAGGGTTCATTTACGTTGAATGCCTCGACTACCGTGGTTGCCCAGGGCCGGGAGGCCGGAGAAAACGCATCTTACCTACGCCAATCGCTTCGTTTTGCAGGTCTCCCCCTGAAGTCCGCCTCCAAGTCGTCGACCAATGCCATCGTTCTGCGCATTGTTAAGCCGGACGGTGCGCTCGGCGCCGAGGGGTATCGACTCACTGTCGACAGCTCAGAGGTCTATATTGAGGCGGCGACTTCCGCTGGGCTGTTTTACGGCATCCAGACGTTCCGTCAGATGCTTCCTCCATCCGCCTTCGGCACGACCCCCGTACAGGATTTCACTTGCGGCGTTCAGGGAATCGAGGTCGTCGATTCACCGAGATTCGGTTGGCGCGGCATGATGCTGGATGTCAGTCGCCACTTTTTCTCGAAGGATGAGATCTTAAAGTTGCTTGGAACCATGGCGGAACACAAACTAAACCTCCTACACTGGCACCTGACCGACGAGCCAGGCTGGCGCATTGAAATCAAGCGTTACCCGAACCTGACCAAACTTGGCTCGTTACAGAACTACGACACTTTCCGCAAGCCGCTCGACGGGCAGAACCACGGAGGCTACTACACCCAGAAAGAAATCCGCGAAGTGGTCGCCTACGCGAAGAAGTTGCACATCACTATCGTCCCCGAGATCGAGATGCCGGGCCATTCAGTGGCGGCGATTGCGAGCTACCACGAACTAGGCGTTTGGAACAACCCACCTCAGGCGAACCCTTGGGCGGTTGAGTCTTCGAATCTTAACACGGAGGACTCGACGATTCGGTTCTATGAGAACGTCCTCGACGAGGTCATGAAACTCTTTCCGAGCACCTGGATCCATGTCGGCGGCGACGAGGTGGACAAGGGACCATGGAGGAGAAACGCTCGCACTCAGGAACTCATGAAACAGCGCAGCCTGAAGGATGAGAATGAGCTTCAAAGCTGGTTCATCCGGCAGATCGACGCTTACTTGACGGCTCACGGCCGACGGCTGATCGGCTGGGATGAAATCCTCGAGGGCGGCCTGGCCAAGGGAGCCACCGTCATGTCGTGGCGAGGCATTGACGGAGGAATCGCCGCCGCTCGCTCCGGGCACGATGCCGTCATGAGCCCTACGAGTCACATGTACTTCGACTTTTACCAGAGTCGGCAAAAAGATGAGCCGCGTGCAATCGGAGGGTTTCTGCCGCTCGAACGCGTCTATTCGTATGAGCCGATCCCAAGCGCCCTGAATCCCGACGAGGCGAAGCACATCCTCGGCGTTCAGGCAAATATCTGGGCAGAGTACATAGCGAAGTCGTCACACATGGAGTACATGGCTTGGCCGCGTGGTTGCGCCCTGTCGGAAGTCGCCTGGTCACCAAAAGACGCTCGGAACTGGCCCTCGTTCCAGCTTCGGTTAAAGGGGGACCTTTTGCGGTTCGACAGCGAACAAATGAACTACCGCAAACTCGACAAGCCAGCCCCAGACCCCGGATCCGACCGGTAATTCCTGCTCAGAATCCGACGCTTTGATATTTGCCGGCAACTGTGAAATGTACCGCCAGTATCATCGATCTGGTTCTCGCGGTGCAGTCGCTCTCCGGCCAAAACAGATTCCTGCTGGACAGATGGATCAACTGCCATTCAAGCGGCGTCACGGCCGGATGAATTGGCGCCTTGTGGGAGCAAGCCTTTGGAACATCGAAGCATATTTATCAAGTGGAGTATCCGCCCAGCATCAAGCTAGGAAGTCGAATGAAATGGACTTTAGGTGGCACAGCCCAGTGCGTCGCACTGGGTATGGAGCCGAAGACTCAACCAGCCCTGAAAGGGTTGCGAGATGATTTGTAGACCGATTCAAAATTCGATTGTGGCCCTTTTTTGTAATGGGCTCTTCGCAAACCTAACAGGGCTAGGCGTTTGCGCTTGCTGCTTTCCCAGCGCCACGCGCTGGGCACTGTCATCCTGACTGCTTCGAAGCCAATGCCCCGGCAAATAAACTTCGAACGGCAAAACACAATTCTTCGTGTCGGCCTAGAAAATGAGGGCACCCAATCTCCATATGTCGTCTCCAAGAACACTTGTTGAGGAGGAGATTCCCCCTTCAGTCAACTGTCGAAGTCATTTGGCGCCGCGTCTGCGTCAAGCGCCTACGATTGTTCGGTAGCGCTTCGGAAGCCAAGTGTGCCGAAAGATAAGGTGACCCCGACACTTTGGTCGAATGAACACAGGTTTTTTCTCTCCCGTACGTGAGCCAGTCGGACTCCGAAGAGGTCGATCCAAAGGAGTACGGCGGCAAATCTCTCCCCTGATCACGCAGAAGGTTTCCGTAGTTGGAATGGGGATTTATAGCCGTCAATTGGCCGAAGACTCATGCTGCACAAAATCACGGCGGAGGCCTTTCGAGCGGATTCAACAACTGAGCGCGGTGGGAAGTTGCATTTTGACAAACTACCGCTCACGACTGGCGAGCGAGTTGAAACAATTGTCGACACACCGAGTTCCGCTGATGGCACATGGCTCGAGAGTTATTTCACCGCTACCTTCGGTGGCATTCCTGACGATTCATTCTTCCGCCAACCACCGGGCTAGTCTAACATCCGAGAGCCGTTGGATTGATTTCCCTTCCTGATGCGAACATTTGGATCTCGTATCTTCGAGGTTGAACACATCAAGTGATAGACCGTTCCGATAAATCGGGTTCGCACGTGTCAGCACGGCAGATACGGAAGCAGCGTAAGATCAAGCAGACTGATGAACGAACAGCTAACTCGGCGTCAAATGCTCCAGACTCTTGGAGCTTGTAGCGTGATTCCATGGCTTGGCCCAGTTCGGGTCGGCGCTGCAGCGAAGATTGTCGTCGACTTGCGAAACCCGATCGGAAAGACGAGTCCGCTTGCTTTGGGCTACAACGTCACGACTTTCGTTCGAACCGCCGTGGACAGCCCGACTTTGGCGGCTGCCGAAAAGAGGCTGGATGGCCGGTACGTCCGGATCCCAATAGGGCTGAGAGGCGGTCGGGTAACGAGCGGCGCGAGTGGGGGACCTACTTCGTTGGATGCTTGCGCACTGATCCGTTGGTATCAACGGCGCGGCGCCAGAGTATTGGTGGTTTTGGCCGGCGTCTCAACCGACGTGAACATTCGAACCGGAGACGTAGAGACCCTGATGCGGATGATGGCCAATTCGGAAGTCGATATAAACTCCCTGGAGATATCGAGCCCGAACGAGCCGAATAATCAGAAACTGACCCTCGAACAATCGGTCGCGTTGGCAATGCGTTGTTCTGATGAGGTGCGCCGGGTCAAGCCGGGTAAGCGCCTGTGGGGACCGGCCTGGACCTGGTACGACCGCAATGCGCTTCGAAAGTTTGCCGAAGCGATGGGAGACCGATTGGCTGGCATCGACTTCCATATCTATGCAATGGGAGTGACATCGCTCTCAACGGCCGACGCACTGGCCCAGACTTCGAAATGGGGCAAGGAAGTGATGGAGGTTCGGGATGACCTTAGGGACCTTTCTCTGCCCGACCAAGTCAGCGTTTCCGAATTGAACTTCTCATGGCGATTTGAAGATGGAACGCCACCCGACGGAAAGAACCGCCGATTCTACACGGCTGTGAATACAGTCTGGTGCGCCAGCGTAGTTGGGCACATCCTTCGGGCGGGTGGCTCCGCAGCCGTTTACGGAAGTCAGAACGGACCGCTGGGCGTATTCTCGGAGGATTCCGACGCGACTCCCATGCCCGCATACTGGGGATTGGCCGCTTGGACAGGAGGGAGTTTGTACCCCCATTTCGCGGATTCGTTTTTCGAAGTGCTGAGTTCAGCCGGGCCCTCAGTCGAAGCGTTCGCCGTATCCAACGAAGTGGGTGGCCGGAATGTTGTTTTGATTCAAAAGAGCGAGAGCGAAAGCGTCACGGTGGACCTCCGTATTGAAGGCATGGCAGCAAAGAACGTCGCAGTGTGGCAGTCGGACCCGGACAAGCCTTTGGAGCCGCCACGGAGCTTGTCGAGAGCAAGTCTAAGCCGCTTGATACTTCCGAGGATGAGCGTAACAACCGTGGTGGCCACATAGCTCCTTGGTCACGCAGATTTACTCGCCATTTACAATAAAGATCTATAACGGGCAGTTTTCGTCCCACTCAGGCTGGGCAGTTCTGATATGGAGAACGGATGAGTCTGCATCAAATCAAGTGTACTGAGGTGCAAGTGAACTACGATGAATGGAGACGAGATCCTCATAGGACGAGCAAGCGAGCTAACGGGAATTAGAGAGAAAACAGCGCTTGTAAACGAAGGGCTCAGGGCCCTGATCGAAAGGGAGAGCACAAAGCGACTCGCTAACCTTGGCGGGACAATGCCTGAACTCGCGGCCATTCCGCGACGGCGTTCTGCGTAAATCAAAATGGTTTTGGCTGACACATCCATTTGGATCGACTACTTTCGAAGTGCAAGCGAGCCGTTTAAGGCTCTGCTCATGGAAAATCGGGTGACCATCCACCCCCTTGTCATCGGAGAGCTAGCTTGTGGCAACTTGCATGATCGCCAAGCGACGCTTGGCTTATTCGATTCTCTTCCTAAATCCAAGATCGCGACGGACCAAGAGGCGTACTACCTTATTGCGACGGCGAGGCTATACAGCGCAGGTATCGGATACGTGGGGGCTCACTTGCTCCGCGCATGCCGACTCACGCGTTGTCAGCTTTGGACAAAAGACAAGGGCCTTTTAGGTATTGCCGAGAATTTGGATCTAAACTATCACCCTCGCCATGTGTAACTTCGTAGAACGCCAGCATTTCGCTATCGGCTGCGCCTAGCAAGACCGTCTCCTTGATACATCTCCGATCGAACCTATCGCTTGTCGATAGACTTGATTTTAAGATTAAGCAACTGACCTATGCCATCGGTCGCTTGAGCCTCGTTGCGACCCTGCTCCACGACTTGGAAGGCCCGCCGACCGTCCTTGGGGAACTCAACGCGGACACGTCGCAAAGAATCTGGTCGCCAATTGTCATACGTTGCTCCAGCCTTTTGGAATTCATCGCCCCATCGGAGCTTCAACGGTCGACATGTCCCACAGTACGTCTCCTCCACCGTGCCTCGCAAGAATAAATCAAAAAAACTCCACAGTTAGCGTTGACCGTGGTAAATTACCATTCATGCGTTGACCTTGGTCAACGCATGAATGGTGTATCGATGAAAAAGCAGGACATTAGGTTAGGGAAAGTACAGCAACTGATCATGCAGTTCCTTTGGGAGCATGGCGAATCAACTGCACGCGCGATATCTGATTTCGTGACGGCGACTGAACCGATCTCGCACAGCACGGTTCAAACGCTTCTGCGAAAACTGGAACAGAAGAATGCTGTCGTTCATGTTGAGCGTGACCGAGTGTTCTTTTTCTCAGCTATCGCAGACCGAGAGGATGTAACGAGTTCCACGACTCGGGAGTTCATGAACCGGGTGTTTCAGGGCTCGGCAACTAGCCTTGTGTCGCACCTATTAGCGCACGAGAAGATCTCGTCCGATGAAATTCAACAGCTTCACCAGATGATCGAAGAGTATCGGGAGAAGCTGAAGTGAAGACCGCCTTTGAGTGGATGAGTCCTTTAGTCGTCGCCTTCCTTTTCCAATCGTTCCTTCTTGCCGGTCTCGCTTTGACGGTAGCAGCCTTAACCTCAAGGCTCGGAGTCAGATTTCGGATCGCGGTGTTTCGATGCGCAATCCTATCCACTGTCGCGCTCGCCTGTTTCGGTCCATTTTTGCGATCGATGGTCTCGCCTCAATGGCAGGTGTCTCGAACAGCGACCGTTTCTGTGTTTGGTAAACATATCCAGCCGATTCGACAACGCCAGAGTTCGATCGGCCCCGCTTCGAATGGAACAAACTCGAATTTCGATGCTCACGACCGTTCGAGGCAAGTCAATTCAGACCATTCCAGTTCCAATGGCGAAATTCAAACGCACTTGCCGGCGACGACGGTAAGTTTGACCCAGATTTCGACATTCGACGGTGTTGCTTTGGCATGGCTCCTCGGCGCCTGCTACTTGATTTGTACTATTTTAGCTGGCTATATTTGGATACTTCGCTTGCGCCTTTCGAGCAATCACGTCGAAGACGGCTTGACCGCATCGGTTCTAAAAAAGCAGCTATCGGCACAAAATGTTGGACAAATCCAATTGGCGGCATCGAAGAAGGTGGGAAGCGCGTTCGTAGCTGGTATGACGCGGCCGGTGATTTACCTGCCGGACGGCATCGAACACGACTTTAACGTCGAGCAGATCGAGGCAATCCTCTGCCACGAAATTGTACACGTGCGCCAAGGGGACTGCACTTGGTCACTGCTCGCCCGGTTGTGCTGTGCTCTCTCGTGGCCCAACCCTCTCATGTGGCTCGTGGCTCGCAAGATGATCCTCGCCAGTGAAGAACTCTGTGACCAACTCGTACTCGGAACGGGTATCGAAGCTTCAACCTATGCCGGATGTCTGCTTCGGGTCGCCGAAGCCACAAACTCATCGCTGCCCAACAGGCTTGTGGGCGCTGGCGTTTATTCGTCGAAATCGCAGTTGTTCAGGAGGATTTCACTCGTGCTCAAAAATCAACCTCAATCGTCCATGAAATCGACCCGAAACCTAACATTGAAGCTCGCAGGAATCGCATTGGTCAGCGTCATCGGAGCATCCCTGCTCGTGTCGGCAGCACCATTGAAATCGGCGCGGCATGATACAACTCCCGAAGCAACCATGCAGGCAATCGTCGAAGCCATCAATCGAAATGACTGGAACGGAGTGTTCTCGAGGATCGAAGGCGCCAAGGTCGACGCAGCGGTCGCGAAATTCAAAAAGGTCATAGCGGAGCAAAAGTCCGTCCTAAGAGTAACGGCACAGTTCGGACCCTTTACGACAACTAACAACACGTCGACCGTCCATGTAAAGATCGAATATAAGGAGACTGAGGCAAAAAGCACGCGCACCACCTCTATCGATGAGGACGTCAAGCTGCACCGTCAGGATGGAGACTGGAAACTCGCGGGTAGGACAAAGAAAATCGGCTTCTTGGGCACGATCGCGGAGCTCGGACGAAGACCCGAGACGATGGTACGAGCCAGAGCTACTGCCAGGTTTTCAGTCATCGAATCGAACATTAGGCAGATCGCTATGGCGGTTTGTCTCTACCTCAACGACCACAACAATAAACTGAGTTTGACTTCCGTAGGTTTGAAGGCCAGCCTAAGGCCTTACATCACGAACGACAGCATTTGGCAGGACCCCAACGGGAGAGCACTAGATGTCCAGTTCAACGCTGCCCTGAACGGCAGATCCACCTCATCAATCACCGATGCGGCAAATTGTGTGATGCTATCTCTCGGCCCAAAGGGATCACTAATCTTCAATGACGGAGAAACACCCGTTGCTTTCGTGGACGGTCACGTAACCATGATCAGGCGAGCTCGGGTTGCGTCCTTGAGTTGGCAGTAAAGACACGAATAACTGCCTCCTGGTGCAGGCAAGTTCAACCCAGGAGGCCAGCGGTGTCTGATCGATTTCGATGCACGAAAGAACGATCAAAGGAAGGTGAGCATCGGATATGGATCCTCTTGAGAACCCGTCCCACGCATTGAAATTGGGAATTGCCATCCAATTAGTAATCGGCTCACGATTCAGAAGTCGCTTCCCCGCCCAATGCACTCCTCAGTGAGAGGACCTCCTAAGGAATCGCCTCTCTCGGGTTGCATGCCGAATTCCTCGGAGATAATCGAGCTCACCGAGGCGGAATAGCCCGATTCGGTGGCGCTTGAGCAGGAGTGGCCAGTGCGGCGAGCCGAGCTTTCTCGACGGCTGAATTCAGCTCCGCAGGCAGTTCGGTAACGTACGGGACATCTGCATTGAACAGGGTTTCGGTCAATTGGACGGTCATCGGGACCGCGCCAGGCTCCATGAGGAGATTCAATTTGTACGTGCGATGTGTCCCAACTTTAAATCGATCGTACTGCTGATAGGTTTTAGCCGGTATTTCCTTCCACGGCTCGCCATTTGCCAGCAAAGCTCCGAACTCCTTGGCATCCAACGGCTCTGGCGCCACGGGTGGACCATCCTTGTCGGTCCAGCCGATTAGGACAGGCATCTCATCGATGCTCATGGATAGCGTTCCGTCGGTGATCCCGTTTGGCAGCACGTCAGTTGGGTCGCGCCCGTCGTCCAATTCGTACCCATATACGATCACTTCGATCTGCGTTTTGGCGGCAGGGCTCAGCTTCGAAAGCTGGAGAACTTCGCCATGGCGCAAACTATCGATCCCAGTCGATCCGATATCGGTCCACAACCTTAATGCATTATCGTTCATCATTGTCACCAGGGAGCCATAAGAACCGGCGTACGTGCTAAGCAGGCATACGTAGCTTCCGACCCAGTTGTAAAATGGCGATATATCTGTTGACTGCGCAGACCAGTTTGCCGCCAAATCGACGGTTATGCCTCCTTGTTGCACGCAATTGGCAAGGAGGGACTTGGCCTTCGATCGAGAAGACCGCTGCACCCGCTCGGGGCTTCGAAAAACGATCCAACCATCGTCGGATGGAAGTAGGCTCTCACGATGTTTCCAAAGGGCCTGACTGGCGGTGATCTTTGTGAACAACTCATCTGACCCCACCTCGCCATCGTTGACCGTACCCACGAGATTACGATCGACGTTCTCGGCAGCCATCATCAATTCCGCGCCGAGCCCCCAGGTTGTCGGCTCGTAGCGCACCGGATCCAGTAGCCTCGACCGCCACTTGGCGAATATGGCTCGGCGATCATCCCCTTCATAGAAGGCTGCCTGGGCTTTACGAGCCTCTATCACGTCAGCGGAGGGTTGCAACGGCGCCTCGCCTGGCTTGGGGTCTTGATGATCTTCCTCCTTAACTGGAGACTTCATCAATTCCGAATAGCTGTTCAGTCGCGCGATCGCCCTGTCCACACGTTTGCCATCCAGTCCGATCGCCTCGAACTGAGCGATGAACTCCGGCACAATGGAGACCTTCCTGAAAATCAGCTTGATGCGTTTGGCGACCAAGGTCGAATCGAGGAGGTTCAGTTCGCGCCGATACGTTTTCAGCACTTCATTCGCTTCCTCGGAGAAACCGTGCTGCATCGGGGTCGGATTTTCCGCCCAGACCTCCCGGCCATCGCTCGATATGCCAAGCAGGACTTTTGGGTCCATCTGAAGCACAATCCGCGCCAGAGCCCGCCATGCCGGAGATTCCTGGCCCGCTGGAGCACCCACCAGCCTATGCGCGTAATCTCTCCTCGCCTCCGCATCCTTGATCGACTCGTCTTGCGACTTCTTCTTTTGGACATATGCGTCGACTGCTTTCTGATCCAACTCTTCAGGTTGTTGTGAGAGGCGCTTTTGTAGGTACTTGAATGAGTTGAGCAAGCGAGCCTCGTCTGCATCGACCAATGTCTTTTCGACCTTGCTTAATGCTTCGGGATCCGGCTCAAGCCAAGTAATTCCATTCGAACGATTGACCCATTTCGCGCAAAGGACTTCTGAGATGTGCGCCAATGCGGAATCAACCGACGCGTCTTTTAGCCTTACAAACAGGATCTCCTCATCGAGAGCAGGGGCTACCGCAAGGCGCCTACCGCATGCGAGTGCGATATGTCGAATAGCTATCGGCGCCCTCATCGGCGAAAGAGACACGGACATGTTCGAGGCCTGGGTCGACGCAAGCAGCAGTGCAATAAGCAATTGCATGACATTCAGACGCAAGCATCGAAATGAAGGTGCACGTTTCAGAGGTGCTTGCCGCAAGTTTGGATGCACGGAGGATGAGTTGGGCATTAACCTTCCTCCGCTGGTAGATCCATGACAACCGTTTAGGACCATCGACCTGATAAATGATAGTCCCGAAAGGCCAGGAATTGAGGGTGATCAGTGCATCGCCGATATCGACAACTTTGGGCTTCATATTACGGATGCCCACGGTCCCATAACCGATATGCCCGCTCCCAACGCTTGCGCGATGCATGTCTTTAACGGCGGCACTGAGTGAAAACTTGCCGCAGTTCATCGCAAAGACTAGTGTCGGAGACCGCAGTTAGCTAATCGAGACATGACGGGTACTTTGACATGCAAAAACCTTACGTCCAGGGTCTTTACGTCTCCGAGCACGGTCTTTCGATCGCAAGTCAGCTCTAATTCGACAAGTACGAAATACTTAAGATGCGTGAGCCGACAAAAAAGTGAATCGCTCGATTTGCGAGGGCAGCTACCGCCGTAACTCAGAGCCTATTCGTTCACTTGTTTAAGTGCCTGGTCTAGCAGCGCTTCGGCTTCAACCAATTTGTTGGCCCGCAGTAGCGCGGACAGGCGCTCCTCAACGAATCGACCGATGGCTGCCGGGTTGCGTCCTGTTGCTTGCCATTTGCGAAAGCCTGCCTGCAGCGCATCCATCTTGCGCCGGATTCGCAATTGCGGCTGTTCGGGCGAGATGGGTTTCTCGGCTAGCTTCTCGCCCCTCAGAAACTTACGATAGACGGCTACCGCTTCCGGGCCAAACGCGCTATTCTCCAGCAGCGCGGGAAGTTCCTTTCCCGTCGCCCCGGTGTTGATCGCCACGAGCACGGCGCCATGATTGTAGTGCCATCCTAGATAGCTCTCCCAATCTATCAGAGTGCCGGGCATGCCCACGTTTGCCTCGACGCCGCCCCACGGCGGGTTACGATGCTTTTTAAGCGCGTCGTAAAGAGGCTGGAAGTTCTGTTCCAACGGTCCCACCGGGTAGGTTGACCAACCTGGTCGTGAATAGGGGTTGAAGGCAGCTGCGACGGGAGCACTGGTCATTTCCATGGACGCGCCTGCCGGGATGTGGGGATAGAGTTTCCGGGCAGGAAGGCCCGCTTGAACGAACGTCTTACACCAGAAGCTGACCGTCTCCTGGATAATCTCGCCTAACGCCTGGCGGATGTCGACAGGAGGATGGTCCTTGCTGAAGCCTCGGTCCATAAGCGCGCGGTAGCCAAGCTGACCGGTCGGCGCATGGTCGGCGGCGACCAGTTTTGCGGTAGCCGGGTCGGTATGCGAGTAGTTATCGAACGTGGGCTCTGAGCCCACTAAGACCCCGGCGAACAAGTTTCCTTTGCATTCGTGGTCGAGGCTGATCAGTTCCTTCCTGAGTGATGGGGCAATGATGTCCCGGATCAGCCGTGTCCATTCGGCCCGGATCGCCTTGCTGGTGAAGCATATCGGTGGGGACATCCGACGAGCTTCTCCCCAGTTTAGATACCGAGCCCGCGCTGGAGGCCCGTCCCAACCAAACCACTCGACGTTTCGCCGGTTGGTTGGATTGTAGCCCGGCCCATTTGGGTCGAACCAGTTCCAAAGGTCGGGCCGATTGGACCAATCCACGTGAAAGTCGAAGTGCAACATGACGGCGAGATCGTGCTGGCGCGCAAAGACGAAGGCGCGGTGAATGTTTTCCGCTATCTGCTTTTCTTGTACAAAAGTCGAGCAGGAAATCCCGAGCCCAAGAATGCGCGTGCGGCCGTTGCCGTGTTCGCCGATCGTGGCTGCCAAGGCAGTTAGCCGCTCGGGGGAAACCCAGAACAGTAGATAATGCGGCTCGCCCGCGCGAGCAAGGATTGTATTCGCCCCGTCTCGATGCTGACCGAGTGCGGGAATTGTCGCCCACAGAACCAACGCGAGGCTGGAAATGAATCGCAACCGCATGACATGCGGCATCCATTTCTCGCTCTTAATCGGAAGGGTGAATTTCATCGAGTACCGACCGAAACCCGATCTGCGACGCGGAGACAACATGCGGATGACTCTGCTCAAGATTCATCAAAGGACTTCTGGACAGCCCCGCATCCATGCTACGTGCGTGAAGCATAAGGGTTTCGTTGAGATGCAAACGCCTCAGTTTACGTCGATTACGAAACCAAATCATCCCGTGCCAACACGTTCTCGAGTTCGTTCAGTTGAAACTCAAGTTAGTCGGCGCCTACCTCGTATCGGACGACACTTTGTTCTTCTCGAGTGCCTGATCGTGCTGGTACTGTCTGTATATCTTTCGAATATCAGGGGCATACCCGATGGCGAAGAACGTAAGATAGATAGCGAGAACAATCGCCATCCAAGCAAGGTGGGCGCGATAGAAATTGCGGCGCGTTGTGTTTTGCGAGAAAATAGCTCCGAGAACGATGTAAAAGAAACCAATACAAGGAATGGCGATCATGAAAATCGTCAGCATCCAGCTCCAAAACGAAATCGCGGACTTGTCAACTTTCTTCGGCATTCCCTCTGAAGACGAATCAGGCCGGGTTGACGATGTTGGACGCCTTATGCGAAATCCTTCAATTCGATCGACCTTTTCGTTTGGCGACCGACTACTCTTGCTTTGTAAATGTCAAACCAGGTCACTGCGCTTCACAACAAGCAGCCGAACCAAATGCGGAGTTGTTTGTCCTTGCTTGCGTTTCAAATAACGCGACAAAAGATGGATTGGGTATGCCTTTCTCGACGAATCGGGACCGATGCAGGATAAGCGCTAACAGATTCCGAGAGACAATTACATTCCTTTGGCAATCGGCTGCTAAACCGCTTCCAAGACCTCGGACAACGGTGAAGCGACACTCCAGGCTCGAAGCTGGAATGCAAGGAGCCCGAACTACTTGAGGGTTGGCTCTACATACGACCACGGCCGCGCCAATAGAACCCGCCGCCACCCAAAAGAAATAAAACCAGAACTATGATAAGAATCGTACTCATGGCTCGGTTGACTTACTCAATCACCCCAGGGTTCCAGGCGGGCCGAAACATGGTGAGGTGGCCAATCAGAAAGCCACGAAACGGCTAGTTCTGACTGGATTTTGCGATACGCCCATCCGGGCCCGAAGAACTGCGCCATGCAGCGCGTTCGCATTTTCCGACCAAAGTGCAAAGCCCAAAAGAGCTCGCCCATCTCGTGAGAAGCCTTCGACATCGGACGCGTGTGCGTCGATAGAAGATAATTCCCCTCCTGCCCCCAAGTCAAACACCGAAAGTGACTGCGCATCAGAGTCCCTGAGATCCAATCCCCGTTTGGCCTGACACCGGGAACCGTCGTAGGCATTGTCCGCCACTTGCCGCCGGATCGCATGGAGTCGTTCGAGGGCTTCTCACGCGAGACGAGATCTCTGAAATAATAGAAAGAGGAGAAGCCCAATGAGCCACGCGAACGGACTCGTTCGATTCACAGACGGAACCATTCGATTCTTCGAATACGACGGCACTTCAGATGCGTGCCGTCCAAAACTATGGGCAAAATACTCGAGTATTAGAAGGCATTGGCGGGAGAAGGGATACTGGAAGGCCTGCACGTGCAACCAATCTTCTGAAACCGTAGATGCGTTTACTGACTACGGAAATGGGCTTTCTTGGATGACGACTGCCTGCCGCCGTTGTGAAGTAATCGTCGACTGCAGTAACCCGTACGACCTCGGGCCTGTTCGCCATGAGGTTCCAGAATGGGTTCGCGAACTGGGATTAACGTCCGTATCCGGGTTGAAGTCGACAGATTTGTAAACTGCCGTCTAGTAACCATCTACCTGCATGGACGTCCGAATCTTGGTTGCCATGTTGTGTCTTGGCACTTGGGCTTCGATTCTACGGACCCGTCCTGCGTCGAACTCTCAACATGTCACGAGCCGGCATGTTGAGGCACTTGTCAGCCAATTAAAGAACGCTTCCGATCCCGGGCCAGGGTATGGAACTGAATTTCCCTATGGGTTTGATGGGATGCAATTCCTGCCCACATCTTCCAATCCCGTCCCGATGCGGGCTCGAAAACCTATCGCTGTCCCTACTCTATTGGGGTTGATCAAGATTGGGCGCCCTGGGCTGCCGATTCTTCTGGAACATCTGTCAGACTCGACTCCGACCAAGGTGTTCGTCCGTCTTAAGCGACCGACATGGATTGGCTCCGAAAGAGACCAACGCGCTCGAAGTCCGATCTCCCAGCGCGCCTCGTGCGCCATGTCTAATGACTGGGAGATCTTTGACCACTTTGGAGATACGGAGTTTCTTGGAAGAACTTTCAACCTACGCGTAGGCGATCTTTGCTACGTAGCCATCGGTCAAATCATAGGACGCGACTTTGAGGCCATTTCGGTGTATCCATGGGAGGTAGCACTCACATCTCCAATTCTAAACCCCGGCCTTGCCACCGAAGTTACAAGCACTTGGACAGGCCTCACCGAAGCGGAGCACATTCAGTCTTTAGAATTCGATGCCTTCAAACGTCGATTCCCGGTCTATCGATGCAACCCTTCAAACGGCTTTGCTTCTTCTACCCGGATGCGGCTGTCCGACTTGCGATTGAGCTGGCCTCACGATCGATTAAGAGGATGAACCATGTACAGATCGCCCACTGGACTGGTTCAGCCGAGAAATTGAGTTGGAGATTGAAAACTCAGGACGAAATAGCAAGGGAAGCCACGGGGGACATCCAGAACCAGGTCGCGGCAATCCAACTTACATGGTGGATCATGTTGGGGTCAAAAGCAAGCCGAACCAATGCGCAGGAGATAAGGGACGCGTTGTTCCCCGATCTCGATCCATTCCATCCCCAGTTGCTAAATGCGACAGACCCCAAGGATCTCTTGGGGATAGTCGAAAGCACGATCTCTCTCCAATCAGAGGCCTTGGGCAAGTCTATCGACCGTGCCTTCAAAGCAACGCTCGAGCTTCCGGTCGAAGACAACGCGGATAACTCCGTGTTGGACGATCTCGCAATTGCCTATACCCAACGGCTTGCTCCAAGGGGCTTCATCGAGCCGTACCGTACCAATTTGGCCACTCGAACTAACCAGTTCATTCCTCAACGCGGATATGTCACCGATCCTCGCCGATTGACGGAAATTCGACATTGGGCTACCGTCCTGGACGACCTTGCCTCAAAGAACGGTCATCCCCCAAGCACGCCCAATCCCACCGATGTCGGATGGCTAGGATCGTGAAGCACCGAGATGGTTGCCTTCTGAAAGTCTGAATCCTTAGCTGTGTAAATGTCCTCAAAGGTGTTTGGGTTACGGTCGACAAGAGGGAACCACGAGCTTTGAACCTGCACGATGAGGTGATGCCCCTTGAGGAATGAGTGAAGCACATCGTTCAACTTGAAGTGAACGTGCGTCGGCACGCCTGGCTTCATTGGCGACGGATTCTCAAAAGAATCTCGGAACTTGCAGCGAAAAACATCGGCCCTTACCATTTCTTCGTCTCCGGCCAACGCGCCGCCGCCGTCCGGGAACCCGTCGATTACTTTTACCACCAAGTCGGCGTCCGTACCTGTCGTCGTGATCCAGAAATCGACATCAATAGGTCCCGCTACATTTAGGTCATCTTTGAGTCGAGGGGCGCTGTAAGTGAGGACGTCGGACCGTTTCTGGGCAAAGCGTTGATCCGAGAGTGGGAACTCCAAAGGGCGACCCTTGGATGTTTGGTAGTCGGCCAGATAGGGGGTTGGGCTGGAAGGGTCCGAGACAAAGTCGTCTCATCCGGCTTCCGTCGGCTGCGATTCGCTTAGGGTCTTTCCACTGTTCAAATAGTAACGAATCGATCTCAGGTTGGCAGGTGGCCATTCGCTGAATTGCATCCATGTATCGGCGCCGGTTTCGAACATCGTGGCCTTCGTCGGTAACGCAACATTTGCATCGCGTAGGAAGTGATCGAAGAAAGGAAACTCGACTTTGTCCCGAAAATACACTGATGTATCCGACCCAAAATCGATGTTCCCGAGATCGTGGCCAGTTCCGCCTGCCCATCCGCCATGGAACCAGGGCCCCATGACGCGCAAACTGGTTACGCCTGGGTTCTGCTGCTCGATGGCGCCTGGCAAGTTTAGCGCTCCCCATTGGTCTTCCGCGTCATACCATCCGCCAACTGTCAGCACGGCGCACTTCACCCCTTTCATCTTGCTCGGCAGTTCTTCGTCCTTCCAATATTGATCGTAATTCGGGTGGCCCAGAATATCGTCCCAAAACCGAACTTGCCCCTTATAGTATTTGGGCTCTACGTTTGCTAAGGAGCCGATCTTCAGAAAAAAGTCATAGGCCGACGAGTAGTCGGGAATCGTCGGACCCTTTGCCCATTCCCCCAATTTGGTCCGCGGCGGCCCAAAAAACGATAGGAAGTCGAACATGTCCTGAAAGAAAAAGGCGCCATTGTGGTGAATGTCATCTCCGTAGAACCAATTCGCGCAGGGAGCTTGTGGGGAGATCGCCTTGAGGGCAGGGTGGGAATCGATGCCTCCCACAGCTGCAAAGTAACCAGGATACGAAATGCCCCACATGCCGACATTCCCGTTGTTGTCCGGCACGTGCTTTACAAGGAAGTCGATCGTATCGTATGTGTCGGTGCTCTCGTCGATGCCTGGCGCACCATCGTGCTTTTTGGGAAGCGCCATCACGAGCTTTCCATCGCTCATGCCAGTTCCACGAACGTCGGACATGGCAAAAATATAGCTCGCGCTTCTGAATTTCTCAGAACCCGGAAAACCGTCTCGATACGCATTCGGACCGTATGGCTCGGAGTGGTAGGGAGTCCGCTCAAGCATGATCGGGTGTTTTCCCGGCTTGTCCGTCGGAACGTACACATTCACGTAGAGCTTCACACCGTCCCTTACCGGGACCCAGTATTCGATTTTTCGGTAATGCTCTCGAACCGAGTCTTGAGAACTGTCCCACCCCATGGCGGTGCTCATCAGCGCCATGACCGCGACCGGTAGGTAAGCCAAACGAAAAACCATGACGGCTAGTTTAGCGCTGTAAAGACAAACTCTGCCAGGAAGGGGGCATTCCGTTGGGTCGTTCCGCGGCATGAAGGAAACGAGAAAGGTCGACCGCGCTGGAGTAATGGTATCCGGATACGTAAAGGCGTAGGGTGGTTCTTGCCCACCTAGAGCCCCTGCATGGGAATCCTCTTAGTAATGAATGCGAATCGCTGGGCCGAATAGCTTGTGTCCGAGAAGCCCTACGTCAGACAGGTAGATCGATAGGGGCCAAAATTCGAGGTTTGCTAGAGCGTCCATGGTGTTCCATCTCCACGCATCTAGTCGGAGCACCCGTGAACTTGCGAGCTCAGGGACAATTCAATGCCTCAAAGTCGTCCTACGCCAATCTGACGTCTGTCACACTCAGGGGATATGAAAGAAACCGCTGGTCCACAGGACGTCCATGCAGACGGACTTTTCGCTGCGATCGCCCACCGAAGAAGCATGGGTTTATCGAAGCTCGGGCCCGAACCGGTCGACCGGCGCCTTATCGAGCGAATGTTGGAATCGGCAGATTGGGCCCCAAGCAACGAAGACACGGAACCGTGGCGATTCACGGTATTCATGGCCGAAGGACGCGGTGTGCTTGCAGACATTTGGGGTGAGGCATATCGAGCCACGGCAGGAGACGACTTTAAGGAAAGCTCCTATGAGGCGAGTAGGCAACGAGCCTTTGCATCTCCAGTCTGGATCTCCATCGGCATGGTTCCTGGACTGAAGGAGGACGGAATGCTTCTTATGTCCGAGTCAGAGGAGATAATGGCCGTCGCTTGTGCGGTTCAAAACCTTCATCTAATGGCGTCGGCGCTCGGAATCGCGGGAATGTGGCACTCCAAGGGCCTTTCTGTCAATCCTGAGACGGCCCGAGGCTTAGGCCTTTTGCCGCCCGCCCGGTTGCTCGGCTTCTTTATGTGCGGGTGGCCATCAAGCGAGTGGACAACCTGCAGTCGACGGCCACTCTCGGAAAAAGTACGCTGGTATGAGACGGCTTAGTCCCACAACCATGATGCTGTGGCGGGGGAACATCACAGGCCACTCAGTTAGCCAAGTAATCGAGCTGTGGATCGAGAGATTCGAATGACAAGTCACGGTGTGGAACCTCTGCGAACGTGGCATCCCGCCCATCTGTTTCGCCGCAGTCCAAGATCCTAGCGCTTGGATCAAAGCAGAAATGAATACCAGCAACGAACCCCAAGGAAGCCCGTTGCAATTTTTGGGCTCTGTCCGGTGTCGCCAAATTCTCGAAGATCTGTAGCCGTCGGTGGTTCCTGCCGACGAGACAAACTAGCGCCCAGAAACCAATTTTGAATCTGGAGACAGATCCAAGTGCGGAGATGAATTTCTGAATCCAACCCCCAGGAAGTCCGTTGCAAAGTGTGGCTGTTTCCGGTGTTGCCTAATTCTCGAATACATGGTGCCCTCGGTGGTTCCCGCCGACGAGACCAACTAGCGCCCAAGAACCAATTTGAATCTAGAAACAGATCCAAGTGCGGAAAAGACCATCCCACGACTCGTAGTTTTCTTAGGCGAAGGAATGCAATACGACGGAATTCAAGGGGGCGTCATGTGACAACGAGAAGGGTAACGCCTGATCCAGTTGCATCCAGCCCCAACGGAGCGCAATCTGCCAGCGAAGGGCGTAAACCCTTGTACAGGTTCAGGTGCATCCAGCCCCAACGGGGCGCAACCTGCCAGCGAAGGTCGTAAACCCTTGTACAGGTGCCGTTGCATCCAGCCCCAACGGGGCGTAACCTGCCAGCGAGGGCCGTGAGCCCTTATACAGGTGCCGTTGCATCCAGCCCCAAAGGGGCGTAATCTGCCAGCGAAGTGTGTAAACTCTGGTACAGCGGAGCAGGCATGGACCGTCCCTGAAGGGGACGCATCAACGGCTACGTCGGACCAACATCGCGTACCAGGAAAGCCATCATCGGAAGGTTTCGTGCCAGGATGAATACTGCGATCAGCTCCGCGTACATGAATTGTTGTGGGATGAGCGGTACGTGTGGGATAGATCGCAACCACATCGATCCGTTCAATACCGGCCGTCGATGCGTCCCCTTCAGGGCCGAAAAACGGCTGCCTCGCTGTACCAGGGCTCACGCCCTTCGCTGGCAGATTACGCCCCGTTGGGGCTGTCGGATTCGGAATTTCAGAGGACCTCCCACGCATCAACTGCCATGTCGTTGGCACCATTCAATTGAATTGCCGCCATGCCTCGATCGCTTGCATCGCTGTACGTGCATCTCGTCTCTTCTACAACGGCTAGACATCCCTTTCTTGCGGACCGTCCGATTCGATCTCGGCTGCAGGATCAGATGCATCCAGCCCCAACGGGGCGTAATCTGCCAGCGAAGTGTGTAAATCCTGGTACGGGTGCCGTTGCATCCAGCCCCAACGGGGCGTAATCTGCCAGCGAAGGGCGTGAGCCCTGGTACAGCGGAGAAGGCATGGACCGTCCCTGAAGGGGACGCATCAACTTTCAGTGCGTACGAGGCTCAGTCTTCGTAGTCACGCTAGCGGACGAGATCTAAAATGCTACGATTTGCGTCCTGATGCGGACCTAAACGTTCCAAACTCAGACTGGATGTCCCGTTCTAACCGGTTGTCCAGGTCGCCTTGTCACTCTCGAATTTATGATTGCTCGCTTTTTTCAATATTACAAACCGCACAAACGGCTATTCGCACTCGATATCTTTTGCGCCGTCGTCTCTGGTTGCCTTGAGTTGGCGTTTCCGCTGGCGGTTCACTCGTTTATCGACAAGCTTCTGCCAAGCCAAAACTGGGCACTGATCCTCGGCGCTGCTGCGGTCTTGCTCGGGGTCTACGCGGTAAACACGGGGCTCCAATTCTTCATGAACTATTGGGGGCACGTTCTTGGCATCGCAATCGAAACCGAGATGCGCCGGAAGATTTTCGACCACCTTCAGAAGCTCTCGTTCAGCTTCTTTGACAACCAAAAGACCGGACATCTTGTCGGACGCGTCACCAAGGATCTTGAGGACGTGGGTGAGGTCGCTCACCATGGACCCGAGGACGCGCTGGTTGCGGTTATGACGTTCGTCGGCGCCTTCATCTTGATGTTCACGCTGAACGTGCAGTTGGCCTTGATCACCGGCCTGGTCGTTCCGCCGATGACTTTCATTTCGACACGGTACGGCAGCGCGATGACCAAGACCTGGCGATCGCTATTTGGCCGGGTGGGCGACTTCAACACCCGGATCGAAGAAAACGTCGGCGGTATCCGGGTCGTAAAGGCCTTCGCAAACGAAGATCACGAGCGTGAACTGTTCGCGGTCGACAACGGCCGCTATCGCGAAACCAAGCTAGACGCTTACCGCCTCATGTCTAAGAGCATGTCCCTTAGCTACATGACGATGCGCATCATCCAACTATTCGTGATGATCGCAGGCGCCTACTTTGTGGTGCATCACAAACTCACAATCGGTGGTTTCACCGGATTTCTCTTGCTCGTCAACGTATTTTTCCGGCCAGTCGAGAAGATCAACGCGGTTCTCGAAACTTATCCGAAAGGCATTGCCGGCTTCAAGAGGTACACGGAGCTGCTCGACACCTCGCCCGACATCGTGGATGCTCCGGACGCGATCAGCGTCCCTGGATTTGTCGGCGCCATACGATACAATAGCGTTACGTTCGGTTACGAAGAGCACCGTAAGGTCCTCAACCGCATCAGCCTTTCGATCCGCCCCGGAGAGACGATCGCCTTTGTGGGTCCAAGCGGGGCTGGCAAGACAACGATCTGTTCCCTGCTTCCCCGCTTCTACGATGTCGATAGCGGCAGTATCACTATCGACGGATTCGACATCCGCAAACTCAAGCTGGAATCGCTACGCAAGCAAATCGGCATCGTCCAGCAAGACGTGTTTCTGTTCGGCGGAACGATCCGCGAGAACATCGCCTACGGCCGGCTTGGGGCTTCGGAGGACGAGATATGGGAAGCGGCGCGGCGCGCCCGTCTGATCACAATGATTGAGGATCTGCCGGATGGACTCGATACGATCGTTGGCGAACGGGGCGTAAAGCTCTCCGGCGGTCAAAAGCAGCGCATGGCAATCGCCCGAATCTTCCTGAAGAATCCGCCCATCCTAATCCTGGACGAAGCCACCTCCGCGCTCGATACCGAAACCGAACGAGCCATCCAAGAGTCGTTGAGCGAACTGTCCCTCGGCCGCACAACGCTGGTGATCGCTCACCGCCTTGCCACCATCCAAAACGCCGACCGCATCATCGTAGTCGACGATTCCGGCATCGCGGAGCAAGGCAACCACGAAGAACTCGTCGAAGCTGGCGGCCCATACATGCGGCTGCATAGGGCACAGTACGGTGGGTGATTGAAGTTTCGAAGCGGCCCGATACTGAAGTTGGCGCCTGTCGCTTTGGCAGGCTTGCCTTCTGACAGCTGGAGATTCCCTGACCGGAGTCGACGACCGCGAAAAAGGCGATGTTTTGCGTACTTTCCACCGACGGTGGAAAGTTCTGCGATTCGGAGCAGGCCGTCCCGACCCAGCAAAAAATGCAACGAAAGCAATTCCGCGCTGTCGCTTTCTTGTCCGGCGACAGCGCCGACCGGGCTTTCGCTCAGAATATCGAGCTTTTCTTCCTGCGCCCCTGTAATTTCGAAACCACTTGCCCGCAAGAACTTGCAACCAACAGGTTCGGAGCGTCCCCGCCAAAGTAGTAACGCGAGCCTGCCGTTGAACGCGGCTAGCGTCGGTTGGGCTCCCGCTGTTTGAGGGACGAGCGCGGCAGGGCCACGTACCGGCATCCCGGACCCATCGGCCATGATGGGCCGAAGTACGACTCCCTTAACGGTCTGGTATGCAGCCCATGTCACACCGTTCCTAAGATAGGTTGCGGTGGGATCGCCGAGAACTCCTGACTCCTCCAGCACATTCTCAGCCGACCAATTTGTCGGATCGGACTCTCGCTTGTGGCCCATCCAGGTTCTCATTACAAGTCGCGAGTCGCCATTGGCAGCCTTGCCGTATATCAGCAGAATTCTCGGTTTTGCGCTATCGACATCGCTGACCAGAACCAGCGCCGTTTGGGTCTTGGCGGTGCTAAATCGCGGCTCAAGGTACATGCCCTGGCTGTAGTTGACACAAGCAATGACAGGAAAGTGATCGAATAGGCCGTTCCAATTCCAATCTACATACATGCCTTTTCCAGTCGCATCGGCCCTTAGCTTGAATCTGTAGGGTGAACCGGCAAGGCACTTGAGCTTATCGATCGGGAATGGAATGTGCTTGGGCAGGGCCAGTGGATGGATCGTGAACCCCAAGAACGCACAGTCCAAGTATCCAGCCTTGTTCCGATCGTCTCCAAAACCGTAGTTAAACGAGTAATTCATAAGACTGGGATACAAAGGACAGCACGGCTCTGCCCAAAACGCCTCATGACCCAGCCAAAGCTGATGCCCGAACTCATGGATGAATTCTAGCGACCCACCGTTGAACCTCGATCTGTCTCCACAGTTCACGTTGTTAAGCGGCCCATCCTTTTCGTCGAACGCCATATGAACGATGCCACGAAGGGGCACAGGAGGAAACAACTCCGCGAAGTGGCTGTTCACGTAGTCGTGCCGCGAAATCGGCCATGGCTTGTCGTAGAGGATGTGAGGAGCGATTCCGGTAGTGCCATCCGGGTTTTGATCGGAAGCGAGGCAAAGTATCGAGTCGCTCGGTCCATGCTCTCATGGAGGATCTTGACGTCGCGATGCCCGACCTTGCAGCCAAGTGCGGCGAGATCCAACCCGCCTGGCTTTACCTTTCCTTCCTTCCAGAAGTCGGGAAGGCCATCGTGACTCGAACAGTAGAATCCCTTGGCGCTGGCCCCGTAACCGGGCGCACTAACCTGAGAAACGCCTAATTTTCAGCAGACAACTGGCTCGCCAGGTGTAAAGTGCCTTAGACTATAACGATATGATCACCGGCGAAGCAGCCCGTATCAAGCATTTATTACGTCGCGCCGCCTTTGGGTGCCGCTCTGCCGAGTGGGCTCAGTACGCATCGCTAGGCGAGCAAGGGACACTGAAGGCACTTGTCGACTACGACGGTATTTCCGTAAAGATCCCTGACTTACCGACGGACAGCTTTGGTGGCCTCGTGGCCCCAAACGACACGGACTCTTTGAAGCGGTACTGGCTTTTCCGTTTTTGCGAGACCACTCGCCCGCTCGAAGAGGTCATGACGATGTTCTGGCACCATCACTTCGCGACGTCCGACTACAAAGTCCAGAATGCGAGCATCGAGTACCGGCAGAACCAACTGCTGCGCAAATACGCGATGGGCAATTTCCGTGAATTGCTTGGTGCAATCGCCATCGACCCGGCGATGCTCATTTGGCTTGACGGTAACAACAGCACGAAAAAGTCTCCCAACGAGAATTTCAGCCGCGAGTTGCTGGAGCTGTTCACCATGGGAATAGACGGTGGCTACACTGAGCACGACGTCAAGGAAGGGGCCAAGTCGTTCACGGGCTGGTCTTATGACTCCGACCGGTTCAAAGTCAAATTCAACCAGAAGAACTTCAACGAGGAATCCAAGGAGTATTTTGGCAAATCGGGCAAATTCAATTTGGATCAGTCGTTAGATATCGTGGTCCGGCATCCGTCCACCGCCAAGTTCATCTCCACGAAGCTGTTCGAATTCTTCGTCCACGACGACCCTCCGCGCGAGGAGGTCGAACGCCTCTCGA
>Ga0302320_10000657_pt1 | contig 82204 bp, 76 predicted proteins | sample Bog_T0_3_FD_202130 | JGI IMG/M metagenome (GOLD analysis project Ga0302320, IMG submission 202130) | Peat permafrost microbial communities from Stordalen Mire near Abisko, Sweden - Bog_T0_3 | ecosystem: Environmental > Terrestrial > Soil > Wetlands > Peat | place: Sweden: Abisko, Stordalen Mire...
TGTTGCTGGTGATTTTCATCATCACGACGATCCCGCCGGTGACGGATCTGGATTTGAAGCTGCCGACGGCGGCGAAGCATCTGAAGGACCCGCCGCGCAAGGCCAATTACATCACCGTGCAGGCCGATGGGACGATGTATTTGAACAAGGCGAAAATTGGCAGTGCTGCCGACATGTTGCAAACCCTCATCGGGGCGCGCATGGAAGATCCGGACCTGAACATCATCGTGCGCGGGGACAGCCACACCAAATACAAACAAATCCGGGCGGTGCTGGACGTATGCCAGCAGGCCAATGTGCCCAAGGTGGACCTGGCCACCGAAGCCCAGAATGCCAAATGAAAAACTGGTCGAGCGTCGAAAGTCGAACGTCGAGCGTCGAGAGCAAACCGGATTCCGGCCCTCAACCCTCGACCTTTGACCCCTAACCATGCTGCCGCAAACCCAGACGCGTAAGAAGCGGAACTCGTCCAAGGTGAACCTGCTCATCTCGTTCACCTTCCACGCGTTGATCGTGGTGGTGGCGCTGTATTTCGCGGCACGCGGGGGATTGCTGGGCAAACAAATCCAGAAGATTTCGGTGGAGATGATCAAGGAAAAGCCGCCGGAGAAACCCAAGGTGGCCGACAAGCCGAAGGTGGAGCCGCCCAAGGAGGCGCCCAAACTCGCGGCGGCGCCCAAGGTTGAGGCGCCCAAGGAAACGCCGCCCTCAGCGACGGCTCCGCCGACGGTTGCGCCGCCCGCGGCGGAACTGCCGTCGTTTGAGTTCGAGGGGGCCAAGGCGGTGGAAAGCAGCTCGGATCCGGTGCAGATTTATAAAAGCCAGCTGGAGTACGCCTTGCGGTCGAAATGGAACCGGCCTGACAACCTGCAGGACGATGATTATGTGGCGGAGGTGGCCATCTCGGTGAGTCATGATGGGCAGTTGAGCGATCCGGTGTGGGAGAAAGGTTCGGGGAACCTGGTTTGGGACGAGTCGGTGCGGCGGGCGCTGGCGGTGGTAACGCAGATGGACCGGCCGCCGCCGGCCAACTTCCCGCCGCGCGTCACGATTCGCTTTGATGTGCAGGAGGACACGGAACCGGTTTCACAATGAAAAAGACGTCCCATTCCCATCACAGTTCGTTGAGCGAGTTGAACATCACGCCGCTGCTGGACCTGGTGTTTGTGTTGCTGGTCATTTTCATCATCACGACGCCGCAGATGATGAACAACCTGGAGATGACACTGCCCTCGGGGAAGCCGCCGCCCAAGACCAACCAGCCCAAACCCAGGATCAACAAGATTGTGGTGGACGCCAAGGGACAGACATTTTTGAACGATGAGCTGGTTACGATACCGCAGTTGCGGGAGAAGCTTGCGGAATTGCGGGCGGACAATCCGGACTTGAGCGTGGTGGTCAAGGGCGCCGACGCGGTGGATTACCAGAACATGATCTACGTGCTGGACGTCCTCCGCCAGCTCGACATCACCAAGGTCGGCCTGGCCACCGAAGGGGTGGCGCCTTGAAGCGGTCAGTTCCGGAATCCTTTTACCCGTGGAGAATATCTGGCATGAATCAGCGACGAGTTGTCGTCATAGGCCGGGAGCGGGCTTAACTCTCGATGACGTCCAGTTCAATCGGATCAATTTTGACTCCTTGTCTGCGAAACCATTTCACCGCGAGTTCGATGGTCTTCCGCTCACCCGTGAGTTCCAGTGCGATGATGCCGACCCGCTCCGTGACGCTGGCATTGCGAATATTGAAGATCAGGTCAAAGTGTTTGCTCATCTGCCAAATCAACGGCCGTTTTACTTGTTCCACCGGGAAAGTGAGCCAGTAGCGCTGTGATTCTCCGGCCATAATGGTTCAACTGAGGACGGTTTCAATGGGCAGATTTGGATCGAGGTCGTGCTCCTTCAGCCACACTGGATTGAAGAGCTTGGATTGATACTTCAACCCGGAATCGCATAAGAAGGTAACAATTGTCTGGCCCGGACCGCGCTCTTTGGCAAATCGCACCGCACCGGCGAGGTTGATCCCGGAGGAAAGCCCGAGAAACAACCCTTCTCCACGCAGGAGCCAGTAAACGATGGTCAGCGCCGCCTGGTCTGGGATGCGATAGGCGCGGTCAACGACGATGCCTTCCAGGTTCTGCGTCACGCGCATCTGGCCGATCCCTTCGGCGAACGAATCGCCGTCCTTGAAATCCGTGTGGCCATGAGTAAACCACGACCACATGGCCGCGCCACAGGGGTCGGCGCAAATGGCGGCGATTTTCGGGTTGCGCTCCTTCAGATATAACGACGTGCCCGCCAGCGTGCCACCGGTGCCCACGGCGGAGGCGAACGCGGTGACTGTCCCGTTGGTTTGCTCCCAAATTTCCGGACCGGTGCTGTGGTAATGAGCCTGCCGGTTGGCGGTGTTATCGAACTGGTTCGCCCAGAACCAGCCATGCTCCTGCGCCAGGCGTTGGGCCACGCGGTTGTAATTGCCCGGATCCCGGTAAGGTTTTTCCGGCACGGTGATGACCTCTGCGCCGAGCGTGCGCAGCAGGCTGATTTTCTCCGGCGACTGCGTTTCCGCAATGACAATGACGGTACGATAACCCCGGGCATGACCGATGACGGCGAGGCCGATGCCGGTGTTGCCGGCGGTGCCCTCGATAATGGTGTCGCCGGGCTTGAGCACACCCCGGTTTTCGGCGTCGGTGATGATGCCGAGCGCGGCGCGATCCTTTACCGAGCCGCCCGGATTCATGAATTCAGCCTTGCCCAAAATTTCGCAGCCGGTCAATTCGGAGAGGCGGCGCAGCCGGATCAATGGCGTGTTTCCGACGTGGCTCTCGACTCCGTGATAAGGTGGAGGACTCATGCTTTCCCTTGAGGTTCTTTGTCGCGACTGAGCACAAATATGGCGAGATCAGCGTCCCGGTTCGCATCCACCGTGATTTCGGTGCCGGTTTCGGTGTTAAGCGCGATGCGGCGCTGGATGCGAAGCCCCTTCTCGTGGCAGAAGTCTTCGAAGTCCGCAATTGAAAGAAATCGAATGTCCGCCGTGTCATACCATTTATCCTGCAGCCAGCCGTAGGCGCGCGGCGCGCGGCCTTCCTCGGCGAGAATGCGGCGCAGCTTGTGAAACGCCAGATTGGGAAAACTGACGATGCCCGTGGCCCCGACCCGCAGCATCTCGGCGATCACGCCTTCAACATCCTTCACCGCCTGCAAGGTCTGCGACAGCACCACACAATCGAATTGTTTGTCGGTAAACACCTGCAAGCCTTCGTTCAGGTCCGCCTGCACGACATCCAGATTGCGCTGCAACGCTCTCAGGATTTTTCTCTCGTCCAGCTCGATGCCAACCAGACGCCGGCGGCCCCGGTGTTTGAGCCGCGCCAGCAACCGGCCGGTGCCGCAGCCCAGATCGAGCACGCTGGCCTCCGGCGGAATCAATTCCACGATGCGGTCATAATCGAGCCGACGTTCGTGAAAAATGCTGGTGGGTCCGGGCGGCTCGTCCCGCTCCGCGCCCGCCAGGTGTGGCGTGGGGACCAGGTTGCGGATAAAGGCACGGATCATTTCCCCGTAACGATCAAAGTCGTCGGGCAGCAAAAACGCATCGTGACCACAATCGCTTTGAATGTCGCAGTAACTCACCGCGGCGTGGTTGTAAATCAGCGCGCCCGCAATTTCACGGGACTGGTTGGGCGGGAACAGCCAGTCGCTGGAAAAGCTTAACACCAACCAGCGGCAACGGGCGGACCGAAGGTTTGCCGCGAGGTGCTCCGGCGTTCTGCCCAGATCGAACAAATCCATTGCCAACGACAGGGTGATGTAACTGTTCGCGTCAAAGCGTTCCACGAACTTCGTTCCCTGGTGCCCCAAATAGGAGCCGACGGAAAAGGTTTTCTCGAACTCAATCGCCACTTCGCGCGGCTGCAACCGGTCGGTCTCGAATTTCTGGTTCATGGACTTTGGCGACAGGTAGGTGATATGGCCGATCATCCGCGCCAGGGCCAGGCCGACGGCCGGGCTCTGTGGCTGGTCGTAATACTGGCCGCCGTGAAAATGCGGATCGCGCCGGATGGCGTTCCGGCCCACGATATCGAACGCCAGCGCCTGGCTGGTCAGCCGCGGGGAACTGGCCAGCACCACCGCGCCCCGCAAGCGATCCGGATGCCGTGTGGCCCAGGTCAATACCTGATGGCCGCCGACGGAGCCGCCGATGACCGCGACGAGCTGGCCGATGCCCACCCGGTCCAGCAAGCGGCGTTCAACCTCCACCATGTCGCCGAGGGTGATGGTTGGAAAATCCGGTCCGTACGGTTTGCCGGTCGCCGGGTTGAGGCTGCCCGGCCCGGTGGTGCCGCGACAGCCACCCAGTAGGTTTGGACAGATCACGAAAAAACGATTCGTGTCCACGGGCTTGCCCGGTCCGACCAAAATGTCCCACCAGCCGGGTTCGTCCGCGTCATCGTGGCGGGCCACATGCGAATCACCACTGATGGCGTGGCAGATGAGAATGGCATTGTCGCGGGCTTCGTTGAGCCGTCCGTAGGTTTCAAAAACCACGCTGACCCCGGGCAGGGTGCCGCCGGATTCCAAACCGAGCGGCTCGTCCAGCGTGACCGTTTGAGCATGACGCAACGGCTGCGCGGTGCGAACCGTGTCGCTGCTTTCAAAAGTGTCCCCGGCCATTGAACCTCGGTTTTGTCGGCCAAACCACCGCGACACCGGCGGATTTCATGAGGCTCGCCGGTGCGCGGAGTTCGGAACTTATTTTTGTGATGCCTGCAGCGCCTGCTCAATGTCGGCCTTGATGTCAGCCACGTCCTCCAGACCCACCGAGAGCCGGATATAGTCCGGTGTGGCGCCCGTTTCTTCCAGTTCGGGAGGGGTCAACTGCGAATGTGTGGTCGAAGCCGGATGAATCACCAGACTCTTGGCGTCGCCGATGTTGGCGAGATGCGAGAGCAGTTTCACCGAATTGATGAACTTCTTTCCGGCTTCCAGGCCGCCCTTGACGCCGAAGCCGACCAGACCGCCAAAACCATGCTTCAAATACTTCGCGGCAATTGGGTAACTGGGATCATCGGGCAGCCCGGGATAAGTCACCCAGGTCACCAGCGGATGCGTCTTGAGCCAGCGCGCGATTTCGAGCGCGTTGGCCGAGTGCTGGCGCTGGCGCAACGGCAGGGTTTCCAGTCCCTGCAAAAAGAGGAACGAGTTGAACGGACTGAGCGCCGCGCCGATGTCGCGCAGCAGGGTGACGCGCACCTTGAGGATGAACGCCACGTTGCCCAGGCCGGGCACGTTGCTCAACGCGTCCCAGTATACCAGGCCGTGATAACTCGGATCCGGCTCGGTGAATTCGGGAAACTTGCCGTTGTTCCACTTGAACCGGCCGGAGTCCACGATGACCCCGCCAATGGACGTGCCGTGGCCGCCCACGTATTTCGTGGCCGAGGTGACGATGATGTCTGCGCCGTGCTCAAACGGCCGGACCAACCCGACTCCGACCGTGTTGTCCACCACGAGCGGAAGCCCGGCCTCGTGCGCGATTTTCGCGATCGCTTCAAAATCCGGCACGTCGAGTTTCGGATTGCCGACGGTCTCGATGTAGACCGCGCGGGTCCTGGGCGTGATGGCCTTGCGAAATGCTTCCGGATTGCGGGAGTTGACGAACTTCGCCGTGCGGCCCAGCTTGGGCAAGGTGTAATGGAAGAGCTGGTAGGTGCCGCCGTAAAGGTTGTTGCCGGCCACAATTTCATCACCCACCCGGGTGATGGCCAGCAAGGCGAAGGTGATGGCGGCCGAACCGGACGCCACCCCCAACGCGCCGGTGCCGCCTTCGAGCGCGGCAATGCGCTGCTCGAACACGTCGGTGGTGGGGTTCATGATGCGGGTGTAAATGTTGCCGAATTCCTTCAGCGCAAAAAGATTCGCCGCATGATCGGTGTTTTTGAAGACGTAGGACGTCGTCTGGTATATCGGCACCGCGCGCGCGGTGGTCGTCGGGTCGGGGATCTGCCCGGCGTGCAGGGCCAGGGTGCTCAAGCCTTTGGGTGTCGTGCTCATAATGTTGTGTTTGGTGATGGGGTGGTTGGGTTGGAGGCGGCACGGCGGCGCAAACCGGTGCGTGCGGAGGAACCACGTTGCCGCCCAGGCGGACACCGATGCCTCCCCCAGCCCGAAGTGTTTTTTAGAATTCCCATTTGGTGGTGATGCCCCAAACTCCGTTGGCCTGTTCGTTCAACACGTCACCGAAGTGGCCGTAGCCGGCCGCCAGCGTCAGGTGTTGGTTGACGACGTAAGCGGCGTCAATGGTCCACCAGTCGCCTTCTTTCTGGACCAGACTGCCGATGGGCTGGTAATCCCGCGGCTGCTGCTTGTATTCGGCCGCCAGCGCAAGATTGCCGGTGACGAACACCACCACGTTGCCTTCAAAGACGAAGTTGTACCGGTGGGTGAACCCGCCCAGGCCGTCCCAGACGCCTTCGGTGGCGCGTCCACCGAGTTCGAGCAACACGGGTCGTGGCAGTTGCGCGAACAATTTCGAGGCGTAGAGCGTGTAATCCACGCCTTGTTGGCGCGAGAGACCGGCATTGCCCAGCAAGTCTGCGCCCGCATCCCGTTTGACTTCATTTCTAACCTTATTGATGCCGTCGTTGTATTTGTAATGCACGCCGGCCGTCAGCGCCGGAATCCATTTCTGGTCAAACTCGCCTTCCTTCAAAATTTGGAAGCGCGCGTTGAAGTTGTGCAGTTGAACTTCGTCCTGATGATAATTGACCAGGCCCGCGTTTCTTAACGCGAGCGGCAGGTTTCCCAAACCGAGGTGATCCCACCCGTAGCCAAGTTCCAAGCGGCTGAAGGGTGATTCCGTGAACGTCAACGCCTCGAGATTTTTATCGGAACCGAGGTTGACGTAGGCAAAGCCAACGGCCGGGCGGCCAATCGGCTCGCCGTTCCGCGGCGGGTTGACGATGTAAGCCGACAGGGTGGCGAAAATACCGCCATTGCCTTCGATTTGATGCAAGGGAAGCGGTGGCCCTTTTTCATCGGTCTTGACAACGGGCGCCGGTTGGCCCGGCGGCGGGTTGGTTGAGGTTTCGTCCGCATTCACGCTCCGGGCGGCTGCAAAAAGCAGCGCGGCAAGCAAGACGGTATAACGGACACGTTTATGAATTTGAACTGATTTGATACTGATAGGTTGGCCGGTTTTCATAGTTGCGGTTTATGGTTATCGCCAGCAAGCGTCCGGCGGTCCGGTCAGTCTGGTGTGGGTTGATTGACTGGTTCATCGGGCCTCCAGTTATCTGGTGGGTGTTAAATGCGTGTTCATGCCGGTTCAGGCTGCGCCTTTGCCGCGGCCGCCTTGAATTTGAATTGCCGCGCGGCGCCGAAGTCGCGGTACCAGGCCGGTTCGGTTTCGTGCGGCAAAGCCTCGTCCAACGCGGTTAAACGGATTTGAGAGATCTGTGTATCGTTTGTCATTTAATCAGTTTAATAACGATTATTTAAGTCGTATATTTATGGGGATTCACCGAAACGTCTCAACCAATATTGGCGAATAGTTTGCTTGGATTGCTCATATTAATGACATTTCTATTGTATTTTGGCCGCATAATCATATGAAATGATTTCTGGAAAAGTTTGTTAAAAAACATTTGACAAATGGACAAATAATATCATAATGACGACAAAATAAGTCGTATACACGGGGTTGGTTTGGAAGACGGGTGGTCATGGCACAAAGCCAGACCGAATTTTGAAGTTAAGGATGAACACGAGATTGTGATGTAGCACAGCGGCTGACCGGACCACTGGAAGTTCCCATGAAAATCAAACATTTATATGTCTGTTTCAAGGAATCCAGTTCAACGGCTGGCCGGCACGACCCAGGCGGGTCTGATCCGGTTGTTGCTACAGTGCCGGTTTGATTTCCGGCAGAAAAGTTGGAGTGTCCCGGTCCTGGTGTTCCCACCCGACGGGGGATTGGCTTCCGTTTCCGACCACGACGCGCTTTTACCCCTGCTGACCTCCGTCCTTGCTGATTTTTCCGACCCTGCCACGGGAGGTAAACCCCGGAAGCCACCCATTGCCGGATTGGAATCCGGCCACACCGGCTTCCGGAATCAACCAAAACCAAAAGAAAAAATGAAACTCAATAAAAAGCACTCCTCGTTGGCTGCCCTTATTGCGGCCTCACTATCCTCACTGGCGCTTCAAGCGTCGGCGGATGTCGTCACGGATTGGAACCTTATCACCGTCAACGCCACCAAGGTCGCACCGGCCTTGAACAGCAATCTGGCGTCCCGCATTGATGCGATTGAAGCCATCGCCGTCTATGATGCCGTCAATTCCATCCAGCAATTCGGCACGCCTTACCATTATTACTCACCCAATTCCGGCTCCGCCCAGGCGGCAGCGGCGCAGGCGGCGCATGATGTCCTGGTGCATTATTTCCCCGGTCAACAGGCCGCTTTGGACACCGACCTGACGAACAGTCTCAACAGCATCACCGACGGACCCATTGGAAATGGCCAGACCGTCGGTTCGGCGGCGGCGGCAGACATTATCGCGCTGCGGGCCAGCGACGGGTCGAGCCCGAATGTTTCCTATCCCGGGCCGGCGACGATTGTGCCGGGAGCCTATCAATTGACTCCCAACAGTCCGACGGTCTCAAGCAACTTCACCTTCAACCCCGGTATCAATGAGCAGTGGGGAACGGTCACGCCGTTCGTGCTGACCAACGGCAGCCAGTTCCGCCCGCCGCCGCCGCCAACGGTGGCCGGCAATAACAAGGCTTATATTCTGGCGCTGAACCAGGTGAAAACCTCCGGCGCGACCAACAGTCCAACCCAAACGCCGGCGCAGGTGCACATCGCCCAGTTCTACAAGCAGGACGCCGAGCTGACGGTCAACGAGACGGCGCGGGATCTGGCCCTGGCTCACAATTTGTCGCTGGCCAATGACGCGCTCTTGTTCGCGTTGGTTGACATTGCGGTCGCGGATTCGCGCATTGCGATCTGGGATGCCAAGTATGCCTATCTTTACTGGCGCCCGGTCACGGCGTTGAACGCCAATCCGGACGGGACCGTCACCAACGGCTACAAGGCCTGGACGCCGACGATCGTCACGCCGAATCATCCTGATTATCCGAGCGGCCACAGCGGCACGGTCACGGCCGGGGCGGAAGTGCTGGCGTCGTTTTTCGGGGATGCCAACACCTTTACGTTGCACACCACGACGGTCGGAGAATCGCCGCGCACGCTTACGTTATTGTCGCAGCTCGAATCGGAAAATGGATTGAGCCGCATCTATGGCGGCATTCATTACTCCTTCGACAACCTGGAAGGCCAGGGAGTCGGCGCGCTCGTGGCGGCTTATACGCTCGTGAACGGTCCGCATGCCAATTAACCGTCAACCCCTTAAACAGTAAAACCCAACAAAAATTAAAATTATGAAAAACAAAATTCTGCCGATCCTGGTTGCCGCCACCGTCGCACTTCCCATCTGGTCGCAAGCTCAAATCACGAATCCCGGATTTGAGCTGGGCACGACCGGCTGGACGGTTACGGCTGGAGACACCGGCAATATCCTGGGTGACTTCAGCACGGTCACATCACTGCCCGGGCTTTCCCCCGGCTTAACCGTCAACCCGACGGAAGGGAGCCAGTTCGGCTTGATTTCCGATGCCTTGTTGAACTACAGCAGTTTGGGGGACACGGAAACGATTTCACAATCGTTCAATGTGACCAGTGCGGGGGTTTTGAGTTTTGATTACCGTTTCCTGACGGAAGCGGTGAATCAACCGGCATACAATCCCAACGCGCAAATCATCCTGACTCCGACCCTCGGCAGTCCGGTCACCCTGGCGAGCATTTCCCGGAATGATCTCCAGGCGGATCCGGCGGATGCGGGTCCGCTCTCGCCGGGCGCGGCGTATGCCGTGGGCGGTGATCCGAACGGCATCGGTCAGGCTTCGTGGCATACGGCGTCCGTTGACCTCTCCTCCTTCATTGGGCAGGAAGTGACGCTGTCCTTGAGCGTTTCTCAGGACGCCTATCCCAACGACTCGTTCCTGAACGACCAACTGGCGGTGGACAACCTCCAGATCGCGCCGGTGCCGGAGCCGGCGGCCGACGCGCTGCTGGCCGGCGGTTTCGTGTTGCTCGCCGTACTGAAGCTGCGACGCAATCACTCGTAGTCATCGGCCAAGGCGCCGGCGGCAGAACAGCTGCCGCCGGCGTACCACGTAAATTATGAAACTCTCCCTCGAAAATCGTTTGCTGTGGCTTTTTCGCATTTCCGTTTTCATGGAATTCGTTGGTCACGGCGCCTTCGGCATCATCGGAAAGGGAGCATGGGTGCCCTATTTCGGAGTGGTGGGCATTCCCGAGCCGTGGGCCTGGAAGTTCATGCCGCTCATCGGCACGGTGGATATTTCCGTCGGGATCATCACCCTCTTATCGCCCCGCCGGGCCGTTTTGTTGTATGCGACCGTTTGGGGATTTTGGACCGCTCTGCTGCGTCCGCTTTCCGGCGAACCGGTTTGGGAAACGATCGAGCGCGCCGGCAACTACGGGCTTCCCCTGGCCTTTCTGCTCGCGTCGCAGGCACGCGGCTGGTTTTCAAGACTGGAAATCCGTCCCCTGGACGCGGCTTTGAATCAGCGTTTGGCGTGGATTCTTCGGGTCACGACCAGCGCGTTGCTCATCGGCCACGGCGCCTTGGAGGCCGTGGTTCAAAAACCGCTGCTGCAACACCACCTGGCGGCGGTCGGCCTGTCATCGGTTCCCCTGGCCGCGCTGGGCGGTTTTGAAATCGCCCTCGGCCTGGCCGTCCTTTTGGATTCCGCCGGCGCGCTGCTGCTGTTCGCCGCGGCGTGGAAAATCGCCACCGAATCGCTTTATCCGATTTCCGGTGCGCCGTTTTGGGAATTCATTGAACGGGGTGGTAGCTACCTGGCACCGTTGGCGCTGTTTTTTCTCATTCATCAAGCGCGAATTGTCCCTGGCAAATCGCTGACGCACCCATCGCCCTTGAGCGTCGCGGAATCCTTTCAAAAAGCATGAATGGGTGTGGCCATCATTTTTTCAAAACCAAAGGAGCCAACGCGGGCGGCGATCTTCTCCGCCGCCTGCGTTCCAATTTTATTCGGATTAACCACGGCCCGGCCTGATGCTCCATGATCACTCGTCTGGAAAGATTGTTTTTTTTGTATTCAAACCGTGGCCAGCGGCGACGCGAAGTGCGCGCCCTCCTGGCGGCGGTGGTGGTGGGCCTCTTCCTGGCCGCCATCATGGTGTTGGTGATGATCGTCCGGGACGGAAGCGGTGGGGGCTCGTTGCCAAATCAGTGACCGTCCGGGCGTCCGGAATTCCGGTTTGGGCGTAATGGCGCGGACCCGGCAGGGAGCCTTGGGTGCCAAACCTGGCTCGAACTGGGATGAAAAGTCGGATTGACAAATGGGTGTGCTGCTTTAGCCTGTCCTCCACAAAAGGCGTCAACGCCTTTTACAATTAAATCGTAGATTCCCAAGGCGCTGACCGGTCCACTGGAGGCTCCCATGAAACCGAAGATATATTCATGTCGAGTTGTGTCCAGACCACGGCCCCGCCGGAAGCCTTGACCGGTCTGCTTCACGGTCGTGCCGCCCTTGGCTGCGCGCGCGAGCAGCTGGTTTTAGGATGCTTTCCCGGTGCCTGATCCGCATTGGATTTTTTCATTCACCCCCAACCCAATCAAACCCAAACCATGAGCAAAGAATCAACTGAACCGCATTTGAGCCTGAGCGCCACAGCGGCACGCAATCTCGCCACCGCCACCGTCACCGTCCCGCAATACACCGAGATCACCCCCCGCTGGCTGCACAAACTGCTGCCGTGGGTGGACGTGGATGGCGGGGTGTATCGCGTCAATCGCGTCGCCAAGGCGGCGTCGGGCAAGCCGGCGAATGAATTTGGCGAGGCCAAGGTCAACCTGCTCACCGTGGCCGGCGGCGAACCGAAGTTACCGACGACGTTCGTGGATTATGAAGAGGATCCGCGCGAATACCATTTGAGCACCATTCAAACCGTGCTCCGCACGCACACACGCGTGACCGATCTTTATAGCAACAAAATTGACCAGCTCCGCGAGCAGATTCGTCTGACCGTCGAAGCCGTCAAGGAACGCGAGGAATGGGAACTGATCAACAGTCCGGATTTTGGATTGTTGAAGGAAGTTGACGCGTCGCAAACCCTCAAGACGCGCAAGGGTGCCCCGGCGCCGGATGACCTGGATGAACTGCTTGCGCTGGTCTGGAAAAAGCCCGCATTCTTCCTGGCGCATCCCCAGGCGATTGCCGCCTTCGGTCGCGAAGCGACCCGCCGCGGCGTGCCCCCGCCGACGGTTCATCTGTTTGGAACGCCGTTCATCACCTGGCGTGGTGTGCCCCTCATCCCGACCAATAAACTCGAAGTGAATGCCCGATCCCATTCCACGAGCATTTTACTGTTACGCGTCGGCGAAGCGGAACAGGGGGTGGTCGGCCTCCAGAAAACCGGTGTCACCGGCGAGGTGGAGCCCGGCCTGTCCGTCCGCTACATGGGCACGAACGAACATTCCATCGCGTCGCACCTGGTCACGCGCTACTTTTCCGCGAGCGTGTTGACCACGGATGCCATTGCCCGTCTGGATAATGTCGTGGTCAATCAGTACCATGAGTACCACTGGAAATAACGACGCGGCAGGCGTTGCTGACGCTGAGCCAGGATTGAGTGATCAGGCGCACACGGCGCTCGTTACGAAGCTTGTGACTGAGGCCTATTCAGAATTCAACCGTGCCGTGCGGCCGACGGGTGCGTCACCATCCCTGCCGGCGGAGGTTCCGGCCGCAAGAGGTTTGCCCGGTTTTGCCACCTTGGAGGCGACCCCGGCGGTGCCGCCCGTCCATCCCACCGCGCAACCGGCCGCGCCCCAGCTTGAAAAGCCCCCGGCGAAAACTCCATCCGGCGGTCACGCGCCGGAATCGGACGAGACCTATGCGTTTGGCGAACCGCGCTGCAACGGCAGCTACCGGCCTCAAGGCAACCGCCCGGACACAAAAACGGCGAACCCCAACCCGCTGTTGGGCATCCCTGAAACCGAATCGCTTGCCACGCCGGAATATTATTTCCTGCGCGGGGGTGATGTCTCCGGGCGTTCTCCCCTGGCCTTGCAGTCCTATCCGAAAAACGCCGCGCCGGTTCCCCGATTCGACATCGAAGGTGTGCGCCGCGATTTTCCGGCGTTGCACCAACTGGTCAACGGCCGGCCGCTGGTCTGGCTCGACAATGCCGCCACGACGCACAAACCGCAGGGTGTGATCGACGCGACCTCGCAATTTTACAGCCGCGACAACTCCAACATTCATCGGGCGGCCCACGCCCTGGCGGCGCGTTCGACCGAATTGTTCGAGGCCGGCCGCGAAAAGGTGCGCCAATTTCTCGGCGCGGCGGACGCGAAGGAGATTGTTTTCGTCCGCGGCACCACCGAGGCCATCAACCTGGTCGCGCAAAGTTACGGCCGCAAAAACATCGGCGCCGGCGATGAAATCATCGTCACCGAACTGGAGCATCATGCGAACATTGTCCCGTGGCAGTTGCTCGCCGAACAGGTGGGCGCAACCGTCCGGGTGATTCCGATCAATGACCGCGGCGAATTGATTCTGGACGAATACGTGAAGCTGCTGGGTCCGCGAACGAAGTTCGTGTCGGTGGCGCACGTCTCCAATTCGCTCGGCACGATCAATCCGGTCGAGCAGATCATTGCCCTCGCCCATGCGCGCGGCGTGCCCGTGCTGGTGGACGGCGCGCAGTCCACACCGCACCTGCCGGTCAACGTCACCGCGCTCGACGCCGATTTCTTTGTCTTTTCAGGGCACAAGGTTTTTGGCCCGACCGGTATTGGGGCGTTGTATGGCAAGGCGCCGTTGCTCGAAGCCATGCCGCCGTGGCAGGGTGGGGGACACATGATCAAAGACGTGCGATTTGAGAAAACCATTTATCAGCACGCGCCGGAAAAATTCGAAGCCGGCACGCCGGACATCGCCGGGGTTGTGGGTCTTGGGGCGGCGATTGATTACCTGTTCAAGGTCGGCCTTCCCGCGATCGCCGCTTATGAGCACGCGCTGCTCGAATACGCCACCCAGGCGCTGGCGGCGATTCCCGGTCTGCGTCCCATTGGCACCGCGGCGCACAAGGCGAGTGTGCTCGCGTTCGTGATTCCCGGCGTGTCGAACGAGAGCATCGCCCGGCAGCTCGACAAACACGGCATCGCCGTTCGCGCCGGACACCACTGCGCGCAACCCGCGCAGCGGCATTTCGGACTCGAAAGCACCGTCCGCCCCTCGCTGGCATTTTACAACACACGCGGCGAAGTGGACACCCTGGTGCGCGCGCTTCACTCGTTGAAACGAAGCTGATAACCTGACCGGGACATGAAAACCATCACCCCCGTTGAACTGCAAGAACAGCTCGCCGACCAACCCGATCTCCCCGTGATCGACGTCAGGACCCCGGTGGAGTTCGCCGAGGTCCATGTGCCGCAGGCACGCAATGTACCGTTGGCCGGACTTCAGCCCGCGAACGGGGGTTGGTCGAAGGACCGGCCGGTTTATCTGCTGTGCCGCAGCGGGCAGCGGGCCGCGAAGGCGGCGGAGAAGTTCGCCGGGGAGGGTTTCGCCCAGCCGGTCGTGGTGGCCGGCGGCACGCTGGCGTGGATTGAGGCCGGATTGCCGGTGGCACGCAGTGCCGTGAAGGTCATCAGTCTGGAGCGTCAGGTACGCATCGCGGCGGGTTCGCTCGTGTTGATCGGTGTCGTGCTCGGCTGGTTGGTGCATCGCGATTTCTTCGGCCTGTCGGCCTTCGTCGGCGCGGGGTTGGTTTTCGCCGGCATCACGGATTTCTGCGGCATGGGGCTGCTGCTGGCCAAACTGCCCTGGAACACCCGGCCGCCGCCTGGAATCCCATGACCACCCCATTGCTGGAACAGGACGGAGTCGCGCCGGCGTCGCGTCGGGACGCGGTCTGGACGGCGGAACTGGTGGACGATTCGGTGACGGAACTGCTCCGTTCCTACCAGCGGGTCGGCGGGTTGAACAACCGCGATGCCCACAACATGCCGTCGAAGCGCGCGGTTGGCCAGATCTGCGAGGACCTGCTGCAAATTATTTTTCCGGGGTTCCATGATGAGGATGCGGTGCAGCACAATACCCTCGAGGAATTGACGGCGGCGCGATTGTCCGGCGTCATCAAACGGCTGACGGATCAGGTGCGCAAAGCCGTCCGCATCGGCAATCCGCACAAGCCGACCGGACGGACCCCGCCGATCATTCGCAAGTTTTGCCAGGCCCTGCCGGAGGTGCGCGAGCTCCTGCGCACGGACATTGAAGCCGCCTTCGAAGGCGATCCCGCCACGTTGCATCGCGAGGAAGTCATCCTGTCGTACCCGTTCATCGAAGCCATTGCGATTCAGCGGCTGGCGCACCGGCTCTATCATTATGGCGCACCCGTGGTACCCCGCATGATGACCGAGTGGGCCCACGGCCGCACGGGCATTGACATCCATCCGGGGGCAAGCATCGGCACGCATTTCTTCATCGACCACGGCACCGGCGTGGTGATCGGCGAAACGTGCGACATCGGCAATCGCGTGAAGCTGTACCACGGAGTGACGCTGGGCGCGCGGAGCTTTGTCAAGGACGAGTCCGGTCAGATTGTCAAAGGCGGCAAACGCCATCCGGATGTGGAAGACAATGTCACGATTTATCCGAATTCGACCATCCTCGGTGGCGCCACGGTCATCGGCGCGAACTCCACCATCGGCGCCAATGTTTTTCTCATGCAGAGCGTGCCGCCGAATTCGTTGGTGGTCTATGAGGAGAAACAACTCATGATTCGCGACAAGACGGCCAGACGGAAAACGGCGGACTTCGACTATTCGATTTAGCGGCCGCGGACGGGAAATCAAAATGAGCGATGCCCGCCATCACGGAGCCGCCGGAAGCCGCCATTGACCCGGTTGCACCGGCAGTCCGAAATCAAACCGGCTCGCCGGTTTTTTGGCCAGCGCACGGTTGAAGAAACACAACCTTGGTCTTAACGATCCCTGGAGCCGACATTTCAGCCGTTGGACATCAGCAAGGTCGGCCTCGCCACCGATGGGGTCGCGGCACTATAGGACGTTTTCACAAGAGCATCCGAAACCGTGGATTTCCGATTTAGGAGCGCGAGCTTCCTTCGGATCTATCAGTGGGACAAAGAGATAAAATTATTCAAAAACCTGTTGACAATTTCCGTGTTTGGCTCAAAATAACGATGTGAATGGTCGTTAATCGAAGTGCATTCTTGAAATCAGGAATCACTTCCGATAATTAATTGACGATTGTTGGTCGGATATAAGCGAAAAAATCTTTTTATTTGTATTTAATGACGACAATACAAGTCGTTATTAAGGGTTGAAGAATAATTGATGATTGAAATATGAGTGCGACAAAACCGGATTCAATATATCAGGCGGGCGATCGGGGCGAATGGCTCGAGATCGTCCGGCAGCATGTGGCGTCACTGCGTTATGGCGTGGTGCAAATTGTCGTCCACGATTCGCAGGTCACACAGGTGGAAAAGACCGAACGCACGCGGTTCGATCCACCGCGGTCGCAAAAAAATTCGCCGGGCTGAAAATTGGAACCAGATCACTGAACCAAACAAAAACCAAAAAAGACGCTCACCGGTCTACGGCGGCGCAAATCAAAATGAAACCAAAACAAAAATCGAAACTGAACCGAATCCTGCCGGCCATCCTGCTTGGGGCGCCGGCCGTCTTTTCCTTTTTAATTGCTGCTCATGGCGAGACCACCAACTCGGTCGACGCCGCGGCGGTTCAAGTTCCCGCCAATGAGGCAACGGTCGCCGATACCAATTCCGCGGCCGTCAGCCCTGCGGAGGCCGCAGAAATAGAAACCTTGAAGGGGCAGGTTGAGGACCTTGATCAAAAGATACGGATCCTCGACCGTCATCGCGAGTTGGACAAGGACGATGCCACCGCGGCGGCGAAAACGCAGCCGATCCTAAAGCTCGACGCCAGCGGTTTCACGTTCAGCTCGGCGGATACGAACTTCGCCATCAGCCTGCACGGGTTGATCCAGTTGGACAGCCGGACATTTTTCTCCGACCACAACCTGATAAACAACGCGTTCCTGTTGCGCCGGGCGCGTCCGATCATCAGCGGCACGGTTTTCCATGATTATGATTTCAACTTCACGCCGGATTTCGGGGGCAACAACGGGGCGCAAATTCTGGACGCCTACATCAATTATCGCAACCGCCCCGAATTGCAGGTGGAGGCGGGCAAATTCAAGTCGCCGGTTGGTCTGGAGGCGCTGCAATCGGACCCCTATTGCTCCTTCAATGAGCGGTCGTTGGTGACGGATTTGGTGCCGAACCGCGATCTGGGCGTGGAATTGCACGGCGACCTGTTTGGCGGGGCAATCAGCTACGCTGCCGGCATTTTTAACGGGGTATCGGATTACAACGGCGCGACGGTGAATACGGATGCCGACAATGACAAGGCCTTTGCCGGACGCATTTTTCTCCAGCCGTGGAAGACCACGGGTGTGAATGCGTTGAAGGGATTGGGCGCGGGCGTGGGCGGCAGTTTTGAATCCGACCGCAACCTCGCCGCCGGGTTGACGCCGGGCTACACCACGGACGGCCAGCAGAAATTTTTCACCTATGCCGCCGGAGTGGTGGCCAATGGCCAGCATTGGAGGGTTTCGCCACAGGGCTATTATTATTTCGGACCGCTGGGAATTTTAGGCGAATATGTCATTTCCGATCAGGAAGTCAGCCGCACAGTGGCACCGCTGGGTATCGCCGACCTGCGGAACACCGCCTGGGAGATTTCTGCCGGCTGGGTGTTGACGGGCGAGGACGCTTCCTATACCGGCGTGACGCCGCGGCATCCGTTTGACCCGCGCACCGGGCATTGGGGTGCGTGGCAGGTGGTGGGGCGGTTTGAGGAGTTGAATGTGGATCGCAATGCCTTTTCGGCAACGCTGCCTTTCGCCTTGTCGACGGCTTCCGCCTCCTCGGCTCGTGCCTGGGCGGTCGGGCTTAACTGGTATCTGAACCGAAACATCCGGCTGAACACCAGTTTTTCGCGCACGCTGTTCTCCGGCTACAACGGCGCCACCCCGGCGGTGCCGGCCCAGGCGGAAAACGTCCTGTTCACCCGGATCCAACTGGCCTTTTAACCGTCCACAATTTTAAAATAGAATCCCATGAAAACAGTTCTAAAAATTCTGCTCCCGCTGGTTGTTACCCTCGCCGTCACGGCGGGCGCGAAGGAAGTCACACTGCTCAATGTTTCCTACGATCCGACGCGCGAGTTGTATCAGGAATACAACACCGCCTTCGTGAAGTATTGGAAGGCCAGGACCGGGGATGACGTGGTGATCTCCCAATCGCATGGCGGGTCCGGCAAACAGGCGCAATCCGTGATCAATGGCCTGGAGGCGGACGTGGTCACCCTGGCGCTGGCGTATGACATCGATGCCATTTCCCAAAAGGCGGATTTGTTGTCCGCCGACTGGCAAAAACGTCTGCCGGACAACAGCACGCCCTACACCTCGACCATTGTGTTTCTGGTCCGGAAGGGAAATCCGAAGCACATCAAGGATTGGGACGACGTGATCCGACCGGGTGTCAGCGTCGTGGTGCCGAATCCGAAAACCTCCGGCGGGGCGCGCTGGGCGTATCTGGCGGCGTATGCGTATGCGCTGGAAAAATATGGCCATGACGACGCGAAGGCACGGGATTTTGTGAAGCAACTTTACAAAAACGTGCCGGTGCTGGATTCCGGCGCGCGCGGTTCCACGGTCACCTTTGCCCAACGCGGCATTGGCGACGTGTTGCTCGCGTGGGAAAACGAGGCGCACCTGGCGCTCAAGGAATTTGGCGCGGACCAGTTTGAAATTGTCACGCCGTCGCTGAGCATTCTGGCCGAACCGCCGGTGGCCGTCGTGGACAAGGTGGCCAAACGACATGGGACGCTGGCCGTGGCCAGGGGTTATCTGGATTATCTCTACTCGGATGAAGGCCAGGAAATCGCGGCGAAAAATTTCTATCGTCCGCGCAACCAGGCCATTGCTGCAAAGTATGCTGCGAATTTCAGCCAGTTGAAACTGGTCACGCTGGACCAGGAATTCGGCAGCTGGACCAAGGCCCAGGCAACTCATTTCGCCGATGGCGGCGTTTTCGACCAGATTTACCAGCCATGACGGATGGATGGGGGCAATGACCGCCCGCACGCCGGGTCGTTGCCCTCGCCAACCAACCAAAACCAAAAGACAAAAACCAATGCCCACCACCGTAACTCAACCTGATGCCGTCACCCGGTCGCCGGCGTTCCGGCGTTCCCTCGCCGATTTGCTCGCGCCACTGGAAAAAATCGCCGCGCATTCGTCGAATCTGGTCGCCAATCACGACGCGCGATTTGAGGTCCAGGGCGAAACCTACGACTTGCCGCGGTATTTGTTTGTCGGCCCCGGGGGCGGGGACACGCCGATTCGGGTCGGGATTTTCGCCGGTGTCCACGGCGACGAACCGGAAGGCACGTACGCCGTCGTCCAATTTTTGAAATTGCTCGAAGCCAGGCCGGAACTGGCCGCCGGCTATTGCCTGTCGTTTTATCCGGTTTGCAATCCCACGGGCCTGGAAGACGGCACGCGCCACTCGCGCCGGGGAAAGGATTTGAACCGCGAGTTCTGGAAAAATTCCACCGAGCCGGAGGTTCAACTCCTGCAGGCGGAACTGGTTTCGCGCTCCCTGCACGGCATTATTTCGTTGCATACCGACGACACCAGCGACGGTTTTTACGGCATTGTGCGCGGCGCCACGCTGACGAAGCATTTGATTGAGCCGGCGTTGCAGGCCGCCGAGAAATTTCTGCCGCGGGACGAACGCCCGGTCATTGACGGCTACGAAGCGCGTCACGGTGTCATCCGCGACGCTTACGACGGCGTGTTAAGCGCGCCGCCGAAAGTGCGTCCGCGTCCGTTTGAAATCATTTTGGAGACACCCCAGACGCCGCCGGCCTATCTGAAGGAGTTCGCCTTGGTCGCCGCGCTGAAGACCGTTTTGACCGAATACCGCAAATTCATCGCTTACGCACCAAACCTGTAAAATAAATCTATGAGCAAAATCTACAATGACATCACTGAAACCATCGGCAACACTCCGCTCGTGCGGCTGAACCGCACGGCGAAAAAACACGGCGCGGTCGCCGAGGTGTTGCTCAAACTCGAATTCTTCAATCCGCTGTCCAGCGTGAAGGACCGCATCGGCATTGCCTTGATTGACGCCGGACTGAAAGCCGGAACGATCAACCAGGACACCGTGATCATCGAGCCGACCAGCGGTAACACCGGCATTGCGCTCGCGTTTGTCGCGGCGGCCAAGGGATTAAAATTGATCCTGACCATGCCCGAGACGATGAGCTTGGAACGCCGCAAGCTGCTGAAAATTCTTGGGGCGAAGCTCGTGCTCACCGAAGGCGCCAAAGGCATGAAAGGCGCGATTGCCCGGGCCGAGGAACTGAGCAAACAAATCCCCAACAGCTTCATTCCCCAGCAGTTTTCCAATCCGGCCAATCCGGAAATTCATCGCAAAACCACCGCCGAGGAAATCTGGCGCGACACCGACGGCAAGGTGGACTTCATTGTCGCCGGCGTTGGCACCGGCGGCACCATCACCGGCGTTGCGGAAGTCATCAAAAAACGCAAGCCGTCGTTCAAGGCGATTGCCGTCGAACCGGCCAAATCGCCCGTCATTTCCGGCGGCGCACCCGGCCCGCATAAATTGCAGGGCATCGGCGCGGGCTTCATTCCCGGCAACCTCAATGTGAAAATCGTGGATGAAACCATCCAGGTGAACGAGGACGATTCCGGCCCGATTTCAAAGGAAGTGAACCGGCTGGACGGGATTCCGGTCGGCATTTCCAGCGGCGCGGCGATCTGGGCGGCGTTACAGGTGGCGAAACGCCCGGAGAACAAGGGCAAAACCATCGTGGCCATCGTGCCGTCCTCGGCCGAGCGCTACCTGTCCGCGTGGTTGTTCGCGGATGTGGACGTCAATTCCGACACTCTGGCTGAATTGATTCCCGCGACCGCCTGAAGAATTCTTTCGCAACCTTTTGACAACGGTCATACCGCTGGGAAATAATTCGACCTGCATGGCACCCAAGAAAAACAGCGTGCTGCCGGGCTTTCGTTTGACGCTCGGCTACACGCTGCTTTATTTGAGTCTGATTGTCCTCATACCGCTGGCGGCGACGTTTGTGAAGAGCAGCGAGCTTTCATGGGCGCAATTCTCGCACACGGTCTTTTCGCCGCAGGCGCTCGCGGCCTATCGCCTGAGCTTCGGCGCGTCGCTTTTCGCCGCGGCCGTGAACGCCGTTTTTGGATTCATCGTCGCGTGGGTTCTCGTGCGGTACGATTTTTTTGGAAAAAGAATTGTGGACGCGCTCGTGGATCTGCCGTTTGCGCTGCCGACCGCGGTCGCGGGCATCACCCTGGCGACGCTGTATGCGCCGAACGGCTGGATCGGGGAATGGCTCACCCCGCTCGGCATCAAGGTTTCCTATACCCGGCTGGGCATTTTTGTCGCGCTGACGTTCATCGGCCTGCCGTTTATTGTCCGCACGGTGCAGCCCGTGCTGGCCGACCTGGATTCGGAAATTGAGGAGGCCGCGACGAGCCTGGGGGCGAATCGCTGGCAGACGTTCTGGCGGGTGATTTTTCCCATGTTGAGTCCGGCGCTGCTCACGGGCTTTGCGCTCGCGTTTGCCCGCGCGCTGGGCGAATACGGTTCGGTGGTATTCATTTCCAGCAACATTCCGATGAAAACCCAGATTGTTCCGCTCCTCATCATGAGCGAACTGGACGGATTTCAGTACGCGCGGGCGACCGCGCTGGCGGTCGTGATGCTCGTCATTTCGTTCCTGCTGCTGCTGGCCGTCAACTTGTTGCAATGGTGGAGCAATCGTTACAACACCAACAACCTGGCATGACGGACGACGCCAAAATCAACGCCCCGCGACGTATCAGCGAACCGCCATGGGTGCGGCGTCTGCTCATCGCCCTTGCGCTGGCATTTATCACCCTGTTTCTGATCGTGCCGCTCCTTTCCGTTTTTACCGAGGCCCTGAGACAGGGCTTCGGTTTTTATTTCCAGACGCTGCGCGACCCGATGACGATAAGCGCGATCCAATTGACCCTGATCGCCGCCGCCATTTCCGTCCCCCTTAACTGCCTGTTCGGGGTCGCCGCGGCCTGGACCATCGCCAAGTTCGATTTTCCGGGAAAAAACATCCTGCTGACGCTGATTGACCTGCCATTCTCCATTTCGCCCGTGATTTCAGGAATGATCTATGTTCTCATCTTCGGCGCGCAGGGCTGGTTCGGTCCCTGGCTGATCGAACACAACATCCGGATCATTTTTGCCGTGCCGGGCATTGTGCTGGCGACCCTGTTTGTCACGTTTCCGTTCGTGGCGCGCGAATTGATTCCGCTGATGCAGGCCCAGGGCCGGACGGAGGAGGAGGCCGCGCGTGTGCTGGGCGCGAGCGGCTGGCAGACGTTCTGGCGCGTGACGTTGCCGAACATCAAATGGGGTCTGCTGTACGGGGTGATTTTGTGCAACGCGCGCGCCATGGGCGAATTCGGCGCGGTCTCGGTGGTCAGCGGCCACATTCAGGGCAAGACGAACACGATTCCATTGCATGTGCAAATTTTGTACGAGGGAAATAATTTCACCGGCGCGTTCGCCGTGGCGTCATTGCTGACGTTTCTGGCGCTGGTCACCCTTCTGCTGAAAACGTGGGTCGAATATAAGAACACCGCGCTGCGCGGGACGGCTTTTACGCCGGTGCCCCTGGAAAAAAGGTCAATCTAAAAACCAGCATGAGCGTTGAGGTAAAAAACGTCACAAAAAAATTCGGCGACTTCATCGCGCTCGACCGCGTGAATCTCAAGGTCGAGTCCGGCGAACTCGTCGCCCTGCTCGGGCCGTCCGGTTCGGGCAAGACCTCCCTGCTGCGCGTCATTGCCGGGCTGGAATTTCCCGACACGAGCGACGCGCAGGTTTTGTATTATGGCGAGGACGTGACGGCCATTCCCGCGAACCAGCGCAAGGCCGGTTTTGCGTTTCAACATTACGCGCTGTTCCGCCACCTGAGTGTTTTCGAAAACATCGCCTTCGGCCTGCGGGTGCGCCCGAAAACCACGCGGCCCAGCGAGGAACAAATCCGCACCCGGGTTGGCGAACTGCTGAAATTGATTCAACTCGAACCGCTCGCCAAACGGTTCCCCTCGCAACTGTCCGGCGGCCAGCGGCAACGCGTCGCGCTCGCCCGCGCGCTCGCGGTCGAGCCGAAAGTGCTGCTGCTCGACGAACCGTTTGGCGCGCTCGACGCCAAGGTCCGCAAGGAGCTGCGCCGCTGGCTGCGGAAGCTGCATGATGAGATTCACATCACGACCCTTTTCGTCACGCACGACCAGGAGGAGGCGCTCGAGGTGGCCGATCGCGTGGCCATTTTGCGCGATGGCCGGATCGAGCAAATCGGCACGCCGGAGGAAATTTACGACCACCCGGCCTCGCCGTTCGTTTACGATTTTCTCGGCAACGTGAATTTGTTCAGCGGCCGGGTCCGCGAAGGGACGGTCATCATTGGCGAAACCGAGTTCGCCGTGCAGGAAACCGCGGGGGAAACCGACACGGACGCCGTCGCGTTTGTGCGGCCGCATGACATTCGCATCACGCGCGAGGCGGGCGGCCAGAAAACCTTTCCGGCGCGCATCCTCCGCTGCAATGCCGCGGGGCCGGTGGCGAATCTGGAACTGGAACGGCTCGATGGCGGCGGTTTGTTCGCCGCCCAGTTGAGCAAGGAGGAATTTCAACAGTTGCAGCCGAAGGCCGGCGAACAGGTTTTTGTGGAATTGAAGAACGTGAAGGTTTTCTCCGAGGACTTTTCGATTTGAACCGGCCGGGCGCCGGCCAAACCGAGTTCTTCGCTTGCCCACCATCCGCGGCCATGCTAGAAGCCTTGGCGGGATTATTCCCTGGGTGCTCAATGAGCTGTCTTCCGAGGGGTTCTGATTTTTAACAATTGCAAAAATATATGAATGGAAACTTTTCCTATGAACGGCCCGGTTTTTTTCACCGTCCGGTCCGGCCAACCCCACCGGTTGCCCGGCGCGCGGGCAAATCTTTTGAATTTATCAAGTGCTTGAGCGTGCTGGGAATGTTGTCCGGGGTTTCCCTTGGCATCGCCGCGGCCGGCCAGCGGACGTTGCTGGATGCGGGCTGGACGTTTCAGCTGGGCGATCCGCCGGACGTGACGGCGAGCGTCACAACCTATCCGGAAATTCCAGATTTGAGCAAACTGGACAATGGCAGCCGGGGAAGTTGGGATCCGCAGGAAATCACCGGGTCGAGTTCGGAAACCTACTTCGAGACCATCCGGCCCGATCCGGTGGCGACGCACGCGGGAGAGAATGTCTCGTATGTCCAGACCAATTACGATGACAGCGGCTGGCAGCCAATCAACCTGCCGCACGACTGGGTGGTGGGGCTGCCTTTCGATCAAAATGCCGCCATGGATCACGGATACAAGGCCGGCATCAGCGGCTGGACCAGTACCAACACGATTGCCTGGTATCGCCACACATTCACGTTGCCGGCCAATGCCGCCGGCCAGTCGCTGTCGCTGGATTTTGACGGCGTTTACCGCAACTGTCTGGTCTGGTTGAACGGCCATATTCTGGGCCGCAATGTCAGTGGTTACGTGGGTTTCTCCTTTGACGTGACGCCCTTCATCAATCCTGGCGGCACCAACGTGCTGGTGGTGCGGGTGGATGCCAGCCGGTTTGAAGGCTGGTTTTACGAAGGAGCCGGCATCTATCGCCACGTCTGGCTGACGTCAGCCAATCCGGTGCACGTGGCGCACTGGGGCACGTTCGTGGCCACCAGTTCCCTGGCGGGTTCCAACGCGACCGTTACCGTGCAGACCACGGTGACCAATCAAAGCGGAGTGACGACCACGAACGGCAGTTTGACCTCGACGATTTTCGACGCCAATTACAACGCGGAGGCGACGGCGGTGGCTTCAAATCTGACGCTGGCTGCAGGCCAGGCCTTGGTGGTGACCCAAACACTGGCGGTGTCGAATGCCAGCCTCTGGTCGTTGCAGACGCCGTATCTTTATAATCTGGTTTCCACCGTCAACAACCAGAACGCGATGGCCGACGTTAACACCACGCCCTTCGGCATCCGCACCGTGCGGTTCGATCCCACCAACGGAGTGTTCATCAACGGGCAGCACGTGGAGATTCAGGGCATGTGCAATCATCAGGACATGGCCGGCGTGGGTTCGGCCCTGCCGGATCGCCTCCAGTACTTTCGCGTGGAACGGCTCAAGCAAATGGGGGTGAATGCCATCCGCACCTCGCACAATGCGCCGACCCCGGAATTGCTCAACGCCTGCGACCAGTTAGGCGTGCTGGTGCTGGATGAAAACCGCCGCCTGGGGACCAACGCCGAACCCATGGGCGAGCTGCAACGCCAGATTCTTCGCGACCGGAATCATCCCAGCGTTTTTGCCTGGTCGCTGTGCAATGAGGAATGGGACCTGCAAACCAGCCCCACCGGCCAGGTCATCATCGCGGCGATGCAGAGCCTGGTGCATTCGCTGGATTCAACGCGGCTGTGCACGGCGGCCATCAATAATGGTTCGCTGGGCGGGGCGGGCTTCACGGCGGTCCTGGATGTGCAGGGTCTCAACTACAATATCGCCTACGCGCTCGACAACTATCACCCCGGCAACCCGAACTCGCCCATCATCGGCACGGAAGTGGCCAGCACCGTGACCACGCGCGGCATTTACAGCAATGACACCGTCAACGGTTATGTGGCCTCCTACGACTTCATCACCACTGCGGTATCCCCGGGTTTCTTCAACCCGGTGACCTGGGGTGAGACGGCGGAATACTGGTGGCAAACCTACGCCGCCCGGCCTTGGGCTTCCGGTGGATTTTGCTGGACCGGCTTTGATTATCGCGGCGAACCGACTCCGTATAAATGGCCCTGCATCAACTCGCATTTCGGCATCATGGACATGTGCGGGTTCCCGAAGGATTTGTTCTACTATTATCAAGCCAACTGGACGCTCAAACCCGTGTTGCACGTGTTTCCGCACTGGAACTGGACCACGCCCGGCCAGCCCATCAAGGTCTGGGCCTATGGCAATTGCCAGGCGGTGGAATTGTTCGTCAATGGCGTCAGCCAGGGACGGCAGGCGCTCAACGTTCAAAGTCACGTCGCGTGGAATGTGCCCTACGCACCGGGAACCCTCCAGGCCATCGGTTATAACAACGATGTGGCCGTGTTGACCAACACGATTACGACCACCGGGACGCCGGCGGCCATCGCGCTCCGGCCGGATCGCAGCACGATCCTCGCGGATGGCCGGGATGTGTCGGTGGTGGCGGTGGAAGTATTGGACGCGCAGGGCAACGTGGTGCCGACGGCAACCAACAACATCAGCTTTTCCATCAGCGGCGGCGGCGCCATCATCGGGGTGGGCAACGGCGATCCCAGTTCGCACGAACCGGACCACGCCAGCCAGCGTTCCGCATTCAACGGTCTGGCCGAAGTCATTGTCCAGTCCACCAACCAGCCCGGCTCCATTGTGCTGACAGCGAGTTCAGCCGGTTTGACCTCGACCAATATTACCATCACGGAGGCCGCCAGCCTGCCTGCGCCGGCTGCTCCCGTTGGTTTGGTTGCCCTCGCGGGCAGCGGTCAGGTCGCTGTCAGTTGGGACGTGGTTCCCGGTGCGGTCACCTACAATGTGAAACGAGCCACCAGTAGTGGCGGCCCTTACAATGTGATTGCTGCCAATACGGGGGCCATCGGTTTTACGGACACCACCGTCAATAATACGATCACCTATTACTATGTGGTGACCGCCGTGAACGCGAGCGGAGAGAGTGTGAACTCCATTGAGGTCAACGCGACACCGCGTCTCCCCCCGCCTTCGGGACTGAAAGTCATTTCGTCGCAATGACTCAGGCGTAAATCGAAAATCAGAAATGAAGCTGGCCCGTCTGCGCTGCGCTGCGACGCGGCATGTTCGCCTCCGGCGAAAATGGGGTGGTCGACGGGATTCGAACCCGCAACAACAAGCTCCACAAGCTTGGACTCTACCATTGAGCTACGACCACCAGCCGGTCGGTAAAGACTAGGTTTTCAACCGCCGCGCGTCAAGTTTGGGAGTGTCGCGCGAAGGCCGCGAAGGAATCGAAGAAGAAATTTTTCCTTCGCCCACTTTGCGGTCTTCGCGCGAAATCACTTTGTTCCTTCATTGCCAATGCCGTCCGCCCGTTCTAAAATTTTATTGTTCATGGCGGAATATAAAGTCCAGTTCGAGGTCTTTGAAGGCCCGCTCGATTTGCTCCTTTATCTCATCAAAAAGGAGGAGGTGGACATTTACGAGGTCAACCTCACCAAGCTGGCCACCCAGTTCATCGAATACATCGACCTGATGCGGCAATTCGACCTCGAGATCGCCGGCGAATTTCTCGTCATGGCCTCGACGCTCATGTACATCAAGAGCCGCGAACTGCTGCCCGTGGACCAGCAGGTGGCCGTCGAAGGCGACGACGAAGGCGCCGACCCGCGCTGGGAGCTCATCCGGCAGCTCGTCGAATACAAGAAATTCAAGGATGCCGCCTCGCAGCTGCAAACGCTCGAAGCCCGCCAGGAAAATGTCTTTCCGCGGCTGCCCGCCAAACTGGAATTCGATAGCACCGCGCCGCCGCCCAAACCGGACGTTTCCATCTTTGACCTGCTCAACGCCGTCAATGCCGTCCTCAAACGGTTCGAGAAGCGCGACGATGCCCGTGACATTTTTGAGGACAAATGGACCGTCAGCGAGAAAATCGAGTTCATCCTCAAGGTGATTGCCGAACGCGGCTCCGTGCGCTTTGCCGAATTGTTCGAAAGCGCCGCCAGCCGTTCCGAGGTCGTCTGCACCTTTCTGGCGCTGCTGGAATTGATCCGCCTGAAACAACTCGTCTGCGTGCAACCCGAAGCCTTCGCCGAAATCGAAATCCGCCGGGTGGAAACCGCACCCACTGTTGCCGCTGGAACGCCTGAAACCAATTCACCGCAATAGAATATGAGGGGTTTAATTATAACAGGTGAAATTTTTGTGTTATTAGGACTTATTGGTTTCTTTTTTCCTGCTTTCTTTCACCGAGGCGCAAATTTAACCCAAGCATCTATTGATCGTAACAGACTTTCTAACAAAATATTCGCCGTTTGTCTGATTGTAATTGGGGTTTCCCTGTTACTATTTAAGATTTTGAAATATGGAACTTAAATTTATTCTCGAATCTCTTTTGTTCTCCGCGCAAAAACCGCTGAGCGTAAAGGAACTGCGCGACGTGTTCGCCGCGGCTGCCGAAGCCGAGGATGCCGATGCCACCGCCAAGTCGCTCGCCAAAGTTCGGGACAGCGAATTGACCGCCGCGCTGGAGCAGCTCTCCGGCGAGCATGAGGCTGCCGCGCGCAGTTACCGGCTCGCGTGCGTCGCGGGCGCGTGGCAATTCGTCACGCAACCCGAATACGCGCCGTGGCTCAAGGCCTTGGTCGGCCAGAAAATCCGGCCGCCGCGCTTGTCGCAGCCTGCGCTGGAAACGCTGGCCATCATCGCTTATCGCCAGCCCGTCACGCGCGCGGAGGTGGAGCAGATTCGCGGCGTGAACGTGGACGGCGTGATGCAGACGCTCATGGAACGCGGTCTGGTGGAGGCTGTCGGCCGCGCCGAGGTGGTGGGCCGCCCGCCGACCTACGGCACCACGGCATTGTTCCTCGAATACTTTGGTTTGAGCGGCCTGGGAGATTTGCCCGCCGCGGACGAACTCCGACGCATTGTTGTCGAAAAACCGCCGGCACCCGTCACGATCGAACCCGGCCTGGCCACCGTCCCGCCAGAGCAACTGGCGTTGCATGCCAACATCCCGAAACCGGACGAAGGTGGAAAAGAAGTGGCAAAGGCGGAAACTTCAGAGCCGGGCGCTTGACCAAGTCCGGAGTGGTTTTAATTTCGCGTATTTGGCGTATTTCGCGGTTTCACCGGCTTTGACTTGCGTTCGTATTCCGTTACGCGCCGGAGAAGGGCATGGTTTGCCAAAAATAAATCCGGCTGGAATGCGCGCTCTGAAACGTTGCAGTCATGTTGCTTCCCGGCCGAACGCATGGGTGGAAGCGAATGCCAAATCATACCGACCTGCGTTCAAGATGCCACAAATCGGGGGGAGGCGTAGTGCCGTAATTTGGACTGCGCAGACATGTCTGCGCTTTGAAACGACGCGACATGTCGCGTCGAGGAAAGCGGCGACATGTCACCGCACCCCAAATTTGTCGCGCTTTGAAGGCAAATCAGTATCAGCCCACGGGAGGTTTGGATAAGACTACTTCGACCGGAAACAATCTTCGACAAAATCAGGTAGTGTCCCAATTGGGTGGTAGGGACATCGCGCTGCGATGTCCTCGCCCGCGTAGCAGCGGGCGAAATGAATAACATCCCCCACCCAAATTCCATATCCCATACCAAGCGCCGCTGAATGTGGCGCGGACGGCGCAGCGCGCCGTCCCTACCTGGTTAGGACACCACCCAAAATCAATTTGAGCTGACGGCCGTCTGTTGCAGGCGCGCGATGTCCTGGAGCACCAAAGGGTCGGTGGGAGCGCTGCTGCTGTAAAAGTAGGTCGAGTTCAGGCTGGGGCGCGCACTCCGCCATTTCCAGTATTCTCCGTGCCCGTCGGCGAACGAAAGCGTCGCCCCGTTCTGATGCGACCAGGTCGGAGTGTTCAACCAGTTGTTGATCGTGGTCGAATAAAGAAAATGCCCGTCGTCAATCGTTGAATCGTCTTCTTCCAGAAAGGTGAGCGACTTGGACGGACTCCGGATTTGACTCACTTGGTATACTGGCTGGACCCCATAATTCGTATTCGCTGGCGGCCCGGCCATATAACCACTCAAGGAATAAGTGCGTAACATCGGGACGGTCGTGGCCAAAACCGGGCTGTGATTGGCTGGACACCGGTAGCATTGGATATTCCTCACATACGGGTAAATCGAGCCGGCGGTGAGGGTCGTGGTGTTCGTGTCCAGATCGGCATTGCCGATGACCCACGAGTTGGAGGTGCTTTCAGACACGGTCGGCGCACGGAAATCCACGTCATTGAGCGCCAGAACGCCCTTCTTATCGTCGGCGTACATTTGCCAGCCCAGATCAAGCTGCTTTTGATTGTTCAAGCAACTGATCCGCAGGGCTCTTTCCCTGGCCTTGGACAGCACCGGCAACAACATCGCCGCCAGAATCGCGATGATGGCAATGACGACCAGTAATTCGATCAGGGTAAATCCCCGCCGGGGACCCAGCCCCGCCCGGTTTCCGTCGCTGCCGACCCATTTCATGATTTTCCGACGGTTGGTGGCCTGCTTCCCAATGTCATTGCCCCGGCAACAGCGTCACCCGGGTTTTTTGGTTGAATTGTGAGGTCATGGTCTGTTGCCGGGTTGTGATTTTCAACGATAGATTCTGTTCGTTATCCGCTTCCACGATCATGCCCTGCGTTGGATCATACCAAAATTCACCCGTAATTGTCCCTTTCGTAATTTCGACGGCCATGCCGGTCGCCGTGGAAACGCTTTTGGTCGAAATACTGCCCTCGGCTTCAACGCGCGCGCAATTGCGGTCGCCATGCTGCTCCCAATTCTTAAATGTATATTTCAGGTTCACCGTCAAAACGCCGATGAAGGTGGATACATCCTTGTTCAACGTCCAATCATCGCCAATCGCCACCCGGTGGTCCGGCATGGCATCGGCGAATGAACCATATTGCTTGAAGGCGTCGGCGTTAATCATTTGGTTTAATATGGCCTGGTTCTGCGGCTGTCCGCTCGCAGCAATGTGGCTCTTCAATTCGTCCACCCCTTCCACTCTTTCAACTTTGCCATTCGCGTCGGTAAAATACTGAATGCGCGCGCCAATCATCGCGCGCATGATCGGTGCGGCCGGATTGTTGCCATCCTGGTCCGAACTTTGGGCGGAATTGAAACTTATCACGTTGTGGTCGCCTTGGGCCATATCCATCGTTTCGCTGTCAAATTTCAGTTGCAGTTGCCAGCCGCCATTGTCCAGCGGCTTCACCGCGGAAAAGTCAAAATCCTGGCCGATGTTCATTTTTTGAACAAAGGGCTGCGGCTGACCCGGCACATCCGTTTTGGTGATTTGATCCATTTGCATGTGCATGGGGTAGTCCTTGCCGACCGCCCATTTGATTTTCATTTCCAACGATTGATCGGATGTAGCGGTGGCCGTGGCGGACGCGGCCGTGGCGGACCCGGCGCTGTTCCCGGATTGGGTCGCCGCATTTTTAGATTTTGAACAGCCGGATAACCACAGGCAGCCGGCCACGGCACAGAGTGGAAGCAGGATAAGCAGTTTTTTCATGGGATTTGATAGGTCGTTTTGATGATTCATTGAACCATTCGCCAATGCGATGTTGGAACGATTGTCTTCGATTCAGAAATCTTCTCCAACCTGTTCAATAATGTCCGGTCGAACCCAAAAGGTAACAAGAAAACCAAAGATTTTGGCCGGAAATTCATGGTGTCCGGCTCAATAACGCGCCGAAAATCAAAAATTGTCCAGCGTAAAGTCATGGTTATGATGCAAGTCCGGCGTCCAACCGACACGCGCACGCCGCTCGCTTCGGCCACCTTCTCATCGGATGAGAGAAGGAATATGTTTTGTTGGAGGTTTACCCGAGGTGGCTCGGTACTCGCGACGTTGGCCTGAATGATTCAATTCCTTCGGGGTTGCGGCCCATGAAACAGGTTTGATTCTTCCTTTTTAATTATGCATTCTTCTTGGGCTGTGAACATTCCCAAACATCGCCAGGCAATTGACAAGCTGGATGCGCACATCGTCCGGCTGCTCAACGAGCGCACCCGGCACGTGCTGGCCATCGGCACCATGAAGCTCAAGGCCGGCGAGGAGATTTATGCGCCGCACCGCGAACGCGCCGTGCTGCAACGCATCTGCCAGTTGAACCAGGGACCGGTGACCGACGAGCAGTTGCGCGCGATTTACCGCGAAATCATGTCCAGCGCGCTGGCGCTCGAGAAGACGATGATCATCGCGTATTTCGGGCCGGAAGCGACCTTCACGCATCAGGCGGCCATCCGCAAATTCGGCGCCAGCCTGCGTTATTCGCCGCAGAAAACCATTGCCGACGTGTTCACCGAGGTCAGCAAAAACCGCGCGGATTACGGCGTGGTGCCGGTGGAAAATTCCACCGAAGGCGTCGTCACGCACACGCTCGACATGTTCGTGGACAGCGATTTGAAGATCGTGGCGCAGATTGTTTTGCCGGTGCAGCAATGTCTGATGGTCCCGCGCGGCGGAACGCGGGCACGCATCAAAAAGCTGTTTGTGCATCCGCAATCGCTCGCGCAATGCCGCGGCTGGATTCAAAATCATCTGCCGCGCGTGGAAATCATTGAGACGTCGTCGAACGCCCGTTCCGCGGAACTGGCGGCGAAGGACAAAAACGCGGCGGCGATTGCCGGAATTCTGGCCGCTGAAAAATACGGCTTGGACGTGCTGGAACAGGACATCCAGGACAACGCCGCGAATGCGACGCGGTTCCTGGTGCTGGGCCGGCAATGCAGTCCGCCCACCGGCCAGGACCGCACGAGCCTGCTGGTCAGCGTGGCGGACAAGGCCGGCGCATTGCATGAGGCGATTGCGGCGTTCCGCCGTTTTAAAATCAACCTGACCAAGATTGAATCGCGTCCGAGCAAGCGGAAGGCGTGGGAATATTTCTTCTTCATTGATTGCGACGGGCACGCGCAGGATCGCAAGGTGGCCAAGGCCATTCACCTGCTCGGCGCGCACTGCAATTTCATCAAAGTCCTCGGCTCCTATCCGAACACGGAGTGAAGCCACGGCAAGGATGTGGCGGCGGTTACAGACCGCCACCACCGTGGAACTGGAAAGCCATCCGGGCTGACCGGCAAGGGGTTTGATCAGTCAAACCGGCGATTCCGCGGCCCTTTCATTAAATCTCTGGAGCGCCGGCATCCTGCCGGCTTGCGCATTACGAAAAAAACTTGCCGGCGTGTTTCAGGGGTGCGACGAACCGGTCGTGGCGGCCACCGGAGCAGGGCACTGCGCCACCTGCGTCACGCGATCCGGCTGGTAGATGGTCTGCGGCAGCTGGATGTCTCCGATGAGCGAAAAGTCGCGTGAGGAACTGCCGACCAAAATTCTATATTCGCCCCGCCGGGCGACCCAGCATCGGGTGCCGACCTCGTAATACGCAAAGGCGCTGGCATTGAGCGTGACGGAGACCTTTTGTTTTTCTCCCGGTTGCAGAAAGACTTTCGCGAAACCTTTCAATTCCTTGACCGGCCGGGTCACGGCGGGGTCAATGGGTTGCACGTAAATTTCGGCGACTTCGGCGCCCGCGCGAGCGCCGGTGTTGGCGAGTTCAAATTCAACCGTCACGGGCAGCCCGGACGGTTCATCGCTGCGAATGAAATCAAGATTTGTGTATGTGAAATGGGTGTACGAAAGGCCGTAGCCAAACGGGAACAGCGGTTCAATCGCTTTTGTGTCATACCAGCGGTAACCGACCAGCAGGCCTTCCTTGTAAACCACGGTGCCTTGCTCGCCCGGATAGGCTGCCAGCGCGGCGGCCGGGGAATCGGCCAGGCTTTTGGGAAATGTGCAGGGCAGTTTGCCGGACGGGTTGACGTCGCCAAAAAGCACGCGCGCCAAAGCGTTGCCGCCTTCCAGGCCGGGATACCACGCGTAGAGCAGGGCGGGCACGCGCGACAGCCAGGCCGGGTTCATCTCCACCGCGCCGCCGCCAATGAAAACCACGACCGTCCGGGGATTGGCCTTCACGATTTTCTTGAGCAATTTGTCCTGGCCGGCGGGCAGCACCATGTCTTTCCGGTCGGCGCCTTCGCTGTCGTAACCGACCTTGTGGTTCAGCCCGCCCACGTAAATCACCAGGTCGGCTGATTTCGCGGCGGCAACCGCTGCGTCAGCCAAGGCGGAACTGTCCGCCGCCGTTGCCTTGGTTCCGTCGGGTTTGAGACCGGGTTCGCCCCAGTTTCCGGGCGGATAATAGCCCTGGGCGTAAATGATTTTGGCCTTGCCGCTGACATAATTGCTGATGCCTTCGAGCGCGGTGATTTCGAAAGGCGCCTTGATGAACGCCGAGCCGCCTTCGTGACAGAATTTGGCCGCGGCATTTCCGCCAATGACGGCGAGGGTCTTGACGTGCGCGGCGTCGAGCGGGAGGAAATTGTCATTTTTCAAAAGCACAAAGGATTCCTCGGCGATTTGCTGCGCGGTAGCTTGGTGCGCCGTTGTGCTCAGGGGCGTTTCGGGTTGGGCATTGGTGACGACCGGAGCCGATGGGTCGTGAATCAGATTCAACTTGAACAGGGTATAAAGGTGGTGGCGCACCATCGCGTCGAGGGCGGACACCGGGAATTCGCCGGCCTGCAATCCTTGCTGAAACGAAGCCGCCAGATAATTGCTGTCGTAAGGCGGATGGCTGCCCATTTCGATATCGAGGCCGTTCAACGCGGCCAGATCCATGTGATGCACCGCGCCCCAGTCGGACATGAGGATGCCTTTGAATCCCCAGTCATCCCGGAGAATGTCCTTCAACAGATGCGTGTTTTCGGAGCAATACTGGCCGTTGACCTGATTATAGGCGGACATGACGGACGCGACGTCCGCCTCCTCCACGGCCGCGCGAAACGCCGGCAGATAAATTTCGCGCAAGGTGCGTTCATCGATGATTTCGTTGATGGACCGCCGCTCAAACTCCTGGCTGTTGGCGGCATAATGTTTGACGCAGGAGCCAACGCCCTGGGCCTGCTCGCCTTCGATGTAATTGACGGCGATGCGCGCCGTGAGGAACGGATCTTCGCCCATGTATTCAAAATTGCGGCCGCACAACGGGGTGCGCTGGATGCACACGGCGGGTCCGAGCATGATGTCCTTGCTGCGCACCACGGCTTCCTGGCCGATGACCGTGCCGTAGGCCCTCGCCAGATTGGTGTTCCACGTGGCCGCCAGGCCGAGCGCCCCGGGCATGGCGGTGGCCGCATCATCCGTGTGACTCAAATCCGTGAACAGGTTGGTCACCTCTTCGCGCACCCCCAGCGGGCCGTCATCCATGACCAGTTCGGCAATGCCGAGCCGCGGAACACCGGCGGTGGTGAAATTGCCGTTGGCGTGGACCAGGGAAACCTTTTCTTCCTGGGTGAGACGCGAGAGCAAATCATTCACCCGCGCTTCCACCGGCTGCTGGTCGTCGAGGTACAAAGGATGTTCCTGCGCGCGCGCGACGCCAGAATTTACGGCCAGCACGGCTGGCACCAGCAGGAGCCCAAGGCGAAGTATGGATGTCAATTTCATGGTTTCGTCTGTTTTAATAGCACGGAGACCGGCATTGATTACACAATCTCGAATCATGCTGCCAACAAAAATGCGCTTTGGCCGGCCCGCGGTTCGGGGTTGAAATCAACCGGCGTTCGCCGCATCCTCACCCCGATGAACCATCTGGCCCAGGCTCGCAAGGTTTTCGACATCGAACTCGCCGCCCTCAAAGCCGTGCGCGCCCAGCTCGACACCGCCTTCGCGCGCGCGGTCGAAACCATGGTCGCCGCGTTGAGCCGCCGCGGCAAAATCGTCGTGGTCGGCATCGGCAAATCCGGCAACGTCGGCCAAAAAATCGCCGCCACGTTCACCAGCACCGGCTCGACCAGCGTCGTGCTCAACAGCGTGGACGCGTTGCACGGCGACGTCGGCATCATCAATGACGGCGACGTGATCCTGGCGTTGAGCTATTCCGGCGAGTCGGAGGAACTGCTGAACCTGTTGCCGGCCTTGAAACGGTTTTCCGTCCAGATCATTTCCCTCACCGGCGGCGTGAAATCGTCGCTGGCGCGGCACAGCGACGTGGTCTTGAACGTGAAGGTCTCCAAGGAGGCGTGCCCGTTCAATCTGGCGCCGACGGCCAGCACCACCGCGATGCTCGTGATGGGCGACGCGCTGGCGATGACAGTGTTGCAGGCGCGCGGGTTCAAGCAGAGCGATTTCGCGCGGCTGCATCCCAGCGGCGCGATTGGCCGGGCGATGCTGTTGCGTGTGGGCGACATCATGCGCGCCGGCGAACGCAACGCGGTGGCGAACGAGAACCTGCCGGTCAAGGAAGCCCTGTTGCTGATGACGCACGCCAAATCCGGCAGCCTGAGCGTGGTGAACAAGGGCGGCAAACTCGTCGGCGTGTTCACCGACGGCGATTTCCGCCGGTACATGGCCGCGAACGAAAATCTGCTCGGCCAGCCATTGAAAAAAGTGATGACGCGCCGGCCGATTTGCATCTGCGAAAACGCGCTCGCCGTCGAGGCGCTGAAAATTTTCAACGAACGGAACATTGACGATTTGATTGTGGTGAACGCGAAGCGCGAGCCGGTCGGTCTCGTGGATTCGCAGGATTTGCCGAAATTGAAGCTCATGTGACGGCGCCCGTGAAATCATGAAGTCTTCAAGCCACCGCCCGACCGTCTTGATTTTCATGGGCGTGGCCGGAAGCGGTAAAACGACGGTGGCCGCGTTGTTCGCGGAAAAGACCGGTGCGGCTTTTTGCGAAGGAGACGAGTATCATCCGCCGGAGAACATCGAGAAGATGCGCCGCGGCGTTCCGCTGACGGATGCTGACCGGCAGAAATGGTTGCAGACCTTGCGGGGCATCATCACGCGTGCGCTCGACGAGAGCCGGTTCACCGTCATGACGTGTTCGGCCTTGAAGGCGGCCTATCGCGATTTGCTCAAAGGCGGTGATGCGCGTGTTCAGTTTGTGTATCTCACCGGGCCGCGGGCGGTTCTTGAAGAACGGCTGAAAGCCCGGCGCGGCCATTTTATGCCGCCGGCGCTCTTGGACAGCCAGCTGGCCACCCTGGAACCGCCTTCCGATGCTCTGACTTTCAGTATTGAACAATCTCCCGAAGAAATCGTGACGGCATTGATTCGGAAAATTTCCAATTGAAGATCTTAACCACCAAGACACAAAGGCAGAGTTGCTGAATGAATTTTCAGTTTCAAGTTTTCAGAAAAACAGTCCGTGACCTTTTGCTGAAAACTGAATGCTTGAAACTTCATACACCCTGGCGTTTGGCTTTCGGCAGCAAAAAGGCCAGCCCGGCGGCCACCAACATTCCCACGCCCAGTCCGTTGAAGGGAATCGCGGTGCTGTGATACCGTGTGGCCAGCCAGCCGACGATGAACGGTCCGGCGAATCCGCCAATGTTGCCGATGGCATTTACCAGGCCGATGACCGGGCCCATTACGTTCCGCGGCAGGGTTTCGGTGGGAATCGCCCAGAACGGCGCCAGGGCGGCGAACGGCCCGGGGATGGCCAGGCACATGAACGCGTAGGACAGCCAGAAATCCTGCTGCGACAGCACGCTCGCAATCAGGCTGATGCCGCTGACCGCATAAATCCATGCGACGTGCCCTCGGCGTTCCTGGGTTTTGTCCGAGTGCCAGGAATTGAGCACCATGATGACGGCGGTCACGGCATAAGGCACCGCGAATAGAAAACCATATTGCAGCGGACTGAACTGCCGGTGTTTCAAACCGTCCGTAAAAAAAGTCATGCAACCGTAGGCCTGGGAATTGTGAAGAAAATTCATCACGATCATCACGAGGATTTCCCATCGCGCCAGGCGTTTCCAGAACGGAACGGGTTTCAACGGTTCGAGCTCCGCGGCTTCCCGTTCCAGGGTCGTTTCCAGGAATTCGCGTTCCGCCGGTGAAATCCATTTCGCCTCGCGCGGATGATCGCTGATGAAGAGCCACCAGATCGGGAGCCAGAGGAAGGGCAGGGCGCCTTCCAGCATGAGCATTGTCTGCCAGCCGTAGGCGCCCAGCAACCAGCCGGTGAACGGCGCGGATGCCACCACCGCCAGCGGCTGGCAGAGGTTCCAGAGCGCATTGGCGCGCGCCCGTTCCCGCCGGGGAAACCAATGCGCCAGCAAAACCAGGGTGGCGGGATAAACGCTGCTCTCGGCCACGCCCAGGAAAAAACGCATCACTTCAAATTGCGTGAACGTCTTCGCCAGACCGCAGCCCACGGCGCAGACGCCCCAAAAAATCAGGCACAGACTGATCAGTTTTTTTGCGCTCCAGCGATTGGCCAGGTGGCCGCCCGAGACCTGCAACAGAACGTAGCCCAGAAAAAATATGCCCGCCGCCTGTCCCTTCATCCGGTCATCCATCAACAGGTCCCGCAACATGCTGGAAATTTTCGGGTCCAGCGCCAGGGACACGTTGGTGCGGTCCACGTACGAAATGGTGTACATGATGAGCGCAACCGGGATGATGCGCAGCCAGCGTTGGTGAACCATGAGACAAATGGTGTTGAAATCGGGTTGCCAGCGCCACCCTGAACTTATTGCGGGAGCGATTAAGGATTGGCGGGAGCGGTTTTCAGCTTCAATGCCGCATTCAGGTTGTTTTTCGCCTCGTCGTAGCCCGGGTTTAACCTGATGGCTTCCTGAAACTGGCCAATGGCCTCGTCCCAGCGCCCTTTTTGGCCAAGGATGACGCCCAATTCATCATGTGCCTGGGGGACGTCAGGCTCCAGTTTCAGTCCTTCCTCAAATTCACCGACAGCCTCGTCCAGCCGCCCCTTTGTTTTCAAGACCAGACCCAGGCCGAAATGCCCCTTGGCAGAGTGCGGGTCCAGCCGCACAGCCTGCTGAAATTCATCCAATGCCTGGTCGAGGCGCCCCTGGCTTTGCAGCACCAACCCAAGATTGATATGTGCCGCAGGATAGGCGGGGTTTGTTTTGATGGCTGCCTGAAATTGTCGGATGGCTTCGTCCAGGCGGCCGGTGTTTTCCAACAGCACCCCCAGGCGGTTGCGCGCATCGAAATAATCGGGGTTCAGTTTGATGGCTGCCTGGTATTCGTTGACGGCACCTCCGCCCTCGCCGTGTTCGGCGAGGGCTTCCGCCAGATCGCCGTGCGCATCGGACAACCCTGGGTTCAAGCTCAATGCCAGTTGCAGTACTTGAATCCCTTCCGTCCACCGGCCGGCTTTGCACAAGGCGGCGCCCAAGGTGTCGTACACCGGCGGATAGCTGTATTCGGGCATCAATCGGATGGCTTCCTGACAAAGGTCAATCGCCTCATCAGTTTGGCCCTGTTGGAGTTCGTATTCCCCCAGGTTGGCGTAAGCGATATAATTATTTTTCGTCACGGCCATGGCATGCCGGAACAGGGTTTCGGTGTTGCTCCAATAACCGACCTGCCGCCAGACAAGCCCCACGCACAGCACCATCACCGCGGCGGCCGCGCCCGACAGGACGATGGCCTGATGGCGCCATCCCCTTGTGAAAGCCCAGGCGCCCCAGCTCACCAGCATGAACAGGCCGATGGATGGGACATAAGTAAAACGATCCGCCATGGCTTGCAAACCGACCTGCGCCAGCCCGATCACCGGCACCAGCGTCCCGACAAACCACAGCCAACCCACCAACAACCACGGTTGTTGCCGCCGCAGGCTGAACACAAAACTGCTGATGCCCAGGAGCAGGAGGCCGGCGAAAATCACATTTGCCAGCGGCCAATGGAGTGGATGGGGATACAGGTAAATGACCGCCAGATTCACCGGGAAAAAGAGTTTGCCGAGATAGCTGGCATAAGAAACCAGCGCATTCTCCAGGCGGGCGGTCACCGGCAGGAGCACCATCGTCGCCATGGTGCCGGTGGCCTTCTGCACAATGAAGGTGACGACGCTCGCAGCGGCGGCCAGCAGGAAAAATGGGATTTTTTCCATCACCAGCAGCCACGCGCGGTGGTTTACCCAACGTTTTAACGGCCAGTAATCCAGCAGCAACAAGACGCAGGGCAACGTCACCAGCATCGGTTTGCTCATCAAGCCAAGGGCAAATAAAAACAGGGCCAGGAAATAAAATTTGGAGCCAGGAGAAAGGAGAAAGGAGAAAGTGCTGCGGTTTTCAAGGATTTCCTGCTCCTGGCTACCGGCTACCGGCTTCCGGGCATAACGGGTGTAAGCCAGCAGCGTGAGCAGGAAGAAAAACGTGCTCAATACGTCTTTGCGTTCCGCCACCCACGCGACGGATTCCACGTGCAGGGGATGCAATCCGAACAGTGCCGCCACGAGCCAGCTTCGCCAGTACGCGCCGGTCATCCGCCATAAAACCAGAAAGACCATGAACGTGTTGGCGATGTGAAACAGCAGATTGGTCAGGTGATGTCCCCATGGTTTCAAACCGTAGAGTTCACAATCCAACATATGGGACAGCCAGGTTACGGGATGCCAGTACGGCGCCGTCGGGGTGCAAAAGGCCCATTTGACATTTTCCCAGGTCAGGCCGCGCTGCACATGGAGGTTGCCGTTCACATAAACCTGATCGTCGTAATAGACGAAACCGCTGGTGAGCACGTGAAGATAAACGGCGAACACCAGCGACAGGAGCAGAAGCAGGGCGCAAATCTGGAATGGCTTCAACGGCTCCTTCCGCGGAGCAGATTCCGGCGGGGCGACGGAAGGCCGGCCGTTTTTTAACTCAAGCTTTTGGTGAAGCTTGAAACTTCCGTCACGGGCATTCTTCCTGCCGGCTTTGCGCTTGGCCATAGCGATTGGGGGAATGGAATACCCTTTGGAGCCGGCAAAAGCAGCACAATTATTCGGATTACTCCATGGTGGTTTGCCGGGTCGAAGTTCGCCGCGCTGATTCGGGTACGCGCCGGCCGCCTTCGCGTTCAGCTCCGGCGCGGCATTCTTCGTTCTCCGCGGCGTTGCGAACGAAGAATGGCGGGAGCGGCGGGGCTCGAACCCGCCACAAATCCAATAATGACGGGCCTTTCGCCGCTACACCCTCACAAATAGCCTCACAAAAACCGGTCTCACCCGGTCACGACCTGTCACGTGTAGTCGCTGCATGGTCTAAACTCCCCTCACCGTTCAAGGCGGCAATTCTCGCCATCGTCAATTCAGTGGAGGGCCAGCCATGAACTTAAATCCCGCTGAAGTGCTGAATCCCGTGTTCAACGCTCTGGACGCCCTGATCTCGAATTACGGCGTTTATCTTTACCTTGTGTTCGTCTGGCTGTCCTTGGCGGTGATTGTCTGGGCGTTGGGCGGCGGCTTGCGGCGGAAACGATCACAGGGAAACTCCGCCATGATTATTTCCGGCATCATCATCACGACACGACCGCCGATGCACCAACCACCGCCATTTATTATCGCGGATGTTGACCCGGCGCGGAATGACGACAACGAAACAACGGACTAACCATGATCGCATTTCATTCCCGTCAACCAGACTGTGACCGGCGCGCTCGGAAAAACGAAAACTCCGACACGTTCAATTTTACGTCACAAATTGCAACATCAATTTGCACCGTCATTTTCACAAAACGTGTCAAACCCGATGCAACAATTTTCACGTCACGATGCAGTCTCATGGCTGTGTGCTACCGCCTTGATAGGGTGCAAGCCTTACCCCTTGTCTGGACAAGGTTTTTTCGGCTCGCCCATATCTCGCCGATGGTTGCGCGGAGTCCCGCGAGACGGTCGCGCGATGGGCGCGAATCATCTGGCAAGAAATCCGGCGAAATGTCTCACGTCATATCCGCGCAACGTCCCAGCAAAAGCCGGACAGTGGCAACAGCAATGCCGCCTAACGTCCGTCAAGACGACTCGCAAGGCAACTTGCCTCGCGCCGGATTTGAACGCGCAATGTCCGCGCCGGAAACTTGCGAGACAACGCGCAACTTGGCCGCGCAACAGCCGCGCAACATCTCGCAAGCAGCTCGTGGGAATTTCGCCGTCAGTTTTTAACCATGACATCCAAAACACTATGAACACACCAACCACACCAACGCCCGATCTGGAATCGCTGCGGAAAGCGATTCAGGAATTTCAACCTAATCCAAGTCGCATTCCGTTCAACAATCTGAAACCGCTCCATGACGCCATCGTGGAATTGCGGGGCAAAAATGCGTCCTATTCCATCATTGCCGAATTGCTGATACAAAATGGGGTAAAAACCAGCCGGGCGCGCGTGGCCGAATACGGCCGCATCGTCCTGGAAGACGGCAAAAAGCGCAAACGGCGGAAACGGGCGAAAACTGCGCCAGCCGTAGCCGCAAAACCCGCGCCGGCCATACCAGCGCCGACCACTGCGCCGGCGGGCAATGTCACGCCGCCACCAAAAGAAGATTCTCCATACCGTTCACGCGGACCGCACATTGCCAACGTAAAAATGATGACTCCAAGCGAACGGGAAGAATTCGAGGCCAGCCTGAAATCGAAACCGCCAGCGAGCTAACCCAGCCCGGAAAGCAATCCGGCGATGCGCCAGCATCGCCACGCTGCCCGGCGCGGCAGCCAGAGCGCCTAATAAGCAGGCCAGCGACGACCGCCAGCCACACGCAGCCGCCAAGGTTCGGACGCCGCCCCGAAAAGCCAGTAACGGCACCCTAGAAGCAAGTTTTTTTGGTTGGCAGCACGGTTAGCACCGGCTTCGCAACAGGGTTGGCAACGGCGAGGCAATACGGTTAGCAACAGTGTGGTAATCACGCGTGGCAACATCCGAAGCAACAAAGTTCGCAACATTGAAAGCAACGCGGTTAGCACCATCCGAGGCAACACGACTGGCAACAGGGTGTCAACGGACGGTTGGCACCACCAGCGCCATCGCTGTGTGCATCACTGCGGGCGGCAAAAGGCGACAACTAGCGGCAAATTGCCAGCGACAAAAGGCGTCATATTGCGACAAGTTCGTTGCCGCCTTTTATCGCTTTTTGTCGCTCCGTTTCTGCCCCGTTTTTTCCACAACGATTTCGTTAGGGGATGGTGTCTTCGATAAATTGCCCGCAGATAAGGGCAAGACGAACGCGAGATATTTGCATTGAGCCGATGTTCGAGAATTTTTACATCAACTCTAATCAACGCATCCGCTGGTTGCCGTGTGCGCAAATCCAAAATTCGATTATATGTCGCCGGTCGTCGCGTCAATGTATTGCTCGCCTCATCGGCTGCGCTCCACATTGCACCCGCCGCCCGGCTCCGGGAATTTTGCTTTTTAGGATTTCGCGCACGAGAGAATTTTCGCGGAGAATTTGTCTCACCGATGGAGCAACCATCCATTGCTGATATTCGACGGAAATTTGCTGTTAATAATGCTGTCGGAAATTCGCGCGAAATTTGCGTTAATTTTGCGCAAACATGCGACATGTTTCGCGCCCCTCTAGCTGTGCTCAAGGAAGATGTCTGTGGGAATTATCGGCACTCGGAACGACTTTCATTGCTGTGTGCATCGTTACCAGGTTATTCACGAGGCCAAAAGCAACCGATGATTTGCTTGGGCGAGCGGACACAGATTTGAATGTGATCCAGTTCACGAAAACCAGCGCCGGCATACAATTCGCGGCCCTCGATGAAAAACCCGCGCCCGGTATCAAACGCTGGCTTGCCTTCCTCCTGACGAAGCTGGTGGAGCGTCTCCATCACCGCGCAATCCAAATATCGCGCCCGAAGTTCCAAACCGCGATTCTGTGCGACAGGCGCACCAGTCTCGGCGCAAATTTGCAGATAAGCATCGTGAGCGGCCCTGACCTGCTTGAGTGCCTCCGCGTCGGCAAGATTGAGGCAGTTGCCCAGGTCAATCACAGCGCCCAGCACGGCGGGATGTTTGATTTTGCTGTCGTGCTGCTTGCTTTCCGCCTCGGCCCAGCGTCTCGCCCGCGCCGGGCTGTCCTCCCAAAAGTAAAAGCCGTGGCCGAGCCAGTCCCATGGATTCTGGCTGGGATGCAGGGAAACTTTCTGCGAAATGACTTTTCTTGCGACCCGAATGTCGCACCCGTGATACCCGACGACGAGGGAATGGGAAACCATCAGCGAAATTGCGGCTTCAGTTCACCTTTCAACGTATACATCCCTGTGGCCGCTAGAAAGCGGAGTGCCAATTTCTTGTTTGCGGCGATGCGCTTGCCGGTGGCCCGCAACTGACGCACTTCGACATCCGCAGCGGTTGCACTGCTGGCTGGCTTGCTCAAAATCGTCTTCACATGGCAACAATGCCACAAACCGTTGCCGGAGACAACAATTTATGAAAACATTCTATGCTGGGGCAATTGGCGTTTCGCAGCATGAAGGCGAATAAACTTTGATGAAAATTCTTGCGAAAGGAGGATAAGCGAATTAAATGGTTTCCTGATAGTAAACCCGACTGGACTTTATGGCACTTATAAAATGCCCCGAATGTAACAAGGACGTGTCTTCGCACGCGACCACCTGCCCGCACTGTGGATACATGTTAGATCAAAATACCAAGGCAACATCGCGCACACCCGCCGTTGCGCCGCCCGCGTTATGGAATCCAAATGCAGCCGCGTGCTGGAGTCTGGTCTTTTCGCCCGCATTCGGAGCATTTCTACACGCTCGAAATGCAGACACTTTGGGTCTTACAAAGGAAGCAAAGGCTAACAGGGTGTGGTTCAAGATTACGGTCGCCTTTCTTGTCTTAACCTTAATCAGCGTCTTTATTCCCGCCATCCCTGACGCAATTTTCAACGTTGCCGCCATCGGACTTCTCTTGGGTTGGTATTTCAGTCAGGGAAAAAAGCAAATAAAGTATGTTAAGGACACCTGGCAGGATCGTTATCAGCGAAAGTCTTGGACGAAACCGTTGCTTATCGCGTTTGGTTGGTGGCTTGGCGTCATAGCGGTTTTCATTTCACTCGCAATAATCGGCGCATTATTAGAGGAATCTCCGAAGGACGAAATCACTCCAGGCACAAACGTTAATGCCGTCCTCCAGCAACTTAAAGAAATGCACCCGGACCAATCGTCAAACTTTGATGTCATTTTTCAAGGCCTCAAGGGCAGCGCCTTAGCCAAAAAACTATTAAGTCTTGACGCTGGCAATGCCTATCTGGCTGGACAAACTGATGGTTTGCAGGATGCAAAAGATACCATAGTTTTCGATCTTACTAATCAAATGTCTGCAAATATCAATATCTATGACTTTATCGACATGAAAAGTAATATCATTATTCTTTTAGGAGCGGCGCAGCCCAGAATTGACACAGACGTGTTGAGCAATTACCAGCACGGTTGGATTGATGGAGCCAATTCCGTAATTACCAGACAGGCATGGAAAGCCAGACTGTCCCAAATTAACGAGTCGTTCAGAGCGACAGGTACGAAGCTCGCAATGAACATGGCCGATTTTGTTAAATTTATGGGCAAACCCGACAGGACAGAGACTGTTGATAATTCTACATATTGGTATTACGATTGTAGCGATGGGACCATTCAAATCGAATTGAACAGTATTGCTCTTAACGCGGCAGGGATCATGCAAGGCAACGTCAACGACTACTGAGATTTTGTGAATAGGAAAAAAGGGCGACAGAACATTAGCGAGCATCAACAGATGCCAAATGATTTCACAAAAAACTGCGCTGCACTTTGCCACTACGCGAAAACATTTTTTGGATTTGGCAGTTGGAAAGCCGATTACTGGCTCATTGGCCTTGAGGAATTCGGTTGCACAGAGGCGAATTACGAGTTCAAGAACCGTTATTGCACTTGGAAAAAGATGAGGAAAGTTGAATTGGTAAATTTAAAAACGTTTTTTGATGGCTGTAAAATTCCTAACACTCCCGATTGGTGCAACCAAACATGGTGCGTGATGCATCACTTATGCGAGCGGGCAGGGTTGCAAATCGGGTCTTTGTGCGAACACAACGACCGATGGGGTGGGACCCGCAATGTTAGGGCGAATAACAGACGCCTGGCATTAATCGAAGCAATGCCATTTCCTACCCCAAAGCAGACGGAGTGGCCTTATTCAAAATGGAAGCCGTTTAGTTTCATGAAAAAGTCCTCAAAATGTGAGGCCAAATTTTTTTCGGAGCGGTTGGAAAAGCTCGAAAATAGATTCCATAGGCATTGTCCGAAATTGGTCATTTTTTATGGCAGATGTGATAAGTATGAGCCGTTTCTCGGAGTTAAATGGAAATCTGTTTCGATTGAAATAAAGAAGAAATTCAAGTTCAAGTTTCATTGGGTACAAGTTAATTACCCCACGTCTAAGAGAAAGTCACTCATCTGTCGTATTCCTCACCCCAGTTATCTGGTTCGATTTGGCGGTGGTTGTACTGCAATCAAAAACCTCGCCTGTAAAATCAAAAAGCTCCTTGGAGATCGCGTCGCTGTACGGCGCGGCGAATGACCCGCGTTATTTTCAAATCAGCGTGCCGGTGCAGCCGGGCAATTCGGGCGGGGCGCTGGTGGATGAGCGGGCAACGTCATCGGCATCGTGTCGGCCAAGCTGGATGTGTCGGCGGCGATGGCGGCGAGCGTGGCGTTGCCGGAAAAAGTCAATTAAGCGGTTAAGAGCAGTTTTCTGTTGAGCTTTCTCAAATCGGGCCGGGCGTGGAGACCGAGCTGAAATCGCTAGCCACGGCTGACCGGAAATAATTCACCCGCCGATTTAAAGTTGACAAGCGTATTCCATACGATAACATAATTGAAATATGGCGTTTATTCAGTTTCCATTCATCGAGGTGCCGAAAGATTTGCGCAAGATTGTCGGCGAGCCAACACCCGGCACACGGGCCTACCGACGGGAGGGGACGCACGCGGAATGCGGCCAATGGATTGAAGACCTCGGCTTGCATTACAAGGGAGACGTGGGCATCTCGCCCGCTGGCGTCACCATGTTCGTGCCTGTCCAGCGGGCGGCGGTTCACAAACGCATCAAGGAAGGCAAACTGACCGCGTTCTTTTTTTACATCACCCGCGTTGAAAGCACGTTCTTTGGCACCAAACGCAAAGTCAAACTGCGCCCCTACATTCTGTTGTCCATGAGCGAATGCAAGGCGTGGGTGGCGGAAATGAAACGCCGGATGGGATATGTGGATGAGCCGAAAACCGAAAAGGAAGCCAAGGAAGCCTTGGAATTTGCGGAAACGGACCCGAAGGACAAGGGCAACCGGAAAGTCAGGTATGAGGAGGCGCTTGATACGGAGAACCGGCAACAGGATATGTTTTTGCTGCTGGCGGAAGCAATGGCCGCGATGGCGTCCGGCAAGAAGGCTGAATTTTATCGGAAACGGCTGGAAAAGGGAATGGAGTGGGACAAAAAAAAGAAAACCTGGAAGTGGAAGGAGTGACATGAACACAGAGAACAAATTCGATGACCGGCTGATACGTCTGCCCGAGCTGGAACAGATTTTCGGCGTATGCAAGCGGACGGTGAGACGAAAGGCAGAGAATGGTGAGTTGCCACCGCTACGGCGGATTGGCCGCGCGGTGGGGATGTTGGAAAGCCAGGTCCGAGTTTATTTTCAACGATTGAGTCAACCCAGGGCAAATTAAAAGGACACGATATGATTGATTTTATTTACAAGCCAAAGGATTCGCGGATTTGGCGTTGGAAGTTTCGCCAGCAATCCGAGGACAGAAAAATTGTTGATGTTTCACTCGAAACGTCTGACAAGCGATGTGCGGAGAAACGCCGAGACAAATTTCGGGAAGAAAAACTTCACGAGCGAGATGGATTAATTTTACCAAAGGCAGCAAGAGAAGCGGCACAACGCAGTTTGTCGGATCATCTGAATGATTTCCTCGGCGATATGCGTCGTCGTGGGAAATCCGACAAATATCTGGCGAACATCGAATTTCGTGTGAGCAGATTGATTGCGGAGTGCAGTTGGAAATTGGCGAAGGACGTAACGGCAGATTCATTTCAAGCATGGCTGCGGGACCATCGGGAATTAAAAGATAAAACCGCGAACGATTACTTGGAGGCAACCAGGTGTTTTTTCAACTGGCTGATAAAACTCGGTCGCACCGGTTCTAATCCTCTGCTGTTGGTGGAAAAGGCAAAAACAAAAGAAGGCAAAGCCGAAGAACGGCGAGCATTAAGCGATGATGAAATGCTGCGCCTGCTGGCCCTGGCAGGCGAACGCAAGCCGGTCTATTTGATGGCTGTTCATACCGGGCTTCGGAGTTCGGAACTGGCGGCGCTCAAATGGGGTGATTTGCACTTGGATGCGGTCACTCCGTTCGTAAAAATTCGGGCTTCTACCACCAAGAATGGCAAATCAGCCGATATGCGTTTGCACCCTGAATTGGCGGCAGCATTGCGAAATTTCAAAGGCAGCGGGGTGTTGGATGATGAATTGGTTTTCAAGCGTATTCCGCGAATTGAGCGATTTCGCAGGGATTTAATCAAAGCCAGCATTCCGCTCCAGGACACGCTTGGACGCAAAGCGGTTTTTCATTCGCTGCGTCATACGTTCGGAACCAATTTGGCGCGCGGGGGAGTGGCAAGCCGGGTGGCGATGACGCTTATGCGACATAGTGACCGGCGGCTGACAGATAAAATTTATACCGATGAAAACCTGCTTGGCACTTGGGCGGCGTTTGATGCGTTACCAAACTATGCGGAACAAGCCTCACAAGGAGCCTCACACGAATTGGTCGCAGTCAGTCAAAACGGGTCATCGGCTGTCACAACGAATGGCGGGGGAAAATCGAATAAAACCATTGCAACTATTGACGAAAGACTCGCCATGACACCACTTGTCACCAGTGGTCATAATTATGAAGATGGCGGGAGCGGCGGGGCTCGAACCCGTAACCTCTGCCGTGACAGGGCAGCGCTCTAACCAATTGAGCTACGCCCCCGCAATGGGGCTGGTCAGGCTAGGAAATGCTTTCGGGAGCGTCAAGTGACTTCACAAAAATTCGGGCGGCAGACGCCAAGGAGGTGGGGGTGGGGAACCCCGCTGAAGAAACGTACTGCCACCCGAATGCATCAATGTTACTTTTTTGCAAACCTTTGTCAACAAGTTATCGTTTATGAACGCGTTTTTCAATTTGCAGCCGTTCCGGGCTTTACGTGGCTAAACTTTTGCATAGATTCACGTTATGGCTGAACTGGAATCCGTTGGTCTTTTTCAGGGGTTGCCCCCCGGCGAATGGCAAAACCTGCGCCGCATCGCGCAGGAACGGCAGTTCGCCGCCGGAAAGGAGATTTTTCGTGAAGGCGACCCCGGCGACGGCGTTTATGTCATCCGGGACGGTCTGGTGGAAATCGCGCATGTCGTTAATTCGCAGTCGCACCGGGTGTTTTCGCGGCCCGGTCCCGGCGAAATTTTCGGCGAAATGGCCGTGATCGAAGACCGGCCGCGCTCGGCCACCGCCACCGCCGCGAAGGACACACGGATTTATTTCATTCCCCGCGACGAGATGCTCGCCCTGCTCAAACGTTCGCCGGGGCTGGCGTTCAACGTTTTGCAGGAAATCAGCCGGCGCCTGCGCGATTTCAACCAGTTGCACCTGCGCGAAATCATCCAGGCCGAACGCCTGGCCGTGGTCGGCAACTTCGCCCGTTCAATCCTGCACGATTTGAAAAATCCACTGACGGTCATCAGTCTGGCCGCCGAAGCCTTGGAACGTCCCGGCATCAGCCCGGAGAGACACGCGCAATCACTCGGTTACATTCACATGCAGGTCCAGCACATCAAGGAGATGATCGGCGACATCCTTGAGTTTACGCAGGGCGCCTCCGCCAAGGCCGCGTTTACCGCCGCCGACTATCGCCAGTTCGTCAGCCAACTGTTGCCCGAGCTGGTTGCGGACGCCGGGATCAAATCCGTGCGCCTCGAACCGCAAAACGAGCCGCCAGCCATCCCGCTCCGGCTGGAACCGCGCCGCCTGCGCCGGGTCTTTTTTAATCTGCTCCACAATGCCGTGGACGTGATGCCCGGCGGCGGCCGGCTGCTGCTGCGCTTCCGGCGGGACGAAAACGAGGTCATCACCGAAATGGAGGACACCGGTCCCGGCCTCGCGCCCGAAATCGTTGACCGGCTGTTTCAGCCATTTGCGACGCATGGCAAATCCCATGGCAGCGGCCTGGGCCTCTCCATTTGCAAAAAAATCGTCGAAGATCATGGCGGCCGGATTGGGGTGCGCCCCGAGCCGGGACGTGGCGCGATTTTCTTCTTCACGCTGCCGATTCCCATAGCCTGATGGCTGAAGCCCAAGGCGTGATTTCGGTTGCGCTCATACTTTACAAATCTCGTTTTACGTCTCACGCTTCACCGAGCATGAATCGCATCCGTCTGCTTCCCGAACACGTTGCCAACCAGATCGCCGCCGGCGAAGTGGTCGAACGCCCCGCCAGCGTCGTGAAGGAACTGGTCGAAAACGCGCTCGACGCACAGGCGGCGCGCGTCACTGTCGAGGTCCAGGCCGGCGGCCGCAGCCTGGTGCGGGTGACCGATGACGGCGCCGGCATGAGCCGGGATGACGCGCTGCTCTGCCTCGAACGCCATGCCACGAGCAAAATTCAGCGCGCGGAGGATCTGGCGGCCATCGCCACGATGGGTTTTCGCGGCGAAGCCCTGCCCAGCATCGCCAGCGTCAGCCGTTTCACCCTGACGACGCGTGAACGGGATGGTGATTCACCGGAGGGCACGCAAATCATCGTCAACGGCGGGAAAATCGTCGAGGTCAAGGCCGCCGGCAGCGCGCCCGGCACGAACGTCGAGGTCCGCCAGCTCTTTTTCAATCTGCCGGCGCGCCGGAAATTTTTGCGCACGGAGGAAACCGAGGCGGCGCACATCCAGCATTACCTCACGCTGGCCGCGCTGGCGTATCCCGAGGTCGCCTTCACGTTCGTGAAGGATGGCCGCACCGTCTGGCAGGTGCCCGCCGTCAAATCCGGCCCGGCCGTTTCCAGCCGCGTCGAAGGCCTGCGCGAACGGTTCCGCGCCCTGCTCGGCGACGAAAAACTTTTGGCCGTGAACTTTTCCGCGTCCTTAAGCGAGGATTTCACGCCCGAAGCCGTCGAAATGTTCGAGGAGTCATCACCGGAAAAAGCCGAAATCCAGACTCCGAAATCCGAACTCCGGGTTTGGGGCCTGGCCGGCTCGCCGGGTGTTTCCCGCACGACGCGCGACGGCCAGTTTGTTTTCGTCAACCGCCGCCCGGTGGAAAACCGCGGACTCAACTACGCGCTCATCGAAGGTTATCACACGTCGTTGATGAAGGGCCGTTATCCGGTCTGCTGCCTGTTCCTGGAAATTGATCCGGCGGCGGTGGACGTAAACATTCATCCGGCCAAACGCGAGGTGAAATTTCATCGCGAACCGGAAATCCGGAAGCTGGTCGCCCAGGCGGTCCGGGAAACGTTGCTCGCATACCATTCAACGGAGTCCAAGGTTCCAAGTCCAAGGTCCAAAGTCGAAGTCATTGAACAAACGGAACTCCAGCCCGCGCCGGCCTTGCCAAACTTCCCTGAAAAATTAAAGCCGTTGCCGGTTGTTGAACCGCCGAAGCCGTCGGTTTCACAACCGCCGCTACGAATGGGCTTTTCACCTGTGCCGCGGCGAAGCGAGGCGGAGGTGGGCGCCTCCCCATCGCCAGCCGCCAATCCGCAATCCGCCACGGCTCCGTCTGTTCCGGCCTCCGACGTCCGGCCTCCGGTTTCCGCGGCCACGCCGCTGCTCAACGTTCCGCTCCGGCTCGTCGGTGTCGTCGGCCGGCTCTATGTCGTGCTGGAATCCGACCGTGGACTCGTGCTGCTCGACCAGCACGCGGCGCACGAACGAATTTTATTCGAGCAAATGCTCAATCGGATTGAAAAAGGCGGTTTGGCGCCGTCGCAAAAACTGCTCCTGCCGGAGACCGTCGAACTGCCGCCGCGCGACGCGCAATTCCTGCGCGAGCAACTGGCCGTGCTGACCAAACTCGGCGTCGGCCTGAGTGAATTCGGCGAGCGGACGTTCCTGCTCGACGCCTTGCCGCCGTTCGTGAAGTCCGCCGACCCGCGCCGGTTTGTTTTCGATCTTGTGGACGAATTGCGTGCCGCCGGACGCGAGGTGAACCTGGCGCGGCTGGGTGAGCATACCGTGGCCAAGACCGTCTGCCGCCACGCGGTGAAGGCCAACGACCCGCTCGGCGGGCCGGAACTGGAAAATCTGGTAGAGGATTTGCGCCGTTGCGCCATGCCCTACACCTGTCCGCACGGCCGCCCGACGCTGATTGAGATGAACTACCGCGAACTGGAGAAAAAATTTGGCCGGGCACAGTAACGCACGTCCAGTCATGCCAGAGGCAAATAAAAAAACCACAAAAACCCAGGCAGAGATTAAGGCCGGCGCTGCATCACCTAAAGATTCTTCCGGCGAGCACTGGCGGTTTTGTCCGCAGTGCGGGCATGAGTTGATCAATGAGAAGTGCAAGCTGCGTTGTCCGCGCTGCCATTATTTTATGAGCTGTTCGGATTTTGATTTCGCAAATTAAGGGTCGCGCGAAGAACGTGAAGGAAGCAACGCCCAAAGGCGTTGCTTCGCGGCCTTCGCGCGAAACAAATTTTATGCGTGTCCATCTGTGTCACTCGTGCTTAAATGGCCGCGTTCATGAACGATTGGAACATTCAATCCCGCGCGGCGGCGTGCGAGGCCTGCGGCAAACTGTTTGCCGATCGCGAGTCATTTCATACGCTGCTCTTCGACGACCGGGCGGAGTTTTTGCGCCGGTCGGATGTGTGCGAGGCATGCTGGCAAAACCAGTTCAGCGACGGCGCGCGCGAACGCAAAGGATTCATTTCCCACTGGCAGGGCATTTACGAGGCGCCCGCGCCGGCGGTGGACGCGATTCACAAGGACACCGCCGAGACGTTGCTGCGGAAGCTCATCGAGCAAAATGATCCGCGTTACGCGCCCGCCGGTTATATCCTGGCCGTCATGCTCGAACGCAAGCGCGTGCTCAAGGTGAAGGAAGAGGTCGTCCGCGACGGCAAGCGTGTGTTCATCTACGAGCAGCCCGGGACCGGCGATATATTCACCATCACCGACCCGGTCTTGCGGCTGGATCAATTGGAGGAAGTCCAGCGCGACGTGGCCGCGTTGCTCGAACAGGGATTGAATCCGCCGGCGCCACAGCCGGCTGGCGAAACTTCCGCGCCCGCGCCGGAAAATCAGCCGGTGGTTCAAAATTGAAAACCTCGAACGTCCAACATCGAACATCGAACATCGAACGGCGTGGCCTCAGGAAACTTCAGCGTTCAGGGTTCGCTGTTCAATGTTCGATGTTCCCCAAATAATTCATGCCCGACTTCGCCGAACTTCAAACCCGTCTTGCCTACGCGTTTCGCGACGAGGGTCTGCTGCGGCTGGCGCTGACGCACCCGTCGGTGGCGCATGAAAGCGGCGAGCCCACGGCGCACAATCAGCGGTTGGAATTTCTCGGTGACGCGGTGCTGCAACTCGTGCTGACGCACGAATTATACGACAAATATTCCACTTTCAACGAAGGTCCCCTGACCAAGGCGCGGGCCAAGCTCGTCAACCGCCGTACGCTGGCCGAACACGCCCGGGCACTTGGGGTTGGCATGCACCTGATTCTCAGCCGCGGCGAGGAGTCGAGTGGCGGCCGGGAACGCGCGTCCACGCTGGCGGATGCGTTTGAGTCCCTGCTGGGCGCCATTTTTTTGGACGGCGGTTTCGATGCCGCGCGCGGGTTCATCCTGCGCGAATTCAGCGCGGCGTTCGGCAAATTGAGCGTAATACCGACGATTGAAAATCCGAAGGGCGAGTTGCAGGAGTTGTTGCAGGCGCGTTCGCCGGAATCGCCGCAGTATCACGTCGTCTCCGCCACCGGCCCGGACCATGACCGCATGTTTGAATGCATCGTGCAGCACAACGGCGTGGAACTGGCCCGCGGTTCGGGCAAAAGCAAAAAAGCCGCCGAGAGCGACGCGGCCCTGGCGGCCTTGAAAAGGTTGCGGGAGGAAAAACCTTGATGGGAGGGACGGCGTGCCGCCGTCCCTGAAATTGGGTCGCCGACACGGCGACCCTCCCAACTTACGTCCGGCTTTTGAGCAGGTCGCGGATTTCGGCAAGGAGTTGTTCCGTGGGCGTGGGCGGGGCCACGGCGTCCTCGTGGCGGCTCAGTTTATTCACGCCTTTCACCATCAGAAAAATACAAAAGGCCACGATGACGAAATTCAGCGTGACGGTGACGAAATCGCCCCAGGCCAGGACGGGCCCGGCTTTTTGCGCGTCGAGCAGCGATAAATGGGTGCCGTTGTTCGCCGCCGCGTAGGCAACCTGGGCCTGCGTGACCTTGTCCGACAACGACAGGTACAGGTTGCTGAAATCGAGGTTGCCGATGAGCCGTCCGATGGGCGGCATGATGACATCCGCGACCAGCGCGCTGACGATTTTTCCAAACGCCGCCCCAATGATGACGCCGATGGCCAGGTCCACGACATTGCCGCGCATGGCGAAAGCCTTGAATTCTTGAATGATTTTCATAAGCACCTTTCGATGGCGGAAACTTTAATGAAAGCTTCGCGCTTGGGAAGCTGAAAATGCGCTGGCAGGGTCGGCGCACTGCGCCGTCCGGACGCCGCGGCGCAGCTTCCCTAACTTTTCTCCTCGTCCAGGAACGTCAGTTTCACGCCTTCCTTCGGCTTGGAAAAACTGTCGAGCAGCGTTGGCGCGCCGGAGGGTGGGGCAGGTTTGGTTTCCGCGTTCTGCGGTTCGAGCGCGGAACGCAAGGCGCCTTCGACGAGCTGGGCGCAATGAATTTTCATCGGCGGCAGCGGACCGAGTTCGCCGGCCAGTTCCCCGGTCTTGAGCGCGAGCGCCTCCTCGGCGGTCTTGCCGCGGATGAGCTCGGTGGCGAGGCTGGCGACGGCGATGGCGGTCTCGCAGCCAAACGATTGGAACGTGGCGCGGTCAATGACTTTTTTGCCGTTCTGTTCCTTGAACTTGACCCAGAGCCGCAACATCTCGCCGCAATCGGCGTTGCCGACCGTGCCGATGGCGTCGGCACCGGCCAGCTCGCCCATGTTTTGCGGATTGGCGAGTGCGGCCTGGATGCGTTTTTGCAAATCGTCGGTCATGATTTCAATACCGCGGCACGTTGGAATCAATTTCCTCCGACCAAGCGGTGATGCCGCCCTTGACGCTCTTGACGTATTTGAAACCCTGCTGGCGCAGAAAGCCCAGCGCCTTCAGCGAACGCACGCCGGCCTTGCAGTGCAGATAATACTGCGTGTTCGGATCCAACTCGGTGAAGCGGCTGTTCAATTCGCTCAACGGCAGCAGCGGCACGCCCGCTATCTTGGCGATCTCGTATTCATCCGGTTCGCGCACGTCAATGACCTTGATGCCGAGTTTTGGATCGTCCAGCGCCTTTTTCATGTCCTGCACCGTAACTTCATCGGGGTTGACCGACACCGGTTCGGGCACAATGCCGCAGAACATTTCATAATCAATCAATTCCTTGATGGTCGGATGCTCGCCGCAAACGGGGCATTGCGGGTCGCAGCGCAATTTCAGTTCGCGAAACTTCATGTCGAGCGCGTTGAACAACAGCAACCGGCCGACGAGCGAACTGCCCCTGCCGATGGCGAGCTTCAAAATTTCCGTGGCCTGGATGCAGCCGATGATGCCGGGCAGGACCCCGAGCACCCCGCCTTCCGCGCAACTCGGCACCATGCCGGGCGGCGGCGGTTCGGGATAAAGACAGCGGTAACACGGTCCGCCGAGATGCGGCGCAAACACGCTGGCCTGTCCCTCGAACCGGAAGATGGAGCCATAAACATTCGGCTTTTTCAGCAGCACGCAGGCGTCGTTGGTCAGGTAGCGGGTCGGGAAATTGTCCGTGCCGTCCACCACGATGTCGTAGGGCCGGATGAGGTCGAGCGCGTTTTCCGAGGTGATGCGTGTGTTGTGCAGTACGACCTCGCAATTGGGATTGATGCCGTGCAGGGTTTCCTTGGCCGACTGCGCCTTGGGCCGGCCCACGTCGGCGTCCGTGTGCAAAAGCTGGCGTTGCAGATTGGAATAATCCACGGTGTCGAAATCCACGATGCCAATCTTGCCGATGCCGGCGGCGGCGAGGTACATGGCGATGGGCGAGCCGAGGCCGCCCGCGCCGATGCACAGGACGCTGGTGCCCTTGATTTTCTTTTGGCCGGCCAGACCGACTTCCGGCAGTATCAGGTGCCGCGAATAGCGGCGGATTTCGTCATTGTTCAGTTCCATAAATCGAGCAAGCCATAATATGGCAAAAAGCGGAGAAATCAAGTCATGCCGTCAGCATTGCATATTTTGATATTTTGGGCGCTGGCCTTCATGACGCTGGGACTGGCGCTTCTGTTGTTGAACATCTTTTTCGCTTTGATTGAAAATGACCTCACCTTGCACAGCCTTGGCCAGGAGGCGGGGATCGCTGCCGTTGCTGCACTGATTGAAGGTGCCAGCGTCTGGGTGGTCGTCACTTTCATTCCGCTTGGTGGACGCGCGCTGTTCATCCCGGCCCTCGTCGTCGGAATCATTTACAAGCTCACGCACTCTGAAGACTGGAGTCGCTACGAGATTTTTGCGTTGCTGCTGTTTCAACTGATCATTTCAGCTTTTGGCGCGTGTCTGTTTTCCGGTCATTTTTCGGCGGCCTTTGGCCTTTTAACTGTCTTCGCCATTGGTTTGGCTGTGACCGTTGTATTTATGAGAGGTTTGTGAATGGAATTCGACCTTTCGCCACAAAATCGCCAGCGAGGATTGAAAGAAGATTTGCTGCGCCCGCATCCATCGTTTCCCGGTTTTAAAGGTGAGAGCGGGCCGTGGCCATGGGTATCCATTGCATGGGGGAGGCATTGGCAGCCGGAGAATGGATGAAAGTGTTGGCAGTGGAATTGCTGAAAAATTTCATGAAATCTTATGGTAAAACTGACCCGGTGCAATGGCTGTGGTCGCAACGAACCGAGCCGCGATTGCGCATCGGGGTCGGAGCGGGCGGAAACTTTTGCGCCAGTATTCGTGAACGCGCCTTGAATTTTTTGGCGGGAGACGTAGTCTGAAGTTTTCGCAGTGGAATGAAGCCGGAAATCATATTTGGTCTGGAGAGCGCGCCGTGGCCGGCGTTGCTGGTGGATGGCAACGGCGTGGTGATGCGCGCCAATACGGCCGCGGCGGCCGCGTTTGGCGGGGCGCTGTCGGGCGATGCGCCGTTGCTCTCGGCGATCTGGCCGGCGGAAAACGGCACGACGGCGTTGGACTTCCTCACGCGCTGGCAGCAATCCCCGATGCCGGTGGTGAATTTGAAATTCCGGGCGCCGAACGGTCCGATGATGGCCTGTACCGTTTCCATCTGCACCTTTGCCAAAGATGGCCGGAAATGGTTTGTTTTCCAATTGCTGCCCATTACCGCCCCGCCGCCACCCACGAACAATCCGAACCTGCCAGCGGCCACGCCGGGGGCCGCGTCCGCGGCTGCTCCGACGGATAGCAAAGCCGAACAGGATGCCGGGCTGGCGCTCAAGCAAAAGCTGGATTGCGCCCTGCAACTGGCGCGGACGATGTCGCTGGATTTCAACAACGCCCTCACGAGCATTCTCGGTCACACGTCGTTTTTGTTGAGCAAGGCCGAGGCGGGTCATCCGTGGCGGCATTCCTTGATGGAAGTGGAGAAGTCGGCTTCCCGGGCGGCGGAGATCGCGAATGAACTCGCCGTGTTCAGCCAGCAGGAACGGCAGCAGGCGCGCCGCGCGCCGCCGGGCAACCTGAATGACGTCACGCAGCGCTGCGTTGAATTTTTCCGCAACGCCAACGCCGGCCAGATCATCTGGCACACCCAGTTCGAGCGGGAATTGTTTGCCGCGCGTTTTGACGAGGCCAAGGTGCAGCAGGCGTTGACCAAGATTCTGGAGAATGCGGTGGAAGCCCTGGAGGGCACGGGGCAGATTGCCGTCCAGACCCGGAACATGGAGCTGACCGAAGCGACGCAGGACCGCAACGTGCGGCTGAATGCCGGCACGTACGTGTGCGTGGAGATTGTGGACAACGGCAAGGGCATTGATGCCGACGTGTTGCCGCGGATTTTTGAGCCGTTTTTCACCACCAAGGGCGCCCATCACCGTGGGTTGGGGCTGGCACTGGTTTACGGCATCATCACCAATCACGGAGGCGGAGTGGCGGTGTCGAGCCAGCCGGGCTCGGGCACGTCCGCCCGCGTTTATCTGCCGGCGGAAAAACAATTTGTCCGGGAAACCGCGGACGCGGAGGAAAACCTGAACGGCACGGAGACCGTTCTGGTGGTGGACGACGAGGATATTTTGCTGACGATGGCGGAGACCATTTTGTCTGAATACGGTTATCACGTGCTGATGGCCAACAGCGCCCAGAAGGCCCTGGCGCTGTTGTCGCGCGACGACGCGCACGTGGACCTGGTGGTGACGGATCTGGTGATGCCGACGATGGGCGGGCGCGAACTGGTGGAACGGATCCGCCAGTTGTCGCCGAAAATACGCATTTTGTGCGCCAGCGGCTGCGTCCTGCCGCCGGACCAGCAAATCGGCCTGCTGTTCCTGCAAAAGCCCTATACCAGCCGGGAATTGCTGAGCAAAGTGCGCCAGGCGCTGGCCCCCGAAACTGCCGAACATAATGTTGACTGATGTTTAGCTTTTCTGCTAAACAAATAACCCATGCAAATCGAAAGCCTGAAAGTATTCTGTGACCTGGCCGAAACCGAAAGCTTTACCAAGGCCGCGCAAATCAACGGCGTGACCCAGTCAGCCGTGAGCCAGCAAATCAGTTCGCTCGAACGCACGTTCAAATCCCTGCTCATCGAGCGCAGCAAAAAGAAGTTCCGCCTCACGCGCGAGGGCCAGGTGCTTTACGATTACAGCAAGCAGATCATCCAGACCTATGAGTCGTTGCACAGCAAACTGCAGGAATTGAAGGACATCATTTCCGGCACGATCCGCCTGGCGACCATTTACAGCATCGGGCTGCATGATTTGCCGCCCTACATCAAAAAGTTCATGAAGGTTTATCCGACGGTGAACGTCCACGTCGAATACCGCCGGGCCAACCAGGTTTACGAGGATGTGTTGGGCAACGTCGTGGATTTGGGGCTCGTGGCGTATCCGGTGAAGGACGCCAAGCTGGAAATCACCCCCCTGCGCAAGGAACCGCTGGTGCTCATCTGCCATCCGCAGCATGCGTTCGCCAAACTGAAAAACATCAAACTCAAGGCGCTCGCCGGCCAGAAGTTCATCGGGTTCGAACCGGACATTCCGACGCGCAAGGCGCTGGACAAAATTTTGAAGGAGTATGACGTGAATGTGAACAACGTCATGGAATTCGACAACATTGAAACCGTGAAACGCGCGGTGGAGATTGATGCGGGCGTTTCAATTGTGCCGGAAGGCACGGTCGCGCAGGAAGTTGCCAAGCAAACCCTCGCTGCGGTGGTGCTGGAAGACGGCGCGTTCTTCCGCCCGCTGGCCACCATTTACAAGAAAAACAAGGTCCTTTCGCCCGCGATGAAGCAGTTCCTGACCATTCTCAAGGACGCGATTTAAAAATCATTTCAGGTTCGACGGATTCAGCCGCTGCAAATCTTTCGGCACAAACAAGCCGTCCCGGCGGATGAGTTCGCCGTCGAACCATACCTCGCCGCCGCCCCATTCCTTCCGTTGAATCAGCACCATGTCCCAGTGCACCGCCGAGCGGTTGCCGTTGTCGCATTCCTCGTAGGCCTGGCCGGGTGTGAAGTGCAGTGAACCGGCGATTTTTTCGTCGAATAAAATGTCGCACATCGGGTTCAAAATGTACGGATTGAAGCCGAGCGAAAATTCCCCGACGTAACGCGCCCCGGCGTCCGTGTTCAAAATTTCGTTCAAGCGTTTTGGGTTGTTCGCCGTCGCGTTGATGATTTTGCCCTCCTTGAATTCAAGCCGGACGTTTTCGAATTTTGTCCCCGAATAAAGCGTCGGCGTGTTGAACTGAATCACGCCGTTCACGGAATTTTTTACCGGGCACGAAAACACCTCGCCGTCGGGAATGTTGCGGTCGCCCTGGCACATCTTCGCTCCGATGCCCTTGATGCTGAAGGCGAGGTCGGTGCCGGGCGCCTTGAGGTGAACGCGGTTGGCGCGTTTCATCCGGCGTTCGAGCGGAACCATGGCGCGCGCCATGTTCGCGTAATCCATCGTGCAAACGTCGAAATAGAGATTTTCAAAGGCCTCGGTGCTCATGCCCGCGGCCTGGGCCATGCTCGGCGTGGGCCAGCGCAACACGCACCAGCGCGTCTGGTTGACGCGATAATCCAGCACCGGCCGCGTGATGCGCGAATAAAGCGCCATGCGGCTGCCCGGCACATCGGAATTTTCACTCGCGTTCTCGCTGCCGCGGATGGCGATGTACGCCTGCATCTTTTTCATGCGGAACAACTCGATGTCCCGCACGTGTGCGGCATGCTTTTCATTGGTGCCGAGCAACAGTTCGCGGGAAACCCGCGTGTGCCGGACCTCGGCAAAGGGGATTGCCCCGGCCGCGCGCACGGTGCGGATGAGTTCAATGGTGAACTCATCGGGCACGTCAATCATGTCGAGCAGGATGCGGTCGCCCTTTTTCAATTCGGTCGAATAGCCCACCAACAGTCTGGCCAGTTTTTGGTAACGTGGGTCGGTCATAAATTGGCCAACAAACTAATCTGGATTTCCCCGTTGTCGAGCCGGTTTGAGTTTGGGGAGTGGCCTGATTTGCCTCCGGAGCGCGGGCTTCAGCCCGCTTCGACAACATAATGGCAGCGACAGTGAAGCGGCATAAATGCCGCGCATCTTAAATCAGGACGTTGCCTGACTTTGATGCTGCAACACAAAAACGCCGGGCAGCAAAGGCAAATCCTGGCCGGCTTGGACAAGCCGGGCGGTGAATCCGCTTTACTCAACGGCGGGCGCGATACATTTTGCACCGAACCGGCAATGAATCGCGAAGCATTGGATCGTTGGTGCGAAGGGGGCATTCTGTTGTTTGTGCTCGCCATTCTGGTTTTCGGCCCGCTGGCGATGGGCGCGGTCGATGCGTGGGCCTTTCTGGTCATCCAGGGACTGGCGACGGCGGTGCTGCTGCTGTGGGCATTGCGATTGTGGATCAGTCCGCAGGCGCGGTGGCTCTGGCCGCCAATCAGCTGGGTGGTGCTGGCGTTCACCCTTTATGCCATCGGACGCTATCTTACGGCGGACATCGAATATGTGGCGCGGGAGCAGTTCATCCAGGTGCTGATTTACGCGTTTTTGTTTTTCGCCATCGTCAATAATTTGCACCGCCAGGAATCGGCACAAATCGTCAGCTTCACCCTGATTTTTCTGGCGGCAGGAATTTCCGGCTACGCGGTTTATCAATTTCTGGCCCACTCGGATCACGTGTGGACTTTCACGTCCCCGTATCCGGGACGAGCCTCCGGCACCTACATTTCACCGAACGATTTTGCCGGGTTTCTGGAATTGCTTTTGCCGCTGGCCGTCGCCTATGTCCTGCTGGGGCGGGTCAAACCGCTGGTGCGGGCGTTGCTCATTTATGCCGCGGTGGGCATGCTGACGGGCCTGGCAGTGACGTTGTCGCGCGGCGGGTGGGTGGCGGCGGCGGCGGGGCTGCTGGTCCTTTTGGTGATTTTATTCCGCCACCGCAATCATCGTTTGCCAGCCCTGGGTTTGTTGTTCGTCCTGTTGGTGGGGGGGGCGATTTTCGTCACAAAATATCTGGGAACGACACCCAGCTATGCCGAGCGGATAAAGAAACCGGGGGCAATCACGCAGCTCGATTGGCAGATGCGGCGCGATATGTGGGGTGCCGCCGAGCAGATGTGGCAGGATCATTTCTGGTGGGGGGTCGGGCCGGGGCATTACGACTACCGCTTCCGGGAATATCGGCCCGAGAGCATGCAAATGCGCCCCCTTTGGGCGCACAATGATTATCTCAATTTGCTGGCGGATTGGGGCACGATCGGCGGCGTGGTCGTTCTGGCCGGCATGGTGGTTTTTGGCGCGGGTTTGATCAAAACCTGGAAATATGTCCGGCCGCGCGAAAATGATTTTGGCCACGGCCAGGGCAATCGCTCCGCCTTTTTTCTGGGCGCGTCCGCGGGTTTGCTCGCCTTGGCGGTTCATTCCGTGGTGGATTTCAACCTGCATATTCCGGCCAATGCGCTGATCGGCGTGACCTGGCTGGCGTTGTTGAGCAGCAACCTGCGGTTTGCGACGGAACGTCATTGGTTGGCGGCAGGAATTCCCCTCAAAACGGTGATCAGCATGGCGCTGTTGGCCGGGGTCGGGTATTTGGGTTATCAGGAATCGCGACTGGGTCGGGAACAACTCTGGCTGTTACGCGCCCACTCACTGCCGGAGTTTTCATCCGCCCGTACCGCGGCCCTGATCCGGGCGTTTGCCGCCGAGCCGATGAATTTCGAAACGGCTTACAACATCGGGGAGGGATATCGTACGCAAAGTTTCAAGGGGGGATCGGATTATGAGGAACTGGCCAGGACAGCGATGGCCTGGTATGCCCGCGGCAAAAAGCTCGACCGGTATGATGGCTACGATGACATGCGCTACGGCATGTGTCTCGACTGGCTGGGACACCACGATGAGGCCGGACCCTGTTTCAGCCGGGCCGAGGCGCTGGATCCGAACGGCAATTATACCGTAGCCAACATAGGCTGGCATTACGTGCAGGTGGAGGATTATGCCGCTGCCCGCTCATGGCTGGCACGATCCCTGCGGCTCCATTGGCAGGACAATGTGATTGGCAATTCCTATTTGGGAATAGCCGAGCGCAAGCTGGTTGAAAACGCGTCCGACACAAATTCTTTTCCAGCAGGGTTTTAAGAATTGCCGGCACGGAAATTATCGGTTGACATTTGAAGGTCTGGCTTTATAGTTTGACATAGGCAAAAAGTTCTGAAAGGGTGACTTTATGAAATATATACAGAAACTGATTACCGTGGCGGTCGGCGGCGCTCTACTGGCGCTGGTCAGCAGCGCGATCGCGCAATCCGTCAAACCTTGTTTGGTGACGGTCGTGCGCATCCAGGGCGAGGCGCGCTATTCCTTGGGCGACAATGCCTGGCACCCGTTGGTGGTTGGTAAGATCCTTCGGGCTGGCGCCATCATCCAGACCGCGGCCAATTCATCCGTGGACATTGTGTTGAGTGGAGAACCGGTGGCCATGCCGCAAGCCGCTCCATCTCCGGACCAGATTGCATTCGCGCCAGACCCCAACATTCGTGGATTGGTTTCCTACAAACCCATGGTTAAACAAAACGCCATTCGCCTGTGGAGCAATACAGTGCTGGCGGTTGACAAGCTGACCGAGTCTGACACGGGTGTGGACGCTGTGAGCGATACGGAACTGGATTTACGGGCCGGGCGCGTTTTCTACAACGTCAAGAAAATATCCGAGTCGTCCCAGTTCATCATTAAAATTCCCGATGGCGTTGCCGGCATCCGTGGTTGCGTCGGCGGCGGCAGTGCGGACGGCAGTTGGTTCACACTGGAAGGTTCGGCGGTGGTGGCCCGGGGTGGAAAGGTCATTGTTGTCAATGCCGGAAGTGAGTGTGGTAGTGACGGTGTGATTATAACCATACCGCAAAACATTCTCGATAATATGTGGAGCACGGTTCCGTCAGTGGTTACTTTGTTCCAATCCCCCAACGGTCCGTCATCCCTCAACCAGAACTCGGACAGCACGCAGAGTTGCGGGTCCAAGGTTTTTTCAATAGGCTTTTAAGCTTTTCCGCCCGGACGGCGGACAACAAAACCAGAGCAGCCTTGAGTTGCTCTGGTTTTTCGTTTAATCCGACGGGGTGCAGTTCAAACCCATCCAACGCGTGCCGGCCGTTTTGGCGGTCGCGGTGATTCTCCTGGTTTGCTTCGTTCGCCTGCTGCGACTCGATTTTTTTGAGCGGATGGAATGGATGACCTATGATTTGCGCGCCAGAACGGCTTTGAATTTTCCCGCGCCCGCAACCACCAATCTCGCGTTCGTTGCGATGGAAGATTCCAGCATCGCCGCCATCCGCCACGGTTTGTTGGGCCGGCCTTACGGGCTTTATTGGCCACGCCACATTTACGGCCGGGTGGTTGAGGAGCTTTCCGCGGAGGGCGCGAAAGCCATCGCCTTCGACGTCTTGTTTGGCGAACTCCGGCCCGACCATGCGCCGGTGGTGATGGCGGACGGCAGCCTCGTCGAATCGGATGAATTTCTCGCCCGGCAAATGTGCCGTGCCAGCAATGTCATCTCCGCCTTCACCGCCGAAGTAACGCCGCCGGATTTGTTTGCCACCAATTCGCTCGCGCTCGGCGACATCTCGACGGAAAAAGATTCCGACGGGGTTCTGCGCCGCATCAAAAGTTTCAATTTGAAATGGCATCCGGCCTTCAAATCCGCCGCGCGGCAAATGGGCATCAACCTCGACCAGGCGCACATTGAGCCGGACAAAATTGTTCTGCTGCTCCCCAGCGGGACAAATATCACGGTGGCGCTCGACCATGACGGCAATTTTGACCTCGCTGATTTTGTCGGCGATCGAATTCCGAAGGGCTGGAAGCGGTTCGACAAACCTTTTGAGCGCATCTGGGACCTTGGCATCGTCCTGGCCGCGCAGGAATTGAAGCTGGATTTGGACCACCCCGACCTGGATCTGCCGGGCGGCAAAATCATCCTGCACGGCGCGGATGGCGCCGAGCGGGTGATTCCGGTGGACGGCCGCGGATTTTTTTACATCAACTGGCAGTTGACCGCGACCGATCCGCGCCTGACCCGCGCGTCGATTGAAGATCTGCTCAAGCAGGACCTGCTGCGATTGCAGGGCGAAACCAATGATTTGCAAAATGCCTTTCGCGGCAAGCTCGTCGTCATCGGCTCGGCGGCACAGGGGAATGACTTGAGCGACCACGGTGCGACGCCGCTGGAAAAAGACGCGTTGCTGGTCAGCAAACATTGGAATGTTGCCAACTCCGTCATCACCGGCCAGTTCATCCGCCGCGCCTCGTTGCCGGTGGAACTGACACTTGTCATTTTGCTCGGCGCACTGACGGCGTTTCTCACCTATCAGCTCCGGGCATTTTCGGCGTTGGGCGGAAGCGTGCTGCTGGCCGGAGTTTATACCTTCGCCGCCTTTTTTATGTTTGTGAAGTTCCGCTTCTGGCTGCCGATCGTGTTTCCCCTTGGCGGCGCGATCCTGATGGAGCACGTCAGCCTTGCGGCTTACCGCATCCTGTTTGAGGAAGGCGAAAAGCGCCGCGTCAAATCCGTCTTTTCCAAAATCGTCTCGCCGGACGTGGTGAACGAACTGCTCGGTGCAAAAAAACTTTCACTGGGTGGCGCGCGCTGCGAGGTGACCGTGTTTTTCGCGGACATTCGCGGATTCACCGCGATGACCGACGAAACCCAGGAACGCGTGGCTGAATTTATCAGCAAACATCGATGGGATACCGCAACGGAAGAGGCCTATTTTGATGAATCCGCCCGTGAAATACTGAACACCGTGAATCTTTACCTCGCCGTCGTGGCGGATGCGGTGAAAAAAAATGGGGGCACCCTGGACAAATACATCGGCGACTGTGTCATGGCGTTCTGGGGCGCGCCGACCCCGAATGAAAAGCACGCCCTGGCCTGCGTGCGCGCGGCCATTGACACGCAGCGCGCGGTTCATGAGTTGAATCAGAAACGTCTGGCCGAAGCCCCGGCGCGCGAAGCTGAAAATCGCGTGCGCATTTCCGCCGGCCTGCCGCCCCTGCCTCCGTTGACCGCGCTCCAGCTCGGCACCGGCATCAATACCGGTCTGGTGACGGTCGGCTTGATGGGTTCGGATGCGCATATTTTGAACTACACGGTCTTTGGCCGCGAAGTGAATCTCGCCAGCCGCCTGGAAAACTTTTCCGGCAGCGGCCGCATCATCATCAATGACACCACCTACAAGTGTCTGCGGCGTGACGATCCGGCGCTGGCGGCGACATGCATCGAGATGTTCCCGGTCACGATCAGGGGCATTCGCACCGCGGTGCGGGTTTATGAGGTGCCGTGGCAGATGCCGGACACCGGGTGATTTTTTCTTCCTCGTCAATTTGGGCGTGCGTGCTAAAGTAACGATGATGCGCACGGTGATTTATCCCGGCAGTTTCGATCCGCTGACCAACGGCCATTTGGACGTGATTCAACGCGCGGCCAAATTGTCCGACCGCGTCATCGTGGCGGTGGCGAAGAATGAGGACAAGCATCCATTGTTCACGTTGAGAGAGCGGCTGGCCCTCGTGAAGCAGGCGGTGCGCCAGATCCCGGGCGTCGAAGCCGACGCGTTTGACGGCCTGCTCATCGAGTATGTGGTAAGCCGGAAGGCCCAGGCCATTGTGCGCGGACTGCGGGCCGTGTCGGATTTTGAATTTGAGTTTCAGCTCGCGCTGATGAACCGCAAGCTGAATGAAAACATCGAAACCATTTTCATGATGCCGAAGGATACTTACACGTTTTTAAGTTCGCGCATTGTGAAGGAAATTGCGCGGCTGGGCGGCGACGTGGGCGCATTCGTGCCCGCACATGTACGGGCCGCCCTGGCCAAAAAGTTTTCCGGAGCCAGAACGATTTGAAAGGAACCCATCATGCCGCTGATTGTCAACCTGCGTCACCTGGAGGAGCACAACGTGTCGTTGGACGGCGAACTGTCCGTGGCGGAGCTGGAGCTGGAAGGGGTCGACGAAATGATTCGCGTCGACCAGCCGTTGCGGTATGAAATCGAGGTTCAAAAATTGGAGGACAGCCTGCTGGTTCGTGGGACGCTGCGGCTCCGGCTGGCCTGCGAGTGTGTGCGGTGTCTGAAACCCTTTGCGCGCGAGCTGGAATTGAAGGCCTGGACGTGCCATTTGCCGTTTGAAGGCGAGGATCAGGTGGCCGTAAACAACGATTGTGTGGACTTGACGGCCTTTATCCGCGAAGATATGCTCTTGGAGTTTCCGCAGCATCCGCTGTGCAAACCGGATTGTGCTGGATTGAAGCCAAAGATTGGCCAGGCCCGTGAAATCGCAGATGAAAGTACTGCGTCTGCATGGGCTGATTTGGATAAATTGAAACTGTGAATTTTTATTATGGGTGTCCCTAAACGCAAACCATCCCACAGCCGGCAGCGTATGCGCCGTGCTTACAACAGTGTATTAAAGCTGCCGCAACTGAGCACCTGCCCGCAATGTGCCGCGCCTTATGTGCCGCACCGGGTCTGCCCGGCGTGCGGTTATTATAAGGGGCGTCAGGTGTTGAGCGTCACCGCCGGCACCTGACCATCGTCCGTTTGCGGGAAACTTCCGCGTTCTTTCATCTATGCGAATAGCGTTGGATGTCATGGGCGGCGACCATGGATGCGGAGTCGTCATCGAAGGCGCCCGACGGGCCCTGGAAGGCAACAAGAAAATCAGCGCCCTTTACCTGGTTGGCAACCAGGACAAAATTCATGCCGCCCTGCCGGCGCGGGGTTTTCGTGACCATCGCGTTCGGGTCATCCACACCAGTGAAGTCGTGGAGATGGAGGACAAACCGGCCAGTGCGGTTCGCAAAAAGCCCGACAGTTCCATTGCGCGCGCGGCCGAACTGGTTCATGAGGGCAAAGCCGATGCCCTCGTTTCGCTCGGCAACACCGGCGGCATCTTCGCGGCGGCCACGTTCAAGGTCGGACGGATACCCGGGGTGGAGCGCGGCTGCATCGCGACGGTCATTCCCCGTCAGGGGAATGAATTTGTGCTGCTGGATGCCGGCGCCAACATCGAATGCAAACCCATTCACCTCGCGCAATTTGCCGTGATGGGCAGCATCTATTCACGCGAGGTGCTACGGCGCAGAAATCCGCGCGTGGGCATTCTCAGCATTGGCCGGGAGGATTCCAAGGGCAACGAATTGACCCTCGAAGCCTTCAAACTTTGCCAGCGGCTGGATTTGAATTTCATCGGCAACGTCGAAGGACACGATTTGTTCAAGGACCACGTGGATGTGGTGGTCTGCGACGGTTTTGTCGGCAATATCGTCCTGAAAACATGTGAAAGTCTGGCGGTGGCCATGTTTTCAATGCTCAAACGTGAACTGACACAGAACACCAAGCGCAAACTCGGCGCGTTGCTGGCGCAAAGCGCCTTCCAGGCGATCCGCCGCCGCATGGATCCGGAGGTTTACGGGGGGGCGCCGTTGCTCGGCTTCAACGGCATGGTGTTCAAGGCGCACGCATCAGCGCGCGAACGCGCCGTTGCCAGCGCGTTACAGGTCACCGCCGACGCGTTGCGGCATCAAGTCAATGAAATCATCGCCCGCGAAATCGCCCGCGCGAACGAAAAGCTGCATGTCGCCGAAGTTTCCGTTCCGGTATCCGCATGAGCCCAAAATTCAAAAACCCGCGCGCCCGGTTTAATTTTCAAGGGCGCACCTGTTCCATCACCGGGGTCGGTTCCTATTTGCCGGCCAAGGTTTTAACCAACGCCGATCTGGAAAAAATGGTGGATACCTCGGACGAGTGGATTACCACTCGCACCGGCATCCAGGAGCGGCGGGTGGCGGCAAAGACGGAGTTCACGTCGGACATGGCGGTGAAAGCGGCGCAACGGGCGATGAAGATGGCCGGCGTCACCGCCGAACAGCTGGATCTCATTGTGGTGGCGACCATCACCCCGGACATGCCGTTTCCCGCCACGGCGTGCCTGGTGCAGCACAAGCTGGGCGCCCGGCGGGCGGCGGCCTTTGACCTGGAAGCAGCCTGCTCAGGTTTCATTTACGGCCTGGAAATCGGGCAGCAGTTCATCATGTCGCGCACCTACGACACGGTGCTCGTCATTGGCGCGGAGAAACTTTCTTCGATTGTCGATTGGCAGGACCGCAACACCTGCGTCCTGTTTGGCGACGGCGCCGGCGCGGCGGTTCTGCAAAACCGTCCCAACGCCCACGGCTTGTTGACTGCGGTTATGGGCGCCGACGGGGACAAGGCGAATTTGCTCTACATGCCCGGCGGTGGCAGCCGTTGTCCGGCCACCCAGGAAACCGTGCTGGCCAAACGGCATTACCTGCAGATGGAAGGGCGCGAGACCTTCAAAAACGCCGTTCAGGCCATGTGCACGGCGGCGCGGGAGGCGCTGAACCGTTGCGAACTCGATATTACCAAGGTCAAATGCATCATCCCGCACCAGGCCAACCGCCGCATCATTGACGCGGTGGGCGAACGCCTCGGCGCGACGCCGGAGCAGTTGTTCATCAATGTAAACCGTTATGGCAACACATCGGCGGCGTCGGTGGCCATTGCCTTGGATGAGGCGGTCGCCTCCGGCAAAGTTCAGCGGGGCGACCTGGTTTTACTGGTCGTTTTTGGCGCCGGCCTGACCTGGGGCGCGGCGGTCATTGAGTGGTAAAGCCTAATTCTTTTGATTGTAAGCACTAATTTGACGTTTTGATTTTGCGTGCTACTTTAGTCTGTCCTTATGAGTGCAAGAAAACTCGGAAACATTGATTCATTTCAACAACAAATCACGGTCGAAGCACGGCAAACCCGCCTTGAACTTTCCTCCGATTCAGTCGTCATCCACAAGAGCGGCGTTGAATTTCGCAGCCCGGTGCCGTTCAATCTGTGGACGGAAATGACGGTCGCGCTGCAATCGGCGCACGATGAAAGCCCCATCCAGTGCAGCGGGGTGGTCATCGCCTGTTCCGGTAACAAGCACGCGGGTTACCACGTTTCGCTCCTCTTTACCGGCCTTTCCAAACAGGCCCAATCGCGCCTGAATTCAATGGCTTATTCAGATTTGGGCGCGGGTTAAGCGCCGATTTTTCAGTCTTGCGGCGATTTTTCCAGCCTCCGGCATTAATGCCGGGGCTGTTTTTTTTATCCTGATCCGCGCCCATGTCCGTGCCTTGCTCGGCGTTGCCAACCCTGCCGGCCACAGGTAACTTGGGCTGGAAATTATGCTGTACCTCGAATGCGGCTCCGCCCGGGACAAATTGTCGGTGGACGATTTGCGGGAAGGCCTGTTTCAGGCGCTGGATCGCCTCGGCCCGCGCCAGCGGGTGCTGGTCGTGCCGCCCGATTTCACGCGGCTCCATTCGCAGGCGGGCGTTTTAACCCGGCTCATCCACGAATATTACGGGCCGCGTTTGACGGACGTGTTGCCCGCGCTGGGCACGCATACGCCGATGACGCCGGGGCAGATTGCTGAAATGTATGCCGGCGTGCCCCCGGGGCTGTTCCGGGTGCATCACTGGCGCACGGATGTCGTCAAGGTTGGTGAAGTGCCGGCGGAGTTCGTGCGACAGGCATCGGCCGGTGCGGTGGATTTCCCCTGGCCGGCACAATTGGCCAGTCTCATCTGGACGGGCAAACACGATTTGATTTTGTCCGTCGGCCAGATTGTTCCGCATGAAGTGGTCGGCATGGCCGGTTACAACAAAAATATCTTTGTGGGCACGGGTGGCACGGAGAGCATCAACCTGAGCCATTTTGTGGGCGCCGCCTACGGCATGGAACGGATGATGGGGCGCGCGGACACGCCGGTGCGGCGTATTCTCAACTACGCCTCCGAACAGTTCACGAAACATCTGCCCCTGGTTTACGTGCAGACGGTGGTGGGGAACGATGCCGGTGGAAAATCGAGTGTCCGCGGCCTGTTTGTAAGCGATGACGGTTCGGGTTTTGACCGGGGCGCGGCACTTTCGCTCCAGGTCAATTTCGACCTGCTCGACGAACCGCTCAAAAAAGCGGTGGTTTATCTGGACCCCGACGAATTCAAAAGTCTGTGGCTGGGCAACAAGAGCATTTATCGCACGCGCATGGCTTTGGCCGATGGCGGCGAATTGATTGTGCTCGCGCCCGGCGTGAAGGAATTTGGCGAGGACCCGGAAATTGACCGGCTCATCCGCAAATACGGTTACCGCGGCACGCCGGCGGCGCTGGCGGCCGTGAAGGCCGACGCCGAATTGCGCAATAATCTCGGCGCGGCGGCGCATCTCATTCATGGCTCGTCCGAAGGCCGGTTCAACATCACGTATTGTCCCGGCCATCTCACCCGGGCGGAGGTCGAAGGTGTCAATTTTCGTTATGCCGACTTGAAACAAATGTTGGGACGGTATAATCCCGACCGGCTCATGGACGGCTGGAATGTCATGCCGGATGGCGAGAAAATTTTCTATATTTCAAACCCGGCGCTCGGATTGTGGGCATACCGCGGCCGTTTTCAGGGCTGAAAACCTCAGCCCGGGGTTTTGGGCAAAGTGGCAGTCAAGCCGTCGCCGCTTGCGCTTGTAATGAATGAAAGGCATCTCAATACTGAAGGCATGAAGTCACCGGCGGAATTGTTCTCATTGACGGGCAGGGTGGCCGTGGTCATTGGCGGCACGGGTGAATTGTGCGGGGCGATGGCGGAAGGGCTGGCGGCGGCGGGCGCAACCGTGGCGCTGGTCGGGCGCGATGCCGCCAAAGCTCGAAAACGGCTCGGTAAAATCGCCCAGGCCGGCGGCCACGCTGATTTTTTTCCGGTCGACACCACCTCCAAGGCCGCCTTGCAAAAGCTGCTGGCCGACGTGCTCGCCCGATTCGGCCGGGTGGACATTTTGGTCAACGGTGCGGGCGTGAATTCCCCGACACCGTTTTTTGATGTTACCGAGGAGGAATTCAACCACATCATCACGGTGAATTTGAAAGGGCTGATGCTGGCCTGCCAGATTTTCGGGCGCCACATGGTCGCCCAAGGTTCGGGCAGCATCATCAACGTCGGCTCGGCGTCGGGCCTCAAGCCGCTGTCGCGCGTGTTCACCTATTCGGCGTCGAAGGCCGCCGTGCACAATCTCTCGAAAAATCTGGCGCGCGAGTGGGCGTCCAAGGGCGTGCGCGTGAACGTGCTGGTGCCCGGATTTTTTCCGGCGGAGCAAAACCGCCAGGTGTTGAGTCCCGACCGCGTGGCCGCGATCATGGCCAAAACACCCATGGCGCGGTTTGGTGAAGCGCACGAACTCATCGGCGCGGCATTGCTGCTGGCGTCCGACGCGGGCAGTTTCATCACCGGGGCCGAACTGGTGGTGGACGGCGGGTTCGACGCGATGAGCATCTGACACCTGGCGGGGACCAATCAGTCCGTTGAGGCGGTGGCTTCGACGGGCTTTCGCACCTCAAAATGGCTCAAGTTTCCTTGATCCGGACCGGTTCATAGGTGGGCGCACAAAGGTGGTTGACAGCAAAGGCCACCAGATAAACGAACGCGCAGAGGCTGAGCAGCAGGGTGTAGCCGGCGGTCTCGTTGCCCAGGGCGGTGTAATGGTCGAGCACCTTGCCGCACAGGAACGGAAACAAGGCACCCCCCATCGCGCCGGCCAGCCCGCCAATGCCAATGACCGACGCCACCGCCTTTTTCGGAAACATGTCGGAGACGGTCGTGAACAAATTGGCGGACCAGGCCTGATGCGCCGAACCGGCCAGCCCGAACAGCAGCACGGCGGTCCAGTTGCCGACGTGCGTGACCACCAGCATGGGCAGCAGGCACAGGGCGAAAATGAACATGCCGGTTTTTCGCGCGCGGGTGATCGACCAGCCGGTCCGGGCCAGATGGCCGGTAACCCAGCCGCCCAAAATGCTCAACCCGGTGATGATGGAATAAATGGTGACCAGTTGCGGCCAGCTGTGCTTGAGGTCGAGGCCGCGGGTCTTGTGAAAATAGTCCGGCAGCCAGATGAGAAAAAACCACCAGATGGGGTCGGTCAAAAATTTTGCGAGGATGAACGACCACGTCTGAGGATACCCCAGCAGGCTGCCCCAGGGCATTTTTTGCTGCGTCAACTGCCGGGCTTCATCGCGGTCGCTTAAAATGTGGTCGCGTTCGGCGGGATTCAGCCGCGGCAATTTTTCCGGCACCTGATAGTAAATGAGCCAGAACCCCAGCCAGATGAAGCCCGCGACAGCCGACACCACGTAAACTCCGCGCCAGCCGAAGTTCAAGGTCAGGGCGACGAAGGGGACCAGGGCGGGACCAAGGATGCCGGACACATTGGCGCCGGCGTTGAAAATGCTTGTGGCCAGGGCGCGTTCCCGTTTGGGAAACCACTGGGCCGTGGCCTTGATGGAGGCCGGGAAGTTTCCTGATTCACCCAAACCTACCCACGCGCGCAGCACAAAAAATCCGGTGACACTGCGCACGAACCAGTAGGCCCCGGCGGCGATGCTCCAGGCGATGATGGAGACGGAGAAGCCGATTTTGGTCCCGAAACGGTCCACAAACCAGCCGAAGGCCAGCATCCCGAAGCCGTAGGCGAATTGAAACGCGGAATTCACGAGGCCGTAATCCGTGTCGGTCCAGTGCAGTTCACTGCCGATCATTCCCTTGCACAAACCCAGGATTTGCCGGTCCGTGTAATTGATGGTCGTGGCAAAAAACAGCAGCGCGCAAATGATCCAGCGGTAATTGCGAAAAGCCGGTGGCGGTTGGCGGGGGGGGATCATACAGTTGCTGGGAAAATCCCAAAAAATGAAGGCGATTCAAGCGTTAAATCCAACTTTACAAACCGCCGGCGCTTTGTAAAGCTGCCTCCATTATGTGGAAGAAAATTCTGCCAGTTCTGCCGGTGTTGTTGCTGACGGGTTGCGCCGCGACGTTTACCAATTTGACGCCGCTGGAACAATCGCGTAACGCCAACAACCTTTACCCCGTCGAAGTCTCGTTCAAGTCGCAACAGCAATCGTTGCGGTGGGACTCCATCCATCCTTACGTGGTCGCCAACGGCCAGATTTATGACATGCGCCCGACGCCGCTCGTCACCAACCGCTGGGAAGGGTTTGTGCCCGTGCCCGCCGGGGCAGGCGACGTGACCTACCGCTATAAATTTGACTACCTTTATAACGATTTGGGCAGGTCACCCAAGCCTGACAGCGCTTATTCGCCGGCATACAAATTGAGCATTCTCGGCCAGTAATGCCGCTCATTGTCTGGGCCGGAGAAGAATGGCCTTTTTCTCCGTGCCCTCGACTTCGACGCTGTGGGTTTCCACGTCGGGATCGTCCTTGAGCGCTTGATGCACCACGCGGCGGTCAAATGCCGACATGGGTTCAAGTTCCACCGTATCTCCCCAGCGCCGGACTTTTTCCGCGGCGTTTTTGGCCTTTTTCACCAGCGCTTCGCGCGCCTGCTCGCGGTAGCCGCCCACGTCCACCATTACCTTCGGTGCCGTGGCGTCCTGCTGAAAAAGCAGGCGGTTGGTGATGTATTGCAGGTCGGCCAGCGTCTGGCCCTGGCGTCCAATCAGCCGTCCGGCATCCTCGGTTTTTACCTCCAGTAAAAGACCTTCTTCCAGTTTATGTTCCTCGATGGTGGCGGGGAAGCCGAGGCTGGCCAGGACTTTTTCCAGTGTTTCTTTTGGTTGGGCAGGCATAAAACGGTTGGGTAATAAATATCGTGCCCGGTCATTTTTTCTTTTTTGGCGGCGCCGTCAATGCCGGCGCGACCGGGTCCTGAAGGTTTTTGGTCAGTTTGGTCTGCGCGATGGTCAAAAGATTGTTGACCGTCCAGTAGAGCGTCAGGCCGGACGAATAATTGTAAAGGAATGCCAGAAACAACAACGGCATGTAGCGCATGATTTTTGCCTGCGACTGGTCCATGCCGGGTGACGGCGGCGTCAGATGCGATTGCCAGAGCATGGCCCCGCCCATCAACAGCGGCAGCAGATTGAAGGGCAGGCCTTCCGGTGTGCTGAGAAAGGGAATGAACGTCAGCCCCGGAAGCATGAACAACGTGTCCGGCTTGGCCAGATCCGTCACCCACAGGAAATGCGCGCCGCGCAACTCAATCGCGCTGCGAATCATCGTGAAAAACCCGATGAACACCGGCATCTGAATCAGCATCGGCAGACAGCCGCTCATCGGGCTGACCTTGTGTTTGCGGTACATTTCCCACTGCTTCTGGGTGAGTTTTTGAACGTCGTCCTTGTACTTTTCCTGCAGTGCCTTCAATTCCGGCGCGAGCATCTGCATCCGTTTCATCGAACGCGTGCTCTTGGCCGTCAACGGCCAGAACACCATCTTGATGATGACCGTGAACAGCACAATAACCCAGCCGTAACCCAGTGTGGTCACATCATGCAGCCAGTTCATGCCCACCAGCAGCGCCTTGGCAAAAAATCCCCAAACACCTCCGTAATTCATCACCAAATCGGCGTGATTTTGAAATTCCTCGCCGATGCGCGCCAGCGTCCGGTATTCCTTGGGCCCCGCAAACAGAACGATTTGCCGCTCAATCACCTGGTTGGTTCCGAGGGTTTGCGCCGGGTAAACCAGGGCAGTTTGAATGCCTTCGGGTGGCGGCGCCCCGGGTGCCTGCTCGACACCAGGGAACGGCGGCAAATAAACCGGGCGGGCAACGATTTGGGTGGCTGGTCCTTTCGGCATCGCCATCACTGCAAAAAACTGGTTGTGCGCCGCCGCCCAAACCACGTTGCTCGAGCCGTCGCGATATTCGGTTTTGGGGGTGCGGGGAAAGAAGAACAGAACCGAGGTATTGGTGCTGAAATACGAGAGGCTGATCTGCTCGTTCTTCACGCCGTTGTACCACATCATCCCGACGTTGTAGCCATTGTCGTCCGGCCCCATCGGGGTCGCCGTGCCCACAACCCACTCCTGGGTCGGCAATGGAAGCGATTGGTCGGACAGGTTGTCCATCCGCAGGGTCACATTCACCAGATAATTTGTGCTGATGTGAAATTCCTTCACGATGCGCAGGCCGTTGGGGAACGCCTTTTCCGCGCGGACGCCGTCGCTGGTTTTGATCAAAATAAAGTTGCCGTCGCCAATCAGGCTGGCTTCACCCAGGATCGCCAGCACCGGCACCGACGCGCGGGTGTTCAACGTGGCCACGGCGTGGGTTGCGGTCGTCGTTTTCCAGCGCAGCGAGATGGTTTCGGGATAATCCAGCAGCTCAACTGATTTCAGCCCGCCACCGTGCGACGTGAACGTGTAACGCGCTTGTGCGTTGGTGAATACAATCGTTTGCTCCGGCACATTGGTGTCGAAGGAAACAACGGGAGCTGTGCTTGCGGCGATCGTTGCCGCCATGGGGGTGGCGGGAACGGCGTTGGCCGCTGCGGTCGCGGTCTGGGTTTGGGCTGTAACCGGCGCGTTTGTGCCGATGGGCGGCCGGGTCATCTGCGCGGCGTACTTCTGCTCCATGCCAAACCACGCGACGAGGAGGATGACGCAAAGCGAAACAACGATGATGCCGGTGCGGTCCATGAGCGGTTAGATTCGAAACCCCTTTTTCGGCGCCGGGTCATGCCCACAACCACCCCAGGGATGGCAGCGGCAAATCCGTCCGGCCGCCAGCCAGCCGCCGGTCAGCGCGCCCTGCGAACGAATGGCGTCCATCGCGTATTGCGAACAACTCGGTGTAAAACGGCAGCCGCCGTCCGGCCCGAACAGGAAAACCAGCGCCGGCGAAACCGTCCAACGATATATGCGGATGGCAAACCTCAAGGCATGTTGGGCCGGATTCATATGGGTTTCAGCAAGCCCGCCCGCTGCAACGTTGTCAAAAAATCCTTTTCGACGTCGTCAAATCTTTTTCCGGCGATTGAATTTCGGGCGACCAGCACCAGTTCAACCGGCTGCGCGAACTCATTTTGGTGCCGCCGAAAGCTTTCGCGCAGCAACCGTCGGGCGCGGCTGCGCACCACCGCACCGCCAATCTTCCGGCTGGTGACAACCCCCAACCGCGGCGCGGCGCCGTCCGGCAACGCATGCCAGTTGGCGATGAGACAACCCAGCACGAGCCGCTGTCCCTGTTGCCGCACGCGCGCGAAATCGCGCTGCTGCTGAAGCCGTGTCGCACGGCGCAGCCGCAGTCGTCCGGCCGCCGGCGTCCGGCGTCTGGCGTCTGGGGACGAAGCGGGCATGAGCAAGCGGATTAGACGGGCGTCAGGCGCTTGCGACCCACGCGGCGGCGGTTGCGCAACGTGGCCCGGCCGCTCTTCGTGGACTTTCGGGCGAGAAACCCGTGCTGCCGTTTGCGCCGGATTTTTGATGGCTGATACTGGCGTTTCATAAATCAAGTTTGATTCGCGCCTTTTGCGCGGGAAAACTCCGTTTGACGGAGCGCCGAGATTAGCATTGAAACCCTTGGTGTCAAGGCGGGGTTCTGGAAATGATGATCGGGCGGAGCCGGGGAAGGGCGCCGACTTTATTGCCGATCCGGTCTGCGGCCTGTAGGATGGCGCGACTTTATTTCGATGATGGACAAGTTCATTGACACGCTGTGCCTGCAATGCGGTCTATGCTGCAACGGGGCTCTTTTTGCCGATGTTCGGCCTGAACCCGGCGACACGTCGCCGCTTTTTAACGGCCGGCGCTCACGTGTCGCGCAGCCGTGTCCGGCCTTTGACGCCGCCACGTGCGCCTGCGCCATCTATGCCGAACGGCCGTTGCGTTGCCGGAAATTTGAATGCCGGCAACTTCTGGGCGTGCGCGCGGGAACGACGACACCGGAAAAAGCCCTGCGCCAGATTCGCGCGGCCCGCGAACTGGCCGCCGAAGTTGGGGCGTTGCTGGCGGAACTGGGTTTTACCGATGCTCATTTGCCGCTCAGCCGCCGATTCCAACGCTGCCAGCGCGCCGCCGAAAGCGGGAAACTGCCGGAGGCGCAGTTCGATCGTCTGGCTGACCTGCAACTGGCGGTGCATCGGTTGACGGGTTTAATGGCCAGGGAGTTTTACACGTGAAACCCACCCGTTGGACCGAATACGGTGAATTGACGGCGCTGTTCTTCCTGCAGTCCATGGCCATCGGCATGTGGACGGTCCCCTTGAGCATGGTACTCAAGGCTCACAACCTGGAGGGCATCGCGCCCTATGCCTTTGCCACCTCGGCCCTCGCCGCTTTCATTTCACCGCTGATTTTTGGCGCGATGGCGGACCGCCATGCCTCGCCGGTCGCCGTATTGCGCGGATTGGCCGTGGCGAGCGCGGCCACCATGGCGCTGGTTGCCTGGAGCATCAAATCCGGCGGGTCGCCCCTGCTGGTGTTGCTGCTGGTTCAAATCTACGCGCTTTGTTCCGCGCCCACGGGCAGCATCGTGAGCGCCGTCGTCTTCTCGCGCTTGCAGGATTCCCAACGCCAGTTCGGGCCGGTTCGCGCCGGGGCCACCGTGGGCTGGATGGCCGGTTGCTGGCTGATCAGTGCGCTGAATGCCGACGCCTCCACCCTGTCAGAATACACCTGCGCCGCGACCTGGCTGGCGCTGGCGGTGTTCACCTTCCTGCTGCCCAACGTGCCCCCGCCGAGACCCACCGACCATCCGACCCTGTTGCAACGGCTCGGTTGGGACGCAGTTGGGCTGTTGAAGAACCGGGATCATCGTGCGGTCTTTATCACCGCGGCGCTGTTCAGCATTCCGCTGGCGGCGTTTTACCCGTTTACACCGCTGCACCTGCAGCAACTCGGCTTTCGACACACGTCTGCCTGGATGACGCTGGCGCAAACCACGGAACTGGCCGGCATGTTTTCGCTGGGGGGACTGTTTTTAAGGTGGCGCTTGAAATGGATCTTTGCCGCCGGGCTGGGCTTCGGTTTGTTGCGTTTCGCCCTGTGCGCGGTGAACGGGAAATTGTGGGTGTTGGCCGGCACCAGCCTGCACGGTTTGTCCTTCACCCTGTATTTCATCACTGCGCAGATTTACATCAATGAACGCGTCGGACCCGAGTGGCGGGCGCGGGCGCAGGCCATGATGTCATTGATGATCAACGGCGTTGGCAACCTCTTCGGTTATCTGGGCACCGGCTGGTGGTTCAGCGCCTGCAAGCAACCCGGCGGCATGCAATGGCCGCTCTTTTGGGGCGGAGTGGCCATGGCGGTGGGTGCCGTAACGATTTACTTTATGGCCACGTATCACGGAAAATATCCTGGAACGACCCGGCCGCAGGGAAGTGGTCCGGTCATAAACCCAACCCTTCCGCTCGGTGAAACGCCGTGATCGGCTGCGAAAGGCGGAGACGGTAACCACGGATTGAACAGAAGCAAACGAAGGAAACCAAGGGTAAAATCTTCGTTATCTTTGTTAGCTTCTGTTGAAATTCGATGCCGGTTCTGCGAAAACCCATTGCCCCAAACCGACCGGCGACGTAATCTCACCACGTCACGAAACCGAAGTCATTGGAACGCCGGGCACCGCTCCGGCCCGCTCCGGTTTCGCAAAGAAAAACCAAAACGACCAGAAAATCATTTAACCAAAATCATTTCGCGTAGCTTCGGCTGCTGTCTGACACAAAACCCTGGTAATTTCAACAAGAGACAGCGCTTTTGAAATTCGATGCCCACACCTTGATTCAATGAATTCAACTGCCCTTATGAAAAAGGATCTGGCTATTTTTGAGGGACACAGAATCCGCCGCCTCTACGACGAAAAGACCGAAACGTGGTGGTTTTCGGTTGTGGATATCATCCAAGTCCTCACCCAGCAACCGGATTACAAGGCGGCTCAGAACTACTGGAAAGTTCTGAAACACAGGTTAAATAGGGAGGGATCTCAGTTGGTTACAAATTGTAACCAACTGAAATTGGAAGCCGTCGATGGCAAAAGCTACCTCACTGATGTCGCCAATGCTGAGACCCTGTTGCGCCTCGTCCAGAGTGTGCCCAGCCCCAAGGCCGAGCCGATCAAACTCTGGCTGGCCAAGGTCGGCTACGAGCGGATGCAGGAAATGGCCGACCCCGCCCGCGCTCTCGAACGCGCCCGCGCCACCTGGCAAAAACATGGCCGCAGCGACAAGTGGATTCAGCAACGCATGACCGGGCAGGAAACCCGCAACAAACTCACCGACTACTGGGCCACGCACGACATCAAGAAAGGCGATGAATACGCCATCCTCACCAACCTCATCCATCAGGAATGGAGCGGCGTCAGTGTCAATGCCCACAAGGTTTTGAAAGGTCTCAAAACCCAGAACCTCCGCGACCACATGAGCGAGGCCGAACTCATCTTCACCGCCCTTGCCGAACTTTCCACCCGCCAGATTGCCGAGACCATTGCCGCCACCGGCATGGCCGGGAACCAGACCGCCGCGAAGACCGGCGGCAAGATTGCCAAACGCGCCCGCTTGGAACTCGAAGCCCAAACCGGCAAACGCGTCGTGACCGGCGAAAACTATCTGCCGGCGGGCATCGCCAAAACGATCTTCAACCGCTGACCTGCCGTGACGATGCGCGAGCACGGCGGGTGAACGCTGATTCCTTTTCAACGCCAGGGAGCCAAGACCCGAAGGCGCAAAGATTGTTCTTGTCGCGTCGTAGCGCAGCGAAGACGGTAACCCAGTCCCAACAATAGCCCGCCACCATTCTGCTCCTGTTGTTAATTTTGTTTCTCTCCAGAATGAGTTCACGCAGTGCATTTGGTGAGTCACACACGGAGAATTCATAGTCAATACCCTCCAGCGTTGGATTAGCCGTTTTCCGGATATCCAAAACATTGTCTACCCATGCAAGGTAGCCATTGGAACCGTTGCACCGAAATTGCGATTCGAGCACCATCTCGTGCACATTCGCGCCACAAGCCTCTGCCCATTTCCGAATCTCCGCCTTCTCGCCAATGTCCTTGAAAGTAACGCGTTGGTTCTCGTCGATTAAAAACACACTGAATTTGGCACAAGTGATGATTTCTTTAATCTGGTTCTCCCCAAGATTTTGGAACATTCCCGATTTTTCATTCAACCGGTGGGCCTCGTCGACGATCAGCGAATCAAAGCTGTTCGCTACAGTTTCCGTGTAGGATCCTGAACCGGTGAAGAGGTTGCTGATTCGGGTCTTCGTGAATGCACCGGTCAACTTGCTTTGGTATACATCTCGCGGTGCGGCATTTTTCGTAACATACTGCACCAACTGCTCTTTTGCTGTCAGTTCAACAAGGAGATTCACCGCCACGACTGATTTTCCAGTGCCGGGTCCGCCGTCGACGATCAGAACGTTCTTTCTGTCCTTGTTTGACGTCTGCGCAAGATGCAACGCCGTCTCATAAACCAGCTTCTGGTCGTCGATCATCAGGAATTCTTTGTTTCCCTGGAGCAGAGACAGCAGGCTATCGGCAAGACTCTTGGAAGGGCTGATTTTTCCATCCCTAATCCGATACATGGCGTCCCCCGAATCTCCATATTTGACGTGCTGCTTAATAAAATCCTTAAGCTTTAATGCGTCGTCTTTTAGGAAAGCTGGGGCCTTGCCTGTATGCTCTCGATAGAATGGGCTGTTGATCGTGGAACTGGTAATGCAGTTGTGAAGATAGGCGCACGGTTTCAACAGAATTGGCTCGTTTCTGACGGTCTCATTAAAATCTTCCAAAAGAGCGGCATAAGACCAGGCTTGATAGGAGGGGTGTGCTGTTTCCCTTTCGCATCCACCCAGAAACGTTTCTACAACAGCGTCTTTATTGGTGGCTTTGGCTTTTGTCCATTGTTTTAATTCAATGATGACGGCAGTTTTCTGGTGAGCGCCGTCTGTGCCGGTCAAAATGAAATCAATTCGCTTTGAAGTCTGAGGAATGTTGAACTCGATGGCCACTCCAGCATCATTTGGTATCGCATCGTCCACCAGTATATGGTGCATGTAACCCATGGAGTTTTTCCATGACTGTATTTCAGAGGCTCCAACAGATGTCCGCAAGCGATTTTTGAATGCGGCAAGTATCTTGTCCTCAATCTGATTTGAGAACACATCTTCAATGAACTCAGTCTTTTTTGCTAAATAGACGATCATTTCTCAAGATGGTGATTGGCAGCATATTCGGTGTGCTTTTAGAGCTGCCCCGAACTTGTGAGGTTCCCCCGAATCAGCGGACGGGTGAACCTCACTTTGCCCGGCTTATTTCGGTTTCCAAATACCCCGGGCCGAGCGTGCGATGAACTTTCATTGCGCATCCAATGATTGTTTCCGTAAATCTTTTGTGTTCCATATGTCCCACAGGATTTACAGGATTTAAAAAAGAGTTCATTTCTTTATCCTGTGCATCTTGTTAATCCTGTCTAACAGTTTGCTGAAAAACTCCCAGAAAGTTTGAATACTGGCGAGGTAAAAAGGTCAGAGAAGGATGCGTGGAAAACCTCAAGCTCAACCCGAGTTTCTGACGACGATCAACCTGAACCAGCGTGT
>Ga0302320_10000658_pt1 | contig 82177 bp, 66 predicted proteins | sample Bog_T0_3_FD_202130 | JGI IMG/M metagenome (GOLD analysis project Ga0302320, IMG submission 202130) | Peat permafrost microbial communities from Stordalen Mire near Abisko, Sweden - Bog_T0_3 | ecosystem: Environmental > Terrestrial > Soil > Wetlands > Peat | place: Sweden: Abisko, Stordalen Mire...
GCCCGTGGACGGGCTAACTCAGCCCGTGGGCGGGATCGCGGAGCCCGTGGACGGGCTAACTCAGCCCGTGGACGGGATCGCCGAACCCGTGGGCGGGCTAACTCAGCCCGTAGACGGGATCCGGAGCCCGTGAACGGAATTGCCGAGCCCGTGGACGGGTCGCCGGTCGGCTCCCAAAGCGAGACCGCTCACTTGGCCGTCCTCGGGCGTGTACGATCGAGCTTCGCATGTCGAACACGCGCTCGCCGAACCCCGAGCACGACGCGGTCGGGCTGCTGGACGAAGTGGTGCGGCGCGCGCTCATCAAGGGGGCGAGCGACATCCACCTGGAGCCGAAGCGAGAGCGCACCGTCGTCCGCCTCCGGGTCGACGGCGCGATGCTCGAGGATTCGTCGCTCGCGCCCGACGTCGCGTTGCAGGTCGTTTCGCGCGTGAAGGTCCTGGCGCGCATGGACATCGCCGAGCGCCGCACTCCGCAGGACGGCCAGCTCACCGTCGAGACCGGGCCGAACGCGCGCGTTCACCTCCGCGCATCGACCTTCCCCTGCATCTTCGGCGAGAAGGTCGTCCTCCGCGTGCTCCTCGGCCAGGAGCTGATCGGCTTCGACCAGCTCGGCCTCACGGCCGACACCCGCGCGCGCGTCCGCGAGATCGTCCGGAGGCCGCAGGGGTTCGTGGTGACGTGCGGGCCGACCGGCTCGGGGAAGACCTCGACGCTCTACTCGTTCATGCAGCTGCTCGACACGACGCGCGTGAACGTGATGACGCTCGAGGACCCGGTCGAGGTCGACATCCCGTCGATCACGCAGGGGCAGACCCACGCGCGCGCGGGCTTCACGTTCGCGAGCGGCCTGCGCGCCATCCTGCGGCAGGACCCCGACGTCATCCTGGTCGGCGAGATCCGCGACGCGGAGACCGCGACCATCGCGCTTCAGGCCGCGCTCACCGGGCACCTCGTGCTGACGACGCTCCACACGGCGAGCACGGCGGAGACGATCGTTCGCCTGGTCGACCTGGGCGTCGAGCCGTGGGTCGTGGGCAACGCGCTCTCGGCGGTCATCGCGCAGCGGCTCGTGCGGATCGTCTGTTCGATGTGCCAGGCGGTCGCGAAGCTCGAGGCCGATCTCTGGGACGGTGACGACATTCTGCTGCCGCAAGGGAGCGACATCGTGCGCCCTCGCGGGTGCCGCGCGTGCTTCGGCACGGGCTACAAGGGGCGCGCCGGCATCTTCGAGGTGCTCGTCGTCGACGACGACCTGCGCGATCTCGTCAAGGCGAAGGCCGGCCAGCGCGAGTACCGCGCGTGGCTTCACGAGCGACGAGTCCCTTCGCTGCGGCGCGCGGGGTTCCAGAAGGTTCATGAAGGGATCACGACGATCGACGAAGTGATGCGCGTGACGTCGTCATGAGCGCGCTCGAACCCAAGCGCATGCCGATCGGCTTCGTGGCCCACGGGTCGCCGATGCTCGCGCTGGACGCGGTGAAGGGGGCAGAGCTCCGCGCCTGGGCCGAGGCGATGCCGAAGCCGCGCGCCATCGTCATCGTGAGCGCGCACTGGCAGACGCGCGATCCGACGATCGGCGCCACGACGACGCTCCCGCTCCTCTACGACTTCAGCGGGTTCGACCCGGCGCTGAACACGATCCGGTACGCCCCGCCAGGGGCCCCGGACGTCGCCGCGCGCGTCGAGAAGCTGCTCGCGAAGGTGACGATCGGCAAGAGCCCCGACCGGAAGCTCGATCACGGCGTCTGGGTTCCGCTCCTGCACATGTTCCCCGCTGCGGACGTCCCCGTCCTGCAGCTGTCGTTACCTCGACGCGAGCCTGCCGAGCTGTTCGATCTCGGGCGAGCCTTGGCGCCGCTCGCCGACGAGGCGGTCCTCTTCCTGGGGAGCGGAGTGCTGGTCCACAATCTCCGGAGCATCGATCTCACCGGACACGCGGCGCCGCCTCCCTGGGCACGCGCCTTCGACTCGTGGTGCGAGGATGTGCTCCTGCGTCGCGACTTCGACGCGCTCGTCGGCTTTCGCGTGCTCGCGCCCAAGCGGGCGATGGCCCATCCGACCGAGGAGCACTTCCTCCCGCTGCTCGTCGCAGCGGGCGCGGCAAGCGTGCGATCGCGCGCAGTGTCGTTCCCGGTCGCGGGCTTCGAGTACGGCTCGCTCAGCCGGCGCTGCGTTCAGTTCGCGTGATCGCACCCGCCGTCCGTTGACCGACGAGGAGCGGGTGTTAGCTTGGTGGAGTTCCCTCTGCGAGGAACGTGATTGTCGGAACCATGATCCCCTACAAGCATTGAACCGGGGGGCGCTTGTCCGCTCCGTGTGCACGCCGGGCCTCTGCGAAAGCAGCGGATAACTCGGAAGCCTTAAGAGCGGCGATCGCGTCCCCCACCTAGGCGCTCGCCTAGGGGTTCATGCGGTCCGGCACACGTCCCAGCGGTAAGGAACATTTTCTCGAGCGGGCACGCGAAACGCGTGACCCGCTCTTTTTTTCGCCCCGCGAATGCGCGCGCGAAGGGACCCTCGACCCCAGGAAAGTGGGCCAATGGCGGCGCTCGTCGGTAAATGAAGCGAGATGACCGATTCGTACCGACCGGCCATGGCGAGCGCGAGCAATGCGCCGCTGCTTCCGCGCGCCCGGTTCGCCCCCGCGAACGAGCGTGACGCGGCGTGCGAGCGCCTCGCGTCGTCGATGGCGCTCGTGGTGCACGTGGCGGTCGAGGCGAGCGCGCGGGGGCGCCTGTCGGACGTGATCGACGAGTCGATCGAGCGCGAGCTCGACGCGCGTGGAGCAGCCCCCCCGGGGATCGGCGCGGCCAGCGATGCGGACGCGGCGCTGAGCGATCAGCTCTTTCGGGCGCGGCGCGTGGGGGCGATGGGAATCGCGCTCGCGGTCGGTCCGTTGCGCGCGGCGACCTCCGCGCGCGGAGCCATCGAGCCGGAGGACAGCGCGACGCTCCGCTTCTGGGCGAGCGCGACGAGCGAGCGGCCGGTGTGGCTCTTCCTGGACGCTGCGGATGCGACGACGGGCGCGTACGGGGATCCGATCGCGCTGGCATCGGTGATCGCCGAGGCCCCGGACCACGAGGCGGACGACGGCGAGCCGGACACGACGCCGACGCCGGCGACCACGATCCCGACCGTGACCGCGACCCCGACCCCGACCACGCCCCCGACCGTGACGACCACGACCACGACCGTGATCGCCGCTGCGATCGCGACCATCGAGGTCGAGGCGGACGTTGCGCTGGAAGCGCTCGTCGACGACGCCCAGACCGACGCCACCCGCGCCCCGGTCGCCCCCCGCGCCGTCCGCTCCCCCGCCGAGCTCACGGCTCGGCACATGTCCGGCGCCGCCGTCGCGCAGGCCGACGACGCCTGGCGCGCATGGGCGCTCTCGCTCTCCGCCGCGCGCGGTCCGCAGCCGCTCGCCGCGTTCGAGCGGCTCTTCGCCCGCGACTACATGCCGCTCGCCGACGCCATCGCCCACGGCCTCGACGAGCCGCGTGCGCTCCACGCCCACGACGAGTTCCGCCGCACGTTCGCCCGCGCGTACACCGATGCCTGCCCCACGTTCGCCGTCACCGGCAAGCGCCCGCGCATGGTCATGGACGCTCCGGAGGTCGCCGCGCGGATCGCCCGCCTGCACGGCGCGAGGACGACGCAGATTCTCCTCGTCGACGCGATGCGCTTCGACGTGGGGACGCGCATCAAGGACGGGGTGCGTCGCGCGCTCGGCGCGCAGGCGTCGCTCACCGACGAGCTGATCCTGTGGAGCGCCCTCCCCACGACGACGGTTCGCCAGCTGGAGACGCTCCAGCGGGGCCCCGACGCGCTCCGCGCCCCGAACGCCGACTCGGAGCGCGAGACCGATCCGCTGCGCGGTCGCACGGCCGAGGTGATCCGTCGAGTGAAGGTCGGCTCACGCGATCTCTACAAGCTCGACGTCGTCGAGGCGCGCGTCCGCGACCTCGGCGCTCAGGCGCTCCCCGCGCTCGGCGAGATCTGCGACGCGGCGACCGAAGCCATCGCGCGACACGCGCAGGCCCAGAAGCCGCGCACGCTCCTGTTCGTCTTCGGCGACCACGGCTTCACGTTCGATCGCACCGGTGTCGCGACCCAGGGGGGAGCGTCTCCCGAGGAAGTGCTGGTGCCCGCGTTCGCGCTGCTCGTCGGCGACGTGCACTGAGCGTGAGGCGCCCCTAGCGGGGCTGATCCTGATTGAAGCGGTGCCGCATCGTCGGCATCTTCGGCGTCTCGTCTTCCCGCAGATGATCGCGGAGCGAGAGCGACAAGGTGAGCTGGCCGAAGAAGGCGAGCCCCGGGTTGGCGTTGTCGACATCGACGCTCGCCCCGAGCTCGGCGCCGATCGCGACGAACACCGACTCCACGGGGGCTTCGAGCGAGACGCCGGCGAGCGCGCCGATGTGGTCGACGGTCGTGGTGTAGACGGGCGGCGTGTCGGTGATCGTGCCGGGGGGCGTGGGGGGCGGGTAGTACTGGCAGCTCGTGGGAATCAGCAGCGGGACGTCGCAGCCCCCCGAAGAGGTCGCGTGCCAGCGCTGGTACACGAGCCCTGCGCGGCCGACGATTCCCCATCGCTCCTCGCCGTCGCCCTTGAATCGATACGTGGGCCCCAGCACGACGGACGGCGAGGTCCACCGTCCGCCCCCTCCGCTCGACACGAACTCGCCGCGGAGGAAGCCTCCCCATTTCCCCATGTCCACGAGGAACTCGATCTGGGCCACCGTGTACCCGACGAACGACGGGAAGTACGGCCGCTGGCCGGTGAACTGAGCGACGCCCGCGCCTATCCCGGGGACGAACCCGATCCGCATTCCCCGCAGCTCGCTGTCGTCGTCCGCGCGCGCCGACGCGCCCACGAGCGACGCGGCCAGGAGCACGAGGACGCGAGTGACGGCACGCCTACCCACGTGGCGGACCTTAGCGCAACGCAAACGGCAGGCGCGTGCTAATCCGACGAATCATGGATCCCGCACGACGTCCCGGTGCGCCTCCGCACCCGCAGCCCCCCCGCGGTGAAGACCCCGGCGCGTCGCCGCTGCTCGCGCGATGGGGAGCCTTCGCGCACGAGAGTCGCCCGGCCGTACTCGACGCCGCGGGCTCGCATTCGTTCAGCGCGATCGACGACAGCTCGCGCCGCGTCGCCCACGCACTGCTCGGCGGCGGGCGCTCCCCGTCGGCGCGTCGCGTGGCGCTGCTCATCTCGCCCGGAGCCGACTGGGTGTCGGCGTTCTACGGCGTGCTGCGCGCAGGAGGGTGCGTCGTCGTCCTTTCGCCGATGCACCCGCCCGCCGAGACGACGTACTTCTGCGACGACGCCCAGGTCGACACGCTGATCGCGTCGCCCGATCTCGCGTCCCGCCTCGACGGAATCGCGCGCACGCGCCGCCTGCTCACGACCGACGCACTCCATCGCGAGCCCGCGGCCACCCAGCTGCCGCGCATCGAGGCGACGAGCGCCGCGCTCCAGCTCTACACGAGCGGCACGACGGGCAAGCCGAAGGGGGCGGTGCTCACGCACGCGAACCTCGGTGTTCAACAGGACTCGATCGGCCGCGCGTGGTCGCATTCCGCGCGCGACGTGCTGGTGCACGCGCTTCCTCTGCACCACCTGCACGGTCTCGGCATCGCGCTGCTGAATCTGCTGGGCGCCGGCGGCTGCGCGCGGATGCTTCCGCACTTCGACGCCGAGGCGATCTGGGAGTCGATGCGGGAAGCCACGCTCTTCATGGGCGTCCCCACGATGTACACCAAGCTCTTCGCCGCGTTCGACGCAGCCGATGAGGCGACGCGGGCCCGGTGGACGGCCAACGCGCGAGCGCTCCGACTGGCCACGAGCGGAAGCGCGGCGCTCCCCGTGACGGTGGGCGAGCGCTGGCGCGGCATCACCGGCGCGTACCCTCTCGAGCGATTCGGCATGACCGAGATCGGGGTCGGCATGTCGAACCCGCTCGCCGGCCCCCGCAAGCCGGGGATGGTCGGCCTGCCGGTGGAAGGGATCGAGGCGCGCATCGTCGACGACAACGAGAACGACGCGCCGAGCGGCGAGCTCTGGGTGCGCGGCCCGAGCGTGTTCGCCGGCTACTGGAAGCGAGAAGACGCGACGCACGCCGCGTTCGCCGACGACGTGCAGGGGGGCGAGCGCTGGTTCAAGACGGGCGACACGGTCACGCGCGACGAGGACGGCTGGTTCAAGATCCTCGGGCGCACGAGCGTCGACATCCTGAAGAGCGGCGGATTCAAGCTGAGCGCGCTCGAGATCGAAGAGGTGCTGCGCGAGCACGCGAGTGTCGGCGAGGTCGCCGTGGTCGGCATCCCCGACGAGACGTGGGGCGAGCGGGTCGTGGCGTGCGTCGTGCCGCAGGCAGGGCACGAATGCAGCGAGGTGGTTCTCCGGGCGTTCGCGAAGGAGCGCCTCGCGAGCTACAAGGTGCCCAAAGAGGTCATCGCGATGACCGAGCTTCCGCGCAACGCGATCGGCAAGGTGCAGAAGCCCGAGCTCGTGAAGCGGCTGCTCGAAGGTCGGTCGTGAGGCGCGGGCGCCTCGCGTTGGCCGCGCTCGTTCTCGTCGCCGCGAGCGTCGGGTGCGGCTCGAGCTCGCGTCGGGCGTTTCCCTAGAGCAAACGTCGATCGGACGGAACGACTCTTCCCCCCGCGACCCTCACCCCCAAGCGTTTCCCACGACGCCCACGCGCCCCCTCTCCCACAAGGGGAGAGGGGAAGAGAAACGCGATGGGTGGGACAGGCTGGCCGCCGCCGTCGCACGGCCCACGCCCTCGGCGCCAGCGGAGGTCTGTTTCACGACGTCCCAATGACCGCATCGAGCCAGTTCGCGAACCTATTGTCGAACCGCGCCGGTTCCGGCTCGACCGAGCGCTCCGGTGGCGCCGCCGGTGAAGTGACGCCGCTCGCTCAGGTGAACGCTTCGAGGACCAAGGCTGCCCGTTCGGCAACCTGCGCGCGCAGCTCCACGAACCGCGCGTTGTTGCGCAGCGACGCGAACAGTGGGCACCGATCCAGCCACACGACGTCGATGAGACCGAGCGAGGTCGCCTCGTCGATGGCCGCGATCGCTCGCTCGACGTCGCCCGCGTACGCGAACACTTCAGCCTTGAGCTGACGATAGAAGAGGGGTCGCCTCCGCACTCGCCCCGTGATCTTGCCCAGGTTGTCGGCCAGCGCGACGAGGTCTTCGGGCACCCTCCGCTCGAGGATGATCCCGCACATCGCAGCGGCCATCGGCGCGACCATGAGGTTCATCGAAGCCAAGCGCGCCCGGTGCGCCGCGGCCCACGTCTCGTCTGCCCGCCACATCGCGAGACGGGCGCGCGTGAACCAGACGAAGTTCGCCTCCGCGTCATCCTGCGGGCTCGAGGCATAGAACGCCTTTGTCAGGGACCAGTCGCCGAGGAGCGCGCTCACACGAACGACGTCCCCTTTCGCCCGGAACATGCGCGGCTCCAGCATGATCGCGCGCTCGAAGAAGGAGATCCCTTCCTCGGGCCTCCCGACCTCGACCAAAATGCGACCGCACAGCTCGTGCACGTCGGGCAGAGAGGGCGAGCGGCGGAGCGCGTCGTTCACCTCGCGCGCCGCCGTGACGTACTCCCCCATCGTCAGGTGGTACGTCGCCAGCGCCACGAGCGGCTCCCCAGAAGCAGGCGCGGCCACACGCGCGCGCTCCGCGGCCCGAAGAGCGACGTGCGCCGCCCCTTCGCTCGAGTCGTCGTTGGCAAGCCTGCGCATGTGCGCCATGGCGTAGCCGGCGAGGATGCGGGGATCGTTCGGCGCGCGTTTGAGCGCCTCCTCGAAGAGCCCGACCGCCGTGCTGACGTTCGACGACCAGCCGCGGTGGTACTCGTGACGCGCGCGCAGGTAGAGGTCGAGGGCCATGGCGTCCGCGGGCGCCTCGCGCGCGGGCACGAGCCTTCGGACGGTCAACGACTCGGCGATCGCATCCGCCGCCTCGTCGGCCACGGTGAGGAAGTTGCCGATGGTGCTCTCGTACCTGCGCGTCCAGAGCTGAAACCCGTCGGCCACGCTGAGGAGGCGCGACGAAATCCGGAGCAGATCGCCGCTCTTCTTCAGCGTCCCTTCCACGACGACCTGCACGCCGAGCTCACGCCCTACCTCGCGCGGATCGGCGTCGTTCGCTTTCACCTCCATGGCCACGCCCAGAGGCGTGACGCGCAGCCCCTTGATCTGGCCCAGCGTCTCGATGAGGTCTTCGGTGAGCGCGTCTGCCATGTACTCGTCGGCCGCGTCGCCACGGTTCACGAACGGGAGCACGAGCACGAGCTTGTCGACCTCGCGCGCCACGGGCTGGGACGACTGCCGGTGGGGCGCGACCCGGGTGCGTCCGGTCGCCGGATCGATCTGCGCCCCCGCCTCCGCGAGCGCGGCTGCCACCTCCTCGGCGCTCGAGTACCGGTACGCGCGCTCGCGCGCCATGCAACGGAGCGAGATCTCCGCGAGCGCGTCGGGCACGTCGAGGCGCTTGCGACGCGGATCGGGGGGAGGGGCCGTGAGGCGCGCGGCGGCGACGGAATACGGCGAGGGCCCGGCCCACGCACACTCGCCCACGATGAGCTCGTAGAGGATCGCGCCCAGCGAGTACACGTCGGTGCGCGCGTCGATGTCGACTGCGCCCTCGACCTGCTCGGGAGACATGTACGCGGGCGTCCCCACCGGGAGCCCGAGCGTCTGCAGTGGGCTGCTCTCGAAGCCGCCTCGCGCGACGCCGAAATCGGTGATGACGATGCGCCCGTCGTTGGCGATGAGGACGTTGTCGGGCTTCAGATCGCGATGGACGACGCTCGCCGTGTGTGCGGCTTCGAGCCCGGCGCACACGGCGCTCACGATCTCGATGGCGCGTGTGAAGCCGAGCGTCCCTTCCCGCTCGAGCAGGCGCCCCAGCGACTCTCCTTCGATGAACTCCATCGTGAGGAATCGCTCGCCGGCGTGCTCCCCGATGTCGAAGGTGCGGGCCACGTTCTTGTGCGTCACCCGCCGCGCGAGCTTCACCTCGCGCCGGAAGCGCTCGAGCATGCCGGGCGCATCGACGAGCTCGCGGCGCAACACTTTGAGCGCAATCACCTCGTCGAGCTCCGTGTCGCGTGCGCGATAGACGCTCCCCATCCCTCCCACGCCGACGAGTCCGAGGAGCTCGTAGCGCGACGCGATCAACAGCGCGTTCGGCAAGCGGATCGAGTCGGTGGAGGATGCTCGCAACGATTCGCTCGACGTGATGCCGGCGATGACGGTGTCCTCGGTCCCTGTGAGCTTCCGGTCGTTCATCTGTGCGGACGAGCGCGCGCGTCCGATTCTAGCCTTACAGACCGCTGAGCCCTTCGCGAATCTCCTCGGGCTTCGCGAGCCCCACATGGCGCCACACCATGCGCGCCGCGCGATCGAGGATGACCATCGTGGGTACGGCACGCACCGGGCCGAACGGCCCTCCCCCGTCGACGACGTCCTTGTCGGCGAGCGCAGCCAGGAACGTCACCCCGAGGCCGTGCGTGAAGACCTCGACGAGCTCACGGTCCTTCGCCTCCTGAAGCGCGACCATGACGTAGTTCACCTGCCCGCCGTCCTTCTTGGACATGGGCACGAGGAAGTCGATCTGCGCCTGGCTCGAGAGATCCCACGTCGTCATGAACACGAGGACCGTCGGCTTCCCGACGATGACGGCGCTGTTGACCGGTCGGTCGTCGAGCGAATCGAACGAGAATTCGACGGGCCGGCTCGCCCCGTCGGGCCGCACGGATCGACCAACGAGGAGATCGTCCGACGGCGCGTGAACACACGACGAAGCGGCGAGCGCGAGAGCGAGGGCGACCGCACCTCGCTTCATCGTCGCGACGAGCGGAGCTTCACTCGTCGCTCTTCTGTCCGGCGAACCCTTCTTCGCGGTTGGCGAAGAGCACGTTGAACGTGGTGAGCGTCCCGTAGCAGGCAGTGACGTACTGCTGCATCTGGATCTTCTCTTCGTCGGTGAGCTTTCCGTGCGCATTGATTCGCTGCTCGAGGACGCGGAGCTTGTCTCGAATCATGACGACCTTGTGGAAAAAAGCGTCGATGGGGACGCGCTTCTCCTGCGTCCCCTCTTTTCCGGGCTTCATGATCACTTCGCCGCCGACCCAGCGGGTGCCCATCTCGACCTCGCCGGCGCCGAGCTCGTCGCGGATTACTTCGCGCAGGACCGCGCGGAACTCTTCGGGGCTCATGTCGAGAATCTCCTCTGGCAAGTGGATCGGAGAGAGCGTCGGAGCGGACGAGGCGGACTCGCGCGCCGTGGATGCGCCGCGCGTGGCGGGGCGGGTACGGTTCGTCTTCGTGGGGGGCGCGGGGCGGAGGTGAACGGTCCCGCGCTTCACGTAGTGCGAGCACGTGCCGGTCTCCTTCAGCGGAGAGGGCCACACGTTGAGGAGACACTCCCCCTCGCGCCGGACCTCGCCGTTGACGTCGAGGACCTCCATCACGCGGACGAACCGCGCGCACGTCCCGCAGCGGCCGTCGAGCTCACTCATGCCGACGGTCGGTCTTCCTCGAGGTCGGGGCCGAAGAGGTGCGAGAAGCGGGTGAGCGTGTCGGGCGCGACCCGCCCCTCGCGACGATCGGCGACCACCGCGTGGGCGAGCTCCTCGATCACGTCGCGCAGCGGGGCGGGCTCGAGGTTGATCGACTGTTCGAGCGCAGAGTCGACGCACGACGCGACCTGGTCTGCGTGGCGAAAGGGCTCATGGTGCGCCGAGAAGACGCCGCGGTCCGGGCGATAGCGGCAAACGAGCAGCTCCACGAAATCGAGATAGAGCGGCGTCGTGACGGCGCAGACGACGTCACCCGAGCTCGTGCAACCGCGGAGCGCGCGGCTGCGCGCACGAGAGCCGCGGTCTGGGGTGTGCGACGTCCCGAGCGCGTTCTCGATGCGCGCGCGGCGCAGCTCGTCGGCTTCGACGGCGAGGAGCGGCGCGTAGAGGGCGACGTGGGGGACCTCGACCGACCCGCGATCGCGGTCGAGAGCGTCGAGCCAGGCGTCGCGCGCCTCGCCGCCGAGGGCCGCATAGGTCATCGCCGCAGCGAGCGCAGCCTCCGCGTCCGTTGCGAGCGCCGCGAGCCACGAGCGCCACGCGCCGATTGCTCGCGAAGGATCCAACGCCCCATCGATGGTCGGCGCGACGATTCCCCCGGCGCTCCCGGGCGGTTGTTCCTCGTCGCGCTCCCCTGCGCCGACCATCGTGTGGGCGGTCTAGCAACGGTCCAGGTCGGGGGAAAGGGCGAACCCGAAGAAATCAGACGCTCGCGTGTCGTCGGGCGAGACGATTACGATGGCGCGGTCGATGCTTCAGCGTCCCGCGCCCGATTCGCCCGAAGTGCTGGCGCTCGTCAACGCGGGCTTGCCGCTCGTCGAACCCGTGGCGCGAGAGCTGAGAGTGCAGCTCTCCCCGCAGATCTCCAGGGACGATCTCGTCTCGTTCGCGCACGAAGGTCTGCTCCTGGCGGCACGAACGTTCGATCCGGCGCGCGGCGTGCGCTTCGAGCGGTGGGCGCGGGTGAAGCTGCGCGGCGCGATGCTGGAAGGGCTCCGCCGCCAGAGCGAGCTCTCGCGCCGCCTTCACGCGCGCCTCCGCGCGGTCCTCGCTGCGAACGACGCGGAGGAGGGGCTCCTCGAAGGGGACGGCTCCGCGATTCCGTCCACGCCGGAAGCGGCCGACGCGCGCTTGACCGACTACCTCGTGACCATGGCGACCTCGCTCGCCCTCGGGCCGCTGACCATTCGGGACGGGGATCGTTTTCTGGATGAGCTCGAGGACGGCCGCGAGAGCGTGGAGGAGCAGGCGATCCGCGCGCAGCTGAAGTCGCGCGTCCGCGCGGCCATCGCGGAGCGGCCACCGCACGAACGGGCGATGCTCGAGCGCTACTACATCGAGGAGATGCCGCTCGAAGAGGCGTCGGGGGGGATGTCGAGGTCGTGGGCGAGCCGGCTGCTCGCCAAGGCGACGAGAGGTGTCGCCAGGTCGCTTCGTCGCGCGCAATTCGAGCCGTAGGCACGGCAAGCGACGGCACCTCGGGCGGGCGCATGCTAACCCTCCGCCCGGATGAGCGGGCGTGAGCGCATCGTCGTGGCCATGAGCGGCGGGGTCGATTCGGCCGTGGCAGCCGCGCGTCTCCATGCGCGCGGCGACGTCGAGGTCGTCGGCGTGACGCTGCATCTGTGGGACTACGAGGACGACCCGGGTGCGAAATCGCACGGGCGCTGCTGCGCCCCTGAGGACCAGTACGATGCGCGCCGCACCTCCGACGCGCTCGGCTTCGCGCACTACACGTTCGATCGGCGCGAGCTCTTCGCGAAGAAGGTCGTCGAACCGTTCGTGAGCGCCTACCTGGCGGGCGAGACCCCCAGCCCGTGCACGGCGTGCAACCGCGGAGTGAAGCTCGCCGAGCTGTTCGCGATCGCCGACAAGCTCGGCGCTCGGTTCGTGGCGACCGGCCACTACGCGCGCATCGTGAAGGACGACGCTTCCACGGTCCCGCGCTTGGCGGCCGGGCTCGATGCGTCCAAGGACCAGAGCTACTTCCTCTACGCCACGCCGCGCACTTGGCTCGAGCGTCTGGTCTTCCCGCTCGGCGAGAGCACGAAGACCGAGGTGCGCGCCGAGGCGCTGGCGCGCGGCCTCCCCGGAGCCTCGAAAGGGGAGAGCCAGGAGCTGTGCTTCGTCGGCGCCGGAGCGGGCGCGTACGCGCGGTTCGTCGAGGAGCGGGCGAAGGATCGCGTGAGGCCCGGAGCGATCGTCGATCAAGAGGGGCGCGTCGTCGGGAAGCACGAAGGCGTGCATCGGTTCACCGTGGGTCAGCGGAAGGGGCTGGGCGTGGCGCTCGGCGAGCCGGTGTTCGTCTCGCGCATCGATCCGGAGTCCGCCACGGTTCACCTCGCCCCGGCCGACGCGAGCGCGCTCCTGTCCACCGCGGCCGAGCTGGACGACGTGTCTCTCGCGGACGGGGTGGAGCTTCCTGCCCCGGCGCGCGTCCGGATCCGGTACCGGCACGAAGGCGCGCGCGCGTTGATTGCGCGGTCCGAAGCGCCCGCGAGCGCTCGCATCGCGTTCGACGAGCCGGTGCGTGCCGTCACCAAGGGGCAGGTCGCCGTCCTGTACGACACCAGCGACCGCGTGCTCGGCGGCGGGCGAATCGCGCGCGCGATCGCGTGACGCGCGTTATCCTCGGAGCGTGAGAGTCGCGAACGCCGCGCGTTTCGCCTCGCTGATCGCGTTCGTCGCGGTCATCGGTGCCGGCGCGGCGTCGTGCACGGAGGGGAGCGGATCGGGCTATGTCTCGGGGACGCTCGACGTTCCCAGCTGCTGGTCGGGTCCGTTCAACCTGCAGCCGAACTTCTTCGCAGCCATCCCGTACCAGAACACTCTCGAGCTCCGGATCCAGAACGGCAGCGATCAGGAGGCGTTCAGCGACGGCGTGGAGATCCTCGTCGACGATCTCTCCGCGATCCGTGGCACCGCAAGCCAACCGAGTCTGTACGGCGACCCGCTCATCGTCGCGCTTCCCGTCGGCGTCGCGCCGCCGGGCGTGCCGATCTCGGCGAACGCGGATCCTGCGATCGTCAACCTGACGCTCTCTCTCCAGCGCACCTGTCAGGCCGAAAGTGTCGCGCTCTACGCGCTCGAGTCGGTTTCGCTCAACGTGAACGGCGGCTGCGATCCGCGCGACGGCGGAGAGCCGGTGATCGTCTGTCCGGGGTCTTCGCTCGGTCTCGCGGACTTCGACGGCGGCGCCGGGGGAGATGCTTCGGTGGATGCGACCGCGGGCGGTGCAGGTGCGTCGGCGGACGGCGGCGTAGGCGCGCAGGGGACCATGCCCCCCATCGGCCACAGCACGATCACGTTCACGTCGCTCTTCGACGGCAACCCCGAAGAGGTCTCCGCTGCAGCACGGCTCAATCAGGGCACGTTCAGCGTTTACCTGGCCGATCCTCGCGAAGCCTGCCCGGGCGGCCTCGGTCCACCCCCCCCGTGCCGGGGATACCTACAGGGGAGCTTCAAGTTCTACTTCGAACGAGGCCAGCCCCTGCAGCCGTTCCCCTGAGCGCATCACCTCGACGTCCACGCCCGCACACGCCCCTCGCGCGGTTGCTTCGTTGGTTTTCGCAGCCTTGCGTGGGTGATAGCGCGCCGATACCCTATCGGTACCGTGGGAAAATCCGGGAACTCGTCTTCCTTGAGGACGCGGATCTGCGCGGCGCTGCTGGCTTGTGCGTGCGGCGTCGTCGTTGGACCCGCGCGCGCGCAAGCGCCTCCGCCGAGCGCCGGAGCCGATGCGCTCGCCGCGGCACGCAACGCTTGGGCGCGCAGGCATTTCAAGGAGTCGGAGCCGCTGTACAAGTCGGCGCTCGATCACGGCGGGCTCGCGCCGAGCGACACGCTCGACGCCTACGTGCACCTCGGGGCTGCGCGCGCGCAGCTCGGGCGCAAGGATCTGGCGCGCGCGGCGTTCCGTCAGGCGGCGCTGATCGACGCTCACTTCCAGCTCCCCCACGAAGCAGGCAAGCAGGCCGCGCGAGTCGCGACCCAGGCCAAGCACGACGAGGCGAAGCTCGGATCGATCAAGCTCAACGCCACCATCCCTCAGTCGGTGCCGGCCGGCGAGTCGTTCTCGGTCGATTCCACGCTCGACGCTCGACACGCGGGGGTGACCGCGAAGATTGGGATCGACGCGCGCGATCCGCTGAGCGGCAAGCACTGGTCATCGAGCGACGTCGCCGCGGCCACGGTGCATTTCGAGGTTCCGGCGGACGTGACGCTGCCGGGCGCGACGCTGGTCGTGCGCGTCGATGCCCTCGACCCGCACGACAATCGCCTCGCCACGCGCGAGCAGCGCGTTCAGGTGGAAGCGCTCCCGGCCCCCGGCATCGCCGCGCTTCCGGCGCAGCCCGTGGCCGCCGCGACCCCCGCGGCATTCACGTTCAACACGGACAGCGGCAGCCCATCGAGGGACCGCAGCGCGAGCCACGGTGGGTTCTGGTCGTCGCCGTGGCCGTATTTTCTGGGCGGACTCGTGCTCGCGGCCGGCGGGGCCGTCACCTATTTCGAGCTTCACCCGACCGATGACGTGTCGCTCGGCGCCGCGCGCGTGACGACGCGTTGAAAGGGGACGAATTGCCGCAAGACCGCGCCCATCGCCCCGATCTCCCGCAGATCGCCGATCCGCCCGGCGCCAGCGGGCATGCCTCCATGCCGGACGGGCGAAGCAGCGCGGGGACGTACTTCCTCGGGCGCTACCGTGTCGTCGACGAGATCGGCATCGGCGGGATGGCGAGCGTGCACCTCGCACGCATGGACGGACCGGGCGGGTTCCAGAAGTGGGTCGCGATCAAGCGCATCCATCCGCACCTCGTGGAGGATCAGACCTTCATCCACATGTTCCTCGACGAGGCGCGCATCGCCGCGCGCATCTCGCACCCGAACGTCGCGACGGTGTTCGACCTTGGCGAGCACGAGGACACGTACTGGATCGCGATGGAATACCTCCACGGCGAGCCGCTCCGCGAGGTCATGCGCCGCACCGAGGAGATCGGGGCGCCGATGCCGCCGGAGATCGCGTGTCGCGTGATCGCCGACGCAGCCGAGGGGTTGCACGCCGCGCACGAGCTCCTGGGGAAGAACGGCGAGAAGCTCGGCCTCGTCCACCGCGACGTGACGCCGCACAACCTCTTCGTCACGTACGACGGGAACACGAAGGTCGTCGATTTCGGGATCGCCAAGTTCAGCTCGCGCATGTCGAGCACGCGAGCCGGCACGCTCAAGGGGAAGCTCGCGTACATGAGCCCCGAGCAAGTGCACGGCGAGGGGATCGATCGCCGTACGGACATCTTCGCCCTCGCGGTCGTTTTGTGGGAGCTCACGACGGGGCAGCGGCTCTTCCGGATGGAGAGCGATCTCGACACGCTCGCCAAGGTGCAGGAGTGCAACGTCCCGCGGCCGAGCAGCATCGTGCGCGGCTACCCGATCGACCTCGAGAAGATCGTGATGAAGGCGCTCTCGAAGAACCGCGGCGAGCGCTTCAAGAGCGCGCGCGAGTTCTCGCGAGCGCTCCAGTCGCTCCTCATGCGCCGCGGCCTCTTCATCGCGAGCGACGAGGTCTGCGCGTACATGAAGCAGATCTTCGACGACCGCATCAAGAAGCGCGAAGCGCACTTGCGGTGGGCAGCCGAGGTCACCCAGACGATCAACATCGAGGGGATCCTCACCCGGCCGCAGCCGCCGATCGGTAGCGAGAGCTCGCTCGAGTCGTACAGCTCGGAGGTTCAGCCAGCGCCGACCGCGAGGAACGTCGCCGTGCGCCCGGCGGCCGGAGCGCCTCCCGATCAGCGGCCGCCGACGCTGACGGGGCCGACGAATCCCCAGCGCTTGCCGCAGACACCGACGGTGCGTCCGCCGGCGCGGCAGCCGAAGCCGGAGCCCCACCCTGCCGACGATGGGCCGACGCTGCAGGCGTCACCGCAAGCGCGCGCGCAGATGATGGAGACCGCCCTCGGCGCGGCCGCGCTCGCGCCCCCCCTCGACGACGACGACGGCGAGGACAACGACGACACGATCGTCACGACGACGCGCATCGAGTCGCACGCGAATCCGGGGTCGATGCGGGCGCCACCACCGGCCGCGGGGAAGCCGGCGACGTATCCGCCCCCGGCGACCGTGCGCGGCGTCGCTCCCCCCGCGTTTCCGCCGCGCGAGAACGTCGCTTTCGCAGCGCCGCCGCGGAGCGTTCCGCCGCGCGCTCCCGCGCCGCAGCCCCTACCGGCGGTGGTCGTCGCGCCGCCACCGCCGCCGCCGGCCCCGAACGTGGAGAACCGCTCGACGGCCCACGTCGATGCCCTCCTGGCCGAAGCGCTCGCGGAGCAACGCGGGCAACCGCCGCCACCCACGCCGCAGGTGACTGACGTCCTCGACGACGCGCTCAGGTTGCCCTCGAGCCCGCGCGCCAACAACCCCACCGCGCCCCGCCTGTTCGCGCCGCCGCTTCCGATGGACCTGCGCACCGACACCGCGCGACAGGTGAAGCGCCCGCCGCCGATGTGGATGGTGGCGCTCGGCTCGGGCCTGGCAGCGCTCGTCGCCGCCGCAGCGGTCATCTCGCTCGCGAGCTGGACCGCGTCGCGCGGTACCACGACGACGACTGCCCAAGTGGCGCCCCCCCCCACGGCGACGAGCGCGTCCAGCGCGCACACGGTGGTCACCACCTCGGGCCCGTTCGGCCTCGCGCGCGCGGCGTTCACGAGCGCGATCACGGTCGCCTCGCCCCCCGCTCCCATGCCCTCGGCGCCATCCGCCCCCGCCACGGCAGCCCCTCCGCCCGCGCCGCCATCTCCAACCGTCACGGCACCTCCCGTGAACGCCACGCCGCCCGCGACCCCGGCACCCGCAGTGGCTGCCGCACGCCCGACTCCGCTCCCTCTTGCCGCGGCTCCCACCCACGCCGCGCGAAAGGCTCCGTCGCCCGCACCCGCCGCCGCCGGTGGCAGCGATAGCGGTCAGCTCACGATCATCTGCTTCCCGGCGTGCGACTCGGTCACCGACAACGGCGCGTCTCTCGGTCCTTCCCCTATCTTCAAGCGCAGCGTTCCCGTCGGAGAGCACCGTCTCAAGATGACGAGCGCGAACCCGCCGGCGACGAAGATCGTCAGCGTGATCGTCATGGGTGATCAGCCGACGACCGTGCGCCAGCCGATGACCCCATGACCGCTCGCGCGCGGCGCGCCTGCGTCGCAGGATCGCTCCTCGGCGCCGGCGCAATCGCGCTGGCGCCCGGATGCAAGAAGACGCCGACGCTCGACTTCTCCCTGAGCGTGCCGAGCAACGTCGCGTCGAAGGTCGCGTGGTACGAGGTCGGCGTGTTCAGCGGTCCAGCGTGCGGATCGATTGGACCCCAGCTCACGGGCGGCGTGCCGGAGACCGGGTACCTGGAGCGAATCGCGTTCCAGGCCGGCGCGAGCGCTCCACCGATCGAGAACCTCACCCGCGCGAACTATTCGATCGCGGTCGCCGCGCGCGCCGCCGATTGCAGCGTGCTGGCTGACGGGTGCGCCGACGTCGACCTCTCGTCGAACGCGGCCGTCGTCGTGACCCTCGACGACGGGCCGACGCCCGCCCTCGGCGCTTGCGTAGGCGGCACCGTCTGCGACGAGGGGCGGTGCGCGCCGGGCGTGACCGGCATCGGAGTGGGGTGCTCGCTCGCGCTCCTCGGCGCGGGCCCTCTGGCCGATCCGCTCATCCTGGGCGGGGGGACGATCGTGAGCGCGCCCGCGATCGCGGCGACCGACGACGGCTTCCTCATCGCGTACCGCGAGAACGACACGGGCAACGGAATCGCGCGCGTGACGGTGATCCCGATCGACGAGGGGGGGGGCGCCGGCGCCGCGGTGCAGACGCAGCAGCCGACGTGCGCAGGCGCCGAGCTGAGCGATGCCACCGGACTCGTCTTTTCCGGCACGAGCGGCGTCGTCGCCGAATCGCGCGCAGGGTGCGGCAATAGTGGTGGAGTCGATCTCTACGCGGTCGCCAACACCGGCGCGTTCGGCAAGACGGCGTTCACGTCGGAGGGGATTCCGAGCGTCCGGCTCTCGACCGCGCACGCGCTGGCTTCCTCCAGTGCAGGAACGTTCTTGGCGTACGTCGAGTCCAACGTGGCGACCGTCGCAAGCGTCAGCGACCTCACCGTGGGTGCGAGCACGCCGTTCGGCGGAGCGATCCAGGCGAGCGACGCGTGGGTCGCGGCGTCCGACGGCGTGGTCGCGCTCGTCGCAGCCAGCGCCGGGAGCGTGAGCCCGAGCGACGACGCGGGCGGCGGGGGCGCACCGGACGACGCATCGACGGGCGACGGCGGCGTGACCGACGGGGGCGTGACCGAGGCGGGGGGCACCGGGGACGACGCGGGGGGGGCCGGCGACGACGCGAACGCACCTTCGGCGCCCGCGGGTACCCTGCTCGTGAACGTCGTCGCCGCGAGCGACGCGGGGGCCTCGTTTGCTTCGCTCCCTGCGCCGACCGCGTTCGCAGGGACATGGGCGTCGGTGTCCGCCCAGGAAGGGCGCGTGTTCGTCGCCAGTGACGGGCAGACGACCGCCGACCCCATCTCGTACCGCGCGTTCGACGTGGGGACGGCGACGCCGACCGTGACGGGCGGCTTCACGACGAGCGACGTCGGGCCGGTCCTGTACACCGACGTCGCGTTCCACCAGAACCACGTGTTCTTCGCCGTGGAGCGGCCGGGGGCGATCGCGCTCGTGGCGTTCGACAACGCGACGACGACCCCCACGCCGCTCCGCACCGTCGAGCTAGCCATCGATCCTCGCGTCCCGTCGCTCTCCGGCGTGCGCGACGGGCGGGTCGCCGTCCTCGCGACCGACACACTCGTGCTCGTGGCTTGGACGACCGAGGAGTCGCTGAACTTCAACGACGCCACGGGGGGGTACGCCCTCTTCGCGTGCTCGACGCCGTGATCGCCCGGTCGCGGCCGCGGCGCCCTACGCGTGCTATGTGCCGCGCGTGAAGCCGCGTGCCGCGAAGCCGAGCGTCGAGCTCGAGGCGACGATCGACGAGCTGGCGCCGGGGGGTGACGGCGTCGCCGTCGTCGAGGTGGAGGGGGAGCGGCGCGCGGTGTTCGTTCCGGGCGTCGTCACGGGTGACCGAGTGCGCGTCGCCGTCGACCTTTCGCGACGCCCCGCGCGCGGCACGGTGCGCGAGCTGCTGTCGAAGGGCGAAGGGCGCGTCGAGCCTCGATGCCCGTGGGCCGCGCGGTGCGGTGGGTGCGACTGGATGCACGCTTCCCAGGCGACGCAGCTGCGCGCGCACGAGGCACACCTTCGCCACGCGCTCCCGACCGCCTGGCGCGAGGCGCCGATCGCGATTCACGCGGCGACGAACGGCTTCGGATACCGCACGCGCGCTCGCCTTCATGCGCGCGCTTCCGGCGGGCGCGCGATCGTCGGGATGAACGAAGCGCGAACGCGAGAGCCGGTCGAAGTCGACACGTGCGTCGTCCTTCACCCGGCGCTGGAGGGGGCGCGCGCGCGGGTGGCGGGGCTCCTCGAAGGGGCGCACGGGCGCGGAGAGGTGCAGATCGCGCTGGCGGAGCCCGGGTCGTCCCCGCGACGCGCGGTCATCGAGCTGCAGTGGAGCGGCGCGCTCGCCCCTCGCTGCTTTGCGCAGATCGAGGCGGCGGTGAAAGACGGCTGGCTGGCAGGAGCGCGGATCACCGCCGGCGAGGCCCGCCTTCCGGCGAAGATCGGCGACCCGACGCCGTGGCTCGAGGCGGGTGACGGCGCGCCGCTCCAGCTCGCGCCGGGCGGCTTCGGGCAGGCGTCGGACGAGGGGAACGTCCGGCTCGCGCGTCGCGTGGCCGAGATCGCGCGCGAGGCTTGCGCCGGGAAGGCCGACGCGCGCGTCGTGGAGCTGTACGCCGGCGCCGGGAACTTCACGGTGATGCTCGCGCCGCTCACGGCGAACGTCGTGGCGATCGAATCGTCCCGCGAAGCGTGTACCGCAGCGCGCGTGAACCTCGCCGCGCGCGGGCTCGGATCGCGCGCGAAGGTCGTCGAGGCCGACGCAGCATCGTTCGCCATCCCCGCGCAGACGCACCTCGTCGTCCTCGATCCCCCTCGCACGGGCGCCCGCGAGATCTGCGCGCGTCTGGCCACGTCGAGCGCGAAGAACGTCGTCTACGTGAGCTGCGACCCGCAGACTCTGGCCCGCGATCTCGCGCTCCTCGTCCCCGCCTTCAAGCCGCGCACGATCGAGCTCTTCGAGCTGTTCCCGCAGACCAGCCACGTCGAGTCGGTGGTTCACCTCACCCGGGAGCGCCCGTGAGGACGCGCGTCGATCTCGCCCTGCGCGACGAGGCGCGAAGGTTCGCGCTCCGCTACTCGTGCGACGACTGCGCGCACTGGACGGGAGCCACCTGCGGCAACGGTTGGCCTGAGCGCGTCCCCGGTGGGGCCCTCGACGCCGGGGACGAGGTCACGTTCTGCAAGGAGTTCGAGCTCGGGAACCCTCCACGGACCCCCTGATGGCCGCCTCGCACCCCCCTACCCTGCTCTCCGTCGCCGCACGCACGGTCCGCGAGGAGCAGCTGTTCGCCCGCGGCGAGCGCGTCCTCGTCGCGGTCAGCGGTGGCCCCGACTCGATGGCGCTCTTGCACGTCCTCGCGCTTCTCCGCGAACGGATCGGCCACACCCTCGTCGCCCAGGGGGTCGACCATGGCCTCCGGGCGGAAGCGTCGCAGGAGCTCGACCTTGCCGCCGACCTCGCGCGCACCTTGGACGTCCCGTTCGCTCGAACGCGCGTAGAACTGGCGCACGGTGGGAACCTCCAGGAGCGGGCGCGCGTCCTCCGTTACGAGGCCCTGCGCGCCGGGGCCGCCACGGCCGGCGCGTCGCTCATCGCGACCGCGCACCACCGCGACGATCGGGCCGAGACCGTGCTCCTGCGCCTCCTCCGCGGCGCCGGCCCCCGCGGCCTCGCGGTCCTCCCCCCGCGCGCAGGTGACCTCGTTCGCCCCCTCGTTCGGGCTTCCCGCGCCGCCATTGACGCCCACGTCGCCCGTCACACGATTCCGTTCGCCACGGACCCCTCGAACCGCGACCCCTGTTTCCTCCGCGTGCGCGTTCGCCTCGAGCTCCTCCCGCTGCTCCGCGTGCTCTCGCCCGGAATCGACGACCACCTCTGCGCGCTGGCCGACCAGCTCGCCGAGCTCCCGCACGATGCTCCTTCGGCAGGAAAGGACGTCCTTCCCGCGGCTTCCACGCTCCCTCGCGCGTCGCGTCAGGCCCTCTCGTCGCTGCTGAGGACGCGCTCACCGCGGGCACGCGTGGCCCTCAAAAACGGCCTGGTCGCCCGCTGGGACACGCTGTCCGGCGCCGTGGCAGTCGAGCCCGGTCCGGCTCGCCGCCGGAAATGATTCTGGAAAAAATGCGTCCTCTGAAGCTGGCGCCGCGAAATTTCGTCTACAGATTACTGACTACGTAAATAGGGCGCCGTTTCGACGAGAACCTGCGCCTCGATGACCGGCATCATAGAGTGTACCTTGTACGTGTAGCGCCACCGGCCGAACGGCCATGCGGTGGCAGAGGTCAACGTGAAGCAATCGCATAAGACTCTTCTTCTCTGGGTGGTCCTGATCGTCATGTTCCTGGCGATCTGGCAGTTCTTGCAGCCCCAGCAGACGAAGCAGCCCGTCGCGTTCAGCGAGTTCTTGAACGACGTTCACGCCGGCCATGTCGACGAGATCAAGATCAAGGACCGCGACTACACCTTCCGCATCAAGACCACCGGTCCCGACGGGGCCAAGGGTGCCGTCACGATGCGCGAGGCGGTGGGCCCGATTGCCGACGAGAAGCTCCTCGACGACCTCCGCCCGGACGACAAGACCCAGGCCGCGCCCAAGGTGTACTTCGAGAAGGAGGACGCCTCGCCGTTCTGGTCGAGCACGCTCATCACGCTGCTCCCGATGGTGTTCATCGGCCTGATGTTCTTCCTCTTCATGCGCCAGCTCCAGGCGGGCGGCGGCAAGGCGATGTCCTTCGGCAAGTCGAAGGCCCGCATGCTGAACGACTCGCAGAACAAGGTGACGTTCGCGGACGTCGCCGGCGTCGATGAGGCGAAGGACGAGGTCGAAGAGATCATCGCCTTCCTGAAGGATCCGAAGAAGTTCCAGCGGCTCGGCGGGCGCATCCCGAAGGGCGTGCTGATGATCGGTCCGCCCGGCACGGGCAAGACGCTCCTCGCGCGCGCGATCGCCGGAGAGGCGGGGGTTCCGTTCTTCAGCATCAGCGGCTCGGACTTCGTCGAGATGTTCGTCGGCGTCGGCGCGAGCCGCGTCCGCGACCTGTTCGAGCAGGGGAAGAAGCACGCACCGTGCATCATCTTCATCGACGAGATCGACGCGGTCGGTCGTCACCGCGGCGCCGGCCTCGGCGGCGGGCACGACGAGCGCGAGCAGACGTTGAATCAGCTCCTCGTCGAGATGGACGGCTTCGAGAGCAACGAGGGGGTCATCATCATCGCGGCGACGAACCGCCCCGATGTGCTCGACCCGGCGATCCTCCGCCCCGGCCGCTTCGACCGCCGCATCACGGTCACGCGCCCCGACGTGCGCGGGCGCGAGGCAATCCTCCGCGTGCACGCCAAGAAGACGCCGCTCGCGCCGGACGTGGACCTCTCGCTCATCGCGCGCGGGACGCCTGGGTTCACCGGTGCGGACCTCGAGAACCTCGTCAACGAAGCGGCGCTGCTCGCCGCGCGTCAGGACAAGGACGCGGTCTCGATGATCGACTTCGAGATGGCCAAGGACAAGGTCTACATGGGCACCGAGCGGCGCTCGATGCTCATCAGCGACGAGGAGAAGCGGAACACCGCGATCCACGAGGCGGGGCACACCCTCATCTCGGTCCTCATCAACCACCACGACCCGGTGCACAAGGTGACGATCATCCCGCGCGGTCCGGCGCTGGGCGTCACCTGGTACTTGCCGAAGGACGACCGGCACAACATCTCGAAGGAGCAGGCGGAGTCGTCGATCGCGGTCGCGCTCGGCGGGCGCATCGCTGAAGAGGTCATCTTCGGGCGCCTCACCACCGGCGCCGGCAACGACATCGAGAAGGCGACCGACATCGCCCGCAAGATGGTGTGCGAGTGGGGCATGAGCGAAAAGCTCGGGCCGCTCGCGTACGGGAAGAAGGAAGAGTCCGTGTTCCTGGGGCGCGACTACGGGTCGCGGCAGGCGGACTACTCGGAGCAGACGGCGCTCGAGATCGACCAGGAAGTTCGCGCCATCGTTCACCGGCAGTACGAGAAGGTGAAGGGCTTCCTGAGCGAGAACGCTTCGCAGCTGGAGGCGCTGGCCAAGGCGCTCATCGAGCGGGAGACGCTCGACGCGGACGAGATCAAGGCGACGCTGGAGGGGCGCGAGCTCCCGCCGGTGCAGCGCGTGATCATCCAGTCGTACGCAGACAAGGACAAGGCGGCGAAGGAGAAGCGGAAGGTCGCGAGCATCTTCGGCGGGCCGCCGAAGCCGGCGACGAGCGGATGAGGACCTAGACGGGGAGAGTGACGACGCCCGGACGCGGAGACGCGGCCGGGCGTTCGCGCATTTGGGGGGAGGACTGGCAAATCGCCCTTCCTTTCGAGGCGCGGAGCGCGACGAGCGTCAGCGAGCGCCTCTGGCGCGGGCAGGCGTTCGCCTGCCCACCCCCTTTCGGGTCGACCGCCTCGAACCGATCCAGAAGTGATCGCACGTCGCGCGTGCGAGAACGTGCAAACGAGGCCGCTTCGCTTCCTTTGGTCATCACCTGCGCACAAGAGAACATCCTGTCAGCCGAGCTGCGCGTAACACCAGTCGAGAGCCCAGGCGCAGGTGAGGATCCCGCACGCGAAGGCGGTGGCCTCGAGCACTCCTCCACGATCCTCGGCCCGCGCCTGAAAGAACCGGCGCGGCGCGTAATAGAGCGTGGGCAGGCTTCGCGATGCTCCCTTCACGAACCGCGACCTCGCCTTCAGATACTACGGATGGCGCCGGCAGCAGGCTGCGGATGACCTCGCGCTGGCGGGCCAATGTACGGCGGGCGTGACCGCGATCAGTTGTGTGACCGGCGCCGCGGCATTACTTAATGCGGATGCAGAGCCCGGAAATGCACGACATCGTCGACGAGGCCGGGCGCACGCAGGCGCCCCGTGAGGCTCGATGGCGAAGGCTCGCCGGGCTCACGAGCGGACTGCTGTTCGCAGGCTCGATCGCGGCGGCGAGCCTGGCCGCGTGCACGAGCAGCAACTCCTCGCCTGGCGCGTCGGACGCGGCCGCCGAAGACGCGACGGGGCCGTTGCCCGATGCGACCGCGGAGGATGCCGGCGCCGAGGACACGGGCGCGAGCACGAGCGACGCCGGAGCGGGCGACACGGGCGCCAGCGACGCGGGGCCGACCGGGAACGTCGCCATCGCGGTTCCCGAGCTCGGGATCGGGTTCAACTACTACCAGGGCGCGTACAGCCTCGGCTGGTCGTTCGTCGCGAACAGCGCGATCCAGATCACGCAGCTCGGCTTCTACGACTACGTGACGAACACCGACGGCGGCTCGTCGCAGGACGCCGCAGCGCCGGACGCCTCGGACGACGCCGCGTTCGACGACGCCGCGTCGGAGGGGGGCGCAGTGGACGCAAGCGCGTCGGAAGCTGGCGCGCCCGAAGCTGGCGCGGAAGCAGGTGCCTCGGAAGCTGGCGCGTCGGAAGACGCCGGGTTCCCCGGCAACAGCGACACGCAGAGCCATCCGGTCGGGATCTACGACAAGGACTCGAAGGCGCTGCTCGCGACGGTGACCGTATCGCCCACCGACCCCCTGACCGGCTTCTTCCGCTACGCCCCGCTCGCGCAGCCGCTCACGCTCACGCCGGCCCACACCTACGTCATCATGGCCAACGTGGGGAGCGACGAGTACCTCGCGTTCGCGAGGCTCGATCCCGGCTGGACCGTCACTCCCGCCATCACGTACTCGGGCGGCGCGGTCAACTACGCCAATCCCAACGGCACGCTCCTCTACCCCGACACGTTCACGTCGAACGCGGCGGACTTCGGCCCGAACTTCGAGTTCACCGGTCCCTGATCGCGGCGCCGTTGCGCGCGCGGGTTCTCGTCCTCTCCGCTTCTCCGCTCCTCGAGGCCACGCTCGGCGTTGCCGCCACGCGAGCGAGCGAGGTAGAGGAAGGACCAGGAGGCAACGCGCATGGCGAGGGTGACAGGGGTCGGGGGTGTGTTCCTGAGGAGCGCGGACCCGAAGGCGCTCGGAGCCTGGTACGCGAAGCACCTGGGCATCGAGGTCGGCGACTACGGCGCGACCTTCATGTGGAAGGACGACGTGCCGAAGGGGACGGGCATGACGGCCTGGAATCCATTCCCGAAGGACACGACCTACTTCGGTGAGGGGAACCAGGCGGTGATGATCAACTACCGCGTCGACGACCTCGACGCGCTCCTGGTGGACCTCGCCGCCGCTGGCGTCTGGATCGACCCGAAGCGCATGAACGAGAGCTATGGTCGCTTCGCCTGGATCAAGGACTGCGACGGGAACCGGGTGGAGCTCTGGCAGCCGCTCGAGACGCCCGAGACGTAGCGCGCCTCCGGACGTCCCCGACGAGCGGCCCGCAGTCCGTCGCTCGTTCGGGCGACATGCGCCCGTCCCCCCTCCGCGCGCAGAATCGGATTCACCCCATCCGGAGAATCCCCATGCGCGCCAAAGCCATCGCAACGGTCCTTCTCGTCGCCCTCACCCTCTCCCCCATCGCCGCCTTCGCGGACGATAGTGCGACCGAGGTCCAGCTCCAGACGTCGAGCTACACGCAGCTCGAGCAAGCGATCTCGAACATGATGAAGAGCTTCGCGGACGCGATGTCGGCGACGGTCGCGAACCTGAAGAACTGAGCGCTCGGACGGGACGAAGGCTGGTCGCGCGCCACACCCCTCGTCTCACGTTCGAGACGCCTCGTGTTGCGCGCCACTCGCCCTCACTGGCGCGCGACACGCCCCGTCTCACGTTCGAGACATACCGTGTTGCGCGCCACTCGCCCTCACGGGCGCGCTACACGCCTCGTCTCACGTTCGAGACACCACGTGTTGCGCGCCACTCGCCCTCACTGGCGCGCCACACGCCTCGTCTCACTTTCGAGACACCACGTGTTGCGCGTGACTAGACTCCACGCGCGCGCGTGATCGATCTCCGGTCGCGCGCGATCGGAGCGCACACCACGCATGACGGCCTCGACGAAGCGCACCATCGGAGACGTGATTCGCGACGCGCGCATCGCGATCCGTTTCACGCAGATCGACTTCGCCGCCGAGCTCGGCGTGTCGCGGCGCACGCTCTCCCGCTGGGAGATGGACGCCACGACGCCGGCGTCCCGCGAGATCCTCTGGCTCGTGTCGAAGCTGCATTCTTTCGATCGCGAGGTGAGCCGCGGCGTGGCGCGCGAGCTCGGCGTGCAGCCGGCCAAGGGGCCGCCGCCGGAGGCGCTCGAGGCCGCGGTCGTGGCGGCTGCGGCGTCGCTGAACGTGCCGCATGCGCGCCTGCGATCGGCGCTGGCGACGATCGTGAAGAGCTGGCGGGAGACGGGCGCGACGCTCGACGACGCCGCGGCGGCGCTAGAACACCGATCAGGCTAGCGGACCGAGGATTTCAAGGCTTTTCGAGTCTCGCTAGGCGCGACGACGACGCCTACGGAAGTCAGGCGAAGGAGGAGCAACGACGCGAGACGAAGGAAAGCCGCAGAAAGGCGACGGGAGCTAACCTGTTCGGTGTTCTAGGGACCTGAGGATGGCTCCTTGGCCCCCATGCACGTCCTCCGCACTTCGCGCCCGGCCAGGGCGACGAGCGTCGTCTGCTTGGGCGAGTCGGCGCGCGAGACCACGACGTAGTCCATCGAGAACGTCTTCCCGTCGGGCGAGAGCTCGAACGGCTTGAATGCGATGGGCCCCGGCGGGATGTGCACGTCGCTGCTTCCGGCGGGGGGAGCGCCGAACTTGCCGCAGAGCGAGCCGTCGCAGTGGAGCGTGCCGTCCACGTGGTAGCCGTTGACCGGGCGGTCCCAGCGGATCGTCCGTCCTTGAAAGGCGCCCGTCGCGACGACGCCGCGGCCGTCTTGCGTCCCCCTCGCCGTCGTGTCGGAAGCGAGCGTGGCGCTCCAGACGAGGGCGTGCGTGGACATCGTGAACGGCTGTCGAAGCTCGTACGACACCATCTCGACGGCGACGCGGTCGGGCGCGGGGTGGCTCCACCTCAGAACGACGCGGCCGGGCCCCGTGGGGAAGACGCCGTTCCCCGCCCCCATGAACGTGTCGGTGAGCTGTAGGTTCGCCGCGAGCGTGTACTCGACCTCGTACGAATCGCACGCCGCCGCGTCCGCGTGGGCGATGCGGGCGTCGAAGACGGGCGCCGCCGCGAGCGCGCTCGCGAGGACACCCAGGGCCGGGAGCAGGCGTGCGATCGACATCATCCCCCCGCAGGAACGATAGCGCGCGGAGCGAGGGTCGGGGCCGGCGTCGCGGTCGCGGTCGCGGTCGGGGTCGCGGTCGGGGTCGCGGTCGCGGTCGCGGTCGCGGTCGGGGTCGGGGTCGGGGTCGCGCTTGCGGTCGCGGTCGCGGTCGGGGTCGGGGTCGGGGTCGCGCTTGCGGTCGGCGGGGTCGGGGTCGAGGTCGGCGTCGCGTTCACCCCCAATTTCCCGGGGCACGACGCCGCGCAATTCCTGCGGTCCGCCTCATCCTCTCCCCTGCCTTGCCCCCCCTGCCTGAGCCGACTACGTTCCCGCCCCCGGAACCCCCGAAGGAGCCCCAGATGGCCACGAAAATTGGAATCAACGGCTTCGGCCGAATCGGCCGGTGCATCGTCCGTGCAATGCTCGAGCGCAAGGTGACCGACCTCGAGGTCGTCGCCATCAACGACCTCACCGACGCGAAGACGCTCGCGCACCTCTACAACTACGACACCGTCCACGGCCGCGCCGAGCACAAGGCCGTCGCCCACGAGGGGTATTTCAACATCGAGGGGGGGAACAAGATCAAGGTCATCGCCGAGAAGGATCCGGCGAAGCTCCCGTGGAAGGAGCTCGGCGTCGACATCGTCCTCGAGTGCACGGGCCTCTTCACCGAGAAAGAGAAGGCCGCGACCCACCTCACCGCCGGCGCCAAGAAGGTCATCATCAGCGCGCCGGCCAAGGGGCAGGACGCGACGATCGTGCTCGGCGTGAACACCGAGGTCTACGACGCCGCCAAGCACGCGATCATCTCGTGCGGCTCGTGCACCACGAACTGCCTCGCGCCGGTCGCCAAGGTGCTCATGGACAGCTTCGGCGTCGAGCGCGGGCTCATGACGACGATCCACTCGTACACGAACGACCAGGCCGTCCTCGACATCCCGCACCGCAAGGGGGACCTCCGGCGCGCCCGCGCGGCCGCGCTGAACATGATTCCGTCGTCCACCGGCGCCGCCAAGGCGCTGAGCGAGGTCATCCCCGCGCTCAAGGGGAAGTTCGACGGACAGTCGATGCGCGTCCCGACGATGGACGTCTCGATCGTCGACCTCACGTTCGAGAGCACGCGCCCACTCAGCAAGGACGCCATCCACGCCGCCATGAAGGCCGCGAGCGAAGGTCCGATGAAGGGGATCCTCGGCTACACGGAAGAGCAGCTCGTCTCCTCCGACTACATCGGCGACCCGCGCTCGTCGATCTTCGATGCGACGATCACGCAGGTGATGGGCGACCGCTTCGCCAAGGTCTTCTCCTGGTACGACAACGAGTGGGGCTTCTCGAATCGCATGATCGAGCTGTCGCAGCTCGTCGCTGCGAAGCTCTGAACCCGCTGCGCGGCAGCCCATTCACGCCGCGCCCTCACTCCCGAGCCCATTCACGCCGCGCCCTCACTCCCGAGCCCATTCACGCCGCGCCCCTCACCCCCGAGCCCATTCACTCCGCGCCCCTCACCCCCCAGCCCCCTCTCCCATGAAAGGGAGAGGGGGAGCCCGACGAATCTCCCTCCCCTCTCCCCTCGTGGGAGAGGGGCCGGGGGTGAGGGACGCGAGGTGGGCGACGCGAGGTGAGGGACGCGAGAAGAACTGAGAGAATCCTCCCCATGGCGAACTACCTCGAGGGCATCGTCCCGATTCGCGATCTTCCGATCGAGAACAAGCGGGTCTTCATCCGCGTCGACTTCAACGTCCCGCTCGAAGGGGGCAAGATCACCGACGACTCGCGCATCAAGGAAGCGCTCCCCACGATCAAGCACGCGCTCGATCGCGGGGCGCGCGTCATCCTCGCGTCGCACCTCGGTCGCCCGAAGCCGGGGAAGACCGCGGGCCTGGGGATGGAGCCGGTGGGACTGCGCCTCGCCGAGCTGCTCGGGGTCGAAGTGCATGTCCCCGAGGATTGCATCGGCGATGCCGCGAAGAAGGTCGTCTACGACCTGCGCACCGGCCAGCTCGTGCTCCTCGAGAATCTCCGTTTCCACCCGGAAGAGGAGAAGGACGACGAAGGGTTCGCCAAGGAGCTCGAGAAGCTCGCGGACGTGTACGTCGATGACGCGTTCGGCGCCGTGCACCGCGCCCACGCCAGCGTGCACGCGCTCGCCAAGCTGTACCGGCAGCGCGGGTGCGGGTTCCTCCTCGAGAAGGAGATCGCGGCGCTCGGCAACCTCGTCACGTCGCCCGAGAAGCCGTACGTGGCGGTGCTCGGCGGCGCGAAGGTGAGCGACAAGATCGCCGTGCTCGACTCGCTGCTCGAGAAGGTCTCGTCGATCCTCATCGGAGGCGCGATGGCCAACACGTTCCTCGCCGCCAAGGGGCTCGACGTGAAAGCCTCGAAGGTCGAAGGGGACAAGCTGGCGCTCGCCCGCACGATCATGGAGAAAGCGAAGAACAAGAACGTCGAGCTGCTCCTCCCCAGCGACGTGGTCGTGGCCGCGTCGATCGAGGCGAGCGAAGGGCGCATCGTCGAGGCGAACGCCATCCCCGACGGGACCATGGCGCTCGACATCGGCCCGAAGAGCGTCGCCGACTTCGCGAAGCGCTTCGAGAAGGCGAAGACGGTGTTCTGGAACGGACCGATGGGCCTCTTCGAGAAGGCCCCGTTCGCCAGCGGCACGTTCGGCATCGCCCGGGCGATGGCCGCATCCAGCGCGTTCACGGTGGTGGGCGGGGGCGACAGCGCGGCCGCCGTTCATGCCGCCGGTGGCGACGTCGCGAGCAAGATGAAGCACATCTCGACGGGCGGGGGCGCGTCGCTCGAGCTCATCGAAGGGAAGAAGCTGCCGGGTATCGAGGTTCTCCGAGGCGGAAGCGCCGAATGAACCCCGCCCGCAAGCCACTCATCGCCGGGAACTGGAAGATGTTCCACGGCGGCCCGTCGGGCGTGACGCTCGCCGGCGAGAACGTGAAGATCGCCGTGGCGTGCCCGGGGGTGGAGATCGTGATCGCTCCGCCGTACACCGCGCTCGCGGCGTGCGCCGCGGAGTGCCACGGGACCGCGGTAGGCATCGCCGCGCAGAACGTCCACGCCAAGGACAAGGGGGCCTACACCGGCGAGATCAGCGCGTCGATGCTGGTCGAGTCGGGGTGCACCTGGGTCATCCTGGGCCACAGTGAGCGGCGGGCGCAGTTCCGCGAGAGCGACGAAATGGTCGCCGAGAAGCTCGAAGCGGCGATGCACGCGCGCCTCTGGCCGATCGTGTGCGTCGGCGAGACGCTCGAGCAGCGGGAGGCGGGGGAGACGCTGCGCGTCATCCGGCTCCAGGTCGACGCCGTGGCGCCGCTCCTGCTCCAGTTCGGCGGGCCGGTGGCCATCGCGTACGAGCCGGTCTGGGCCATCGGCACCGGCAAGAACGCCAGCCCGCGCGACGCGGAAGAGGTCCACGCGGCGATCCGAGGGTGGCTCGCGGCCATCGATTCGGGCTTCGCGGCGCGGATGCGCATCCTCTACGGCGGCTCGGTGAAGCCCGATAACGCCATGTCTTTGCTCGCTTGTCCGAACGTCGATGGCGCGCTCGTCGGCGGAGCGAGCTTGGACGCCGCCTCGTTCGGTGCTATCGCCCGCGCGGCACAGGATCTCACTGCGCGCTGACCCACGCTCGCCGGCGTCTCCCCCGGCCAGCCAGGACTCCCCCCCACGATGCTCACGACCCTCATCGACATCCTCCACGTTCTCGTCTGCAGCGTGCTCATGTTCGTCGTGCTTCTCCAGCAGGGGAAAGGCGGAGGCATGGGCGCGGCGTTCGGAGGGGGCGGCGCGGCACAGGTGTTCGGCGGTCGTGGCGCCGGGAACCTGCTGACGCGGACGACGGCCGTGTGCGCCGGGCTGTTCATGCTGACCAGCGTGTCGCTCGCGTACCTCTCGTCGTCGGGAGACCGCGCGATTCGCGCGCGCGTGGCGCTCGAGGCGCAGAAGAAGGCCGAGAAGGGGACCGCGCGTCCCAAGGACGCTGCCGCAGCGGCCGCTCCGTCGTCGGCTCCGAGCGGCGGCACCGCGCCCGCGAATGCACCGGAGGCTCCCCCCTCCGAGCCCGCTCCGGCTCCCGCGCCATCGAAGTGATCCGCGCGTCCGAGCGGCGACAGCTCGCGTTCGACATCGCTCTGCTCTGGCTCGCGAAGTGGGCCATCGGCGCCTACGTCCTCCACGCCGGCTTCACGCACGTGTCCGACGACGATTACGCGCGCGTCGTCATCGCCCAGACGTTCGCGCACGCGCCCACCCTCGATCCGAGCGGAACGAGCTGGCTCCCCTTCCCTTTCTGGCTGACCGGTGGGGCGATGACGCTCTTCGGCAGCCGCTCGCTCGACACCGCGCGTGCGATCGCGTTCACGCTCGGCGTCGCCAGCGTCGCTCTGCCGTACGGCGCCATGCGCGCGCTTCGGTGCGGTCGCGCGACCGCCCTCGGCGCCGTCACCCTCGCGATGGCGACGCCGTGGAGCGCGTGGCTCGGCGTCGCGACCGTCCCCGAGGCGATGACGGCCTGTCTGATCGCGGCCGGAGCGATGGCAGCCGCGGCGGGCTCTCGCGCGACGCAAGTAGGGGGCGCGGCGTGCCTGCTCGTGGCGGCGCTGTCGAGGTACGAGGCGTGGCCGGCGTGCGCCGTGTTCGCAGTGGCCGCGGTCGTGAGGACGCGTCCGCTACGGGGGGGTGAGAGCTCGCCCACAGGACTGGGGCGCGGTGCGGCATGGCTCGCGTTCGTTCTCGCCATCCTCGGCCCCCTCGCCTGGATGGCGTGGAACGCGCACGCCCACGGCAGCCCCTTTCACTTCCTCGCCCGCGTCGCGGCGTACCGTCAGGCCATCGGCGCCGCGTCAGCGCCTCTCGCCGAGAAGGTCGTGGCGTTCCCCTGCGCCGTCGCGACGACCGCGCCCGTGATCGTCGGCCTCACCGCGCTCGGCTCGATCGCGCTCTTCGTCGACGCGGAGGTGCGTGCACGCTGGAGCTGGCCGCTCGCGTCGGCGATCGCGATCCTCGCGTTCCTCGTCTACGGCGACATTCGCGACGGGGCCCCCACGCACCACCCCGAGCGCGCCGTCTTGCCGATTCTCTGGATCCTCGCCCCCTTCGCCGCCGATTCGCTCCGCGCGCTCGCGGGGCGCGTCGCCTGGGCTCGCCCTGCGCGCGAGATGTGGGTGGTCGGCGCGAGCGTCGCCGGGGCGCTTGCCTGGGGCGTGACGCTCCCGGCGCGCCTCCGCGCACATCCTGCTTCCGCTGAAGACGAGTCGCGCGAGGCGCAAATCGCCCGCGGCGAAGCGCTCAGGGCCGATCCGCGGATCGCGCGCCTCACGGTGACGCCGTGCGCCTACGAGCACTTCGCACTCATCGCGGCCTTCGCAGCCCCCGAGCGCGTCGACATCGCCCCTTGCACACACACGGTCGTCACGCCGAGCTGCCCCGAGGTCGATCCTCGATAGGCGCACCCTCGGGCCTTGTTAGGATGCTCAGCTTCGCATGGAATCCACGCTCGTAGGCCGCACGCTCGATGGGAAGTTCCGTCTCGATGAAGCCGTCGGCTCGGGCGCGATGGGGACCGTGTTCCGCGCGACCCAGCTCACGCTGAGCAAGACCGTGGCCATCAAGGTGATGAAGCGGGAGCTCGCGCAGGTCGCGAACTACGCCTCGCGTTTCAAGCGCGAGGCCAAGGCCGCCTCCCGCCTCGATCACCCGAATTCGGTCCGCGTCGTCGACTTCGGCGACGACGACGGCCTCCTCTACATCGCGATGGAGTATCTCGACGGTCGCGATCTGTTCAGCATCCTCGCCGACGAGTGGCCCCTCTCCACGGCGCGGATCGTCGATCTGATGTCGCAGACGCTGGCCGCGGTCGCCGTCGCTCACGAGATGGGCATCGTGCACCGCGATCTCAAGCCCGAGAACGTCATGGTCCTTCGCAGCAAGGACGACGAAGGGCGCGAGAGCGAGCTCGTGAAGGTGTGCGACTTCGGCGTCGCGAAGCTGCTGACCGAGCGCAAGGGGGACGGCGACGAAGGCTTGACCGGGACCGGCACGCTCACCGCGACGGGGGTGCTCATCGGGACGCCCGAGTACATGAGCCCCGAGCAGGTGAGCGGGCTCGATCTCGACGCGCGGTCGGACATCTACTCGCTGGGGATCATCCTCTACCAGCTCCTCACTCGCCAGCTGCCGTTCGTGGACAAGAGCGCCATCCGCCTCGCGATGAAGCAGGTCAGCGACGAACCGCGGAAGCCGTCGCTGCTCGTGGCAGGCATCGACCCGGGGCTCGAGGCGATCTGCCTGAAGGCCATGCGCAAGGCCCCCGACGCTCGCTTCGCCAGCGCGCGCGAGATGCGCGCCGAGCTCCGCGCGGTCCTGTCCCCTCCGGCGGATCCGGTTCAGCACGCACCCTCGCCTCGCCCCGCTACGCCCGCGCGCACGACCTCGCCGAAGGATCAGGCGGCGGGGGACGAGGCGGCGCTCTCCAAGGCTGCGACCGTGCTCGCTGGGACCCCACCTCCGGCCACCGCAGGCCTCGTCATGCCTCCGAGAGCCGGCGCCACGGTGACGGAGCCGTCCGCCGAGGCGATGAAGCTGCGCAGGCGGCGCACGTGGCTGGCGGTGATCGCCGTCGTGTTCGCGGTCGGGTTGTTCTTCGCGCTCGCGCGGTGAGCGCGGCAGATCCGTTTGCTACGCTTTCGCGCGTGAGACGCGCTCCCCACCGCGGAAACCCGACGGTCGCGCTCCTCGGAGCCGCGATCGCCGCGGTCGCGATCTCCGGGGGGTGCCGTTCTCACGAGAGCTCCGCCGCCCCGGTATCGTCCTCGAAGGGACTCACCACGGCCGAGCTCCAGGATCCGGCGGAGTGCAGCGGGTGCCACGCGCAGCACTTCGCCCAGTGGTCCGGCAGCATGCACGCCTACGCCTCGGACGACCCGCTCTACATCGCGATGAACACGCGCGCGCAGCGCGAGACGAACGGCGCCATCGGCGGCTTCTGCGCGCAGTGCCACGCCCCCGTCGCCTTGCGCCTCGGCACGACGACGACCGGGCTCGATCTGGCCGACGCCTCGGCCGCGCAGCACGGCGTCACCTGCTACTTCTGCCACTCCGTCGACGCCGTGAACGGCGTCAGCGACGACCCGCTCCACCTCGCGAGCGACGGCGTTCTCCGCGCCGACATCGCCGATCCGGTCGCTACCACGGCGCACGCGTCGGCGTACTCCGCGCTCCATGATCAGCAGCAGGCCGGCTCGGCCGCGCTCTGCGGCGCGTGCCACGACGTCACGATCGCGAACGGTCAGGTTCCCATCGAGCAGACGTTCGCCGAGTGGAAGACGACGATCTACGCGGTGGACACGCCGCAGGCGCTGCTCGCGTGCAGCGGTTGCCACATGCCGGGGACGCAGGGCACCGCCGCGAGCCCGCCCAACGTGGTCCCCATCCGGACGGTGCACGATCACTCCGTTCCCGGCGTCGATCTGGCGCTCATCCCGTTCCCCGAGCAGGACGCGCAGGCGTCCCTCGTCCAGACGAGCCTCGATCCGGTCGTCACCGCGACGCTCTGCGTACAGCCTCCCGACGCCGGCGACTCCGTCTCGATCACGCTCGACGACGCCTTCGTGGGCCACGCCTGGCCGACCGGCGCGGTCCACGATCGCCGCGCGTGGGTCGAGGTGGTCGCGACGGCGGGCGAGCAGACCGTGTTCACGAGCGGCGTCGTTCCGAACGATCAGACGTCGGTGGAGACGATCGGCGACCCGAACCTGTGGCTCCTCAAGGAGACCCTGCTCGACGGGAACGGCAACCCCGTCCTCTTCATGTGGCAAGCGACGACCGTGCAGCCCCACGCCCTCCCCCCCGCGGTCACCAACGACCCCACCGACCCGCGGTACCCGCACTCGGTGACCCGCTCGTACCCGGTCCCCGGCGGCGCCGACGACGTGAAGATGCGCGTGCGGATCCTCCCCGTGGCGGTCGAGGTCGTCCAGTCGCTCATCGAGAGCGGCGATCTCGATGCTTCGTACTTGGCGAAGATCGGCGCTTTGACGCTCTCGGGTACGGAGCTCGAATGGAGCTTGGCCGTGAACGGATACGGCTGCGTGCCGTGACCGCTGCGCGCTGGTAAGGTTCGCGAGTGCGCGTTCGGTCGGCCCCGCGATTGCTCCTCACCGTCGCCGCACTGACCGCAGCGTGGTCCGGCGCCGCGCGGGCCAACGGCCGGTTCCCGACCGCGCAGCAGATCGCCATCCCGCCGACCGATCCGAACCTGCTCGTGATGATGGCCACCTTCGGCGTCAACTGGTCGCACGACAACGGCCAGAACTGGGACTGGACCTGCGAGACGTCGGTTGGCTACCGGAGCAACGAGAACCCGGTCCTGGGCGTGACCGCGAACGACTCCGTCATCATCGGCACCAACGAGGGGATCGGCGTCACGACGGACCAGGGGTGCTCCTGGACGCTCCCCTCGAACGGCGTGAGCGACTGGGCGATCGACCTCGTGGTCGAGAAGAGCGACCCGCACTCCGTGATGTTCCTCACGTCCGTCTACCTCGGTCAGGACGACGCGGGCTCGACGTTCACGTCGCGTCTGTGGATCACGCACGACGACGCCGCGACGATCACGCAGCTCGGCGCGAACCTGGATCCCGAGATCCTCCCCGAAACGATCGAGGTCGCCCCCTCGGACGCCACGCGCGTGTACCTCTCCGGGACGCGGCGGGTGAACGGCCTCGCCGTCGGCGTCATCCTCGTCTCGACCGACGGCGGCCAGACCTTCCCCACGACGACCGAGATCCCTTTCCCGACGAGCACGACCGCCGACGGCGGGATCATCCAGAACGATCGCGCACCGTACGTCGCCGCGGTGGACCCCACGAACCCCGATCGGGTCTACATCCGCATCGACAACGTGAACGGGACGCGACTGCTCGTGAGCGACGACGGCGTGCAAACCACGCGGCAAGTGTGGCAGGCGACCGGGGCTCTCCTCGGCTTCGCGCTCTCGGCCGACGGCACGAAGGTCTACGCGGGCGGCCCCAACGACGGCCTCCACGTCGCGTCGAGCACGGCGCTCGACTTCACGGCGCAGACCTCGACCATCGCCGTGCAGTGCCTGTCGCTCGACGGCGACCGTTTGCTGGCCTGCTCCGACGAGGCGAGCGGCTTCACGATCGGTTCCACGACCAACGACGGCGCGACGTGGACCCCGATGCTCCATATGAGCTGCATCCGCGGGCCGCTCCTTTGCAATCAGAGCTCGCTCGTCACCTCGCAGTGCGACCTGCTCTGGCCGGCGCAGCAGGTACAATTGGGTGGCCCCAACGCGGCGTGTACCGCGGACAGCGGCGGGAGTCCGCCCCCCGGAGACGCGGGTCCGCGCGACGCCGGTGCGACAGGCGAGCAACCGAGCGGTGGCGGCGCGAAGAGCTCGGGCTGCGCGCTGTCGGCCGCCGACGCAGCGCGGGCCACACCGCTACTTGGCGGGGCTGGCGGGGCCTGCGGGGCGGTCGGCGCCGGGATCGTTGCCGTGGCCTGGCGCAGGCGCCGCGCGCGGAAGAGCGTCCGGCGCCGCTGATCCCGCGTTCTCGAGCTGCGACCCGGCGAGCACGCGCGGGAGCAACGACGTGAACGCATCGAGCAGGATCGCCTCGTGCGCCTGCGGCCCCAGCCCCGGCATGACCTGCATCACCAGATCGCCGTGCCCCGAAAGCGCGGCGGCTCCACGGAACGCTGCGCGGAACTTCTCGACGGGGCGCGGCCAGATGTCCGGCTGCCACCACACGATGACCTGCATGCTCTCCGGGACGTTCCCGTACGCCGTGCCGTCCTCCTCATCCATGCACGTGTCGATGGCGAGGACGGCCCGCGCGACGATGCGCGACGAGCCCGCCGCGCGGAGCAGCCCCCCGTCGAGGTTGCACCCTCCTCCGCTGTGACCGACCAGGTAGACGCGATCGCGGTCGATCTCCGCCTGCGGCCCGATGGCCGCGTCGACGGCGCGGACGAACTCGTCGAGGTCGAAGTCCTGCCACATGTGCAGGCCGCTCATCGCGCCGCGCGTCTGGCTGGGGGCTGCGAAGACGAACGGGATCGATGCGCCGCTCGTCACGGAGCGGTCCACCAGCTCCGTGAGGTCCGGCTCACCGCGGCCACCCGTCCAAGAGTGCAGGACGCGCTCGACGTTCACGCCGTGGAAGAAGACGACGAGCGGTACGCGATCGCCGGCGACGATCGATTCCGGCACGAAGGCCGACCCGCCGTGCGATTCGCCGGCCCAGAGATAGTCGGCGTCCCGGAACGGGAACGTCACCTTGCGCCCGGCAGCCCGCGCGTCGCTCGCCATCACGAGCACGAGCGCGAACGCGACGACGAAGCGCGCAATCACCCCACTAGCGTGCGGACTCGCCGACGGGAACGCAAGCTCGCACCATCACGCGAGGTGCAACCCGACCGGGAGCGACTCGCCCCAGAACGCCGCCCTCTCTGCTTCTTCGACGATGACGAGCTCACTCACGGCCCGCACGTGGTCCGCGCTCGCACCCGTGGCGACGAGCCGCTTCTTCACCTCGGCTCGCATTCGCTCGGAGAGATCGCGCGCGCGATCCCCGGTCACGCGCGCGAGGCGCACGGCCACGTCGGCCGCGCCCGGGAGCGAGTCCCACTTTTCGCGCAGCAGCTGCTCGACCCAGCGTTCGACGACGGAGCCCGCGACGACGTGATCGACGCTCGCATACGCCGGGACTCGCGCGCCGATTCGCCCGATGGCCGCCCACAGGCGCGGGTCGCGATCGGTCCAAGTGCGCTCGAGGATCCAACCGCCGAGCTCTGCGCGCCGTGCGCTCGGGACGCGCTCGAGCGATGACGCCAGCTCCAGCATCTCGGCGTCCGCGAGAGGCTTCGTCCCCTTCGGCTTCTTCGCCCGCGCATCGCGCTGCGCGAGCCACGGGTCGATGAGCTCGCGCAGTGCGATCTGCCGCGCGTCATCGAGCCCGGCCGCGATACGCCGCCAGGCGATGAAGAACTGCTGCCAGCCGCGCGCTTGATCGGGGAACGCGAGCCGCTCGGCGGCAAGGTACGCGATCGACTCGATGCGCGACGGGTCGTGCGGATCGCCGAAACCAGGGCGAAGACAGAAGCCCGCGAGCTGCCAGAAGACCCGCTCGTGGTCGGGCGAGCGGCGCCGCGCGTTCCTCCCCGGCGCGAGCGCATCGAACAGGGCGCGCGCGACGTGCGTGTCCCACGTCGGGCGCTCCCCCAGCCGTCGCTCGAGCTCGCGCACGAGATCCTTGGTCTCGCGCTCGCTCGCGTCCGTCCGCGCCTTGCCGAAGACGCGACCGATCGCCTCGCACGACTCGTCGAGGGGGCGATTGCTGCGCGCCGCGGGAGCCACGGGCGGAGGGGGCGCGGTCGTCTCCGTGGGCACCCCGCGGAGCGCGAAGGCGAGCCGAAAGCGACGCGGCACCGCGCCCTCCCTGGGCTCGACCTCGACGCACGCGAGGTCGAGCGTGCCGACCTCGGTGAGCTCCCCTTCGAGCGCGACGCCGACCGACTCCTGCTTCGCGGCCCGCTCACGCGCTCCGAACGTCGCCACGATGGGCGGGAGGCGCGTGAACCTCTCTTCGTCGAGCGCGACGACGTCTCCTGGCGCGTGCCCGCTCGTCTCGTCGCTGGCCCAGACCGCGAAGCGGGCCGCGCGACCGACGACGATCGCCAGCGGGCGCGTCCTGGCGATCTGCACCTCGCCCTCGAGCGCGCCACGCGGCACGACGCACACCGCCGATCGCGACCCTTCGTCCGACGCGACCTCGACGTAGTACCCCCGTGACGATCCGCCACCGATCCGCACGCCCCGCCCGTGACGCGCGAGCGCGTAGGCGACCGCGCCGCGAGCGACGGCGAGGTCGGGATCGGCGTTCGGCAGCACGCGGAGCGGCGCACCGCCCCACGAATCGATCGACTCGACCAGCCGCGATGCGATGCGATCCGCGCGGAAGACCCCGCCGTTCAGGAGCAGCGCGTTCGGCGACGTCGAAGCCGCGTGACGGGCGAAGAACGCGGCGACGTGGCGCGTGATTGCGACGTCCCGCTCGTACGGAAGTCCGAACGCGACGAGCGCACCGCGCGCCCGGGCGGGTTCGGCGTCCCTCGGCGTCCGCGGCCAGAATCCATCGAGCACGACGCGTGCTGCTTCCTCGCGCGACAACGTGACCCGCAGCGTCGAGCCGACCAGGCGCGACCCTGTCCCTGCGATCGCGATCGCAGCTTCGGCCGGCGCATCCTTCGCGAGCAGCGCCTCCTTGGCCCCACGGCAGGCGGCGACGAGCTGAGAAAAGCGCGCGGCGTCGAGCTTCTCGCTGATCCGCGCTTCGCACGCCGTCGCCAGGGCGAGGTCCATGTTGTCGCCACCGAGGAGCAGGTGACGCCCGACCGCGACGCGCGTGACCTCGAGCCCTGACGGCGTGTCCGCGCGTGTCACGCGGATCAGCGAGAGATCCGTCGTCCCTCCGCCCACGTCGCACACGAGCACGAGCGCCTCCCTACCCACGGAGACCAGCCGAGCGAGCCCCTCGGTCCCGGCCCCGCGCATCCAGTCGTAGAAGGCCGCAGTCGGCTCCTCGAGCAAGCGCGGCGCGAGCCCGACCGAGTTGGCCGCCTCGAGCGTGAGCTCCCGCGCGGCCTCGTCGAACGAGGCGGGCACGGTGAGCACGATCTCCTGCTCGGCGAGCGGCGCCTCCGGATGCGCGGCATCCCAGGCGCGACGCACGTGCTCCAGGTAGCGTGCGCTGGCGTCCACCGGCGAGATCCGTGGTGCATCCTCGTCGACGGCGCCCCACGGGAGGACCGCGGCGTGCCGATCGACCGCGTCGTGCGCGAGCCAGCTCTTCGCCGACGCCACGAAGCGCCCGGTGACCTCGGAGCCACGCCGTCGCGCGTATTCGCCCCCCGCCCATGGCGCATCGGTCCACGGGTCGCGCGCCCCTTCCGCTTCGAGCGGCGCATACAGGGTCGCCGGCAGGAGCGGACGGGGAGCTACCTCGGTCGCGGTGACCAGCTGCGGGAGCGGGAAAATCGTGGGCTCACTCGCGGCGTCACCGGCGCGCGCATACGCGACGACGATGTTCGTCGTACCGAGATCGATCCCGACGAGAAAAGTCGCCGCCACGCGTCACTCCGGAGCGCGGACGTTGAGCTCGATCTTCCAGCGTTCGTCGGGCGCGACCGGCGCGATCGGGATGGCCTCGAGCAGGAGCGTCCCAACCTCGGTCACCGACGCCTGCAAGCGAACCGGGACCACGTCCCCGTCACGACGCCCTTCGGCCGGAAGCGTGACCTCGATGGGAGCGAGCTCCTGGAGCTCGTCCTTCCCCCAGCGCTCGAGCGCCGCGCCCGCGCCGTCGGCGCGACGGACCGACGATCCAAAGAAGCGGAAGCGCACCTTCTCGCCGACGACCACGCCGAGCTCGTGCGGCGGCAGACTCGCACTCGTCCCCTCCTCCATGCCGAAGGGGGCGAGGCACATCGCGGTGATGGGGGGCTCGACGCCGGGCACCGCGGGCGCCGGGCTCTCGATGCCGACGTAGTAGGCGCGCGCCGTCCCTCCACGGATGCGAATGCCGCGACCGCGCCGCGCGAGCCCGTAGGCCGCAGCGCCGCGCGCGACGGCGAGATCGAGGTCTCCCCCTTCGAGCACGCGCACCGGCGGCGCACCGTCGGCTGCGAGCCACGAGTCGATGGCCGAGACGACCCGCGCTCGAAGCGCCACCCCCTTCATGACGCCGCCATTGAAGAGGAGCGCCGTCGGGTGGAGCAGCGCCCCGCCCGTCTGCGCCGGGAACCCTTCCAGCTTCCGGGTCGCGTCGGCCTGGCGCGCGAGGAACGCCGCGAGGTGCTTGGTGACGGCGGGGTCCGACGCGTACGGCAGGCCGATCTGCGTCAGGGCCGCGCGCGGACGGGCAACGGGACGCGCACCAGCGTCGACCTGCGGGAAGTAACCCTCCACCAGGATCGCCTCGATTTCATCCCGCGTGAGCTCGGAGCGGAGCCCACCACCGATGAGCTTCGCCCCGCGGGCCGCGATCGCGATCGGCGCCGTCGCGACCTTCGTGTCGCTCAGCAGTCGCTCCTTCGCACTGCGGCAGGCGTGCATCAGCGCCGCCATCTGCCAGCGATCGATCTCCTTCCCGTCCGCCTCGAGCTTCCCCTTCACGACGTGCGCGAGGGCGAGGTCCATGTTGTCGCCGCCGAGCAGAATGTGGTCGCCGACGGCGACGCGCGCGAGCTCCAGCTGTCCACCGCGATCGACCGCGGCGATGGCGGAGAAGTCCGTCGTGCCGCCACCGACGTCGACCACGAGGATGACGTCGCCCGGCTTCACGTGACGACGCCAGCCGTCCCCCATCGCCTCGATCCACGCGTACAGCGCCGCCTGCGGCTCTTCGAGCAGCGTGACCCGTTCGAGGCCGGCGGCCATCGCCGCTTCCACGGTCAGCTCGCGTGCCCCCGCGTCGAACGACGCCGGCACCGTGATGATCACGTCCTGCGCCCCGAGCTTCCCGCTCTCCTCGCCTCGCGCAACGCGCGCGTCCCACGCTTCACCCAGATGCTCGAGGTACCGCCACGACGCCTCCACCGGCGAAATCTTCTCGACGTCCTCCGGCGCTCCGAGGGGGAGGAGCGCCGCGCGCCGATCGATCCCACCGTGCGAGAGCCAGCTCTTCGCGCTGGAGATGACCCGCGCCGGAGCCTCTACGCCGCGGGTTCGCGCGTACTCGCCGACGGCGTACGCCCGCTTCGCGTCCCACGGGAGCGCCATGGCCCCTTCGCTCGCGTGCGCGAAGTACAGGAACGAGGGGAGCAGCTCGCGCTCCTCGACCGCGGCCTGCGACACGAGCTGTGCCGTCGGCATGACCTCCGTCCGCGCCTTCTCGACGCTCGCGTCGGCGAACGCCAGCGCGCAGTGCGTCGTGCCCAGGTCGATCCCGACGACGTAGCGCGCGTCGTCGTGCGCCTCGCTCTTCGTTGCCTTGTCGCGCTTGCTCACAGCTCGATCTCCGCCGGAGCGATCACTTCCGCGTCGTGTCCGGTCACGGGGATCGGGAGGCTGAGGTCCAGGGCGCGCCACCCGCGATGACGCAGGATTCCCGTGAACGGCGGGGAGCCCCCGACGTTGCCGCTCAGCTTCACCTCCGCCGGCGCGAACCCTGCGGCAATCGTCACGCGGGTCCCCTCCTCTTCGCTCCGGACGGGGGTGATCCGGGCGTGAGCTCGCAGAGCCTTCCGGCATCCCTCGTGCACGACGCGCGCGGCGGCGCCGACGTCGGCGTCCGAGAACGACGTGACGTCCTGCTCGAGGAAGTCCACGAGGCGCCCCTCGCGCTGAAAGATCCCGAGGAGGATCAGGGCCGTGTCCGCCGGGGGTGGCGGCGGAATTGCGGGCATCGACTGGGTCGGTGGGCGCACCTCGGGCAAGCGACCACGCGTCTGGACGTTCGAGACGTCGCGCGCGAACACTCCGTCGAAGAGGACACGGAAGAAGCACGTCCACGCGAGCACGAGGCGGGCGAAGAACGGGAGGGGGGTTTCTGCCACGGCGCGAGATCTACCCGACTCGCCCGTTGAACGCGACTCGGACCGGCGCTCAGTCCATCTCGAAGTGTGGCCGCCCGATCGCGCGGAGCGTACGCACGAGCAGGCCGTGGACGATCCCGTACACGACCAGCGCTATGACGATCGACCACGCGATCGGGTGCCCGGCCGGATCGGTACCGTCGGACACCAGCTGCACGAGCGGCAGTACGAACGGCGCAGTCACGTGCCGGACCCAGACCGCGAAGGAAGCAGCGTCCACTCCGACGTACGTGAGCACGAGCCGCGTCGCGAGCAGAAGGTAGAGCGCCCCGAAGAGCGCGTTCGCCTGTGCGACGCGAAGCGCGAACGGTTGGCGAACGAACCCGCCGCCGTCGAACACGAGCCCGGTTTCGGTGTCTTGGACCATGAGACGCCTCCGTGTGGACGGGCCTGGATCCACCTTTCGCGCCAACGTGCTCAGCGTTCGTATCGCCGGAAAAATCGTACGACGCTGTAGGGAACGCAGCGCTCGCACGCCACACTGAGCACACGACTGAGACAGGGCGGCCTCACCTCGGCGGCGGGTACACCTCAGCCTAGTTTGCCTCGACCGGCGTTCAGCGCCCCCGTCGGGCAACGACGACCCTGTCGCGGCCGTGCTTCTTCGCGCTGTACATCGCGGCATCGGCGCGCTGCTCGAGCTTCTCCGGCGACTCCTCGCCGTCCCACGTCGCCACGCCGATGGAGACCGTCTGCGCGATGCTGGCCTCCCCGATCTCGATCGGACGCTCGGCCGCGTTGCGACAGATGCGGTCGGCGATCGTCTTCGCTTCCATGGAGGTCGTCCCCGGCATGAGCAGCACGAACTCTTCGCCGCCGCGCCGCACGAGGATGTCGACGCGACGAGTCGCCGCGCGAACCCGTTCGACGAAGACGCGGAGCACCTGATCGCCCACCGCGTGACCGTGCGTGTCGTTCACCTGCTTGAAGTGATCGAGGTCCAGAAGAAGAACGCTCACCGAGTCGCCCGAACGACGCGCGCGCTCCATCTCCTCGAGCATGCGCGACGCCAGGTACCGCCCATTGAACGCCAGCGTGAGATCGTCGGTGACCGCCAGCCTCTCGAGGCGCGCGCGCTGGATGGGGCCGACCGAGCAGTTCGCCAGCAGGCGGGCGAGCACTTCGTCGGTCGCGCTGAACGCGCTGACCTCGGGGGACGACACCGAGAGCACACCGATCGCGGCCCCCTCGGAGACGAGCGGCTCGACGACCATGGAAGCGATCGCGAACCCCTGCCCCGGGGCGGCCTTGAAGCGCGGGTCTTCGTGCACGTCGATCACGCGCGCCGGCTTGCCGTGCTCGAGCACCCACCCCGCGATCCCCTCGCCGGTGCGAAGAGGCAGCGTCGCCGTCTCTCGCCCCGTTCCGGATCGCGCGGTGCAGAGCAGCTGTGTGCGTGAGGCATCGACCATCCGGATCGACGCATGGTCACCGGGCAGCACGGCGAGCGCGGTGTCGGTGACGGCGCGAAGGGCGTCCTCCAGGCTGCGGCCGTCGGCGAGCTGCTCGGTGAGCTGCAGCAACGCAAGGAGATCCTTCAACGCATCGTGTGACATGGGTGTCTCGGCTCTCGTCAGCGCGGCGCGCTGATGGCACCGGCGAGCGAAGGCCTTGCCGCGGCGCCGCGATCGAGCCGCACGGTGCGCACGGTCCCGGGCTCCGTCTTCCACCCCTCCGGCACGTTCGGCGTACAGCCCGGGCCGAACCCATCGGCGCGGAACGTGTACGCGTACGAGCCGTGGTCCACCTCGACGTGCCCCTTCTTCGTCTCCCGCTCGCGCGCGACGTCGAGCGTCAGCTTGTGCTGCCCGCCGCGCGCGGCGGTGCAATACGAGAGCAGGTAGAAGCTACGACCGCGCGCGTCGATCTCGCTGGCGATGCGGCCGAAGGCATCCGTGAGCGCCTCTTCGGTCGTCGCCAGGAAGAACGAGCCGTCCGCGAACGGGTCGAGCTTCATCTTTTCGGCGTCGGGAGCGAAGGCGATCGCGTACCTGGCGACATCGACCTCCGTGTGCTGAAGCTCGGCGGCGACTGCGCGCAAGTCGACCCGCGACGCGCGGTCGGTGCTCCGCGCGACGAGCACGATGTTCGCGATGCGCGGGCCGTTGCTCGGCGGGGTCGCGGCGCGAACCGCACGGAGCGCGGCGATGTACCCCCCGTTCAGGTCCAGGCTCGGATCGCGCGACTTGTAGTTCGAGATCTTCGCGACTGCGGCCTTGAGCGCGTCGGCCGAGGCACCGAAGGGGGCCAGCGTGGCGGGCGTTTCCGCTCCGTCGAGGGCGAAGATGGCCGTACGCCGCGCCCCCCCCATGCGGTCCACGACCGAGAGAAGCGCAGACGTCATGGCGTCGAGCTCCTGCGCCGAGGGGCGTCCGCCGAGGTCCACGAGCACGAGCGTCGCCTGCGACGGGCGCAGATCGGGGTTCACGATCACACGATCGACGCCAGGGCCGATCACGTGATCATCCTCCTTCACGGTGAACGCCGACTCCTGGAGCGCGGGCACCGGCGCATCCTTCGTCGTCACCCGAAAGAAGAGCAGGACGTTCGCCGGCTTCTCTTCGGCGGAATCGATCTTCCGGATGCTCAACGCCGGTGCGCAGCCACCGAGGGCGAAAATGGCGGCAACGAGAAGAGCGAAAGCCCCGGGTCTCACGCGGGAGGGTGTACGTCGCGATGCGGGCGCTTGTCGAGCCTCCACGGAGATCGGGCGCCGACCCCTGGGTAGGCCCGAGCTCGCTATCCCACCTGCGCCGCGGGGAATCGCCCGTGACAACGAGGTGACGCGCGTCCCCTCGGTCCGGGGGCAGCGCGTCAAGGAGCCGCGCGCTTGCTTCGCCCGTCGATCATGAGAAGCACGAGCGCGAACGGCATCAGCACGACCACGGCGAGCGAGACCCAATCGACACGCCCCTCCCCGAAGGCGCGCACGAGATCACCGCCGTGACCCGCGAGCTGTTGCCCGCACAGGAGGGCGAAGGCGATCGCGAACCCCGGCGGCCTGCGAATCATCAGCAGCGCGACGAACGCATTGATCACGGCGAACGTAGCGTGACGTCCGCTGTTCGGGTCGACGCGGCTCACGAGCGCATACACGTGGTACGCCGAGGCACACGCGAAGATCGCCGCCAACGCGCGAAAGGCGGCTCGCATCGCGCCAGCTTCTCCCGCACCCATGCACGTGTCATCCTTTCGTTACGGCTCCGAGTGCAAGCGTCCCCGTCTCATGGCCACCTAAAGGGGAGCATGTTCCTCTCCACCTTCGCGTTCATCGAGCACCGCTTCGGGCTCGAGGGGCGCGAAGCCGTCATGCGGCGCCTCCCGGAGGCGGACCGCGAGCTGTTCGGCGGGATCATGCTGCCGATCACTTGGTACCCGCTCGCCCCCTTTGGTCGCCTGCTCCGCGTGATGGATGGCGAGCTCGGTCGGGGTGACTTCTCGCTCGTCGTCGAGCGCGGCGAGTGGACCGCGACGCGGGACATCCACACTCTGCGGAAGGCGATTCTGAAGCTGGTGACGATCCCGTGGGTCATCACGAAAGGGGCTTCGCTTTGGCCACAGTTTCACGATACCGGCCGGTGGGAGGTACGGCAGATGGGGCCGGCGAACGCCGTCGCGGAGCTGTTCGATCTCGGCGTCGTCGACGACGCCATCTGCGCGAGCATTCGCGGGTGGATCGTCGGTCTCGCCAAGCTGCCTGGAACCGCCGCGAGGGTCGAGGTGCGCCACGCTGGATGCCGCGCGAAGGGGGACGTCGCCTGCGTCTACGAGGTGAGCTGGCTCGGACGCTGATCGCGGCCGCGAGTCAGGGGGGGAAACCGATCGACTCGCGTGCCGCGGCATACGCTGCCGATCGCGCACCGTGCGCGTCGCGGATGACGAGCGGAGCTCCGGGCCCCTCTTCCGCGACCCGTCCGCGCGCTGCGGCGTGGGCCAGCTCGTAGAGGCCGAGGTGAGGTGTTCGCCCTTCACGCAGGGCGACGGGACGCGACGCAACGACGATGAGCTGCGCCCCCGACGCTGCGGCCACGATGCGCGCGCGCGCCGCCCACGTGTGGACGATCGCCATCACACCGTCGTCGGCGAGTGCCCTCGCGCCCGTGATCACGTACCCCTCGACCCCGCCGCGCTGCTCGAAGCGGCACGGGCCACGCTGAGGGAGCTCGCTCACCACGCCGTCGCGCTCGTCGAAATACGGCGGGCTCCCGGTGACGAGGTCGAACGCTCGAGTCTCGGTCACGATCGATTCGTCGCGCAGATCGCCGCGTCGCAGCTCGAAGCGGTCGCTCGCGCCGTTGAAGCGAATGGAGCGCGCAAAGAGGTCAGCGCTCAGCGTCTGTGCCTCGACGCCCACGACGCGCGCCTCCGGGTATCGCCACCCGATCATCATTGCGACCGAGCCGATCCCGGTACCGAGATCGAGCGCCCGCCGGACCTTCACCCCGCGTGCTTCGGCGCAGGCGTGCGCGAACCAGGCGCACAGCAGATCGTCGGTCGAGTAGCGATGCCCGTCGCGCCGCTGGAAGATGCGCCACTCCCCGCTCAGCATGTCGAGCGACTCGCCGTCACCGGGGACGAGCGACGGATCGCCGCGGTCCCCCGCCGGCAGTGGCCCCTCCGGCGGAGACCATTTCTCGCGGACGCGCGCGCGGCGTGCTTCCTGGCTCATCGGTCCGTCGCGTCGGTCGCGTTCATTCCGACGCGATGACTTTGAGGCGCCCTCGCAGCCCGTGCGTGCTCCCCTCCTGGTCGGGCGTCCGCACGTAGGTCGTCGCCGCCACGTGTTTCGCCGGGGCCACGGTCCAGTTGGCGAAGTCGTCGCCGAGCGGGCCCGGAAGCGTCGGCTGAACGGTGCGCTCGAGCAGCTGGAAGTCGTGGCGAATGGCGAGATCGAGCGGGAGCTTGCGCGTCACTCCCCCCTGCTTGAACCACGCACGTGCCGTCTGCACGTTCCGCACGAGAACGTAATGCTGCGGATCGCGCCGCGCCGCCTCGGAGAAGTGATCCATCATCGCGTCGAGATCGCCGCGAGCCTTCGCGAGGCACGCCAGGTGGTTCAGCGCGAGACCAGGACACGGATAGCCGAGCTCCATTGCGCGGCGTGCGTGCCGCTCGGACTCGTCGAGGCGCCCCGCTTCGAAGTACGCGACGGCCAGATCCATGTGCGCGCCGTGGTGGTCGCCGAGGAGCGAGAGCGCCGTCTCGCAGTCGTGCACGCTCGGCTCGTGGACGCGACGGAGCCCATGGTTCGCGCGGAACCAGTCGTTGAGCGTCGCGGTCAGCTCCTCGTCGGCGTCGAACGGCGTCTTCAGCTCCTGGAACGATCCGGTGAAATACACCTCGCGATCGAGCCAGCCTGCCGCCTCCGCGTCCTGGAAGTCGCGCGTCCCGGGGTAGATCGACAGACACGAGAAGATGTACTCGTGCGGCTTCGCGCGCTCGAGGAACCGGAGGGTCTCCTGGAACGTCTCCCTCGTCTCGCCGCGGTTGCCGAGCATCATGTAGTAACGGACGCGGATCCCGAACCGCTTCGCGAGCTCGGTCGACTCGATGATCTCGGCGGGGGTGATCTTCTTGTCGATCGCGTCGAGGATCGCCTGCGACCCGGACTCGACGCCCAGGGACAGCCGCTGGCACCCGGCGAGGCGCATCTCGCGCAAGAGCTCCTCGCTCAGCAGATCGACGCGCGTGTCGCAGCTCCAGAAGAACGACAGCTTCCGGTCGCGGATGCCGCGACAAAGCTCCAGCACGCGCTTCTTGTTCGTCGTGAACGTGTCGTCCTTGATCTGAATCATCTTCACAGGGAGACGCGCCAGCACGCGCTCGAGCGCGTCGAGCGTGTACCCCACGGTGTTGCCCCGGAAGCCGCGCCCCCAAGTGGTGTCGGCGCCGCAAAACGTGCATGCCCACGGGCAGCCGCGCGAGGTCATCACGATGTGCGTGTCGAAATACTCGTGCGGCGAGGCCAACGAGTCGATGTCGTGGATCGACGCGCGCTTCGGTCCGGTGACGACGCGATCGCCGTCACGGTAGACGGTCCCCGCGATCCCCAGGAGGGGCGCTTTGGCCTCGACGCGGGCGAGGATGTCGAGGAACGTCGCGTCGCTCTCCCCCTGGCAGACGAGATCGATCTGCGGGTAGTGCGCCAGCATCTCTTTCGCGAGCGGCGTCGCGTGGGGTCCACCGATGACGATGGGCACGTTCGGTCGCAGCTCCCGGAGGCGCTTGGCGAGGATGGCGACGCCGCGTCGGTTCGCCGTCCAGCACGACATCCCGTACACGTCGGCATCGAGCGCGCGCAGCACGTCGTCGACCCGTGCCCACGGGTACGCCGACAAGTTGATCACCTTGACCGAGTGCCCCGCGCGCATCGCCTGCGCGCCGAGCGCGAAGAGGCCGTACGGGGTCTGGTGGAAGTCGGCGTCGAGGTCCCCCTCGCGGTAGTCGGAGGGGGGACCGTCGGCGCCGAAATCGGCGGCGTCACCGGGAGCGGGGATCTTCCACGGGGGGGGATAGAGGAGCGCGACGCGCATATTGCGGCGTGAATCCTACGCGGTGAGCGGCGAACGGGCGAATCGAACCCGAAGCGTCGGCCAAGCCGATCGCTGCCCACAGCACTCGACGAGACGTCGTGGACGCCTCCAAACTGTGTCGTTCGGAAACATTGTCCCGCCGCGTCGCAGCTAACTCGCGCGGAAGGAGCGTTCTCGCGCTCGAACTACGTGGTCCTGAGCTAGAAAGCACCGGCGTGGATGTTGCTCAGGCGCACCACGCCGATGCCACGCCTGGCATCGAAAAGCTCGCGTGAGAGCCCGTCTTTGATTCCTCCGATGAACCAACTTCCGTTCGCTCTCGTAGTGCCGATCTTGATGCAGGCCGCACCACAAGCGGCCGTCCCCTCGCCGACCGCCGCGGGCTCCAAGCCGCTGGCCACCGCGCCTGCGGCGAGCGGGCGGGTGCTTCACCTCGATGACGCGTTGCGTATAACGCTGAGGTCGCAGCCGCTCGTGCACGAGGCACAAGCGCAGACCGAGGGGCAGATCGGGGTCGCGCTGCAGGCACGGTCCGGGTTGCTTCCGCAGGTGACCGGAAGCGCACTCGCAGAGCGGGCCTATTCGGTGGCCACGGCGGTTACCCAGAACACGAATGGGGGCGCGTCGTCGACGACGGGTGGCCTTGGCGCGACGGCGCACAACATCTTCTCCGCGAGCGCTACCGGAACCCAGCTGATCTGGGACTTCAACCAGACCCCGGACAAGCTCCGGTCGGCAAACCGGGCCGTGGACTCGTTCCGCGCGACGGAACGCACGACCGAGCTGCAGGTCTTGCTCACGACCCGCAAAGCGTTCTTCACCGCGCGCGCGAACCACGCGCTCGTGCGCGTCGCCGACGAGACGGTGAGGAACGAAGAGAAGCACGTCGTGCAGGTGAAGGGCTTCGTCGCGGCCGGCACGCAGCCGGAGATCGCGCTCGCCACCGAGCTCACGAACCTGGCAAACGACAGGGTCCAGCTCATCACGGCGCAGAACAACTACGAGATCGCCAAGGCGCAGCTCAATCAGTCGATGGGCGTCGTCGGCGACACCAACTACGACGTTGGCGACGACGGGCTCCCCCCCATCGAAGGGGAAGACGCGACCGACGAGAGCCTGGTTCAGTACGCCCTGAAGACGCGGCCCGAGCTCCTAGCGCTCGAGAAGACGCGCGAGAGCGACCAGCTCACGATCACGTCGTACAAGGGGGCTTACGGTCCGAGCATCTCGGCGCTCGGCACCGTGGGCGCCTCCGGAACCGCGCTCGATGCGCTGAACCCTAGCTGGGGAATCGGCGCGCAGCTCCTGTGGCCCCTGTTCCAGGGGGGGCTCACCGGCGGCCAGGTGCATCAGGCCGAGGCCAACCTGAGCTACGCAGAGGCTCAGCTCGACGCGGAGAAGCTTCAGGTGCGCTTCGACGTGGAGCAAGCGGTCCTCACGTTGCGCGCCGCCAAAGTGTCGATCGACGCCTCGAACGAGGCGCTCGTGAACGCGCGCGAGCAGCTGCGGCTCGCCGAGGGGCGGTACCAATCCGGCGTCGGAAGCATCATCGAGCTCGGCGACGCGCAGATTGCGGCGACCAGCGCCGCGGCCCAGGTTGTTCAGGCGGACTTCAATCTCGCAACGGCGCGCGCACAGCTTCTCACCGCGCTCGGAAGGCCATGACGATGGACACGCACTCGAGTACGAACCCGCACGAAGAGATCGTCGACACGACGAGCGCGAAGCCCGGGCATGCGAGCCGCTGGGTCTTCGCCGTGCTCGGCCTCTGTCTCGTCGGGGGTGCCGTCTACTACTACACGCACGCGGCCAAAGTCGCGGCGACGGCCGCTGCGGGAGCAGCCGCTGCCCAAGCCGACCGCCCCGTCCCCGTCACCATCGCGACCGTGCTTCAGCAGGACGTGCCCATCTGGCTCGAAGGTCTCGGCACCGTGACGCCGATCGCGACGGTGAACGTGAAGACGCTCGTCGACGGGCCGCTCATCAGCGTGAACTTCAAGGAGGGGCAGGTCGTCCACAAGGGGGACCTCCTCGCGCAGGTCGACCCGCGCCCGTTCCAGATCGCTTTGCACAACGCGGAAGCGGCGCTCGTGCGCGACTCCGCCCAGCTGCGCGACGCGCGCCTGAACCTCGAGCGCTACAGGACGCTGCGCGCCGGCAACCTCATCGCGCAGCAGCAGTTCGACGACCAGCAGGCGCTCGTGGATCAGTACGCCGGCACGACGCAGCTCGATCAGGCTGCGATCGACAGCGCCAAGCTGAACCTCGACTACTCCCACATCGTGTCGCCGATCGACGGCGTGACCGGCGTGCGCCTCATCGATACGGGGAACATCGTCCACGCGGCGGATCAGACGTACATCGTCGTGCTCACGCAGATCGATCCGATGGCCGTGCTGTTCACGCTCCCCGAGGACGATCTTCCGCGCGTGCAGAGTCACCTCGCGCAGGGGAAGATTCAGGCCGTGGCCTTCGCGCGCGACGGGCAGACGAAGCTCGCCGAGGGGGAGCTCGGCCTCATCGACAACGAAGTGAACATGACCACGGCGACGATCCGCTTGAAGGCGTTCTTCCCCAACAAGGAGCGCATGCTCTGGCCGAGCGAGTTCGTGAAGACGCGCCTCCTTCTGTCGACGAAGAAGGACGCGATCACGGCTCCGGCGACCGCCGTGCAACGCGGACCTACGGGCACGTTCGTGTACGTCGTCGGCACCGACGACAAGGTCAGCGTGCAAGCCGTCGACGTCGATTCCACGCAGGGGGACCTCGCGATCCTCGCCAAGGGATTGCAGGTCGGCCAGCGCGTCGTGACCGACGGACAGAATCAGCTCAAACCCGGTTCGAAGATCAGCACCCGCGACGCGACGGCCAAACCGTCGGGATCTGCAGCCCCGGCTGGCTCGGCCCCCGCCGTTGACACGACCGCGGGGAGTGCGACGCCCGCCAGGCACCACGGCGCGCCCGCCGGCTCCGCGCCGGCGACGGGGACGGCGCCGTGAGCATCTCCGAGCCGTTCATCCGGCGGCCGGTCGCGACGACCCTGCTGATGATCGGCCTGCTCCTGGCAGGCCTCGTCGCCTTTCGCACGCTCCCCGTCTCGGCGCTCCCGCAGGTCGACTACCCGACCATCGTCGTCTCCACGACGCTCCCCGGGGGCTCGGCCGACACGATGGCGTCGAGCGTGACGACGCCGCTCGAGCGTCAGTTCGGGCAGATGCCGTCCCTGTCGTCGATGACGAGCATCTCGAGCTTCAGCAGCTCCCAGATCACGATCCAGTTCACGCTCGACCGGAACATCGACGCCGCCGAACAGGACGTTCAGGCCGCGATCAACGCCGCATCGAGCCTCCTGCCGCCGACCTTGCCGGTGCCCCCGATCTACAGCAAGAGCAATCCTGCCGACACGCCGATCCTCACGCTCAGCGTGAGCTCGGACACGATGCCGCTCGACCAGGTCGACGACTTCGCCGACTCGATCCTCGCGCAGAAGATCTCGCAGGTCTCGGGCGTCGGACTCGTCACGCTGAACGGCGGCCAGAAGCCCGCTGTGCGCGTGCAGGTCGACCCCGGGTCGCTCGCCGGCTCGAACCTGAGCCTGGAGGACGTGCGCCTCGCGGTGGCGTCGCAGAACGTCAACGCCCCGAAGGGGAACATCGACGGGCCGCGCCAGGACTACACGCTCGCCACCAACGACCAGCTCTACAAGGCCGACTCGTTCAAGCCGATCATCATCGCGTACAAGAACGGCGCGCAGGTGCGCCTTCGGGACGTCGCGACCGTCGTCGACAGCGTCGAGAACGCGCAGCTCGCCGGGTGGGCCGGCGCGAAGCGCGCCATCATCTTGAACGTTCAGCGACAGCCGGGTGCGAACGTCATCCAGGTGGCCGACCGTGTGAAGGCGCTCCTCCCCGCGCTGAAGGCGTCGATGCCGCAGGGGGTGCAGGTCGACGTCCTCGGCGACCGGACCGAGACCGTCCGTGCGTCGGTGGAGGACGTCGAGTTCACGCTCGTCCTCACGATCGGCCTGGTCGTGATGGTCATCTTCCTGTTCCTCCGGAACCTCCGCGCGACGGCGATTCCAAGCGTCGCGGTCCCCCTGTCGCTCGTGGGAACGTTCGGCGTCATGTACCTGGTCGGGTACAGCCTGAACAACCTGTCGCTCATGGCGCTCACGATCTCGACGGGCTTCGTCGTCGACGACGCGATCGTCATGATCGAGAACATCGCCCGGTACATCGAGGAAGGGATGAAGCCCTTCGACGCCGCGCTCAAGGGGGCCGCACAGATCGGCTTCACGATCGTGTCGCTCACCGTGTCGCTCGTGGCGGTGCTCATCCCGTTGCTCTTCATGGGGGGCCTCATCGGCCGCCTCTTCCGCGAGTTCGCCGTCACTCTGGCCGTCGCCATCAGCGTTTCGGCGCTGCTCTCGCTCACGCTGACGCCCATGATGTGCGCGCACTTGCTCCAACCGGAGCCGCCACCCGAAAAGCGGAGCGCCATCTACAAGGCGTCGGAGCGCGGCTTCGACGCGCTGCTGGCCTTCTACGACCGCGGGCTCAAGTGGGTGCTCGACAACCAGTTGCTGACGCTGATCGCGACCATCGCCACGCTACTGATGACCGTCCACCTCGCGATCATCGTTCCCAAGGGATTCTTCCCGCAGGAAGACACCGGGCTGATCAACGGCGTCACCGAGGCGTCGCCCGACGTCTCGTTCCCGCAGATGATGCACCTCCAGGAGACCGCCGCGGCGGTCGCCCTCCAGGATCCCGATGTGGAGAGCATCGCCTCGTTCATCGGCTCCGACGGGACGAACCCCACGACGAACAGCGGGCGGCTCACGATCAACCTGAAGTCGCGCGCGAATCGCAAGTCGTCGGCCAGCGAGATCATCGCTCGACTCCAGCCGAAGCTGCAGCTCGACGGCATCTCCGTCTATCTGCAGTCGGTACAGGATCTGCAGATCGACAGTCGCGTGAGCCGGACCCAGTTCCAGTACACGCTCGAGGACGCGAACCCGGACGAGCTCGCCGAGTGGGCGCCCAAGGTCCTCGCCAAGTTGAAGACGCTCCCCGAGCTGCGCAACGTCGCCAGCGACCAGGAGACGTCGGGCCTCCAGATGTCTCTCACGATCGACCGCGACACGGCGTCGCGCCTCGGCATCTCACCGCAACTCATCGACGACACGCTCTACGACGCCTTCGGGCAGCGGCAGATCTCGATCATCTTCACGCAGCTCAACACGTACCGCGTGATCCTCGAGCTGAAGCCGGAGTACCAGCAGGACCCGCGGGCGCTCGACAAGCTCTACGTGAACGTGGGCGGCAACCAGGTGCCGCTCTCCACGTTCGTGAAGATGACGCCGACGCAGACGCCGCTCGCGATCGATCACCAGGGGCAGTTCCCGTCCGTGACGCTCTCGTTCGACACGGGTGATTCGGTAGCGCTCGGTGACGCGGTCGATGCGATCACGCGCGCAGGCGACGAGCTCGGGCTCCCCCCCGGGCTCCACGGAAGCTTTCAGGGGAGCGCTCAGGCGTTCCGCGAGTCGCTGGCGAGCGAGCCCGTCCTCCTGCTCGCCGCGCTCATCACCGTCTACATCGTGCTCGGGGTCCTCTACGAGAGCTACATCCACCCGGTCACGATTCTCTCGACGCTCCCATCCGCCGGCGTGGGCGCGCTGCTCGCGTTGATGATCTGCCACATGGAGTTCGACGTCATCGCGCTGATAGGCATCGTGCTCCTCATAGGCATCGTGAAGAAGAACGCGATCATGATGATCGACTTCGCGCTCGAGGCGGAGCGCGAGCAAGGATTGTCGCCACGCGAGTCGATCTACCAGGCGTGCCTGCTTCGTTTCAGGCCGATCATGATGACGACGATGGCGGCGCTCCTCGGCGGTGTCCCGCTCGCCTTGGGCACCGGCACGGGTAGCGAGCTGCGGCGCCCGCTCGGCGTCACGATCGTCGGCGGTCTGCTCATCTCGCAGGTGCTCACCCTCTACACGACGCCGATCATCTACCTGTACATGGAGCGCCTCGGGCGCTTGCTCACGCGAGGCAAGGTCGGAGGTGTCGTCCCAGCGGCGCGAGCGGAGATCCCGTGAGCATCTCCGAGCCGTTCATCCGGCGGCCGGTCGCTACTTCGCTGCTCGCCGCAGCGCTGCTCCTCGCGGGGTTATGGGCCTACAAGCTGCTGGCCGTCGCGCCGATCCCGCGCGTCGACATGCCGACGATCCAGGTGAGCGCCAACATGCCCGGGGCGAGCCCGGAGACGATGGCGTCGTCCGTCGCGACGCCGCTCGAGCGACGCTTCGGCCGCATCGCGGGGGTCACCGAGATCACCTCGGCCAGCACGCTCGGATCGACCAACATCACACTCCAGTTCGATCTCGACCGGAACGTCGACGGCGCCGCGCGCGACGTCCAGGCTGCCATCGCGGCGGCAGCCTCCGAGCTCCCTCCGAACCTGCCGCTGCGCCCCACCTACCGGAAGATCAACCCGGCCGACACGCCGATCCTCATCTTATCGATGACGAGCGACACGCTGCCGCTCAAGGACGTTTTCGAGTCGGCGAACACCGTCCTCGCGCAGAAGATCTCGCAGGTTAAGGGCGTCGGCCAGGTCAGCGTCGGCGGCGGTCAGCAGCCGGCCGTGCGGGTGCAGGTCGATCCCGTCGCGCTTGCCGGCGTCGGGCTCAGTCTCACCGACGTACAGAGGGTCATCGCGACGCAGACGGTGGACCAGCCAAAGGGGAGCTTCACCGGCGCGAAGCAAGGTCAGACGATCGCTGCCAACGACCAGCTCCTCCACGCCGACGCCTACAAGAAGATCGTCCTCACGACCAACAACGGCCAAGTCGTGCGGCTGGAGGACGTCGCCAGCGTCTTCGACGACGTCGAGAACCAGCGCGTCGCCGCCTGGACCGACGGCAAGCGATCGGTGCTCGTCATCATCTTCCGCCAGCCCGATGCGAACATCATCGAGACGAGCGAGCGCGTGCGCGATCTACTGCCCGTCCTGGCCACGTCCATCTCGCCCGCGATCAAGACCGAGGTGGCGTTCGAGCGTACGGGGACCATCCGCGCCTCGGTGAAGGACGTCGAGTTTTCGCTGATCCTGAGCGTGGTGCTCGTGACCGCCGTGGTCTTCGTCTTCCTGCGCGATCTCCGCGCGACCGCGATCCCCAGCGTCGCCGTTCCGCTCTCCATCGTCGGGACCTTCGGCGCGATGTACCTGCTCAACTACTCCGTCGACAACCTGTCGCTCATGGCGCTCACGATCTCGACGGGGTTCGTCGTCGACGACGCGATCGTCGTGACCGAGAACATCTCGCGCTACGTCGAGCGCGGAGATCCGCCGATCAAGGCCGCCATCGAGGGGGCCAAGCAGATCGGCTTCACCATCGTCTCGATCACCGTCTCGCTCCTCGCCGTGTTCATCCCCATTTTGCTGATGGGCGGGATCGTCGGGCGCCTCTTCCGCGAGTTCGCCGTCACGCTCGGCATCGCCGTCGCGCTCTCGGCGGTCATCTCGCTCACGCTGACGCCGATGATGGCCTCTCGACTCTTGCGGCCTCACACGGAGCAGGGAGCTCTCTCGCGCAACACCGAGGCGGTCTTCGACGCAATCCTCGGCGCATACGATCGCAGCCTGCGCTGGGTGCTTCGCCACCAGCGGCTGGCGCAGGTCGCCCTTCTTGGAACGATCGCGCTCACGGTCTACCTGTTCATCATCGTCCCGAAAGGGCTCTTCCCTCAGCAGGATACCGGCCGCCTGATGGGTGCGACCGAAGCGCCGCAGGACGTGTCGTTCCCGCGCATGAAGCAGAGGCAGGAGGCGGTCAACGCGATCGTCGCCAAGGATCCCGACATCCTGCACTTCGTCTCCTTCATCGGCGGGGGCGGTCCTCGAGGAGGCGCGGGAAACACGGGGAGCCTCTTCATCGATCTGAAGGACAAGCCAGGACGGAAGATCTCGAGCGACGACATCATCGCGCGCCTCCGCCCCCAGCTCGCGAAGATCGAGGGGATCCAGGTGTATCTGCAGTCGGCGCAGGACCTCCGCGTCGGCGGCCGGTCGAGCCGCACGCAGTACCAGTACACGCTGCAGAGCGCGGACCTCACCGAGCTGAACACGTGGGCTCCAAAGGTGCTCGAACGCCTGAAGAAGGTCCCTCAGCTCAAGGATCTCGCCACCGATCAGCAGACCAACGGGCTGCAGCTCAACATCAACATGGACCGCGACACGGCGGGACGGATGGGCATCTCGGCCGCGGCCATCGACCAGACGCTCTACGACGCCTACGGCCAGACGTTCGTCGCGGTCTTCTACACGCAAATCAACCAGTACCACGTGGTTCTGGAGGTGAAGCCCGAGTTCCAGAAGGGGCCGGAGTCGATCAACGAGTTGTACGTGCGGTCGGGCGCGGGCACGCAGGTGCCACTCGGCTCACTCGTCACCCAATCGCCCTCGGCGACGGCGCTGTCCGTCAATCATCAGACGCAGTTCCCGTCCGTGACGCTGTCCTTCAACCTGGCGCCGGACGCGTCGCTCGGTCAGGCCATCGACGCGATTCACGCCGCCGAGCGCGACATCAAGGTTCCGAAGAGCGTCATCGCGAGCTTCTCGGGCACCGCCCAGGCATTCAAGGACTCGCTGGCGAGCGAGCCACTCCTGATCGTGTTCGCGCTCATCACCGTCTACATCGTGCTGGGCATGCTCTACGAGAGCTACATTCACCCGATCACGATCCTCTCGACGCTCCCCTCGGCGAGCGTCGGAGCGCTTCTCGCGCTCCTCGCGTTCAAGACCGAGTTCAGCATCATCGCCCTCATCGGGATCATCCTTCTCATCGGCATCGTGAAGAAGAACGCGATCATGATGATCGACTTCGCGATCGAAGCGGAACGCGACGAGGGGCTGGCGCCGCTGGAAGCGGTCCATCACGCCTGCGTGCAGCGCTTCCGACCGATCATGATGACGACGATGGCCGCGATCCTCGGAGGCGTCCCGCTGGCCATGGGCGGCGGCACCGGCGCGGAGCTCCGACAGCCGCTCGGGATCACGATCGTCGGCGGTCTGCTCTTCTCCCAGATGCTGACGCTCTACACGACGCCGGTGATCTATCTGGCCATGGACAAGTTCACGAGGCAGGCGAAGCATCCCCGCCGCGCACCACCGCTTCCTCTGCAGGCCGCGCCGGCCGAGTAGCGCGGTCGCGCGAGCGCTCACGCGCCGAGACGGAACGAGCGCTCGTAGCCGAGATCCACGTTTCGGATCGTGATGGCCACGATGCCGTTCTCGTCGAGCGCGTACTCCTCCTCGACGCGCGGTCCGGCGACGATCCGCTCCACCAGGACGTGCGACAGATCGGACGCCTGGCCTAGCTTCACGTCGAACGGGAAGAGGATGTCGCCACTCATGGTCATGTCACCGCTCGGACGTCCATCCTCGACGGCCGTGCATTCGAAGAAACGGTAGTGACCCACGTTGTGCGCGGCGCGGTAGTCGCGCCGGCAGGTGACCCTCCCCTTCCCCTCCGGGATCGGTGTGTCGCTCGTGAAGATCGCGTCGAACGTGATCTCGCTGCCGGCGGCCGCCTCGCGAAAGACCCCGAAGGTGCGCGCGTACCTGTCGGCCAGCTCGAAGGCCGCGTCGTCGTCGCACGCGATCGCGAGGCCGATGGCGATCGCCGCGCTCGGGTACGGCGACCTGTGCACGCGGCGTCCGAAGCGCGCACGAAGCGCCCTCGCCACGATGGGGAGCTCGCTGGCGCCGCCGACGACGTAGATCCCCGCGAGGTCGTCGCCGATCGTCTCCCCCTCCTGGCGATTGGCCCCTTCGAGCCGCGTCATGAGCGGAGCCATCGCCTCGATCGTGCGCGCCACGAGCGGACCGCAGGCTTCGTAGAAGTCCGCGACCGCCACACTGATTTCGCCGCTCGCTCCCTCTGGACCGAGCGCCGCATCCAGATCGATCGAGATCTTCCGCGAGCTCGGATTCAGGCGCTCCTTCGCGTCGCGGCACTGATCGACGAGCCGCTCTCGCGCGATGGTCGATAGAGCCTCCTTGCGGATCTTGGCCGCGTCGCACACGAGCGAGACCAGCAAGTCGTCGAAGTCGTCGCCCCCGAGCTTGTTGATCCCCGCGGTGCCTTGCACCTCGTGACGACGGCCTCGCATGCGCAGCAGCGACGCATCGAAGGTGCCGCCGCCGAGGTCGTACACGACGACGTGGTCTCGCTTCGAGGTGAGTGTGTCGCGGTGTCGATGCGTGTACTCGAACCCTGCGGCCGACGGCTCGTTCAGCATCGAGGCCGGCGCGAAGCCGGCCTGCCGAAATGCGTCCAACGTCACGAATCTCTGGGCTCCGTGCGCGTTCGCGGGGACGGCGACGACCGACCGAAGCGTGGCCTTCGACTTGGACGGCCCCCGCAGGTTCGAGCGCGTGCGCAGAGCTTCTTCGAGCGCGATGAAGAAGCGCGTCAGGAGCTCACCTATCGCGATGGATGACGATCCGACGCGAACCAACTTGCCCGGCACGGCGTGGGGGTCCGAGAGGAAACGCTTGAACGATCGCACGAGCGTGTAGGACGGGTCGCGATCGGCGGCAGCCAGCGCTTCGAAGCCGAAGAGAAAGTCTCCGTTCCGCGCGGCGACCACCGAGGGAAACCAGTCCTGAGCATCGCCGGCTCCGTCGAGGAAGCTCACGATCGGATAGTTCCCACGGTCTGCGCACGCGACGACCGTGCGCGTCGTGCCAAAATCGACGCCCAGCCTCATGTCAGCCTCACCCTGCAGCCCGCTCGCGCGAGATACTGTCGTTCACCCTTCCATCGCATGCCGAGCTCCCCCTCCGTCCTCTTCGTTTCGTCCGAGTGCGCACCGTTCGTCAAGGCTGGCGGTCTCGGTGACGTCGTCGGCGCCCTGCCGATCGCTCTCCGCGCGCTCGGCTGCGACGTTCGCGTCGTGATGCCGCGGTACGACGTCATCCCTATGGACCGCCTGCAACGCCACACGGCGCCGCTCGGCGTCCCGTTCGGTAGCGGCGAAGCGTGGGCCGGCGTCGCCGAGGCGACTCTCCCCAAGAGCGACGTCCCCATCTACTTCCTGGACCACCTCTCGCTCTTCGGCCGCGGCTATCTCTACGATCCGCCCGGCTCCGCGGCTCACGACAACCTGCACCGCTTCGGCTTCCTGTGTCGCGGCGCGCTCCAGCTCTGCAAGTACCTCGGCTGGGTGCCGGACGTGATCCACGTCCACGACTGGCCGACCGCGCTCATCCCCATCTATCTGAACACGGTCGAGGCCCAGGGTCCGCTCGCGCAGAGCGCCACCGTCCTCACGATTCACAACCTCGCCCATCAAGCGAAGTTCCCGCCGGGCGATCTCGCCGTCTGCCAACTCCCACGGAGCGAGCTGCGCGCCGATTCGCTCGAGGACATGGGCGCGGTGAACCCGCTCAAGGGGGGCATCTTCCACGCAACGAAGCTCACGACCGTCTCGCCGCGCTACGCGCAAGAGATCCGGACGCGCACGGGCGGCAGCGGCCTCGACGGCGTGATTCGGTTTCGCGGCGGGGATCTCACGGGCATCTTGAACGGCATCGACGACGCGGTCTGGGACCCTTCGCACGATCCCGCGCTCGCGGCGCCGTACGACGCCACGGATCTCGCGGGCAAGGCGGCGTGCAAGCGTGCCCTGCAGCGGGAGCTCGGACTCGCCGAACGCGCGGACGTCCCGATGATCGGCGTCGTCTCGCGGCTCAGCGAGCAGAAGGGGACCGACGTCATCCTTGCGGCGCTTTCCCGGATCCTCGATCTCGACACGCAAGTGGTGATCCTCGGCTCCGGCGACCCGGCCGCGGAGGGCTATCTCCACGTCCGCTCGCACTACGGCGGCGACCGATTCCGCGCGTGGATCGGCTTCAAGGAGCAGCTCGCCCACCGCATCGAAGCGGGCTCCGACCTGTTCCTGATGCCATCGCGCTTCGAGCCGTGCGGGCTGAACCAGCTGTACTCGCAGCGCTACGGCACGCTCCCGATCGTGCGCGCCACCGGCGGACTCGACGACACGGTCGAGAGCTATGATCCGAAGACCGGCAGCGGGACCGGATTCAAGCTCTTCGACCTCAACGTCGATTCGCTGGTGAACACCATCAGCTGGGCTGTCGACACGTACCGCACGCGCCCCGCGCACTTCCGCGCGATGCAGGTGCGCGCGATGGGCAAGAAGCTCGGATGGGACGTAGCCGCGCAGAAGTACGCCGCCGTCTACGACTGGGCGATCGCACGACGTCGCGGCCGGTGAGCTCAACGCGGGCTCCCCGCGCGAGCGCTTCCGCGTTCAGCTCGCATAGACGCGGTAGTCGATGTCGGGGAAGAGGTTGTCCCTGCGCTCCGTCTCGCTGAGGAACGACACGAAGCTCTCGTCGGTCGCCCGGGGACCGGCGAGGTGCTCGTAGATCTTGTTGAAGCGCGTGACGTGATCGATCGTGCGCTTCGTCGCGTACTGGACCGTCGTCCCGGTCTTCATGATGAACGCCCAGTCGCTGGACTGCGCCAGCATCACTTCGCGAGCCGCCTGGTTCAGCGCCCGCTTCTTGAGGCCGTCGGCGTTGGGGTGGTTCCGCGCGAGCTCGTTCATTCGCTCGGCGATCTTGTGCAGGTGGCGATACACCCACGCGTTGGACCCGTCGCACCAGAACTCCGCGTACCCCTTCTCGCCCCACGACGACATCGACGGCGTCGCCACCTGGTTCGTCGGGTACTCGTTCAGGTAGCCGCTCGGCGTGATCGGCGCGACGGTCGACTGATCCCACTGCATCTTGCGAAAGAGCAGCTCGAGGAACATCGGCCCCTCGTACCACCAGTGCCCGAAGAGCTCCGCGTCGTACGGAGCGACGACGATGGGCTTGCGGCTCATCTCCGAATGCAGATGCTCGACCTGTTTCTCGCGGTTGAAGAGGAAGTTCCCGGCGTGCGCTGCCGCTCGCTCGTACGCGACGTGCGGGTCGTACGGCCTCTTGTCATGCAAGCTCGCGTGCGTGATCGCGTGGTACTTGTACCCGGTGAAAATGCGGATGTCCCCGCCGTGCACGTACTTGCCGATGTAATCGAGGGGCAGGTCGAACCCGATGTCGCGGTAGAAGTCGCGGTAGTTCGGGTCGCCCGGGTACCCCTCCTTCGCGCTCCACACCTGCTTCGAGCTCTCCATGTCGCGACCGAACGCGGCGACGCCGGAGCGGCAGTAGATCGGCGCATGAACCCCGAAGACGGGGCGCGGCTCGGCGAAGATGACGCCGTGCGTGTCGACGAAGAAGAAGCGCACCCCCTCTTCGCGAAGCAGCTCGTCTACGCCCGGTGCGTACCCGCACTCCCCGAGCCACATGCCTTGCGTGCGCCGTCCAAAGAGGCGCTCGTAGAGATCGGCCGCCGTGTGCACCTGGGCGCGAAAGGCGGCCCAGTTGCGATCGAGCAGCGGGAAGAACGGGTGCGTCGCGACGCAGGTGATGACCTCGAGCTTCCCCGCATCCTGAAGCGCACGGAACGGGCGCACGAGATCGCCGCCATGGCGACGCCAGCAGTCGCGGATCTCGATGAAGCGGTGACGGTAGGTCTTCGCCAGCTCGTGGTAGGCGCGGTCCTCGCGCCAGGTTCGATCGCATTCCTTGTCACCGAGCTCGATCAGGAGGTCGAGCTTACGGGCGTAGCGATCCTTCAGCAGATCGTCGGTGAGCATCGCCAGAAGCGAGCCGCTGATCGACAAGGTCAGCCGGAAGTCCACGTCGTCGGCCGAGAGGCGTTCGAACGCGAGCAGCAGCGGGATGTACGTCTCGGTGATGGCCTCGAAGAACCACTCCTCTTCGAGGAACCCGGGAGCCTCGGGGTGCCGGACGAACGGCAAGTGAGCGTGCAGTACGAGCGCGAGGTATCCGCTAGCCATGACTCACCTCCAACCGTAGGGCGCTGAGCTCGAGCCCGTATACGCGCTGCTCGCGCCGCCGAGCGTGAAGCCGCTGGAGCCGCCGAGATTGCTCGCGCCACCGAGCATGAAACCGCTGGCGCCACCGAGATTGCTCGCGCCACCGAACAGGAGCGCGCTGGCGCCACCGAGGATGCGCTCGGATCCGCCCAGCCACATGAGCTCGGACGCGCCAAGCGCCATCCACTCGCTTCCACCGAGGGTCCAGCGCTCGCTGGCGCCGAGACGCCACATCTCGCTCGCCCCCCCTTCCGTGTGGACGCTCGACTCCGACGCTCCTCCGGCGACCCGCGTCCGCTCCCACGCGCTCACGCGCACTCGCTCGAACGCTGTCCACCACGTCTCGACGGAGGCCGGCTCCACGCGAACCCAGTGCACCCGCCAGGAACCAATCGTCCTTCGCTCCTCGGGCCCGAACCCCTTGATCGCGATCTGCCACGGCCCGAACACCTCGAGACCGCTCGAATGCTCCTCGATGACGGTCGCACCGTCACCGAGCAGTCGAATCTCGAACCGCGAAGCGTCCAGCATGTGCTCCGTGAAGGGCCCATCGATCCACGGCGCCCCGTCGAGAGAGACCGACACTCCCCCTTCCGGCCGCCCGCGCCACCGGATCTTCCACTCGGCATGCCAGGGCTCCGAAAGCCATGGTCCCTCCCACCGAAGCTCCACGTGGGCCGGATGAGCCCAGGTGAACGTGCGCTCCTCGCTGTGCTGGTGAAGCGTCGCGGTCCCCCCGGAAGGCTCGCTCCGCGGTTGCGTCGGCGCGGGCGACGCACCCGGCGGCGGCGCCGGGGGAGGGTTGAACTTCGATCGATAGGGCTTCGCCGAAGGGTGCGGTTCGCTCGTCACGCTGAGCCACTCGAGCGACCGGTCCTGCGACGGCTCTTTGCGCGGGAAGTCTGCGCGACCGGAGCGCGCGATGGGCTGAAAGTAGCCTTCGTGCGACTTGATGCCGACCTCGACGTGGAACGAGGCCGTGGGCTGTCGAAGGTCGAAGAAGTAGTCGCGCGTTTCGCGGTCGACTGTCACGTCGAAGTAGCTGTGGGCGTTGATCCCGTCGAACTCGCGCGCCGTCGTGTCGTAGAGGCGCAGGTTGAACCAGCCGTGATCGCCGGCGGGCCCGAGGCGCTTCCGGGCGCGGGCGATCGCGTCGTCGGTGATCTCCCAGTACACGTAGAGGGAGTCGGGGCTCCGGACGAGCGCGGTGATGCGGTCGTCACCGTAGGCCCAGGGGATCGTGCCCGCATCGAACGGCGGTTCGGGGGCGCCCGTTTCGAACTTCGCTTCCAGGGTCATGGTTGCTTCATGGTTAGTCGCATCACCGGACGCAGCCCAGAACGAATCGCCGTCCTGTCACTCATGCATGAGTTACGGTACCACGACAGGGAGGATGTGCACGCACATGGCTCATCCTGTCCCTGGGGCGACGCGCATCGCGCGAAAACCGGCAAGAGGGCCGATGGCGGGGGTGAAGCGCGCGCCGGCTCGCCGGAGACGTTCACGCGTGATCGCTGGAATGGTCTCGAGCCCAAGCGCACGCGCGGGTGTCCCTTCGGGAACGTTCTCGTGGACCTGCGCGAGAATGAACCTGCGCCTGCCGCCATCCTCCGCGTTCCGCATCATGACCGCGTGTCCGGTCGAGCCGGAGCCCGCGAAGAAATCGAGGACGATATCGTCGCCGCGAACGTTGCCGATCTGCAGGAGCCCACGCACCAGCTCGAGCGGCTTCGGGTTGCTGAAGACGTTCTTCGCGCCGAAGAGCTCCGTGAGCTGCGCGTTGGCGCCCTGGTTGTGACCGAATGCATCCGACGGCCACCAGTTGGTCGCGCTCTGCCCCTCGCGCGCCCGTTCCTCCTGAAAATACTTCTTCCGGGGAGCGCCGCGACCGCGGTTGGGAAACACGATGCGCCCGTCGGCCAGGAGCGCGCGGTACGTAGCTTCCTCGCCCATCCACGTTTCTTCGAGGCGCACGCCTGACGGGGTCGTGATCGCGTAGCGCGTCCCCGATTGATCGCTGCCGACCTTCCAGGGCTTCGACGCCCAGGCCCCGCGAGAGTCGCCATCAGGGTTCGTGAATGCGCCGGTGAGGTCGACCTTGCCGACGCCGCTCCTTCGAAGGGCGCCGGCGTCGCGCGCGTAGGCGACGACGAACTCGGCGACCTTGGCGATCATCTTCGTCTTGTCGTTGGGCTGGTTGTATCGCCGGCGCCAGCAGATGATCCCCTGACGGTTCTCGTCGCCGAAGATCTCGTCCATGACGACCAGCAGGCGTCCGAGCTCGCTCTCGTCGATGCTCACGAAGATGACGCCGTCGTCCCGAAGGAGCGGCCTGGCCAGCGCGAGTCGCGGGTAGATCATCGTCAGCCAGCGCGCGTGGCCGCGGAAGTCGTCCTCGTAGATCGCGTCGTTGCCCGTGTTGTAGGGCGGGTCGATGTATACGACCTTCACGCGCTCGGCGTGCGTGGGGGCCAGGAGCTTCAGCACGTCGAGGGCGTCCCCCTCGATGACGAGGTTCTCGGTCTCGTCCCACTGGACCGACTCCTTGCGCATCGGACGGAGGACGCACGAGGCAGGGCGCGTGATCGCGCGGAGCGCTTCGCGCTTGCCGGGCCAGGTGAGCTCGAGGCGGCCATGCGGCCCCCCTGCGGACGTTCTCGTCGCCACGAACGCTAGGCGAGCACCGAGGCGAGGAACGAGCAGGTGCGCGCGAAGGAGTCGCGCGTCGCTCGGGCGTCGTAGACGGGGCGCGCGTCGTTGAAGAAGGCGTGCTCGGCCCCTTCGTAGACGTGGTGCTCGAAGCGCTTGCCTGCGCTCTTCATCTTCTCGGCGAAGGCGGGGAGCGTCGCCATGATGCGCGCGTCCTTCGAGCCGCAGAAGTCGAGGACCGGGCACTGGATGTGCGCGATGCGATCGTCGGCGGGGGGGCTGCCGTAGAAGACGACGGCCCCCCGCAGCTCGGGGTCGTGGGTCGCGAGGAGGGCCGAGAGGCCGCCGCCCATGCAGAAGCCGACCGAGGCGATGCCTTGCCCGCGCGTGTGCGCGAAGTGGTGGCGGAGGTATTCCGTCGTGGCGAGGAGCTGCGGGACGTACGTTTCGAGGTTCAGGCCCGCCATCAGCGCGCCGAAGGACTCCTCGATGCGCGCACGGTAGGCGGCGTCGCGCGTCGCGAGCGCTTCCGCGCGCTTCTGCGGATCGAACGCGGTGCCCATGGGCATCGAGTTCACGAGTGCCACGAGGTCTCCGATGCGCTCGTGGCTGAGCGGGGCGGGGCGTACGCCGTTCTTTGCGAACAGGTCCGGCGCGACGGCCACATAGCCGGCCTGCGCGAACCTTCGGGTCACGTCTTCGATGTGCGCGTCGACGCCCCAGGCTTCCTGCAGGACGATGACCGCGGGCATCGGAGTCGTCACGCGTATCTCGCGCGCGACGTAGGCGAGGTATTCGTCGTTCGAACCGTAGCGGACGTTCTCGGTGTGCAGCGTCATTGCGCGCGAGGATACGCGATCCCAAGACGCGCAATCAGCGCGACGACGTTCAGCGGAGCGAGGCGTCGAGCTGGGCGCGGGCCAGGTCGTTGGCGGCGTTCGCGGCATCGAAGTCGGGATCGGTCGGCATCGCGACGCGCTTCTTGGTGGACGCGGGCGTCGGCGACGCCGCGGAGGCGACGCGCGCGGGAGCGACACGCACGGCGCGCGGAGAGTCGGCGGGGGGCGCGCTGGCCTGAGCTGTCCGCGCGGGGCTCGCGACGACCGCGGGGCGCGGCGGCGCGGGCTTCGGCGCCTCGACCTTGGCGACGGTGTCGACCTTCGTGGCGACCGGCGCGGAGGCGGCGACTGGCGCGACCACGGCGGGCGCAAGCGGCGCGAGCACGGGGGCCATGGGCGCCTCGGCCCTGGGCGCAGCGGCGGCGGCGAAGACGACGGGGGGCGGGTTCGTGTCGGCAGAGGTGTCGGCGACCGGGCCTCGGCCGCGAAGCGAGACGACGAGACCGCAGACGATGCCGAGGGTGAAGATCATCCCGAGCATTCCGAGCCCTGCCGCCAGGTACAGCATCGGATCGCGCGCCGTGCGCGCCGCGGGGAACGAGGGGGTCGAGGCCATCGCGTCGCGGACGAAGACCGGGGACGAGGGGAGCTCGGACGGGATGGAGGGGCGGGATGCCGGCGCGTCGTCGCGGATCGGCGACGGCGGCAGGGGCGCGGGGGGGATGATCGGATTGGCCGCGATCATCGTCATCGAGTCGCGCCCGGCGCGGACGATCGGAGCCGGCGGGGGGGTCGAACGGCTGACGGGGAGCGGCGGAGGCGTGCTCTTTCGGACGCTGGCAGCGGGGGGCGCGCTCGACGCCGCCACGCTCGTGGCGGGGCGCGGCGGAGTGGACCTCGGGGCGGCGGCGAGGAGCGTCGTGTTCGCCCGGAACGCGCTCGGGGGCGTCGCGAGCTTCGCCGACGACTTGGGGAACGTCTGACCGATCGAAGTCTGCTCTTCGATCTGCGCGATCGGCGGCGGGCGCGGCACCGGCACGGGCGCATCGACGATCGTGCGCTCTTCCGCATCGAGGGGCGCGCGTCGCTGCGGGAAGGGGAGCTTGCCGCGCGACATCACGGTCGTCCGATCGTCGTCCATCGAACCCTTCGCCCGCCAGTTCGCTCGGCCCACTGCGCTCATGGCGAACATTAGAGCACGATGTAGGCCAGCGTTTGCTGCGCTCCTACCTCCCCCAAGTCATTGAAATTCGTTGGAATGACGGGCGAAAGAACTGCTGCCGGGCGCCATCATGGGGGAAACTTTGATCCAGTCTGCACTGAGAATTCCGCTCACACGGTTCGTTCGACCGAAGCGGTTGGGTGCCTAGCGTCCGCCGAATTTCGCGGCGCGGCGCTCGAGAAAAGACATCAGCCCCTCGCGGGCATCGTCGGTCGCCATCAGGCGCTGGATCTCGGGGAGGAGAGCGCGAGCTGCGGCCTCTTCGGTGAGCGCCTTCCGCGCCGAAGCGATCGTCGAGCGAACCCCGAGCGGCGCCTGCGCGGCGATCGTCTCGGCGATCGCGACCGCGCGCGCGAGCTCCTGCCCGCGCTCGACGACCTCCTGCACGAGGCCGATGCGGTGGGCTTCGGTCGCGTCGAACTCGTCGCCCGTCAGCAACCAGCGCATGGCGTTTCCCCAACCCGCGGTCTGCACGAGACGGAAGGTCGCTCCTCCGAACGGGAAGATCCCGCGCTTGATCTCGATCTGCGCGAACCTCGTGTCGCGCGCGGCGACGACGATGTCCTGCGCGAGACACAGCTCGATGCCCAGCGTGAGGCAGCGCCCGTGAACGGCCATGACGACCGGCTTCGTCCTCTGCTTGCCGTGTACGCCCCACGGATCGATCGACTCGCCGCCGAAGAGCGGCATCCCCTCGGCGACCTTCGGCGCGACGTCGGCGAGATCGAGCCCCGCGGTGAAGTGATCGCCGTGAGCGAACACGACGCCGCAACGCACGTCGTCGTCCTTCTCGATCGACTCGAACGCCGCGGCGAACTCGCGCAGCATCGCCGTGTCGAATGCGTTCATCTTCTTCGGGCGGTTGAGCCCGATGAGGAGGAGATGTCCGCGTTTTTCGGCGGTGATTCTGGCGTCGCTCGCGCTCGGTTCGTGAGTCATGGGCGGGCACGATACTCGACGCGGCAGAATGTGCCGAGGGGCGCAAAGGCGACACACGGTACGCGCGACGAACGGTTCGCACCGCTCCCGAGGAGCGCCACTTTCCGCGGGTTTCTTGCTCTGCGCGCGCGGAACGTGGATTGCTTGTGGACCTGTACACATGAATACGACCCACTCGGAAGCTCAGACCTCTCCCGTCGAGACGCTCGTGCGCAAGGCGCCCCCCGCCGCTCCGGCGAAGCGGGACGTCCCCACGAAGCGCGACGAGGAGAAGCGCGAGGACGATGACCGCTGGGCCCGCCTCCCCTGCACGGACTGATTCGGGGCGACGGCTCAGTAGTGCGCGTGCCAGAAGCGCGCGTCGACGAGCGCGTCGATCGCGTCCTTCGAGAGCGGCGCGATGCGGGCTACGCCGTCCTGAAACGCGCGCTGGATGACGCGCGACGCGACGCGACGGGACACGATCTGGAGCTCGCCCACGGGGGGATACACCGACTCGGCGTGCTTCTCGGCCGTGTACTCCGAGAGCGCGTACGACGCTTCGAGGACCATGGCGTCGGTGATGGCGGTCGCCTCCGAGAGGATCGCACCGAGACCGAGGCCGGGGAAGATGAAGGCGTTGTTCCCCTGACCGATGACGACCGATCGTCCGTCGAAAGCGACCGGGTCGAACGGGCTGCCGGTCGCGACGATCGCGCGCCCCCCCGTCCATTCGAGGACCTTCGCGGGCTCGACTTCGATCGAGCTCGTGGGGTTGGAGAGCGGGAAGACGATCGGGCGCTCGGTGTTTGCGGCGACCGCGCGGATCGAAGCCTCGTCGAACGCGCCGGCCTGGCCCGATAGGCCCACCAGAATCGTGGCGCGCGCGCCGCGAATGGTCTCGTGGAGCCCGGGGGCCTTGCCGTTCGTCCCGGCGATGCGCCCGGTCTCGTGCGCGAACGCGCGCTTGTAGGATTCGAGGTCCCGATCGCGCGTGAGCAGGCCACGCGAGTCGAGCACGAAGATCCGCGCGTGCGCTTCGCTCGGCGAGAGCCCCTCGCGCTCCATGCCGCTACGGATGGCCGTCGCGACGCCGACGCCACCGGCCCCGGCGCCGTGCACGACGACGTTCTGATCGCGGAGCCGCTCGCCGCGCAGGCGACAAGCGTTGACCAACCCCGCGAGCGCGACGGCGCCCGTCCCCTGGATGTCGTCGTTGAACGACGGGAGCACACTGCGATAGCGCTCCTTCACGGCGAACGCCGCGTCCTTGGCGAAATCCTCCCACTGCACGACCGCGCGCGGCCAGCGAGCACGCACGGCGTCGACGAACTTGTCCATGAAGGCGAAGTACGCGTCCCCCTTCAGACGCGCGCGCGGCACGCCGAGGTAGCGCGGGTCGGCGAGGAGGTCGGCGCGATCCGTCCCGACGTCGAGCCCCACGGGGACCGACTGGAACGGGCTGAGGCCACCGCCCACCGTGTAGAGGGCGAGCTTGCCGATGGCGATGCCGATGCCGCCATACCCCTGATCGCCGATGCCAAGGATGGCCGACGAGTCGGTGGCGACGATCATCCTGACGTCGTCCTCGGGGTAGTTCGCGACGAGCTCGCGCGCGCGATCGATCGTGTCGATCGCGACGCAGAGACCACGCGCCTCTTGGAACAGCTCCGAGAAGCGCTGCACGGCCTCGCCGACCGTCGGCGTGTAGACGATGGGGAGCATCTCGTGGAGGTGGGCCTCGAGCAGCGCACAGAAGAGGATCTCCTCGCGGTCCTGCAGCGCGCGCAAGAAGGCGTACTTCGCGATCGGCGTCGGGGCGTCGTGGAACATCGCGTAGGCGCGGGTGACTTGCTCGGCGAGGGTCTCGACGCGCGGCGGGACCAGACCGTGCAGCCCGAGGCGCGTGCGCTCTTCGAGGGTGAAGGCGGTCCCCTTGTTGAGGAGCGGCGAACGCAAGAGCACGCTTCCGCGCACGTCCGGTGGGTTCATGCCTCCGTATTAGCCCGACCCGAGGCGCCGAGGAAATCGATGAGGAGCTCGTTCACGCGCTCGGGGCGTTCGTGTTGCACCCAGTGGCTCGCGTCGGCGATGCGCTCGACGCGAACGTTCGGGACGAGGGCGCTGTCCGGGCACGAGAGCGGCAGCCCGAGGTGCCTGTCCTGCTCGCCCCAGATGACGAGCACGGGCGCGTCGATGCGCGCGATCGTCTTGGTGCTCGGCTTGGAGCGGAACATCGCGCGGTAGTAGTTCGTCATGCCGCGGAGCGCGCCGGGCTGCGCGTACGCCTCGGCGTAGACCGAAAGGTCGCGCTCGTCGAAGGCGCCGGGGACGAGCGGGTCGTTCCGGAGGACGCCGAGGAGCATCGCGAAGTGGTTCGCGCGCATGCTCCGCTCGGGGATCCGCGGGAGCTGGAAGAAGAACATGTACCAGCTGCGCTTCAGTTGGTCGGGGCGCCGCAGCCCCCGGAACATCGAGAGCGGGTGCGGGCAGTTGAGGATCACGAGGCGATCGAGGCGCGTGGGATGCTTCATCGCGAACGCCCACGCGACGCCCCCGCCCCAGTCGTGCCCGACGACGTGCGCCTTCTCCCGGCCACATGCGCGAATGAGCCCGTCGATGTCGCGCGCGAGGATGTCGATGGCGTAGGCGCTCACCGCGGCGGGCTTGTCGGACAGGTTGTAGCCGCGCATGTCGGGCGCGACGACGCGGAAGCCGGCGTCGGCGAGCGCGAGGATCTGACGGCGCCACGCGTACCAGAGCTCGGGGAAGCCGTGGAGGAGGACCACGAGCGGCCCCTTGTCGTCTCCGGCGAAGACGCAATGGAGGTTCACGTCACCGACCGAGAGCCATCGATGCTCGAGGCGCGACTCGTCGAGCGCGAGCGTCACGAGGGGGGCACGCTCCGCCCGGTGGGGTGACGCCACGCCCACTGCAGCCGCTCTTCGTTCTCGCGGAGCACGAGAGCGGCCTGCGCCGTCCAGCGCTCCTCGTCCATGGCCCCGGTCATCGACACGACGCTATCGCCGTCCCACGTCACGGTCCACCCGACCGGCGCGATCAGCGGCACGATCAGCGACCGCCGCACGCGCAGGATCTCGGTCGCGCGGATCCACTCCGCCGCCTCGTCCTCTTCGACGACGTCGCCCCCGTCGGCGCTGATCGTCCACCCCGATCCATCCCCGTCCGCGCCCCCCTTCCGGCGCATCACCAGCCGCGGCTCGGACAGGCAGCCGCGCGCGATGAGGACGCTGTGGTGGAACGAGATCGGCTCGGGCTCGACCCCCAGCGCCTGGATCATCTCGTCGTGGGCGCCGAGGATGGCCAGAGACAGCGTGACGTCCTGGTTCGACTGGGCGAACGGGTTGCCGTGAAAGGCGGGCTCGCAGACGACGATTCGCCCGGCCTGAGTGCGCAGCGAGAAGCGCGTCCAGCCGATCTGGATGGTCATCCCCTCACGGAACGGAGTGGCCTCCAGGACCTTGGCAATGGTCCGGAGAAGCCACTCGGCCTGGGTCGTCAGTCGCGCGTCGGACTTGGCGAGGAGCGTCGCTTCGCCGACTGCACGCTCGAACTCGCGCATCGAGCCAGACTAACGCCAATTTCGGTGGCGTGGTTGTGACGGTTCGCCAGCGGTCGCCACCCGGAGTCCGCCGGACGCCTACCTAGCTTCCGCTGTAGTCGAAGTGGGCTCTGCGCGAGGGGTGTCAGCGTCCCTAGTTCGGCCAATCCGACACAGGGAGGGCGGTGAGGCAGACCTGCGCTGGCGCCGAGACGGGCGGGGGCCGTGCTGCGGGGGTGAGGGTCGCGCAGAACGGCGTGAGCCTTGATCGAGAATCACGCTCCCTGATTTTAGCCCGCGCGAGACTCGGCTCGCGTCGCAGGTTCGACCTTCGGCTCTTGCTCCCCTCGAGCTCGCGTGATCAGCACGACGGCGGCGAGGACGACCGCTGCACCCACTGCGCTCGCCCGATCGATCCGCTCGCCGCCGAAGAAGACCCCGAGCGCGAGGGCGATGACGGGGTTCACGTAGGCGTAGCTGGTCGCCACCGACATGCGCGTGTGGTGGAGCAGGTAGATGTACGCGGTGAAACCGACGAGCGAGCCGAAGACGAGGAGGTAGGCGAGCGCGAAGATGGCGCGCGCCGGGGGGGCGTGGTCGAAGCGTTCGCCGAGCACGCCGCCCGCGACGCCCATCAGGGCACCGCCGCAGAGCATCTGCGAAGCCGTGCACATCGCCCCTTTCGGGAGCGTGAGGCGCTTGCTCACCACCGAGCCGAGCGCCCAGCTCATGGGCGCGATGAGCCCGAAGAGCGCTCCATTCCCCTTGGCGCCGCTCGCGCGCAGCTCACCGCCGAGGTTCAAGACGACGACGCCGGCGAGACCGAGCGCAATCCCCATCCACTCGAGCTTTCCGACGCGGGTGCCGGTGAAGCGCTCGAAGAGCGTCGCCCACAGCGGCATCACGGCCACCATCACCGAGACTAGCCCCGACGGCACGGACTGCTCCGCCAGGATGACGAAGCCGTTGCTGAAGACGAAGAACAGGGCGCCCGTGATCGCCGCCCCCCGCCACTCGATCGCCGTCGGCGCCCGCTCACCGCGCGCGCGGAGCACGACGAAGAGAAACGAGCCTGCGAGGAGAAAGCGAAAGGCGCCGCCGAGGAACGGGGGGAACCCCTCGAGCGAGACGCGGATCGCGAGATACGTCGAGCCCCAGACGACGCACACGGCGATGAACGCGAGGACGACGAGCGTGCGCGTGGACCGCGCGGCCGGGGCGATCATGAGCCGCGGACAATGGCACGCCCTAGGGCGTTGTCACTCGTCGATCGCGTCGGCGGCCGTGCGCATCGCGGGGAAGGCGCCGCGCGGGAGGCGCTTGCTGTCGTGGAAGACCCCCTTGTCGTCCATCGCGAGCCAGATGGGGGGGTTCTTCTGCCGTGCTTCGAAGTAGAGGACCAGCGTCTGCGCTTTCCCCTTCTTCTCGCGCCAAAGGTCGAACGCGAACGTCTCGTCCGACTTGTAGAAGCCGAGCAGCGCGGTCCGCGCGGCGTCGAGAGGCAGCGACTCCACCTTCCCGTCGGAGTCCACGTCGTCGCGCTCCTTGGGGAGCGCCTTCCACGCCGCCGCGAGCGCGCTCGACTGGGCCTTCTGCGCCGTGCGCCCGTTCGCTTTCGTGCGCAGCCGCACCCTGTCGCGCGTGGCGAGCGACACGACCGGATCGCGCGCCCGCTCCAGCCTCTCGATCGCGAACCCCGACGACAGAACCCCGGCGATGAGGATCGCCGCCAGCCGGCGCGGCGCGTGGTTCGAGTGGTAGTGCACCACGCTCGTGAAGATCGGCATCAGGAACAGGAGGACCACGACGGTCTCGACGGCGAACGTCTTGGCGGCGATCGGCAGGAAGTCGTGCAGCGTCAGCTCGGGCGGAAAGAAGCGCACGTACTGGACGCCGAGCGAGACGACGAGGATGGCGAAGCTCCCCAGCGTGTACCCCTTGAAGAGGAGGAACTCGCGACGCGCCTCGCGCTGCGTGAGCCAGTACGGGGCGAGGAGCGGGTAGAAGACGTAATAGAGGAAGGGGCGCGGCGGGTGCTCGCGGTAGTACGCCTCGAACGCGAGCTGGCTGGAGAGCACCATCTTCGCGAGCTTCGAGCGCTCCGCGAGCTGACGGGCGGCCTCGGCCGCGACGAATACGACGAGCGCGAGGCCGATCTGGATGACCGCCCCGCTCACCGGGTAGAGGGCGGCCATCAGGACCACGAGGCGCGGGGCCACCGCGAAGAACGCCAATCGTGTGACGAAATCGAACGTGTCTCGCGGCCGCACGAGCGTGGTCGCTGATGCTACTCGGAACGGGGTCCCGCCTGATCGAAATGGCACGAAATGCGATGGGGACGAGCCTAGAGTCCCAACCGCATGGCAGGTGGAGCCAACCCCATGAGCGGATATTTCGCCGACTGGCCCAAGGCCGGCCCCATCGACCTCGCCGTTCACGATCTCCCGCACGCTTCGTCGATGACGGAGTGGTGGTACGTCAACGCGCACGTCGAGACCGACGACGGTCGCCCCCTGTCGCTCTTCGCGGCGTTCTTCCGGATGCGCAAGGCGACGAAGAAGCCGACCGACGCGCCCGAGTGGGTCTACTCGCTAACGTGGGCGCTCAGCGACCCGTCGGCCAAGGCGTACTACCCCGACTCGCGCGTCGACCGGAGCGCGCCGGCCGTCGGGCTCGAGCGCATCAAGAGCGGGCGCGGCTCGAAGGACGACCGCTTGAACCGCGCGATGCGCGAGGTGCTCGAGCGGGACGTGGTGCCGGAGCCGGACCGCGCGTTCGACAAGGAGCCGTTCATCTCCAGCGACAAACTGGAGCTCGACTTCGCCGGAGCCCGGTTCGAGAAGCTGGAGAACGGCACCTACCGGCTACGCCTCCAGAACGACCGCACGCCGTGCGGTTGCGACCTGACCTTCACGCTGAAGAAGCCCGCCATCCGTCACGGTGAGGACGGCGTCGTGAAGGGGCACGGCGGCGAGGACATGTTCTACTACTTCGTCCCGCGCTGCGAAGTGCGCGGCGAGGTGACCGTCGGCGGCATCACGCGCCCGGCCCGCGGCACCGGCTGGTACGACCACGAGTTCGGCGGCCACGCGCCCCCTCCGAAGGACGCGGCGGCGCCGAAGCCGGGGGCGCCGTCCAAGCCGGAACAAGCGAAGGAAGGGCAGATCCTCGCGTCGCAGCAGCAGGTCGACGTCGCGTGGAACTGGGTCGGCCTTCAGCTGGACGACGGCAGCGACGTCAGCGCGTACGCGCTCGTCCGCCTCGACACGGGCGAAGCACGCTGGCAGCGCGCGGTGCTCATCGACGCCAAGGGGGAGCGGCGTTCGCTCGGCGACCTGAAGCTCACGCCGGGCGCTTCGTGGCGAAGCACGCGCACGTTCCACGAGTACCCGACGTCGTGGAAGCTGGAGGTCCCCGAGGCGCGCCTGGCGCTCGAGCTGACCGCGAGCTTCGACGATCAAGAGTTCATCACCGTCATCTCGAAGCCGGCGTTCTGGGAAGGGCGCGTCGCCGTCACGGGGACGATCGACGGGCGCGCCGTGACCGGCACCGGGTACCTGGAGCGGAGCGGCTTCGAGCCGATCAAGACGCTCGACGACTACTTCAGCGCCGTCGGCGAGGAGGTCCGCAAATCGGTGGCCGCCGTGCTGCCGCTCGACCTCGGGTACGAGCAGGCGCGCACGCTCATCGCTTCGAAGGAGCGCGATCACTACATGGAGGGGGTCAGCCTGGACCAGATGTCCAGGGCGCTCATCGCCCCCATCCGCGAGATCACCGATCGCGGGGGGAAGTCGTGGCGCTCGTACGCGGCGCTCGCGTGCTGCGACGTCGTGAAGGGGGACTCGCGAAAGTTCATCCAGTGGCTCGCGATGCCGGAGCTCCTCCACGTGGGCTCGCTCATCGTGGACGACGTGCAGGACAAGTCGGTCGTACGACGCGGCAAGCCGACGGCGCACGTGATGTTCGGCGAGCCCATCGCCATCAACGCCGGCACGGCTGCGTACTTCCTCGCGCAGAAGGTCATGTTCTCGAAGGACATGTCCGACGCGAAGAAGCTCCGGCTCTACGACCTCTACTTCGAGGCGATGCGCGCCGGGCACGCCGGCCAGGCCGCCGACCTCGACGGCCCCGCCGACCTGATGCCGGCGGCGGTCTCCAGCGGCGACTCGAAGGCGCTCGAGCTCCGCATCCTCGCCACGCACCGCCTGAAGACGGCGTCGCCCGCCGGCTCGCTGGCGCGCATGGGCGCCGTCGCCGGAGGGGGGACCGAGGCGCAGATCGAAGCGGTCGGTCGCTTCTTCGAGTCGCTGGGGCTCGCGTTCCAGCTCGTCGACGACGTGCTGAACCTCCGCGGCTTCAAGGGTGAGCTCAAGGCCACGGGCGAGGACATCGCCAACGGGACGATCACGCTCCCCGTCGCCAAGGCGATGTCGCGTCTCCCCGAGCCGGAGCGGGCGTGGGTGTGGCGCACGCTGCAGTCAAAGCCGAAGGATCAGAAGGTCGTCAACGACGTCGTCGCGAAGCTCGAAGCGTGCGGCGCCATCGAGGCGGTCGCGAAGGAGGCGCGCGATCTGGTCGAGGAGGCCTGGACGCGCGCGTCCCCGCTGCTCGACGACTCGCTCTCCAAGATCATGCTCCGCGCGTTCGGCTGGTATGTCCTCGAGCGCCACTACTGACGTGAGCGATGCGCGTGGCGCGAACGACCTGCGCGAACGACTGAAGCGCGCGCTCGCCTCGCGCGCCGCCATCGCGTGGCTCGTCGCGCTCGGCGTCTTGCTCATGACGCCGGCGCTGGGGACCGGCCTCCAGGCGGACGACTACGTGCACGCGGTCGTCCTGCGGAAGCTCCCGACCGTCGCGCCCCCCGAAGGCGCGTGGGATCTCTTCCGCTTCGCCAACGGCGACCCGCGCGTGAGCCGCGCGCTCATGGACGCCGGCGAGTTCTCCTGGTCGGCGGACCCGAACGTACGCTTCGCGTTCTTCCGCCCCCTCTCGGCGCTGACGCACATCCTCGACTACAAAGTGTGGCCGACCTCCCCCTGGATGATGCACGCGCACAGCCTGGTGTGGCTCGCGCTCGCGCTATTCGGCGCCGCGCTCGTGTACCGGCGCCTGCTGGGGGCCACGTGGATCGCGGGCCTGGCGACGCTGCTCTACGCCGTCGACGACACGCACGGCCCGGCGGTCGGCTGGATCGCGAACCGCAACGCCGTCATCGCCATCGCGCTGTCGCTCCCGGTCCTGTGGCTCCACGATCGCTGGCGACGCGACGGCTGGAAGCCCGGCGCGTGGCTGGCGCCGCTGTTGCTCCTCACGGCGCTGCTCGCGGGGGAGTCCTCGCTGGCGATCGTCGCGTACCTCGCGGCGTACGCGCTGCACGTCGATCGTGCCCCGCTGCGCGCGCGCATCCTGTCGCTCGTCCCGTGTGGCGCAGCGGTCCTCGCGTGGCGCGCGGTGTACTCGCACATGGGCTACGGGACGTCGGGCTCGGGGGTGTACTTCGACCCCGGGCACGATCCGATCGCGTACCTCGGCGCGCTGCCGCAGCGCCTCCCCTTGCTCCTCCTGGGACAGTTCGGCCTTCCGTGGTCGGACTTCGCAGCGCTGTACGAGTTCGTCTCGCGCGCGCTCGAGTGGAAGATGATCGCGTTCGCGGTCGTCGTGCTGGGCCTCCTCGCGTGGGCGTTCACGCCGCTCCTCCGGCGTGACCCGGTCGCGCGCTTCTTCGCGACGGGGCTCGTTCTCTCCGCGCTCCCGGCGTGCGCGACGTTCCCCGGCGATCGCCTCCTCTTCTTCGTGAGCGTCGGCGCCATGGGGCTCATCGCGCAGCTGCTCGCGTCGGCGGCGAGCGCGCGCGAGCGGGTGGCTGCCGTGTGCATGATCGTGGTGCACCTCGTGATCGCTCCCCCCATGCTCGCCTTCCGCGCGCGGACGATGATCCGCGTCGAGGCCGTGATCGACGTCGCCGACAACACGATCCCGCGCGACCCCGGCATCACGAACAAGACCGTCGTCCTCCTGAATCCACCGAACGACGTCTTCGGCGCGTTCGTCCCCGCGATGCGGAGCGCGATGGGCGTCCCCCGCCCGGCTCGCTTCCGCGTCCTCGCGAGCGGTACCTCGGAGGTCGCCGTCACCCGGGTCGACGCGCAGACGCTCCGCGTCCGCCCGGCGCGGGGGTTCCTGGAGCACGACTCGGAGCGGCTCCTCCGGAGCGTCGCTCATCGACCGTTCAAACAGGGTGAGGAGATCCCGCTCGCGGGAATGACTGCGACGGTCACCGAAGCGACGAGCGACGGTCGTCCGGCGGAAGTGCTCTTCCACTTCGACGTCCCGCTCGAGGACCCGTCGCTGGTCTGGCTCTGCTGGGGCGAGGAAGGCTACGTGCCGTGCGCGCCCCCCGCCGTGGGGACGAGCGAGACCCTCCCCGCGCACGATTTCCTGCGCGCCGCGCTCGATGCGAACCTGCGCGCGAAGACGTACTGAGCCGGGAAAGTCGAGGACGTCTCGCCCCGGATCGACCGTCAGAGCATTCCACTGGTGTCCGACATGATCCCGCACTTGACGGACATGATCTCACTGCTTTGCCACACCAGTTTTTTGCTCTGCCACACCACCGCACTCTTGTCGGACACCAGTCCACTGCTCTGCCAAAGCAGTTCACTGCTCTGCCAGAGCAGTTCACTGCTCTCGCACGTGATCCCACTGCTCTGGCAGAGCAAAATTTTGCTCTGGCACGTGATCCCACTGCTCTGGCAGAGCAAAATTTTGCTCTGACGCTCGTTCGCGCTCTTTTCGGGCTCCGCGCGGGGCCCCGCTCCCTCCTCGAACCCGGGACTTGCCGTGTCGGATCAAGGACTTGCCGGGTTGAGCGACCGCGGGGTCGCTTCGCGCGCCCTCACTCGGTCGCGCTCGACGCCGCGACGGCCGCAGCGGCGCGCGGTCGGTCTTCGAAGTAGCGCTTCAGTCCGATGAGCCGCTTCTCGTAGAGGTGCCAGCTCGCCAGCGCGATGAGGAAGATGACGATGCCCCCCACCGTCGTCTGCAGAAGGAGCCACGGCGCCAGGTTCCCGCCGATCGGCTTCACGTTCCGCAGGTCGGCTCGCACCAGCAGCATCAGGCAGAGCACCGGCACGTGGATGATGTACATGCCGTAGCTGTACCGCCCCATCGCGCGGAGCCACCCCGTGCGCAGCGCCCGCTGGATGCCGGCGCGCTCGCCCGCGAAGACGGCTCCGACGACGAGCGACGCCGAGGCGAGCGCCACGAGCGTGATCCCGAGCGTGTAGACGACCGGGTCGAAGTGGGTGAGCCCGCGGCGCACGACGATGATGATGCCGAGGCACGCCGCCGCCGCCCCTCCGATGCGCTTGGCCCAGTACAGCATCGTCTCCGGCGCGACCGCCGAGCGCTGGAGCACGGCGACGCACGCCCCCGCCGCCAGCGAATCCATCCGGCACGGCGTGAGCGCGTACGCCGCCTCGGGCATCTTCAGCGCCCAGCACGTCACGCGCAGCCCGAGCGCGATGGCGAGCATCCCCACGCACAGCCGCCCGAGCGTCGTCCGGTCCGTCGCGAGCACCACGAACGGCCACACCAGATAGAACTGCTCCTCGACGGCCAGCGACCAGAAGTGCACGAGCACCGGATCGCGCCACCCCTGGATCGCGACGCGCACGTTCGCGAAGTACGTCCAGTACCAGGCCTGGTACGGGAGCTCCGGCGCGAAGAGCGGCGGCGGGAGCAGGTGCGCGATGACGACGAGGTAGATCGTGAGAAACAGGTAGTACGGCGGGAAGATGCGGAGGAAGCGCCGGCCGTAGAAGTTGTAGAGGGGGCGATCGAACCCCTTGGTGTCGAGCAGGATGCCGGTGATGAGGAAGCCGGAGAGCGTGAAGAACAGGTCGACGCCGCACCAGCCGGTGAGAAACACGCGGTTGACCAGCCGATCGACGAGCGTCTTCTCCGTCATCCCCAGGTAGAGGGTGAAGTGGATCAGGATGACGAGCCCGATCGCCAGGCCACGTAGTCCGTCGAGGGCGAGAACGTGCGGGCGCCCATGCTCCCGTTTCGCGCCGGCCTCGCTCGCCACCACCTTCGGCAGTCTTGCCCGCACGACGTGCTTCCGCAACGACAAACCCGCTCCGGCGGGTTTACGCTCTCGCGCATGGCGCACATGGGAGCGAGGGCGAAGAAGGTCGCGCTGTTCTGGCCGGGGGACGCGCGGGCGAAGCCGAACGAGCTCGCCAAACCGAGCATCGTGGAAGCGACCGCGCAAATGGAGCGCGCGCTGCGGAAGCTGGGACGGGAGCCGTACCTCGTGGAGGGGTTTCTCTCGAAGCCGCACGAGTCGATCGAGAAGCTGGGGCCGATCGACGACCCGATGATCGGCGTCTGCGTGCACTGGTTCTACGGGCCGCACACGTGCGACGGCGTGGTCGGCAAGGACAACCCGCTGCTCCTGGCGAGCAACTTCTCCGGGCGCTGGCCCGGCCTGGTCGGCCTGCTGAACACAGGAGCCTGCCTCGAGATGCTCGATCGCCCGTTCGCGCGCGCCTGGACCGACGCGCCCGACTGGACGAAGGACGACCTGTTCATGGCGCGCCTCGACGAGTGGTGCAGCGGCGGGTCGATCCAGTACGGCGAGGAAGAGATCGCGTACCACGCGCCCATCGCGCCCAGCGCGTCGGCCATCGCGCGGCGCGTCGCCGACGAGATCCACAAACGGAAGATCCTCGTCCTCATGCTCGGCGATACGTCGATGGGGATGATCAACGGCTACTTCGGCCCGC
>Ga0302320_10000659_pt1 | contig 82134 bp, 63 predicted proteins | sample Bog_T0_3_FD_202130 | JGI IMG/M metagenome (GOLD analysis project Ga0302320, IMG submission 202130) | Peat permafrost microbial communities from Stordalen Mire near Abisko, Sweden - Bog_T0_3 | ecosystem: Environmental > Terrestrial > Soil > Wetlands > Peat | place: Sweden: Abisko, Stordalen Mire...
CCAGCCGCTGGGGCAGGCCCCCAAGATGGGACCTCGACGGACTAAGGGCCAAGGAGGCGTTATCGTTCATGCACTTAGCGCATCACCCAGGGTGCGTAGGAACCGGCCTAGTCTACATAAGTAGGCGAGTCGATCAATGTCAATATCCACCGGATGTTTGCATATCGCCTCAGGTAGCTGCGTGATTGGCTTCCCAAAAGAGGAAGCCCCTCCGGGGAGGGGCTTCCATCAGGTCAGATCGAATGGATCTGGATCAGATCAAGTGTGGCAGGACGTCGGCAGGTACGAGGCCGAGATGTTGGTAGCGCCCACGCCGCCGCCGTACGTCACGTTGGGGGGCTTCGTAGCGGTACCGCACACCCACACCACGTCGTTGTTGGCGTCGGTGCCCGGGACCAGCGTCAGCAATGCGGTCGCCGGAATCGCCTTGTTAGCCTGCGGACCGCCGTACGCCACCTGGATCACGCCGCCGGCGTTAACTGTGATGGCCGAGACGTACTTGCCAGACGAGGCACCGGTCACCGACACATCGCCCGCGACGCCGGCGGCAGCCGTCGTAGAGGTGGTGGGGAACGAGCCGTACTGCGCGTAGTACTCGGAAATCGCGGTCTTCCAGCCAGCCGCCAGCGACAAGCCTTCAGTGACCTGCGAGCGAATGGTGTAGTTCTGATAGGCCGGGATCGCGATGGCGGCGAGAATGCCGATAATCGCGATCACGATCATCAGTTCGATGAGGGTGAAACCTTTTTGAATCGTCTTCATAGAGTGATCGAGCTCCGATTGGCTGCGGCCAAGCAGCCGCTGACCACAGGAATAGCAACTGCCGTGCCAATTCCGACAGCGTCCTAAGTCACTGATGGACCGATGCTTATTAATCGCCGAGCGGTCATTTGCCTTAATGTTTGACTAGGTTCGACGACAGACGATGACGCGTCGGGTCACAAAGTGACAAAGCGCGGCATCGAGCTCCTTCTGCCGCAACTAACGTGCGACTTATTCGATGTGGAGTTTCTTGATTCGGTAGCGCAGCGCACGAAAACTCATTCCTAGCAATCGGGCCGCCGCAGTCTTGTTGTAACGCGTCTGCTCGAGCGCTTTGATGATCGATTCGCGTTCCATGAGCTCCAGTTGATCTCCGAGCGCAGCGCCGGATTCGGTGTGCCTGACGACGGCATCGACCATCGGTGCTCTGCCAACCTCTGTGTCGGGGCTTGCCGCGGCCGGCCGCAGCTGCAGATCCTGCAATTCAATGATGCCCGAGGAGGATAGGGCGATGGCGCGCTCCAGGATATTTTCCAGTTCGCGCACGTTCCCGGGAAAAGCGTAGCGCTGCAATGCGGCGCGCGCATCGGCACTGATCTGCGCTGTTTCGACGCCAATGCGCGCAGATAGCCGCCGCATCATTGCCGCAGCAAGGTCCGGGATATCGCCAGGGTGCTCGCGCAGCGGCGGCACACGAATCTCGATGACATTAATGCGGTAATACAGGTCTTCGCGGAATCGGCCCTGGGCAACCAGATCCGCCAGCGACTTGTGCGTGGCTGATAGCACGCGCACGTCGGTCGGCACCTCGCGCTGCTCGCCGACCGGCCGCACGGCCTTCTCCTGGATCACACGCAGCAGTTTCACCTGCATATGCAGCGGCAGATCGGCTACCTCATCGAGGAATAAGGTGCCGCCCTCAGCGCTCTGCACCAGGCCTTTCTTATCCGCGACGGCTCCGGTGAAACTACCGCGCTTGTGTCCGAACAGTTCGCTTTCCATCAGTTCCGATGGAATGGCGCCGCAGTTCACCGGTACGAACGGGCCCTCAGCACGTGCGCCGGTGTCGTGGATGAGGCGCGCGACCAATTCCTTGCCGGTGCCGGATTCTCCGGTGATGTGCACCGGTGCCTGGCTGCGCGAAACGCGACCGATCAATTCGCGCAACGAGCTCATTTCGTTCGACTGGCCCATGAGCCGCGGTGTGCTCGCCGGCGGAACCGAAAGCTCTGCCGTCTCATCGATCGCGCGTGAGTCGCGTCGACCCAGTTTGATGGCGGTGGCAACCAGTTTGCGCAACACGCCCAGATCGAGCGGTTTGGAGACAAAGTCGAACGCGCCGAGCTTGAGGGCGCGCACGGCCGACTCTACGTTGCCGTGCGCAGTGATCACGGCGACCGGGGTGTCGGGCAACCGATCCTGTATATACGCAACCAGATCGAGGCCGTCGCCATCGGGCAGTCGCATATCAGTCAAACACAAGGCGAAGCGCTGTGCGGCCAGCAACGCGCGCGCTGAGCCCAGATCACCGGCCGCGGCCGTTGCCAGATTCATGCGGGCCAGCGTCAGAGAGACCAATTCAATCAGATCCGGCTCATCATCGACGATCAGCACGATCGGCGCGGCTGGCATGGGCTCGGTTCTAAAAGGCGTGTTCACTGGGGATAAAGGTCTTGCCAGCGTTTCGGATCGGCAAAAACGATTCGGAATATGCTACCCCCACCGTCGCGTGCTTCGTACAGCAACGTGGCGCCGTTGGCGGCGGCGAGTTCGCGCGCCAGAAACAGCCCGAGACCGGTACCGCGCTGTGCGCGGGTGAAGAACGGCTCAAATATGCGCTCGGCGTCCGCCGCCGTGATGCCAGGTCCGCGGTCTGCAACCTGAAAGTAGGGGCGGCCCACGCCGCCGAGTCGTCCATAGCGCAACACAATACCGGCGTCGCCGTCCAGCGGCAGCGCGTGCGTCATCGCGTTCTGACATAGATTCCAGGCGATCTGATGTAGTTGGCTGCCGTCGATGCGTACCTGCACGTCTTCGGCGGATAGGTCGACCTGCAACTGTTCCGGCGGCAATTGCACTGTGGCGCAGAATTCGTCGCGAAATCGGGTAACCCATGTTGCCAGCATCAACTGCTCCGGTCGTGGGGCCTCGCGACGCGACAGTTGCAGGATGTTGTCGATGATGCCGCTCACACGGCTCGAATTGGCCTGCATGATCTGCGTCAGCCGCTGGTCTTCGGCACTCAGTCCGGGTGATTCGGCCAGCAGCTGCGCAGCATGGCTCATGGCGCCCACCGGATTGCGTATTTCGTGAGCGATGCTGGCCGACAGGCGCCCCAGTGCCGCCAGCTTGGTTTGCTGTACCTTGGCTGCGATTTCGCCGGTATCCTCCAGAAACACAATTACCGGCGACGGATTGGTATCGCCCAGGGGCGCGAAGTGCGGCCTGATGAGCCGCGCGCCGTCGGCCGCCAGCAGGGTCTGTGAATCGCCGTCCGGTTCGAGCAGATCGTCGGCGCGCCAGGTGGATAGCAGATAGAGCAGGCGTGGGCAGACCTCTCCGAGCAGGGCGCCGGGCACCGCATCCGCTTCGCCCAGCATCTGAGCGGCCGACTCGTTGATCAGGCGGATGTAATCGTCCGGGTCCACGACCAGAATACTTTCCCGCAAATGCTGGACGATGTACTGCGAAACCTGCGCGAGATTCGCCAGGTCCAGCACTGCTCGCCGCACCAGCGCCTCGCTTTCGCGCAGTCGGGCCGACACCGGCCATGCCAGCAGCGCCACCAGAAAGACGACGCCGCCCTGCATCCCGGCCAAGGGGTAGTCCGAGGTCGGTGCACTGCCAAACGTAACCGAGAATATCTGCTGAATCAGGATCGCCAGGGCCGCTACCGCGGCGTTGGCAAATGCGGTGCGCCCTTCTGCCAACAGCGCCATGGCGCCCACGGGAATGACCAGGAGTATCCCGAGCCCGCTGCTTGCCCCGCCGCTGCTGTAAAGCAGAGCCGCCACGGCGGTCGAGTCGAGCAGGGTGTGTGCAACGACCATGACGCGGCGACTGGGCCAATGACCGCGTCCGCCGAAGGCAAATAGCCCTCCGAGCAGCCAATAGACGATGCAAACCAACAGGAAAAGTTGCGAGTTGGTACCGCCCACGCTGGGAGTGGGTCCGGTAAAACGGTTCACGGTAAACAGCACAGGTGGCAGGAGCAGCCGGTAAAGATTCGCGAGCGCCACGACACGCCAGGCCAGGTCGGCCGAGGGAGCGGCAGATGCCGCATCCGGTGTCGGAGGCGAAGGACGAAAGAGTGGGGTCGCCGGGGAGTTGACGAGGTTCTGCAGTCGGGCGAGGCTCATGAAGAGTCGTTAATCTCGAATTGAAACTGTCACGGCGGGCCGCACTCTATAGGTCAGTTAAGTCCTAATTCAGTCCGAATCTGTCAACCTTTCGAAGGGCTGGGTCGTTTCAATGAAGCATATGCGTACTCCATTACTTAATCTGCGGACGGGGTCCGTTTTGGCACTCTCGGGAATCCTGTTGGGATGCGTTGCGCCGCCGCCACAGCGGATGGTCGTACAGGCGCAGCCGCCACCCCCGCCCATTATGGTCTACCCGGCCAGGGGCCAATCGCCCGAGCAGCTCGAACGCGACCGCTATGACTGCCACGTCTGGGCGGTCCAGCAGTCGGGTTTCGATCCAAGCCGGCCGGGGCTGCCGCCCGGCCAGCGCGTCGTGGTCGAGCCGGCGAATCCACCCGGGGCCGGAACGGCCGTAGGAGCCATCGCCGGTGCGATTCTTGGCGCCGCGATAGCCGGGCCCCGCGATGCGGGCGCCGGGCTGATCCTCGGCGGCATCACGGGCGCTGCCGTCGGGACCGCCAGTGACGCCAATGCCCAGGCCCAGGCCAACGCCGAGCAGGCGCGGTATGACCGCAGCGCCGCGGGTTCTGCGCAGGCAGCGTCCAACTATCGGCGCGCCATCAGTGCCTGTCTGGATGCCCGCGGCTACACGACCGCCTGAGCATCGTGCGATTCGAGGAGCGTTCAGAGATGAAGGTAAACCGCACTACCCGCAAGTGGATCGTCATTTCCGGACTCTGGGTGCTCGCGCTGGCGGGAATCGCGACCAGTTTTGCCGAGGACCGTGCACGTCCCGGACCGCAAGTCGCACGCGACGGACATGGCCAGGTGCTCGATAACCGCTACGGACACGGTCACTACTATCCGCCGCGGGGGCAGGTGTTCCGCACCCTTCCGGGCGGGTATCGGCCGTATGTCTACGGCGGCAATCGATTCTATTTCAACGCGGGCGTCTGGTATGCGCCGGGACCGTACGGATTCGTGGTGACACGACCGCCGCTCGGATTGTACCTGACCGTGTTGCCGCCCTTTTACTCGACCGTCTGGTTCGGAGGCGTGCCCTACTACTACGCGGATGAGGTGTACTACCAGTGGCGGCCCGACATGAACGGCTATGTGGTTGCCGCACCGCCGCCGGGAGCCGATCAGCCTGGCGACCCATCGGCAGCGCCGCCGCCGCCTTCGGGCGATGATTTCTTCGTCTATCCGCGCAATGGGCAGACACCAGAGCAGCAGTCCGCCGATCGTTTCGAGTGTCATAGCTGGGCGAAAACACAGACGGGCTTCGATCCCACGCAGCCCGCAGGGGGCGCCCCACCCGGTGGGCCGCCAGGCGCATCGCGAGATCAGTATCAGCGCGCGATCACGGCGTGCCTGGAAGCACGCGGATACAGCGTGAAGTGAACTACTCACGCAGTGAACAGCGCTGTCGGCCGGACAGCGAGTGAGATTGTCTACAGGCAATCTGTGACCATCTTCACCAACACGTAGAATCCCTGCATTGTCCGACTTCCGGGTTCGGTAGTATCCATCCCGGTTCGATTGGGAGCGTGGTGATGGCGTTCGATTGGTTCAATGTGGGGAAAGCTACCGCGGCGGGCGTCATACTGGCGGATCAATTCGCACAGCAGGCGCTCCAATCAGCAGGCGTGGGCGGCAAACCACAGGGACAGGCCGATAAGGTATTGCAGGACCTATTGCGCCAGGCGGACAGTGAACTGCGGGGGATGCGCATGAATTTCTTCAAGCGCGCCAAGCTCGCTAATTCCTTCAAATGGCAACTGCTGGAAAAAGGCGTCGAACGCGGGTTCGCCGACATCGCGACTCAGGCGCTGGTCATGCATCTCATGGCGAGTGCGAGCGGAGCTGCCGTCGCAACTACTGCACCGCCACCCGAAACCAGTTCGAAAGACACCGGGCCCACCAATGCAAAGCGGCTTCTCGCCCAGGGAAACAGCAGTTTCGCGCGGGGCGAGTACCATCAGGCTTTGGATATTTACGCGCGGGTGGTGGAGCTTAAGCCTCGTGACGCCGATGCGCGCAACAATCTTGGGGCTGCGCTCTACAAACTGGAACGCTTCATCGAAGCCGATGAGCAGTTTCGCAAGGCGATCCAACTGAGGCCGGCCTATCCCGAAGCGCTTTGTAACCTTGGCGCGGTGCTGACGTGGGAGGGCAAGTTCGCCGAGGCGGAAGTCACGCTCCGACGGGCGCTGAAATTGCGTCCGAATTACCTGACTGCTCGCGGCCTGCTCGGCAAGGCGCTGCTGCCGCAAGGGCGTACGCGCGAAGCCAAGCCGCACTTCGAGAAGGTGCTCGGCAAGTCTGCAAACGATTTCGAGGCGCTACACGGCATGGGCCAGATCGCGATGATGGAGGGCCGGTTCGAAGAGGCGGAGCAGTGGTTCAATCGTGCGCTGAATATAGAAGCAAGCTACAGAATGCCGACCGCGCTGGCGGCCCTGGCCGGTCTTCGCCGCATGACCAAGGGCGATAAAGCCTGGCTGGAGCGTGCAAAACGCGTGGCCGGGAGCGGAATCTCCGCAACGGAAGAGAGCGCCCTTCACTTTGCGATAGGAAAGTATCAGGACGATGTCGGCGCCTATTCGCAGGCGTTTCAGAGCTACCAGCGCGGCAACGAATTGTCCAGGGATCTCGCGCCACAATTCCGGCCCGAAGAGCGCACACAATTTGTGGACGATATGATTCGTGCGTATACGCGCGATGCCATTGCGCGCTCCGGGCCCGGAGCCTCGGACTCGAAACGCCCGGTATTCGTGGTGGGGATGCCGCGTTCGGGCACGTCGCTGACTGAGCAGATTCTCGCGTCTCATCCGGCTGCACGAGGGGCGGGCGAACTGGATTTCTGGAGCATTGCGGGACGCGAGCAGGCGCTACGGCATCAGAATGCTCCACTGACCGAATCGCAGAAGAAAAAACTCGCCGAAGGCTATCTACGCATCCTGGCAGAATGCTCTGCCGATGCGCAGCGAGTCGTGGACAAGGCGCCCGTGAATTCGGATCACCTGGGAATGATTCACTCAGTATTCCCGCAAGCCCGAATCATTTGCATGCGGCGCAACCCGATCGATACCTGTCTCTCGTGCTATTTCCAGCCATTTACGCAGGCATTTAACTTCGCCACGGATCTGTCAGACCTGGAACAGTACTACCGGCAGCACCATCGCCTCATGGCCCATTGGCGCGAGGTATTGCCGGCCGGTTCGATTCTGGATGTTCCCTACGAGGAATTGGTCGCGGATCAAGTGGCGTGGACGGCCAGGATGCTGGACTTCGTTGGTCTGGAGTGGGATGACCGGTGCCTGGATTTTCAGAAAACCGAGCGCGGCGTGGCAACTGCCAGCACATGGCAGGTGCGCCAGAAGATCTATGACAGTTCCGTGGAGCGCTGGCGAAAGTACGAGAAATTCATCGGGCCTCTGCTAAGCCTTCAGAACCTGGACGGCTGATCGGCACCGCGTTGTTCCCCGACGCGACGTTCCGGTCCGGACGCCGTTTTCGATAGACGCAGCCGCGAAGGCGATGCCATGATATTGAGCAATATCACAAGGCTTTGGACAATCGCGGATGAATCTGCACGAGTACCAGTCAAAGAAAATCCTCGCGGGCTACGGCGTTCCGGTACCCGAAGGGCGCATCGCCGGCAGCGCCGATGAAGCGCTAGCCGCGGCGCAAGCCCTCGGCGGCAAGGTCTGGGTCGTCAAGGCTCAGGTGCACGCCGGCGGTCGCGGCAAGGCGGGCGGCGTCAAGGTTGCGCGCGATCCCGATGCGGTGCGCGCCGCCGCCGCCGCGATGCTCGGCCAGCGGCTCGTCACCAAGCAGACCGGCGCCGAAGGATTGCCTATCGAGCAGGTGTACGTCGAAGCGGGTTCCGAGATCGAGCGCGAGCTTTATCTGAGTCTGACGCTCAATCGGGAACGCAGTCGCATTGCGGTAGTTGCCTCGGCCGCGGGCGGCATGGATATCGAGGAAGTCGCCGAACACACCCCCGAACGCATTCTATCCACCACAGTCCATCCGGCCACCGGATTGCAGCCCTTCCAGTGCAAGCAGCTCGCCTTCGGTATCGGCCTCAAGGGAAAGCAGATCGAGCAATTCCAGGCCATTGTGCTGGCGCTCTACCGGCTCTACCAGGAACGCGATGCGAGCCTGATCGAGATCAACCCGCTGATCGTCACCAAGAGCGGTGCGCTCGTGGCGCTCGACTGCAAACTCGACATCGATGCGAATGCACTGTTTCGGCAAAAAGACATGGCGGCACTGCGCGATATGGGCCAGGAAGATCCGATGGAGCGTCGCGCCAGCGAGCACGATCTCAATTACGTGTCGCTCGATGGCGATATTGCCTGCATGGTCAATGGTGCCGGACTGGCCATGGCAACCATGGACCTCATTAAATTGCACGGCGGCAAGCCGGCCAATTTCCTCGACGTCGGCGGCGGCGCGACCAGCGAACGTGTAACCGCGGCCTTCGAGCTGATACTTTCCAACGCCAATGTCCGGGCAATCCTGGTGAATATCTTTGGCGGTATCGTGCGCTGCGACCTGATTGCAGACGGCATCGTCAATGCGGTCAAGAACGTGGGCGTCGACGTGCCAGTCGTCGTGCGTCTCGAGGGCACCAATGCGGAGGTTGCCCGTGAGCGGCTCGCTCAAAGCGGACTCGCGATCATTGCTGCCGCCGACCTGACCGACGCGGCGAAAAAGGTCGTGGCCGCAGCGAGGAGTTCCCGATGAGCGTTCTGGTCAATGCCCGCACCAAAGTGATCTGTCAGGGCTTTACCGGCAAGCAGGGCACCTTTCACTCCGAGCAGTGCCTGGCTTACGGCACCAAGCTCGTCGGCGGAGTCACGCCGGGGCGCGGTGGCGAGCGTCATCTGGGTCTGCCGGTGTTCGATACCGTACGCGACGCGGCGCGCGAGACGGGCGCAACCGCCAGCATGATCTACGTGCCGGCTGCCTATGCGGCCGACTCCATCCTCGAGGCCGTGGATGCGGGTATCGAACTGGTGGTCTGTATCACAGAGGGTCTGCCGGTCAACGACATGGTCAAGGTGAAGGCGGCGCTGAGCGGGTCGCCGACACGTCTGATCGGTCCCAATTGCCCCGGGATCATCACTCCGGGGGAATGCAAGATCGGCATCATGCCCGGCTTCATTCACAAGAAGGGTGCCGTGGGCATCGTGTCACGCTCGGGCACGCTCACCTATGAGGCGGTGTTTCAGACCACGAATCAGGGTCTGGGCCAAAGTACCTGTGTGGGTATCGGCGGCGACCCGGTCCGCGGCATGAATTTCATCGACGTCATCGAGCTGTTCGAACGCGACCCGCAGACCGAGGGCATCATCATGGTCGGCGAGATCGGCGGCAGCGACGAGGAGGCGGCGGCGAACCACATACGCCAATACGTCACCAAGCCCGTCGTTGCCTACATCGCAGGCGTGACGGCGCCAGCCGGCAAACGCATGGGTCACGCCGGCGCAGTCATCGCGGGTGGCAAGGGCACGGCAGCCGACAAATACCGCGCGCTCGAGGCCGCCGGCGTACGCACGGTCAAGTCGCCGGCCGAACTGGGAAGCGCCATGGCGCAGTTGTTGTCCAGGCGCCGTGCCGCCGTCGCAAGCCGCGCAACGGCGCGTCAGCCGGCAATCCCGGCGAGCAAGGCAGCGCCGGCAAAGCGCACTGCACCTGCGAAACGCGCTACCGCTGCAAAACGCGCTACCGCCACAAAGCGGGCTGCCACGGCGAAGCGCACTGCGCCAGCAATACGCACACGCTCAAGCAAGCGCGCCGCGCCGAAGCCAGTGCGGCGTACCGGCGGCAAGAAGCCAAAGCCGGCGAGGCATCGTTGAACGAGGCGCGGAAATCCGGACAGCGGCTGGAGCGCCGGTGGCAGGCATTGATCGGTTGAAAATCGCGCTGGCGCAGATCAATCTGCTGGTCGGCGACGTCCGCGGCAATCTCGAGCGCGTGATCGCCGAGGCGCGTCGTGCGCACGCGGAACTTGGCGCGGATCTGGTGATGTTTCCGGAGCTCACGCTGTCGGGCTATCCACCCGAGGACCTGCTGTTCCATCGCGGCCTGCGCCGTCAGATCGCCCTGGCGCTCGACGAACTGAAGACCGCCGTGCCCGAGATCGGCATCCTCATCGGATATCCCGAGTACTCACAGGGCTACATCTACAATTCGGCCTGTCTCATGCGTGGCGGACAGATGCTCGCGCAGCACCGCAAGTCCTGCCTGCCAAACTACAAGGTATTCGACGAAAAGCGTTATTTCACGGCGGGCACGGAATCGACCGTGGTCGACTTCGATGGCATCCGGCTTGGACTGCTGGTCTGCGAGGACGCCTGGGAGCCGCATCCGGCGTCGGATGCCGAAGCGCATGGTGCCGAGATTCTGCTGATCATCAACGCTTCGCCCTACGAAATTCACAAGCAGCGCGAACGCGAACTCGTACTCGGTCAGCGTGTGCACGAAACCGGCTTGCCTGCGGTCTACGTCAATCTGATCGGGGGCCAGGATGAACTGGTATTCGACGGCAACTCCTTTGCGCTCGACGCGCAGGGGCGGTTAGCCATGCGCGCGCCGCCCCTGGAAGAAGGGCTGTACTGCGTCGAGTTCGAGCGCCGAAACGGCAGTCTCGCGCCGATACCGGGGCGCATCGATCCCGAATGGCCCGACGATCGAATTCTCTACTGGGTACTGGTTCTGGGCGTGCGCGACTACGTCAACAAACACAAGTTCAACGGTGCCGTCATCGGGCTGTCAGGCGGCGTCGACTCGGCGCTGACGCTCGCCCTCGCGGTCGACGCGCTCGGTCCTAAGCGCGTGCATGTGGTCATGATGCCGTCACGCTACACCTCCGATATGAGCCGCGAGGATGCAGCCACGCAGGCGAAAACCCTGGGCGTATCGCTGAGTTCGATATCCATCGAAAATATGTTCGCCGCGACGCTCGATGCACTCAGGCAGGAATTTGCCGGCCGCGCGCCCGACGCGACAGAAGAAAACATCCAGGCCCGATGCCGTGGCGTACTGCTGATGGCGATCTCGAACAAGACCGGCCGCATGCTGCTGACAACCGGCAATAAGAGCGAGATGGCGGTGGGCTATGCGACGCTGTATGGGGACATGGCCGGTGGCTTCGCGCCCATCAAGGATTGCAGCAAGCAGCTGGTGTACCGCCTGGCGCGGTACCGAAATACGGTCTCGCCTGCGATACCCGAACGCGTCATCACGCGAGAACCTACCGCGGAACTGCGACCGGATCAAAAGGACACCGACTCACTGCCGCCCTACGAGATCCTCGATCCAATCCTCGAGGCCTTCATCGAGGATGACCTGTCGGTCGAGGAGATTTGCGAGCGGGGATTCGACCGGACGGTCGTGGCGCGTGTCCTCGACATGGTCAAGCGCGCGGAATACAAGCGGCGGCAGGCTCCGCCGGGCGTGCGTGTCAGCGCGCGAGCGTTCGGCCGCGACTGGCGCTATCCGATCACCAACGGCTATCGGCGGTAGTCCGGTTCAGCCCGTATCGGGTTCAGCCCGTATCGCGCCAGAAGACCCACCAGTGGTGGGTCGAAGACACCGCGCTGCGTGGATTGACGGTGTAGTTGGCCGCGTAAACGCGCTGCACATTGGCGGCGAGATCCGTGAAGCCGAGTTTCTGGTAGCACTCGAGCAGCAGCGCCACGGCGGTGCGCTCGGCCGGGGCACCGTCGTACTGATCGATGACGCCCTGGGCGCGCTGTGCGGCTGCCAGATAGGCGCCGCGCTTGACGTAGTAGCGGGCGACATTTACTTCGTATTCGGCCAGTCGGTTGCGCAGGTATACGAGGCGCTTGAACGCATCCTGCGCATAGTCGCTCTTGGGAAACTGCGTCACCACGGTGTTGAAGGCCGCGATGGATTTCAGTGCCGAGGCGGGAGGCCGCCGCGCCATGTCGACGCCGAACCAGCGCTCGATCGCATAGGGAGTGCGCTCGAAGTCGATCATGCCCTTCATGTACCAGGCGTAATCGATGCGCGGGTGCGTTGGATTCTCGCGCAGGAACTGATCCGCAGCGTCGGTTGCGGACTCCTTTTCGCCCTTGCGGTAGTAGACGTAGATGAGATCCAGCCGCGCCTGCCGGGCTTCGTCGGTGAAAGGAAACCGGGAAGTCAGTGCCTCGTACTGCTTGATGGCATACTCGAAGTCGTTGTTGTTCATCGCCTTGTGGGCGTTGGCGTACAGCGACTGCGCCGTGGCCTTCTTGAGATTCTTGGACTGGCGGCTATGGCAGCCGCCCAGCAGCGCCAGAACGGCGAGCAGCAGTACCGCCCACAAACGTGCGGTGCTCAAGGGGGCGGGCGCGGTGCTGGCGATGGAACTCAAGATCGGACCCCGGTTGAAAGTGCGCGAGTATAGCTGACCCTACCTGTGGCCCCGGAGTTCCAGATCCACGAGCTAGACCTGCCGCCGGCTTCGGCCGGCATGCGCCTCGATCAGGCGTTGGCCGCCGCACTTCCCCAGTATTCCAGGGCGCGGCTGCAGCGCTGGATCCGCTCGGGGGCCGTCAGCATCGACGGCCGGCCGGTACGGCCCCGAGACCGGGTCCGCGGCGGCGAGCGACTCGTGGTACGGGCGGAGTTTCCCCTCGAGGCCGGCGTCGCGGCCGAGACCTTGCCGCTGGATATCGTCCACGAGGACGCGGCACTGCTGGTGCTTAACAAGCCCCCCGGTCTCGTGGTTCACCCTGGCGCCGGCAACCGCGAGCACACCCTCCAGAACGCGCTGCTGGCTTACGATTCGAGCCTCGCACGCGTGCCGCGCGCCGGATTGGTACATCGGCTCGACAAGGACACCAGCGGCCTGCTTATGGTGGCGCGCACCCCGGAGTCGCATACGCGCCTCGTGGCGGCACTGGCCGCGCGCGAGGTGGGCCGTGAATATCTGGCGCTGTGCGCCGGGAAGCCGACCGGGGGTGGCCGCATTGAAGAACCGATCGGCCGGCATCGCACTGCACGCACACGCATGGCGGTCAGAAGCGACGGACGCGAGGCGGTGACGCACTATCGGATCGAGGAGCGGCTGGGCTCCTTTACGTTGCTGCGCGTGCAGCTGGAAACCGGGCGCACTCACCAGATCCGCGTGCACCTGGCGCACGTGGGTCTGCCGGTCATCGGCGATCCGGTCTATGGCGGCCGCATGCGGCAGCCGGCCGGTGCGTCCGCGGCGGTGAGGGCGGCGCTGCTGTGCTTTCGGCGGCAGGCGCTGCATGCGCAGCGCCTGCGGCTCAAGCACCCAATCAACCGCCGGGCACTGAGTTTCGAGGCCCCGCCACCCCCCGATTTCCAGGCCCTGCTGCAACTGCTGCGCGCGGAGGGTCAAGCGTGAAGACCCACACGGTTTCACCCCAGTGGCCCGCGGTTGCGGGCGTGCGCGCGCTCTTCACGCTGCGTAGCGACGGGGTGAGCCGCGTCCCCTATGAGTCATTCAACTTAGGGGCGCACGTCGGCGATGACCCCGAGGCGGTGAGGCGTAACCGGAGCCAGCTGGTCCAGGCCCACCACCTGCCGCATGAGCCGCTCTGGCTCGAGCAGCTCCACGGAATACAGGTGGTGGATGCGGATCAGGCACTGCTGCGGGGCGTCGTGCAGGCACCGCCACGGGGCGATGTGGCGGTCAGCCGGCAGCCGGGCCCGGTGCTCGCCGTGCTGGTCGCTGACTGCCTGCCCGTGCTGTTCGCGGCGCTCGACGGTAGCGCTGTTGCCGTGGCCCATGCGGGCTGGCGCGGTCTCGCAGCCGGTGTGCTGGAAGCGACCGTGGCGGCGCTGGCGGGCCATGGCGCACTGCAGGCCTGGCTCGGACCTGCGATTTCCGGTCCCCACTTCGAGGTAGGCGCGGAGGTGCGCAAGGTCTTTACGGCGCACGACCCCGCTGCCGCGACGGCCTTTACCGCCAACGCCCGCGGGCGCTGGCAATGCGATCTGCAGACGCTGGCGCGGGCACGGCTTGCGGCCGCCGGTGTCAGCTCGATCCATGCCGATACCGGCTGCACCTATGCCGAGCCGCAGCGCTTCTACTCATACCGGCGCGACGGCATCACGGGACGCATGGCAGCCTTGATCTGGCTGGAGGCGGCGCAATGTTAGAGTCCGAGTGATGCTGGCATGGATTTTTTTGGCGACATTTTTCGGCGGCGCGCTGAGCGCGGCGCTGGCGAGTGTATTCCTGCTGCTGCCGGAATCGCGCCGGACCTGGTTGCTGCCGCACCTGATCAGCTTCGCAACGGGTGCCATGCTCGCTGCAGCGCTCATCGGCCTGCTGCCCGAGGCTATCGAGAGCGTCGGTCCGCAGCGCATTCAGGCGATCGGGACCGCGGTTCTGGCTGGCATCGCACTGTTCTTCGTACTCGAGAAATTCGTGCTGTGGCGCCATTGTCACGCGGAGTCCTGCGAGAGCCACTCGCCGCACGAGAATCACCGGGATCGTGCCGCCGGCTGGATCGTTCTGTTCGGCGACGGCGTGCATAACGCCTTCGACGGCGTGCTGATTGCCGCGGCGTTTCTGACCGATACCAAACTCGGCGTGGTGACGACGCTGGCGATCACGGCACATGAAATACCTCAGGAACTGGGCGATCTGGCCGTGTTGCTGCACGCGGGCATGAGTCCGAAACGGGCACTTTGGTTCAACGCGGCCAGCAGCCTCACTTCCATCATCGGCGGGCTGCTGGGATATGTCGCCCTGCGCAGCACACTCGATGTTCTGCCCTATGCGATTTCAGTGGCTGCGGCATCGCTTATCTACGTCGCAGTGGCCGATCTGATCCCCAGCCTGCACCGCCGGGTGGATGCACGGGCGGGGGTGACGCAGGTTCTCCTGATCGGATGCGGTGTCGCGGTGATCGCGGCTGCCGAGCGGTGGCTGGCTTGAAATCGACCGCACAGCCCCCCAGATATGATGCAAAGCACATAGTTCGACCGCAGGTAACGCCTCATGCGCATGGACAAACTGACCACTCGTTTTCAATCGGCACTCGCTGATGCGCAGTCGCTGGCCGTAGGCCGCGACAATCAATTCATTGAGCCCGCGCATCTGCTGCTGGCCATGATCGATGCCGAAGGCAGCGGTGTACGGCCCCTGTTGCTCAAGGCGGGGGTAGATGCCGGCAAGCTGCGCGGCGCGCTGACCGGGATATTGGACGGACTGCCGAAGGTCGAGGGCACCGGCGGTGACGTGCAGATTTCAAATGACCTGGGTCGGCTGCTGAACGTCACCGACAAGCTCGCGCAAAAGCGCGGAGATCAATTCATTCCCAGTGAGCTGTTCGTACTGGCGGCCTTCGAGGATCGCGGTGCGGTGGCCAAGGCACTCAAGGACGCGCGCGCCACGCGCGCCGCGCTCGAGAAGGCCATCGATGAGGTGCGCGGGGGAGAGAAGGTTGATGACGCGGGAGCCGAAGAGAGCCGGCAGGCGCTTGAGAAGTACACCGTCGATCTGACCGCGCGGGCGCGTAGCGGCAAGCTTGATCCGGTCATCGGCCGGGACGATGAGATTCGCCGCACGGTGCAGGTACTACAGCGGCGCACCAAGAACAACCCGGTGCTCATCGGCGAACCGGGCGTCGGCAAGACCGCTATCGTCGAGGGGCTCGCGCAGCGCATCGTCAATGGCGAGGTGCCCGAGGGCCTCAAGAACAAGCGCATCCTGGCGCTCGACATGGGTTCGCTGATCGCGGGCGCGAAATTCCGCGGCGAGTTCGAAGAACGCCTCAAGTCCGTGCTCAAGGATCTGGCCAAGCAGGAAGGCCAGGTGATCCTCTTCATCGATGAGCTGCATACCATGGTCGGCGCCGGGCGCGCCGAGGGCTCGATGGATGCCGGCAATATGCTCAAGCCTGCGTTGGCGCGCGGCGAGCTGCACTGCGTGGGCGCCACCACGCTCGATGAATATCGCAAGTACATCGAAAAGGACGCTGCGCTCGAACGACGCTTTCAGACCGTGCTGGTGGATGAGCCATCGGTCGAGGACACGATCGCGATCCTGCGCGGGCTCAAGGAGCGCTATGAAGTGCACCACAAGGTCGAGATCACCGATCCGGCCATCGTGGCGGCTGCGACGCTCTCGCATCGTTACATCACCAATCGCCAGCTTCCCGACAAGGCCATCGATCTGATCGACGAGGCAGCCGCGCGTATCCGCATGGAGATCGACTCCAAGCCCGAGGTGCTTGACCGGCTCGAGCGACGGATCATTCAGCTCAAGATCGAGCAGGAAGCGCTCAAAAAAGAGGAGGACCCGGCCTCACGAGTGCGCCTGACCACGCTTCGCGAAACCCTGTCGGGGCTCGAGAAGGAATACGCCGACCTGGAAGAAGTCTGGAAGGCCGAGAAGGCATCGCTGCAGGGTGCGGCGCAGATCAAGGAGAAACTTGAACGTGCGCGGCTCGATCTCGAGCAGGCGCGGCGTGCGGGCGATCTGGCGCGCATGGCGGAAATGCAGTACGGCAGGATTCCCGAGCTGGAAAAGCAGCTGGCGCAGGCCCAGCGCGCCGAACAGACGACGCCGCAGCTGGTGCGAAACAACGTCACCGAGGAGGAAATCGCCACTGTTGTGTCGAAGTGGACCGGCATACCGGTCTCCAAGATGCTCGAGGGCGAGAAGGACAAGCTGCTGCGCATGGAAGAGGCGCTCGAGAAGCGCGTGGTGGGACAGGATGAGGCGGTCCGCATCGTCTCCAATGCAATCCGTCGCGCGCGCGCTGGACTGGCCGATCCGCGCCGTCCGAACGGTTCGTTCCTGTTTCTGGGGCCGACCGGCGTGGGCAAGACCGAGCTCTGCAAGGCATTGGCGGAATTCCTGTTCGACACGGAAGAGGCCATGGTGCGGATCGATATGTCCGAATTCATGGAGAAGCACTCGGTGGCCCGATTGATCGGTGCCCCTCCGGGTTACGTCGGCTACGAGGAGGGCGGCTATCTGACCGAAGCCATCCGTCGCCGCCCCTATGCCGTGCTGCTGCTCGATGAAGTCGAGAAGGCGCACCAGGACGTATTCAATGTGCTGCTGCAGGTGCTCGATGATGGCCGCCTGACCGATGGCCAGGGCCGCACGGTGGATTTCCGCAACACCGTGATCATCATGACCTCGAATCTCGGTTCGCAGGTCATTCAGGAGCTTGCCGGCGAAGGTAACTATCAGCGCATGAAGAATGCGGTCATGGAGTCGGTGCAGCAGCATTTCCGGCCCGAGTTCATCAACCGGGTCGATGACATCGTCGTGTTCCATCCGCTGGGCATCGAACAGATCCGTGCGATCGTCGAGATTCAGATCGATTACCTGCGTCGGCGACTGCTCGAACGCGATATGGAACTCGAGCTGGATGACAAGGCGCGCGATCTGATCGGCGAGGCGGGGTTCGACCCGGTGTACGGTGCACGGCCGCTCAGGCGCGCCATTCAGCAGCAGATCGAGAATCCGCTGGCGCAGCGAATCCTGCGGAACGAGCTGGTGCCGGGCGATCGGGTGAGAGTCAGCGTGCGCGGCTCGGAGCTGGTTTTCGACAAGAAACGGCAGATGCGCGCAGTCGGCTCCTGACCGCAAGCGGCGGCTGCTAAGCTTGTGGCGGGAGGCTGCATGCACGATCTCAAGCGCCACATAGTCGATGTGCCCGACTTTCCGAGTCCGGGCATTCTGTTTCGTGATTTCACGCCGCTGCTGCGCACTCAATTCGCGGCCACGCTGGATGCGCTCGAGGCCCTGTTCGATGAGCGAGAGTGGCTTGCGACCGATGCACTTGCCGGCATCGAGTCGCGCGGCTTCATTCTGGCGGCGGGATTGGCCGCGCGGCGCGGCAAGGGATTCGTGGCAGTCCGCAAGGCCGGCAAGCTGCCGCCGCCAGTCGAAGCGGTGGACTATGCGCTCGAATACGGCAGCGGCATGCTGGAGCTGCAGCGAGGCAGCGGCCGCGTGCTTCTGATTGATGATGTGGTCGCGACCGGGGGCACCATGGACGCCGCTGCACGCCTGGCGCGTGCCGCGGGCTACGAAGTAGGCGGTTTTGCGGCGCTGATCGATCTGCGCCTCGCCGGGGAATTCAAGCGCGGCGAGATGACGCTGCGGGCCGTCATTCGCTATGACTGAGCGTCCCTCGACGCTCATCGTCATGGCGCTTGAGGTCGAGGGACAGGGACTGTTCGAGCGGGCCGGCGTGCCGGTGCTATACACCGGGCTTGGCAAGGTGAATGCAGCGCTGGCGCTGATGCGGGCACTGCGGGACTGCCGCCACGAGGGTCTGGCGATGCCCCTGGTTCTTAATTTCGGCACCGCGGGCAGTCACATCCTCAAGACCGGAAGCTTTGTAGCGTGCCGCCAGTTCGTGCAGCGGGACATGGACGTCAGTGGCATCGGCTACCCGCTGGGCGTGACCCCCTTCGAAGAGATCCCCGCCCAGATCGAATTTCCAGCCGTTTTCGGGGACCTGCCACCGGCCTTGTGCGGCTCCGGGGACTCCTTTCAGACGGGGGTGGCTAAATTGCATTGTGAGGTTATCGATATGGAGGCGTACGCGCTGGCAAAGGTCTGTCATCTCGAGGGCGCTGCATTCGGCTGCGCCAAATACGTCACCGACGGGGCTGACGGTTCGGCGGCCGAGGACTGGCAACGCAACCTGCCGCGTGCGGCTGAAGTTTTCTGGCAGCTATATGAGCGCCACTGCCGTCTATAATCAACGATCCATCCCACAGTCGCAGCAGACAGAGCCATGCCGATTTACGAATACGAGTGCAGTCAATGTCGCTATTACCTCGAAGTCATACAGAAGATCAGCGACGCGAAACTCAGGAAATGCCCTTCCTGCGGGAAGAATGCACTGCAAAAGCTGATCTCGGCGCCCGTATTCCGGCTCAAAGGATCCGGCTGGTACGAGACCGACTTCAAGTCCGACCAGGAGCGCAAGCGCAATCTGGCGGGCGCGGAGAAGGATGAGGCGCCTGCCGACCCGAAGGACGCCAAGGACGCCAAGGACGCCAAGGACGGCAAGGACGGCAAGGACGGCAAGGACGGCAAGGATTCTCCGGACGGTAAGGGCACCAGTGACGGCAAAGATGCCAAAGGCGGCGGGACCGATTCCGCTGCCGGCGACAAATCCGCCGCCAGCGATGCGAAGCGCGAATCCCCGGCTGCCGACAAGGGGCGCCAAAAGGCCGACAAGACACCGGCGCGCGCACCGTCTCGAAGCGGCCGCGGCGCAAAGAAGACGCCCAGGCGCGCTCCCGCTAAGGCGAAGCGCAGCCGGCAGCGGGGCCGACGTTGACCGGAGATGTCATCAAGCTGATCTTGCGCCGCTACCTGATAGCGGGACTGCTGGTGTGGTTACCGATCATCGCCACCGTGCTGGTGGTTCGCTTCATCCTGGATCTGATGGATCAGCTGCTGCCGCGTCCGCTGCGTCCGGAGGTGCTGCTCGGGGTGCACATTCCCGGGCTCGGCGCGCTGCTCGCGTTGCTGCTGCTGCTGGCCACGGGACTGCTGGTCACGAACATCATCGGACGCAGCCTGGTGCGTGCCTGGGAAGACTTCATGAACCGCATCCCGTTCATCCGCGCGGTCTATGGCGGGGTCAAAAGCTTCTCGACCACGATCCTGTCGAACTCGGGCAACTCGTTCAAGAAAGTGCTGATGATCGAATATCCACGCGTGGGCGTCTGGAGCGTGGGCTTCCAGACGGCCTCGGACCTGCGCCTCTCGAGCGCCCAGGGGAATGAGCCGCACGTATGCGTATTCATTCCGACGACGCCCAACCCGACGTCCGGATTCATCGTGCTGGTGCCGCGCTCACAGGCGATCGAACTTGACATCAGTGTTGATTCGGCCATGAAAATGATCGTGACGCTGGGTGTGGTTGTTCCAACCACGACCGGCAGCATGCGTGCGCTCAAAGTCGACGGTACCCCGGAGCAGACCTCGGCGCCCGCACCCTGAAGAGCGTATCCGACGACGATTCCATTCGATGAAGAAGCCATGCGAAGCCACTATTGCGGACAGGTAAATGAAAAGCTGATCACCCAGAGCGTCAGCGTTGCCGGCTGGGTACATCGGCGGCGCGATCACGGCGGGGTGATATTTGTCGATCTGCGTGACCGCGAAGGCCTGGTGCAGATCGTGTTCAATCCGAGCGCCAGGGAAGTATTCGAAGTCGCGGAGAAGCTGCGGCACGAATTCGTGGTGCGCGTACATGGACTGGTGCGCGAACGTCCCGAGGGAACGGTCAATGCCAATCTGGCATCGGGCGGCGTCGAGATCGTGGCCTCGGAGCTCGAGCTGCTGAATCGATCCGATCCGCTGCCGTTCCAGCTCGACGAGACTGTCAACGAAGAAGTGCGGCTGCGCTACCGCTACATCGACCTGCGGCGCGAAGTGATGAGCCAGCGCTTGCGGCTGCGCCATCGCATCACGCGCTCGATGCGGAGTTTTCTGGATGCGCAGGGGTTCGTCGATATCGAGACGCCGATGCTGACCAAGGCGACCCCCGAGGGCGCCCGCGACTACCTCGTGCCTAGCCGGACACATCCCGGCAAATTCTTTGCATTGCCGCAGTCGCCGCAGATCTTCAAGCAACTGCTGATGATGGCCGGCATGGATCGCTACTATCAGATCGTGCGCTGCTTTCGCGACGAGGATCTACGGGCCGATCGCCAGCCGGAGTTCACGCAGCTGGACGTCGAGACTTCGTTTCTGAGGCAGGACCAGATCATGCAGCTCATGGAGCAGCTGGTGCGGACCTTGTTCGTCGAAGTGCTCGGCGTGCAGTTGCCGTCGCCGTTTCCGCGCATGAGCTATCACGAGGCGATGCGCCGCTTCGGATCGGACAAGCCAGACCTGCGCGTGGACCTCGAATTGGTCGATGTGGCGGACCTGGTGAGCGGCTGCGATTTCAAGGTATTCGCGGCGCCCGCGCAGGATCCCGGCGGCCGCGTGGCGGCGTTGCGCGTGCCCGATGGCGGCGCGCTCACGCGTAAGGAGATCGACGAGTACACCGCTTTCGTGGCGCGCTACGGTGCCAGGGGCCTCGCGTACATCAAGGTGAATCAACGGGCACGCGGACGCGAAGGCCTGCAGTCCCCGATCGTCAAGTTTCTCGACGATGCGGCGGTCGAGGGCATTCTCGCGCGTTGCGGCGCGGCCGATAACGATCTGATCTTCTTTGGCGCCGACAAGTCCAAGGTGGTCAGCGATGCCCTTGGAGCCTTGCGACTGAAGGTGGCGCAGGATCGCGGGCTCTCCCGCCCCGGCTGGCAGCCGCTCTGGGTAGTCGATTTCCCCATGTTCGAGTGGGATGCGGACGGCAATCGCTGGGCCGCCATGCATCACCCGTTTACCTCGCCGCGCAACGATGATCCGGACGCGCTGTGCGCGGCTCCAGGTCAGGCGCTGGCACGCGCCTACGACATGGTGCTCAATGGTTCGGAAATCGGCGGTGGTTCGGTACGAATCTTCCGCCAGGAGATGCAGTCGGCGGTGTTCGGTCTGCTCGGCATCAGCGCCGAGGAGGCGCGGCTGAAGTTCGGCTTCCTGCTGGATGCGCTTCGCTACGGTTGTCCGCCGCACGGTGGCATCGCTTTTGGTCTCGATCGCCTGGCAATGCTCATGGCAGGCGCCGACAGCATTCGCGAGGTCATCGCATTTCCCAAGACGCAGACCGCGGCCGATCCGCTGACCGACGCCCCGACCGAAGTCAGCGAGGCGCAGTTGCGTGAGCTGCACATCCGGGTGCGCACGCCCCCCCCGAGCAGCTGATACAGCGAGCCGCGTTGGGCGCCGAATCCGCCGCAGTCGTCTATGTGCACGGGCTGTGGATGCCCGGCTTCGAGGGCGCCGTACTGCGACGGCGCCTGCGGACGCAGCGCGGCTTCAGGACTTACGGATACGGGTACCATTCCGTGCAGGAGCCGATGGCCGCGCTCATCGCCGGGCTGCGCCAGCTCATCGCGCGGATCGATGCGCCACAGGTGCACCTGCTCGGCCACAGCCTGGGCGGAATCATCGTGCTGCGATTTCTGCAGCGCCATACCATGGCGCAGCCTGGTCGCGTGGTATTTCTCGGCACGCCCTGTGCGGGGTCGCGTGTCGCGCGGCGCTTTGCCCACTGGGAAATGGGTCGGAAAATGCTCGGCCCGGTAGCCTGCGAGGAGCTGTTGCAACCGGGTTGCAGGCGCTGGGACCAGCCGCGGGAGCTGGGCATCATCGCCGGCACGCGGCCGGTTGGTCTGGGCCATTTGCTGCTAACATTCCCTGACGCCAACGACGGCACAGTCGCAGTCTCGGAGACCGATTTGCCGGGCGCCAAGGGCCGGCTGTGCCTGCCGGTCACCCATTCAGGAATGCTGTTGTCGGCGCGTGTGGCACAGGAAGCAGGGAGTTTCCTCCAACATGGACGATTCGGAACCTAAATCGGCGGTGCCCGCGGGTCTCGAGCGCCTGCGTTCGCACGCGCGCCTGCTGGTCGCCATCGCAGCGCTGCTGCTGCTCTACACTCTGGGCGGGTTTCTGCTGGTGCCGCACGTGGCGCGCAACGCCATCATCGGCTACGTGCAGAAGAACATGGGCGGGCGGCACGCGTCGATTGGCGAGCTCAAGTTCAATCCCTTCACATTCACGGTCGAAGTCCGCCAGTTTGCGCTTACCGAGGCGAACGACAGTCCGATCGCGAGTTTTGATCTGCTGCGCGTGGGGGCTTCGCTGACCGCCTCGCTGCTGCATCGGGCCTGGACACTCAGTGAAGTGCGGCTCGAGCAGCCGCAGGTGCACGCGATCATCGATCGCGATGGCACGCTGAATCTTGCCAGGCTGGCGCCCGCCACCCCTGAGAAGCCTGCCAAATCCGAGACCGACAAGTCGCTGCCTGCGCTGCGCATCAATGCACTGGGCATCCACGGCGGCAGCGTGCAGTTTGAAGATCGTAGCCGCGCCGAACCGTTCTCGACGACGCTGCGGCCGATCGAGTTCGACCTGACGGACTTCCGCACCACGCGTGATTTCGAAAACAAGTACCGTTTCAGCGCGCAGAGCGCGGCGGGCGAGCGGCTGGACTGGGCCGGGCAGTTCACACTGCAGCCGCTCGGTTCGAACGGCGAGTTCACGATCGCGCAGTTGAAAGCACTGACCATTGCCGACTATCTGCAAAATGCGCTGCCGTTCGACCTGATCGGCGGCACTCTCGATATCCAGGGCAGTTACCAGTTCGCCGTCACGCCGGCGACTGCGTTGTCGCTGACTTTACCGAGCATCAAGGTGCACTCGCTGGGGATAAATCCGGCCGCGGCCGCGGCCGCGGCCGCGACTGCCGGTGCCGGAGCTGCGAGCGACGGGGCGGCGCCCTGGGTCTGGTTGCCCGAACTCGACGTGAATAACACCAGCGTGTCGCTGTCGGAGCGACGCGTGACGATTGGCCAGATCCTGCTGCAACGGCCCGCAATTCAGCTATGGCGCAACGCCGATGGCAGCCTGAACCTGCAGCAATTGACAGGCGCTACAAAAGCCGCAACGACATCACCGGCGTCCGCGCCGGCGCCCGCAACGAGCGCCGCGCCCACAGCGCCGGCGTGGAATATCGCGCTGGAAAAGCTCGAGCTGCAGGACGCGAACATCGCGGTGGAGGATCGCAGCGTCAAGCCTGCTTTCAAGACGCAACTGGCTGCGATCGGGTTGACGGTGGCCAACTACTCGAGCGCGGGCACGCAGCCACTGAACATCGACCTGCACATGCGGATCGGCCAGGGTGGGGAACTGCAGACTCAGGGCACAGTGATGCTGTCCTCGATGAATTCGGCGCTCGATCTCACGCTCACGGGGCTGGATCTGCCGGCCCTTCAGCCCTATGTGGCGCAGTCGACCGATCTGACGATCTATCGCGGCAAGCTCGGCATGAAGGGTCACATTGCCTACGCGGGCGTACCGGCACGCGGTCAGCCCAGGCTGCAGCTGACGCTGGGCATCAGCGTCGCCGATCTGGCAACCCGCGACAATTTTCTCAACGAGGACCTCGTCAGCTGGCGCTCGCTGCAGATCGATGGCATGCGATATCAAATGGCACCCGATGGGCTGCGTATCGAGCGCATCACTGTCGGCGCCCCATACGGCCGCGTGGTCATCGGCCCCAAGGGCGGGTTGAACGTGGCGCAGATCCTGCGGCCCGCGCGCGCGCAACCACCCCCGGGTCAACAGTCAGCCGACGATGCAACCGCCACCGCGGCGACGCCCGCGGCGGCGGCGCCGGCCGCGATGGGCAGGGCGCGCAAGTCAAAGTCCGGAGCGCCGCCCGGCGCTGTGGCGATGGCCGCGGTGCCCAGGCAGCCGACAATGCCGATAAGCATCGCGCGGATCGACATTCAGGACGGCGTGGCTGATTTCACCGACCATTCCGTGGAGCCGACTTTTTCGACCGCCATCTACGGGCTGAAGGGGTCGGTCGTCGGTCTGTCCTCGGATCCTGCCTCGCGTGCGACTGTCTCGCTCGACGGTAGTGTCGACCGTTATGCGCCAGTCTCGATCAAGGGCAAGGTGAATGTGCTCTCCGCGGCCACGTTCACGGACATTGCCATGAGCTTCAGCAACATCGAGTTGCCGACGTTCAATCCCTACTCCGGAAAATTCGCGGGCTACAACATCGCGCAGGGGAAACTCACGACGACGATGGAGTATCACGTCGAGAACCGCAAACTCGATGCCAGGCATCACATCGTGATCGACCAGCTCGAATTCGGTGCAGCCACCGAGAGCAAGCAGGCCGTGCCGTTGCCGATCAAGCTGGCGGTATCACTGCTCAAGGATCGAAATGGCGTCATCGATCTGGAGCTCCCGGTCGGTGGCAGCCTCGATGATCCGACGTTTCGTATCGGCCCGATCATCTGGAAGGTGTTCGTCAACCTGATCGAAAAGGTCGTCACGGCACCATTTGCCGCACTGGGCAAGCTGTTCGGCGGTGGGCCCGAGCTCTCATACGTGGATTTCCCGGCCGGCGCCTCCACACTTGGCCCCGACCAGGCGCAGAAACTCTCGCAACTGGCGAGCGCGCTGGTCGAGCGGCCGCAGGTAAAGCTCAATGTGCCACTGCACACCCAGGCGGACGATGACGATGCAGCACTCGAGCGCCTCGGGCTCGACAAGGCGCTACAGGTCGCTGATGCCTCGGGCGCCGCGGCCGCGCGGCCGCGATCGCCGAAGAGCAAGACCGGTGCCGGCGCCAGTAGTGAGGCAACCGGCGCGCCGACCGCGGCGCAGCTGCCGGTTCTGGTTGCGCTCTATCGGACGCAGTTCAAGAGCGATCCGGTCTATCCGCCGGAGACTCAGGGCGGCGCCGATCCGGATGCCGACAAGCTGGCATGGCTCCAGCAACAGCTGCTGCCGCAGTTCGCCCCTTCACAGGCCGAACGGGATGCGCTCGGTCTGGCGCGGGCGCAGGCCGTGCAGTCAGCCATGCTGGCCAATACCGATCTCAAATCCGACCGGGTATTCCTGGTCAATCAGGTCTCGGGCGGCGGTCTCGACGGCAAGGTGCGCATGGAGCTTAAGCTCGAGTAAACGCTCAGTCGCGCGCCTGACGATGCAGATCGTAGATCAGCTCGAGTGCCGCTCGCGGGGTGAGCGCGTCGGGATCGAGTGCCGCCAGCCGTTCCAGCAATTCCCGTGCGCGTGGATCGGGTGGAGACTGGATCGCCAGCGCCGCGGTGAAAGGCAGTTCGGCTTGCGGCGAATTCGTCTGTCCCGCGTGCGCATTGCGTGCTTCCAGCAGCGCGAGCGTGCGGCGCGCCGCCGCTATGATCTCGCGCGGCACACCGGCGAGTTGCGCCACCTGGAGACCGTAGCTGCGGCTGGCCGGACCTTCTCTGACGGCGTGCAGGAAGACCAGCGAATCGCCGTGCTCGGTGGCATCCAGGTGCACATTGGCGCAACCTTCAATTTCATCCGCGAGCGCCGTCAGCTCGAAGTAGTGCGTCGCGAAGAGCGTGAAGGCGCGCAGCCGCGTGGCGATGAACTCCGCGATGGTGCGGGCAAGCGAGAGACCGTCGAAGGTACTGGTGCCGCGCCCCATCTCGTCCATCAAGACCAGGCTCTGCGCGGTGGCGTTGTGCAGGATGTTGGCGGTCTCGGTCATTTCAACCATGAAGGTGGAGCGGCCGCCGGCCAGATCATCGGCCGCGCCGATGCGCGTGAAGATTCGATCGATCGGCCCGATCTCGGCGCGCACTGCCGGAACGAAACTGCCCAGGTGCGCCAGCACGACGATGAGCGCGACCTGCCGCATGTAGGTGGATTTGCCGCCCATGTTCGGGCCCGTGATGATCAGCATGCGCCGCCCGGCGTGCAGCGACAGATCATTGGGCACGAAGGGCGTTTCCAGGAAACGCTCGACGACCGGGTGCCGTCCGCCCTCGATGAGCAGCCGCGTCTCATCCACCAGCACCGGCTGGCTCCAGCCCAGAGAGTTGGCGCGTTCGGCCAGGGCTGCAAGTGCATCAACGAGCGCGATCGCCGCCGCCGTGCGTTGCAACGGTGCCAGCGCCTCGGTCAGCGCGGTCAGAAGGGTCTCATAGAGTTCCCTTTCACGCGCGAGGGCGCGTTCGCGCGCGCCCAGTACCTGGTCTTCGAACTGCTTGAGCTCGGGCGTGATGAAGCGCTCCGCGGACTTGACGGTCTGCCGCCGCAGGTAGTTGGTCGGCACGCGATCGGCCTGGGCGCGAGCGACTTCGATGAAGAAGCCCTGCACGCGGTTGTAACCGAGCTTGAGGCTGGCGATGCCGCTGCGTTCGCGCTCCCGCTGCTCCAGCTCCGCCAGGAAGCCGTCGGTGTTGCCGGCGATGGCCCGCAACCGATCAAGTTCTTCATCGTGTCCGGTCGCGATGACGCCGCCGTCGCGCAGGAAATGAGCGGGCTCGGGGTCGATCGCGTGTTGCAGAAGTTCGCGCTGTTCGGCGTGGTCGTCGATATCCCGCAGCAGCCGCTGGAGCAGCGGCGAATCGAACGGCTCGATCGCGCGGCGCACCGCGGGCAATGCGCCCAGCGAGGCACGCAGCTGCACCAGGTCCCGCGGCCTCGCCGAGCGCAGCGCAATGCGCGCCTGGATACGCTCGAGGTCACCGACCGAGCGCAATTCCTGCCGCAGCGATTCGAAGCTGCCTGACTCGGCCAGCGTCGCAATGGCGTGGTATCGCTCGCGCAGCGGTGGGTGCGAGCGAAGAGGGCGTGTCAGCGCACGTCGCAGGGCGCGCGAGCCCATGGCCGTGACGGTGGCATCGATGACCGCGAACAGCGTGGCCTGCTCATTGCCGGTGAGGCTCGCATCGAGCTCCAGGTTCCGGCGCGTGGCCGCATCCAGCGCCAGCGCGTCCGAGCGCTCCTCGACCTGCAAGGCGCGGATATGCGGCAATGCAGATCGCTGCGTGTCGCGCACGTACTGCAGCAGCGCGCCCGCGGCGCGCAGTGCCAGCGGCAGTTCATCGACGCCGAAACCGCGAAGATCGAGCGCGCCGAGCTGATCGGTCAGCAGCCGGGAGGCTGTGGCCAGTTCGAAATGCCAGGGAGCGCGCGCGCGCAGGACACCGCCCTGACTGCACAGGCCCGCAAGCGCCTGTTCCTGCGATTCGGCAAGCAGGATCTCCGCGGGCCGCAGCCGTTGCAGTTCTGCCTGCAGGGCCTCAGCGCTGTCCAGCTCCGCCACGCTGAAGCGACCGGAAGCCAGCTCCAGCCAGGCGAGCCCAAAGTGCGCGCCGCGACGCTTGAGTCCTTCCGCCCTGGCGCCGTCCTGCCATAGCGCTGCGAGCAGCGTTTCACGGCGCTGCTCGAGCAGCGCGTCATCGGTGACGGTGCCGGGCGTGACGATGCGCACGACCTGTCGCTCCATGGGTCCGCGGATCTGCCCCGGCTCGCCGAGCTGTTCGCAGATCGCCACTGATTCTCCACGTCGCACCAGGCGCGCAAGGTAATTCTCCACGCTGTGCACGGGCACTCCGGCCATCGGAATGTTCTCGCCGCCGGACTGTCCACGCGAAGTCAGCGCGATGTCGAGAATGGATGCGGCGCGACGCGCATCGTCATAGAACATCTCGTAGAAATCGCCCATGCGATAGAACAGCAGCTCACCTGGATGATCGGCCTTGATGCGCAGGTACTGCTGCATCATGGGCGTGTGAGGCGAGTGATCGGAGCTGGCCATGGATCGGAACACTATAGCGATTACAACCAGTTATTATTAGTCGATGGCGTTGAAATTCCCCGACATATTCAGGCGAAAAGCGTCCGCGGAACCCGGGTCGGGCCAGGCGGAAGACCTGGGCTCGATGCGAGCGAGGGCCGCGACAGCGCTGCAGCGGGGCGAGTGTGCAAAGGCGATCGAGCTCTACGATGCCCTGATCGAACGCAATTCGGATGACGCGGAAGCACATTACAAGCGCGCCAATGCGCTCAACATGCTTGGCACATCCGAGGCGGCACTGGCCGGTTACGACCGGGCCATTGCACTCAAACCCGACTACGCCTACGCCTTCTGCAATCGCGGTACCGTGCTCGAGCGTCTGGGCCGGTGGGATGAGGCGCTGGCGAGTTATGACCGCACGCTCGAACTGAACCCCGGCGATGCACTGGCGCATTACAACCGCGGCTCGGTGCTCAGGGAACTCAATCGGCTCGAAGAAGCGCTTGCCAGCTACGACCGGGCGATCGGACTTAGGCGCGATTATCTGGAGGCACATTTTAACCGAGGCAATGTCCTGCAGACCCTGCGGCAGCATCAGGCCGCATTGGAGAGCTATGACCGGGCCATCGAACTGAAGCCTGACTTCGCGGAGGGATTTCATGCCCGGGGCATTTCGCTGGCGAGTATGCGACAGCTGCCCGCGGCACTGGCCAGTTACGACCGGACCATTGCGCTCAATGCCAACTATTCCGAAGCACACCTCAGCCGCGCCAATGTGCTGCAGGAATTGATGCTATTGGACGCGGCGATCGACGGATACGCCCGGGCCATCGAACTAAAGCCCGATTCTCCCGAGGCTTATCTCGGATTGGGGTCCGCATTGACGCGGCTAAAGCGGCACGAGGAGGCGGCTCGCAGCTACGATCGCGCGCTCGCACTCAAACCGGACCTGAAGTATCTGATTGGCATGCGACGCTATGGGAGAATGCAGGTCTGTGATTGGACCGGTCTCGTATCCGATCGTCAGAAGCTCGTCGCCGGTCTGGAGGCCGGCCAAGCTGTGACGCTGCCATTACCGGCGCTGGCCCTGTTCGATTCAGCAAAGCTTCACGAGCGGGCGGCACGTATTTGGGTGCGGGAGCTGTGCCCGCCGGATGGTTCCCTGGGCTCCGTGGGGACTCGACCGCGCGGCGCAAGGATTCGTATCGGCTATTTCTCCGCCGACTTTCGCACACACCCGGTTTCGTTACTGACTGCTGGTCTTTTCGAGACGCACGACCGATCGAAATTCGAAATCACTGCCTTTGCGTTTGGGTCCGATGACGATGACCCGATGCGCGCGCGCCTCAAGCATGCCTTCGAACACTTCATCGATGTGAGCAAGCATTCGGATAGCGACGTGGCCTCCCTGGCGCGCGAACTCGGAATCGACATCGCCGTTGATCTTGGCGGATTTACCGACGGTGCCCGAACCCGGATTTTTGCCCGGCGCGCTGCTCCTCTACAGGTGGGCTATCTGGGCTATGCGGGCACATCGGGTGCGCCGTACATGGACTACCTGATCGCCGATCAGACCCTGATCCCGGAAGGTGAGGAGCGGCACTACAGCGAGCAGATCATCCGTCTGCCTGACAGCTTCCAGCCGACCGATTCCACTCGAGCCATCTCGGATCGCGTATACGCGCGTGAGGAGCTCGGGCTGCCGGCGAGAGGCTTTGTATTCTGTTGCTTCAACCGCGGCTTCAAGCTGATGCCCGAGACGTTCGACGACTGGATGCAGATCCTGAAGAGCGTCGAGGGCAGTGTCCTCTGGCTGTCCGAGGGCGATAAGACAGCAGTGGCTAATCTGCGCTCGGAAGCCGCGCGACGCGATGTCAGCCCAGAGCGACTGATCTTCGCGACAACTATGCCGTCGATGGCTGATCACCTGGCCCGGCTGCGCACGGCGGAGCTGTTCCTGGATACGCTACCGTTCAATGCGCACACGACCGCCAGCGACGCGCTCTGGACAGGGCTTCCGGTGGTGACCTGTGCTGGCCACGCCCTGCCGGGCAGGGTGGCCGCCAGCCTGCTGAACGCGCTCGACCTGCCGGAGCTGATCACAACGACGCGGGAGCATTATCGGGCGCTGGCCGTGCGGTTGGCCCTGAATCCGGCGGAACTGAAGCTGGTTCGGGACAAGCTGGCCCGCAACCGGCTGACGGCACCGCTGTTCGATACGGCGCGGTATGCCCGCCATCTCGAATCGGCCTTCACCTCGATCTACGAACGGCACCAGGCCCGGTTGCCTCCCGCTCACGTGGCAATCGGCCCGAAGGCATGAAGCCATGAGCGCCCTGGATGACGCAGCGCTGCGGCTCCTGGCCGAACGTGCGGGCAGCGTGCTGCTTGAGCGCCGGCGACGGGTGGTTGTGGCGGAATCCTGCACGGGCGGCTGGGTCGCCAAATGCCTGACCGACATTCCTGGCAGTTCCCAGTGGTTTGAACGCGGCTTCGTGACTTACTCGAATGCGGCCAAGGAGCAGTCCCTCGGCGTGGCCGCCAGCGTGCTCGGGACATTCGGGGCGGTGAGCCGGCCCGCGGCCGAGCAGATGGCGGCCGGAGCCCTGCACCAGAGCGACGCTGCGCTCGCCATCGCCATCACCGGGATCGCAGGGCCGGATGGCGGTTCCCCGGAGAAACCGGTGGGCCTCGTCTGGTTGGCGCGTGCGCAGCGGGATGCCGCACCGCTGGCGCTCGAGGAGCGCTTCGGGGGCGACCGCGAGGCCATTCGGCGTGCGGCGGTCGCTACCGCGTTGCGGCTGATCATCGCGGCACCCTAGGGACGCGCGGGGCGAGCTGGTGGGGACGCGGCGGCTGTTCTTTGCGCTCTGGCCGGAGCGGGATTTCATCGCGCGCCTGCGCGCGGCCGCGCACCCTTTGGGACTGGCCGGGGGCCGATCCGTGGCTGACCTCGATCTGCATGTGACGCTTTGCTTCCTGGGCGCGGTGGAGGAGTCCAGCCTCCCGGCGCTGTGCGAGCGCGCGGCCGCGCTGCAGCTGCCGCCGTTCGAGCTCGAGTTCGAGGCGATCGAATACTGGTCGCGATCGCGGGTGCTGGCGGCCACCAGTGCGACCGTGCCCGCGGCGGGCATGGAACTCGTACGGGCGCTGCACGCACAAGCGCGCGCTCTTGGCCTCCGCGCCGATGAGCATCCGCTTCGGGCGCACGTGACGCTTTTGCGTGGTTTGGCCGCGCGTACGGTGCCTGCGGCTGGGCCGTTGCCGCTGTCACCGCCGTTGCGGCTGGCGGCGAGCAACTTTTATCTGGCGCAAAGTCAGCAGCTTGAGGCGACATCTGCAGGCGGCCTCGCGCCTTGCCGCTACGCGCGACTTGGAGCGTGGCCGCTCCGGATGCGCAATCCCGAAGGGCGTTGAGACGGCGCGCATTTGCAGCAACCTGCGCCCCTTTTGGCCCCGCGCCGGCGCCCCCATTGTGGGATAATTCAGCATCCCCGAAACCGCTGCTGCCGACTGGAAGGACACACCGATGGAAAGAACCGCCGCAATGGATGAAAACCGCAAAAAGGCGCTGACTGCCGCGCTCGGGCAGATCGAAAAACAGTTTGGTAAGGGCTCGGTCATGCGTCTGGGCGACGCCTCGGCGACCTACGATGTCGAGACGGTGCCGACCGGCTCGCTTGGCCTCGACATCGCGCTCGGCGTGGGCGGTTTGCCGCGCGGACGCGTGGTGGAAATTTATGGGCCGGAATCCTCGGGCAAAACCACGCTCACGCTGCAGGTGGTCGCGGAAATTCAGCGGCGCGGCGGTACCGCGGCGTTCGTAGATGCGGAGCACGCTCTCGACCCGGCATATGCCGGCAACCTCGGCGTCAATGTGCAGGATTTGCTGGTCTCGCAGCCCGACACCGGCGAGCAGGCGCTGGAAATCACCGACATGCTGGTGCGGTCCGGCGCGGTGGACGTAGTGGTCATCGACTCGGTGGCGGCTCTCACGCCGCGCGCGGAAATCGAGGGCGAAATGGGCGAGCTGCAGGTCGGCCTGCATGCGCGGCTCATGTCGCAGGCACTGCGCAAGCTCACGGGCAATATCAAGCGATCGAACACCATCGTGATCTTCATCAACCAGATCCGCATGAAGATCGGTGTGATGTTCGGTAGCCCCGAGACCACAACCGGCGGCAACGCGCTCAAGTTCTATGCTTCGGTGCGGCTCGATATCCGCCGCATCGGCGCCATCAAAAATGGCGAAGAGGTCATCGGCAACCAGACGCGCGTCAAGGTAGTCAAAAACAAGGTGGCGCCGCCGTTCCGGGAGGCCGAGTTCGAGATCATGTACGGTCTGGGCATCTCGCGAGAGGGAGAGATTATCGAGATTGGCGCAGCTGCGGGGATCATCGACAAATCCGGATCCTGGTACAGCTACAACGGTGAGCGCATCGGTCAGGGCAAGGACAATACGCGCCTGTACCTGCAGCAGCACCCGGAAATCGCCAAGGACATCGAGGACAAAATCCGCCTCAAGATGATGCCGCCCAAGCGTGTTGAGGAAAAGACCGCGTAAGGGCGCCCTCGGACCGGGGCAATCGACCGACACGCAGGCTGCCGGCAACGCGGCCGTCATTCTGCTGTCGCGACGCGATTTCTGTTCGCAGGAGCTTGCGGGGAAGCTCAACGCCCAGGGCTACGAGCCCGAGACGGTGCAGGGTGTGCTCGATGAGCTCCTCGAGCGCGGATTCATCAACGATGAGCGCTACGCGCACCAGTTTGTCGCGATGCACGCCGCGCGCGGCCACGGCCCGCTGCGTATTCAGCGCGAGCTCTCGCAGCTGGGACTCGATCCCGGGCTGATCGAGTCGGCGGTTACGGGCGGCGAGGACTGGGTCCAGCGCGCCCGGGAGCTACGCATCCGGCGCTTTGGGTTGGCACAGCCTGCAGAGTGGCCCGCCAAGGCGAAGCAAGCCCGTTTTTTGCAATACCGAGGCTTTTCCAACGATCATATCCGTGCGGCATTGGATTCCGAGGTTAGCGACGATTTGTCATGACAGATAAGCCCCCATTCATGAGTGCGGCCGACGTGCGGCGCACCTTTCTCGATTACTTCCGCGAGCATGGTCATACCATTGTTCCTTCCTCTTCGCTGGTGCCCGGCAATGATCCGACGCTGCTGTTCACCAATGCCGGCATGGTGCAGTTCAAGGACGTGTTCCTGGGCAAGGAGACCCGCGACTACGTGCGTGCAGCCACAAGCCAGCGCTGCGTGCGCGCGGGTGGCAAGCACAACGATCTGGAAAACGTAGGCTACACGGCTCGGCATCACACCTTCTTCGAGATGCTCGGCAATTTCTCCTTCGGCGACTATTTCAAGCGCGAAGCCATCCGCCTGGCATGGGACTTCGTCACCAAGCGGCTCAAGCTGGACCCGGCGCGCCTGTGGGTCACGGTTTACCGCGACGACGATGAGGCCGCGGAGGTCTGGACGCGCGACATCGGCTTCGACCCTGCGCGCGTCACGCGCATGGGAGAGAAGTCCAACTTCTGGGCCATGGGCGACACGGGACCGTGCGGGCCGTGCAGCGAGATCTTTTTTGATCATGGCCCACAGGTGCCGGGCGGACCGCCGGGCTCACCGGAAGAGGACGGGGACCGATTTGTCGAGATCTGGAACCTGGTCTTCATGCAGTACGACCGCACGGCCGACGGCAAGCTGACGCCGCTGCCGAAACCCTCGGTCGACACGGGTGCAGGCCTTGAGCGCGTAGCCGCGATCATGCAGGGCGTGCAGTCGAACTACGACATCGATCTGTTCCGCGATCTGATCAGCGCGGCGGCCAGCGTGACCGGCACCACGGAGATCGATTCGCCTTCGCTGCGTGTCATTGCCGATCACATCCGTGCCTGCAGCTTCCTCATCATCGATGGCGTCATGCCGTCGAACGAAGGCCGCGGCTACGTGCTGCGCCGAATCATCCGTCGCGCGGTGCGTCACGGCTACAAGCTCGGACAATCCGAGGCCTTTTTCCACAAACTGGTGCCGGCGCTGGTAGTCGCGATGGGCGATTCCTATCCTGAACTCAAGCGCGAGGCGCCGCAGGTCACGCGCGTTCTGAAGCTGGAGGAGGAGCGCTTTGCCGAGACACTTAGCTTAGGCATGGCGCAATTCGACACGCGCATGCGCGAAGCCGGTGGCTCGACCGTCCCCGGAGCGCTGGTCTTCCTGCTGCACGACACCTACGGGTTTCCGCCGGATCTGACCGCCGATATCGCGCGCGAGCGGCAGCTCTCGGTGGACATGGAGGGCTACGAGCGCGAGATGGAGGCGCAACGCGATCGCGCGCGCGCGGCGAGTCGCTTTGGCGTCGATCAACGCGGCGGCGCGCAGGTGGCTGGACGCAGCGAATTTCGCGGCTACGAGGAACTGCAGTCGCAGGGGCGTGTGACGGCGCTGTTGCGCAATGGTGCCAGCGTCGAATCGATTGAGGCAGGTGAGCAGGGTGAAGTCGTGCTCGATCGCACGCCCTTCTACGCCGAGGCCGGTGGACAGATCGGCGATACCGGGGAACTCACCGTGCCGCCCGGCACGCGATTCGTGGTCGAGGACACGCAGAAGCGCGGTGCGGTGCATGCGCACCGCGGCAAGCTCCTCGGCGGCTCGATCAAACTCGGCGATGTGCTTGAGGCGCATGTCGACGCCGAACGGCGCCAGGCGATTCGCCTCAACCACTCGGCGACGCACCTCTTGCATGCGGCGTTGCGCAACGTGCTGGGCACGCACGTGGTGCAGAAGGGTTCGCTGGTGGCGGATGACCGGCTGCGGTTCGATTTCTCGCACCTCCAGCCGGTGACGCCCGAAGAATTGCTGCGGATCGAGCGCATGGTCAATGCCGAGATTCGCGCCAACAACGAGGCGGCGACGCGGCACATGGACTACGAAGATGCCATCGAGGCGGGGGCGATGGCGCTGTTCGGTGAGAAGTACGACAAGCGCGTGCGAGTGCTGTCCTTCGGTGGATTTTCCACCGAGCTGTGCGGCGGAACGCATGTGGCGCGAACCGGCGACATCGGCATGTTCCATATCATCAGCGAATCGGGAGTGGCGGCCGGCGTACGGCGCATCGAAGCGTTGACGGGGCAGGGCGCGCTCGAATATGTCGAACATGTCGATGCGGTTCTCGATGACCTCGCGCATCTCATGCACGGTTCACGCAATGAAACCTCCAGCAAAGTGCGCGAGACACTCGAGCGCATCCGCATGCTCGAAAAGGAAAATCGCGCGCTCAAGGACAAGCTTGCGATGAGTTCGGGGCGCGATCTTGCCGCCTCCGCGATCGATATCGGGGGCGTTAAAGTGCTCGCCACTCGCGTTGATGGCGCCGATGCGGGTGCGCTGCGATCGGCGCTGGATCAATTGAAGAGCCGACTTCGCTCGGCAATCATCGTGCTCGGTGCGGTGGAGTCGGACACCAAGGTGCTGCTCGTGGCCGGCGTCACCGCCGATCAGACTGCGCGCATTCGCGCGGGGGAACTAATCGGCAGCGTCGCGGCCCAAATAGGCGGAAAAGGCGGCGGACGGGCGGATTTCGCGCAAGCTGGCGGCAACAATCCACAAACACTCGATCAAGCGCTCGCCAGTGTTGCGCCGTGGGTACGTTCGCGACTTGTTACTGCAGGACATTGACGAAAATTAACTTTCCCTTCTCTTGACTTTAATGTGAACTGTAACGATCGAGACAGTCGCCGTAGAAATGAATTGAATTCGCCGGCCGTCGCAGTAACCTGCTTACCCCGGTTTCCGGCGCTTGCGGCCAGGCAGTGTCGCGCCACGGGCCGCATGACGCGGCGATGCACTATCGGAGGAATGAGCAGTGTTGATCCTGACGCGTCGAGTTGGTGAAACCGTGATGATCGGTGACGAGGTCACCGTTACGGTATTGCGCGTCAAGGGAAACCAGGTCCGCCTGGGAGTGAACGCTCCCAAGAGCGTGTCGGTCCAGCGAGAAGAGATCTTTCATCGCATCAAGCGCGAAAATACCGAGCCCCAGCCAAGCTGAATTCGACCTGCCCGAGGCTCCCGGCCCCGGCGGCAGCCCAGGACTTCCCCAAACCCGTCCATTTTTTGCCCCGCCAGACCCGCTTGCGTATGATTGCGGCGCTGCGGAGAGATGGCCGAGTGGTCGAAGGCGCACCCCTGCTAAGGGTGTAAGGGTCAAAAGCCCTTCGAGGGTTCGAATCCCTCTCTCTCCGCCAATTTAAAAAGGCAACAGAGGGACCCCGTGTCCCTCTCTTGCTTTCAATTCCCAAACTCAAAATGGTCTGCTACCTCGCCATCCTGTCTTGGGCCGGCGTTGCCGTATCGAATACATGAGGGGGCGGTGCGTTGCGTTTCTGCGCGCGAAGCCATGCGACGAATTCGATCGGCAACAGCGGCCGGCTATAGAAATACCCCTGGCCTTTGTCGACGCCGAGCTTGCGGACGATGTCAGCCTGCGCCTCAGTCTCAATCCCTTCGGCGACCGTGCTCATGCCGAGACTATTCGCTACTTTCACCGTCGCTTCGATCAAAACCCGATGGTGCTGACTGTCGTGCGCCTGGCTCACGAACGAGCGATCGATCTTGATAGTGTCCACGGGCAACAGATGCAGACTCGCGAGTGAGGAATAACCGGTACCAAAGTCATCGAGCGCCAGGGTGAGATGCAACGCCTTGAGTTCGTGGAGGCGGCTCCGCACCGTTTCGTCCTGAGCCGCCAGACTTTCAGTCACCTCGAGCTGCAATTGCCCGGCCCGCATCGCACAAGACTGCAGAGTGGCGCGCACCGTGGCGGTCAGATCAGGCTGAAACAGTTGTGCTCGGGATAGATTGACCGCCAAAGTGCGTGGTGCCAGGCTCCCCAGGCGCTGCTGCCACTCGACAAACTGCTGGCACGCGGTTGAGAGCACAAAATCCCCGATCCTCCCGATGAGCCCGCACTCCTCGGCGATGGGGATGAATTCAAGCGGCGGTACCACGCCGCGCGTCGGGTGACGCCAACGTACCAATGCCTCCACACCTGTACACACCGCGATACCCGCGAAGCCCTGCAGATCGACCACCGGCTGATACACGACAAAAAGCTGCCCTTCATCCAAGGCCACACGCAAATCAGCTTCTATTCCGCCGCGCTGTGCTGCCCGCTCCTGCATGGCAGCTTCGAAGATGACATACCGCCCAGCGCCGGCGCGCTTGGCCTCTGCCACGGCGATGCTGGCTTTCTGCAGAATGGCGTCTGCGTTGCCTTGCGCCTGTGCGCGCAAGACGATACCAATACTGACGCTGTTGTGTATCTGATGGTTGCCCACACGGTATGGCATATTCAATGTATCGAGCAAGCGTTGCGCCACCACTTCGACTTCAGCGGCCCGAGACAGATCATCGAGGACGACCACGAATTCATCGCCGCCGTTCCGCGCCGTCATCGAACCTGGAGCTCGCCTGCGACCGCCTCGGTCCTGGGAGCGCTGGACGGAGCGCAGCCGCTCAGCCATCAGAGTGAGGACCTGATCGCCGACCTCTCGCCCGAGAACGTCATTGATTCGCTTGAATCGATCGCAATTTATCAACAGCACGGCGAACTCGTAGCCCGCGCGTCCTGGGCTTACCTCGATGGCCTGTTCAATCCGCTCCAGAACCACGGATCGATTAGGCATCTGCGTGAGTGTGTCGACCCGGGCCGCGTCCTTGAGCTCGCGCTCCAGCCCGCGTTGCTCTCGCATCGCCTCGAGTGTGACGTCCATGATCACGGCCATGAGGCTATGTTCATTCAGCTTGAGAATACTGACCGAGAGAACCAGAGGTTCGGAATGGCGCATGTCCGCGGGAATCTGGAAGCGTGCGGATTCACATACGACGCCGGCCGATTGATGAAAATTCGCGACCGTCTCGCGCAGGTCCGGGGCAACACTGCTGAGCGCCGTGAACAGATTGTTCAAGCTGCCGTCCTGCGACAGGGGCATCAGTAGCTGCGCCGACATGGGGTTTATCATGTCGATCGCCCCGTCGATATCGGTTTGCAACAACCCTATCGGCGCGCGATACAGGAATTGCATCAGTCCTTCATAGGCCCCGGAAGCGTCGTTGGTAATATAGCTGCTCACTTCGCCGACCAATACTCGATGCGATTGCGGCCGTTCGCCTTCGCTGCATACAATGCCTGATCGGCACGCTTCATTAATTCGGCGAGACCGCTTATGTCGGTGCCCATCGCCGCGACACCACCGCTCAGGGTGTAACGGATGTCGTGGCCCTCGACGTGCACGATTTGCGCCTGGATCAGTTTTTGCAGGCGCACTGCCACTGCCATTGCATCCTCGATGTTGGTGGACGGCAAGAGGACCGCAAACTCCTCACCACCGATTCGGGCGACAACATCGATCTGCCGAAAGGTGGACGCCAGCGTGTCGGCGATGTGCCGCAATACCTGGTCCCCAGCGCGATGGCCAAAGCGATCATTGACGGACTTAAAATGATCGGCATCGAGGAGGATCAGCGATAGCGGTCGCGGCGAACGCTTAGCGCGCTCCAACTCCAGTTCGGCGGCATCAAAGAAGGCGCGGCGATTGGCGATGCCAGTGAGGTGATCGCATGACTGTTCCTTGCGTTGAATCTCGCTGGCTTCGCGCTTGTCGGTAATATCGCGGATGATTAGGCAGTAGGCGCGTTCCCCATCGTGGATTTGATGCTCGTGCAACGGCGCGATCATGGCGCTGCCCCAGAAACGCGTGCCGTCCGCCTTGATCCGCCAGCCATTATCCAGGCTCCAGCCGTTGTCGTCCGCTTCCCGCAACCGGTCCAGCACCCGATCTGGAGTGGTAGAGTCTTCCGGATAAAAGACCGAATAAGGACGGCCAAGCACAGCATCGGTCCCAAAGCCAGTGACGCGGGATACGCCGTCGGAACAATCAGTGACGCATCCGGCGCAATCCAAACCGACGATCGCGTAGTCGGAAATGCCGGTCAGGATTGCGTTGAGCCAGGCTTCATTCTGCCGCAGCAACCGCTCTCGATTGACTTGCAGGGTGACGTCGCTAAGGACTGCCATGAGGCGATTGGCATCGAGTTTGAGTAGACTGAGCGAAAGGGTCTCGGGCTCGGTTGTGCGTCGTGTACCGGCATAGAGCCGGATGCGGTGTGCATCACAGATCATGCCGCGGGCGCTGCTAAAGCTAGTCACCAAGTGGCGCAGGTCGGGAGCCACATTCTCGAGCGCCGTGAAGAGATTACTGAGCTGGCCGTCTCGCGATAGCGGCATCAGTAGTTGCGAGGTTATTGGGTTGATTAAGACAATGTCGCCCTCGATGGACGTCTGTGCGAGCCCGACAGGAGCGAGATATAGGAACTGAATCAGTGCCTCGCACTCCGTAGCAACGTCAATGTTGGGCAGTGCATTCACGAATCTCTGCGCACAAGCACATATCTGAACCTATCGCCGGGTGACGCCAATAGTCGCAGCTTCACTTTAACGGGCCGCATGCGCAACGTGAGAACGTAGTCAATTGTAGCGTCGAGTACACCGCCGCTGATGGCCGCGTCATCGAAACGTTGTGCCACCATAAAGTTGTTCATGCAGGGAGCCACGACGGTGAACAATGAGAATCCCAGGACCTTCTCGAGGCTTAGCCCCGCAAATTTCGATTCCATTTCGTTATACAGTCGAACGATTCCGTCGTTGTCGAAACCGATGACGCCGAAATCAAGAACGTCAAGCTCCGCCTTGGTGAGCGCGGCGATCTTTGAGCCTATACCGCTCTGCTCGAAGTCCAACGCAATGACTGCACTCATCTGATTTCTCCGGTGGTTCAGGTAGCGGCGCTCGGACCGCTGGCGGATACGACATTCGTCGACTGGGTTGCCACCGAGTAGTGTGTTCTTATCACTTCGAGGAAACTGGCTACTGGCTCACATGCAGCGCATGCCATTGCCCGCGCATCGTGACATCGATTGGATGCAAGCGGTCGTCGGTCACCAGCAACATCGGTCTGTCTGTTCGGTGGCACACGTATCGGCCTGCATGTGGGGCCGACGGCGAAAACAGCTGCCCGAAAGAGGGATCTGCGCAAGCACTGGCAATGGATTGTGACCAAACGCAAAGCCGGGGAGCTAACGCGGCAAGAGACGGATCTGGCGCAATCGGCCGCGATTGCAGATCCCAAGAAGGCATGACAGCGAAGCGGATGCCCCTCGCATCGGCTTGAGCATCGTCGTGTTATTCCATGAGGCGTTACGTCGCACATGCGCCGTACCCGCGGCCTGCGGACTCTTGACCGTTGTGTCTACTGTTTGACAGAAGCCCCGATTGCCGAGTCGCAGGATTGCTCCCGACGGTGAATGCGCAGCACCGCACGAAGCCGTGAGGTGCCGCATGAACCGCGTCAAAGGAGCATTCACACATGAATTTCGGCAATGTCGCAGTCGGTTCGAAGCCTGCCATCAACTTCGGCCTGCTGTTCATACTCGCTTTCGCGCTGATCGTGGGCACCCGCCCGGTGCGCAACAATGACGCGGGCTCGGACGAATCGGTCACGCAATCGGAGAGCGTCCCGCTCGCGGATTCAAATCTTTCGGGTTGATTCGCGCTTCGGGTTCAGGGGGTCCGTGTAGGGGTGGCGTGTGCGATGTCCGGCTGCGAAGGCAGTTGACCGGCGTTCCATCCACCCCCGAGCGCCTCGATGAGTTGCACGCTGTCGGTGAGTTGCTGCATGCGCAGCGTTACGGCCGTCTGCTGATTGCTGAGAAATGCCGTCTGCGCCGTAATGACATCCAGGTAAGGGTCCAGTCCCAGCTTGTAGCGGTCGGTGGCGATGTTGAGGAAACGCTGTGACGAAGCCACGGCGTCGTCCTGCTGCTGCAGCTGTATCGACAGCAGCCGGAGGCCGGCCAGATTGTCTTCCACCTGTTGAAACGCGGTGAGCACCGTCTGCCGGTAGGTGGCGGCGGTCTGATCGTAGGCTGCCTGGAACTGTTGAACCGTAGCCCGGCGCAGGCCTGCATCGAACAAGGTCTCGGCCAGCGTAGGACCCACCGACCAGAAGCGGCTGGGCCAGGTGAGCCAGTCCGAGACGCTGGCGCTCTCGAAGCCGCCCGCGGCGCTCAGGGTCAGCGTCGGAAAGTAGGCGGCCTTGGCGATGCCGATCTGGGCGTTTGCCTGCGCCATGAGTCGTTCGCTGGCGGCGACATCGGGGCGGCGCTCGAGCAGTTGCGACGGCACGCCGAGCGGTATCGCCGGCGGACTGGCCTTGAGCGGCTCGGCGGGAATCGAAAACGCCGAGGCCGGCTGACCCACGAGCAGTGCAATGGCGTGCTCGTATTGGGCTCTCGCGATGCCGAGATTCGTGTCCTGGGCCTGCGTCGACTTGAGCTGGATCTCAGCCTGGGCGACGGCCTCGTCGGTTCCGATACCGGTTTCGTATTGGGCCTTGGTCAATTCGAGCGATTCCTGGTAAGCGACGACGGTCTGATCGAGCAACTGCTTCAGCGTGTCCTGGGTGCGCAGTTCGTAGTAGTCCACGGCGAGTTCGGCCTGGGCGGTCAGTCGCGTGTTTTCCAGATCGGCGGCACTGGCCTGTGCGGCGGCGACATCGCCCTTGACGGTATTGCGTACGCGACCCCAGAGATCCGGAGTCCACGAAGCGTCGAAGGGAAGATCAAAATCATTGAATACGCGACCACTGCTGCCGGCGACCGCGGCAGTTCCGCCCGTAGCACCGCCCGTTCCCGTGGTCGATACCGTGGTTCCCGCAGCCAGATTCGCCGAGGAGCGCGTGCGGCTGACGCTGGGGCTGACGGTCAGCGTCGGGAAATACTGCGATCGCGCCTCCTTCACCACGGCGCGCGCCTGCATGAAACCGGCAAAGGCCGCGGCGATATTCTGATTGGAAACGTTCACCTGCTCCTCGAGCGCATTGAGCTGCGGATCGCCGAAGAGCTCCCACCAATTCCCATGCAGCGCCGCATCGCTGGGCTCTGCCACTTTCCAGCCGTCCGCCTCCTTATATGCCGGCGCCGACTCCACGGCGGGCCGCTCATACGCAGGCCCTACGGCACAGTCCGTCAGGCACCAGGGGGCCAGCAGCAGGAGCAGAGCGGATGCGGTGCGGACTCGGGCGTTCACGTGGGTTGAACTCCGGGTGTGGCCAGAGAGGATGCGCGATGAGGGCGCCGCGCCCACCAGAGGCTGAAGCGATCCATGTAAAGATAGACCACGGGTGTCGTATAAAGGGTAAGCAGCTGGCTGATGATGAGTCCGCCGATAATCGCGATGCCGAGCGGACGTCGCAGTTCCGAACCAGTGCCGGTACCGAACGCCAGCGGCACGGCACCGAAGAGTGCCGCCATGGTGGTCATAAGGATGGGCCGAAACCGCAGCATGCACGCTTCGAAGATGGCATCGCCGGTGCTCTTGCCGTCCTGGCGCTCGGCCTGCAGCGCAAAGTCGATCATCATGATGGCGTTTTTCTTGACGATGCCTATCAGCAGCACGATGCCGATGATGGATATGACATTGAGATCCTGACCGAAGAGCATCAACGCCAGCAGTGCGCCAACGCTCGCTGGCGGCAGGCTCGAGATGATGGTCAATGGATGCACCAGGCTTTCATAGAGGATTCCGAGCACGATGTAGACCGAAAGCAGCGCCGTCAGGATCAGGATCGGCTCGCTCGACAGCGATTGCTGGTAGGCCAGCAGGGTTCCTGCAAAGAAGCCCTGGATCGAGGAAGGCATGCCGAGCCGCTGCTGCAGCTCACGAATGCGCTTGGTGGCATCACTCAAGGAAACACCCGGCGCCAGATTGAAAGAAGCAGTCACCGACGGAAACAGCCCGGTGTGATTGACCGCCAGCGGAGTCGTGGTCGCCTGCGCAGTGGCCATCGTCATCAGCGGCACCTTATTGCCGGCGGCCGATTGCAGGTAGATCGACTGCAGCCCCGCCGGACTGGCCCAGTACTGCGGCGCGACTTCCAGTACGACGTAGTATTGGTTCAACTGCGTGTAGATGACCGAGACCTCGGACTGACCGAAGGCGCTGTAGAGATCGGAGTCCAGCGACTGCACGGTGGCGCCGAGTTTCGCCGCCGTCACGCGATCGTAGTTCAGCAGCAGATCCAGCCCGCCGTTCTGCTGATCCGAGTTCACATCCTGAAACCCGGGTAGTCGCTTCATCTCCTTCAGAAGCGTCGGGCCCCATTTGGACAGGTCCTTCACGCTGTCGGACTGCAGGGTGTACTGGTACATGGCGTTGCCGTTGCGGCCACCGATTCGCAGATCCTGCGCCGCCTGCAGAAACGCGGAAGCCACTGGCAGCCGGTTGAGTTTGGGCCGGAGGCGGCCGATGACTTCCGCTGCGCTGACTTTGCGCTCCGCCAGAGGCCTGAGAGCGATGTAGATGAAGCCGGTATTCGTGGCGCCGCCGCCGCCGGTGAACGCAATGACGTTGTCTACCGCGGGATCGGCCTTGATGACGCCGACGATCTGCTGCAGCGAGTCGTTCATGGCTGGGAAGGAGGAATCCTGCGGACCCTGCATGCCGCCGGTGATCGCGCCGGTGTCCTGCAACGGGAAGAAGCCCTTTGGGATGACGATGATCAGCGCGACATTGAGCGCGATGGTCAGAAACAACACGAGCATGGTGAGCCGGGGGTGATCCAGCACCCAGTGAAGGCTGCGTCGATAGGAATCCAGCAGCCGATCGAAGGCGCGTTCGGCACCCAGATAGAGGCGTCCGTGCCGCTGCTCGCGTTCGTTGCGCAGCAGGTAGGCGCACATCATTGGCGTGGCCGTCAGCGAGATGATCATCGAGACCACGATCGCACTCGACAGCGTGACCGCGAACTCGCGGAACAGGCGTCCCACGATGCCCCCCATGAAAAGCAGTGGTATGAAGACGGCTATCAGCGAGACGCTGATGGTCAGTACCGTGAATCCGATTTCCTGCGCACCCTTGAGCGCAGCGTCCATCGGTTTCATGCCGGCTTCCAGATGGCGCGAGATATTCTCCATGACGACGATGGCGTCATCGACCACGAATCCGGTGGCGATCGTCAGCGCCATGAGCGACAGGTTGTCGATGCTGTAACCGAAGAGATACATCACCGCAAAGGTGCCCACCAGCGCTGCCGGCATCGCTACGCTGGGGATCAGCGTGACGCGCCCATTACGCAGGAAGATGAATACCACCGCGATGACGAGGCAGATCGAAATGATCAGGGTCCGCTCGACATCGTGCACCGAGGCGCGGATGGTGGTGGTTCGGTCGAGCACCACGGTGGTGTCGATGCCGGAGGGAATCGATGCCCGGATAGACGGCAGCTGCGCGCGGATGTTGTCGTTGGTCTGGATGATGTTGGCGCCGGGCTGGCGGGAGATGATGATCATGACGGCGCGCTTGCCGTTCAGATAACCCGCGGCGCGTACGTTCTGCACCGAGTCGGTGACCTCGGCGATGTCCGACAGGCGCACCGCGGCCCCGTCGCTGTAGCCGACCACCAGGGGCTTGTAGTCGCTGGCGTGCGAGATCTGATCGTTGGCCAGAATGTCTGCCGTCACGATGCCATCGGTCAGCTGTCCCTTGGGCATGTCGCTGTTCTGAAGACTCAGCGCGGACTTGATAGCGGCCAGCGTAAGGCCATAACTTGCCAGCTGGTTGGGATTGACGTCCACGCGAACCGATGGCAGCGCGCCGCCGCCAACGGTGACCTGCCCCACACCGGGCACCTGCGACAGCTTCTGCTCCACGACGGTCGAGGCTTCGTCGTACAACTTGTCCGGTCCGAATTTGTCCGAAGTCAGGCCAAGAATCATGATCGGCGCATCGGCCGGGTTGACTTTGCGGTAGCTCGGGTTAGTCGGCAGGTTCGCGGGCAGGTAGGAGCGCGCTGCATTGATGGCCGCTTCGACATCGCGCGCGGCGCCGTCGATATCGCGGCTCAGATCGAACTGGATTGTAATCACCGTCGAGCCCAGTGCACTGGCCGAGGTCATCTCCGAGACACCGGCAATGTGGCCGAACTGTCGCTCCAACGGCGTGGCGACCGATGAGGCCATGATCTCCGCGCTGCCGCCGGGCAGGCTGGCGGAGACCGAAATCGTCGGGAAATCCACCTTGGGTAAAGGCGAAACCGGCAGCACGCTGAATCCAATCGCTCCGGCGATGACGATGGCCACGGTAATCAGCGTCGTGGCGACGGGGCGGTCGATGAAGGGCGCAGAGATGTTCATGCCGGTGTTGCTGGCTCCGCACGTGCGGCGCGCGCTGTGCCGAAGCGCTGGCCCAAGCGGTCGAAGAAGATGTAGATGACCGGCGTGGTGTAGAGCGTCAGGGCCTGGCTCAATAGCAATCCGCCGACCATCGCGATGCCCAACGGACGCCGCAGTTCCGAACCGATGCCCGTGCCAAGGGCGAGCGGCAACCCGGCCAGCAACGCCGCCATGGTGGTCATCAGGATGGGCCGGAAGCGCAGCAGGCAGGCTTCATAGATCGCATCGGTCGAGTTCTTGCCCTGGGTTCGCTCGGCGTCGAGTGCGAAGTCCACCATCATGATTCCGTTCTTGGTAACGATGCCGATCAACAGGATGATGCCGATCAGGGCGACGACATTGAGTCCCTGACTGCAGATGATCAGGGCCAGCAGCGCGCCCACGCCGGCCGAAGGCAGCGTCGAGAGAATGGTGATGGGGTGAATGAAGCTCTCATAGAGAACCCCGAGTACGATATACACCGCGACCAGCGCCGCGAGAATCAGCAGCGGTTGGTTCGACAGCGAGTTGGTGAACGACGCGGCAGTACCCTGGAAACTCGCCTGCAGGCTGGCAGGCATGTGCAGGCTTGCGGTCGCGTTGTCGACCGCCTTGATGGCCGCACCGAGCGCATCGTTCGAAGTCAGATCGAATGACACCGTGATGGCCGGAAACTGTCCCTGGTGCATGATCGCCAGCGGCTCGGTGGTCTTCTCGAAATGGGAAAAGGCGCTCAGCGGCACTGCACTGCTCAAGGCCGAACTGGTGGCGCCCGCGGCGGCGGCGCCCTTGTTGGCGTTGGCCGCAGAGGGGCTGGCGGCGAGGGCGTTAGCGGGCGCAGAGAGCGTACTGGTCGTGGTGGGGGTATAGAGAGCGGACGTCGTGGTTGCGCTGGAACCCGCCGAGGCGGACCCGATCGAGGAGAATGAGGCGGCGGCGCTGGCTCCGGTCGCATTCGCGGACGCGCTGGACTGAATGTAGATGTGGCTGAGCTTGTCGGGGTCCTGCTGAAATGAGGGATCGCTCTCCAGGATCACGTGATACTGATTCACCTGCGTATACATCGTACTGATCTGCCTCTGCCCGAAGGCGTCGTAGAGCGTGTTGTCGATCGTCGCGGGCGCTATCCCCAGGCGGGAGGCGGTGATCCGATCGATGACCAGGTAGACCGCCAGGCCACCCGGCTGCTGGTCGGTGGCAACGTTGGTGATCTCGGGAAGCTGGCGCAATCGATCCACGAAGCGATTGGCCCAGATATTGAGCTCGTTGGGATCCGGATCCTCGAGCGTGTATTGGTATTGACTGCGACTGACGCGATCATCCACCGTGATGTTCTGCACCGGCTCCAGGAACAGCTGGATGCCATCGACCTGCGCCAGCCTGGGGGCCAGCCGCGCGATGACATCCGTGGCGCTGCCATGGCGATCTCCCAGCGGCTTGAGGTTGATCGACATGCGGCCGCTGTTGAGCGTGGTGTTGGTGCCGTCGGCGCCGATGAAGGAGGAGAGGCTCTCGACCGCAGGATCCTCCAGGATCGCTTTCGCAAGCTGCTGTTGACGCACTGCCATTGCCTGCGCGCTGATCGTCGCGGGCGCCTGCGAGATGCCCTGGATGACCCCCGTATCCTGGAGCGGGAAGAAGCCCTTGGGTATCACGATGTAGAGAAACACGGTCAGAATCAGCGTCACGACCGCGACCAGCAGCGTGAGGGTCTGGTACTCGAGCACGGTCTTGAGCGTTCGAGCGTAGAAACCGATCACGCGCTCGAAGACGCGCTCGGACGCCTGGAACAACCGGCCCTGTTCCTCCTTGCCTTTGTGCCGGAGGATGCGGGCGCACATCATAGGCGTGAGCGTCAGGGACACGATGGCCGAAAAGCCGATCGTGACGGCAAGCGTGACGGCGAATTCCCGGAACAGCCGACCCACCACATCGCCCATGAACAGCAGCGGTATCAGCACCGCTATCAGTGCCACGGTCAGTGACAGGATCGTGAAGCCGATCTGTGCGGCGCCCTTCAACGCCGCATCCATCGGCTTCTCGCCCTGCTCGATGTAGCGCGAGATATTCTCGATCATGACGATCGCATCATCGACCACAAAGCCCGTGGCGATGGTCAGCGCCATGAGCGAGAGATTGTCGAGGCTGTAGTCGAAGCTGTACATCACCGCCAGCGTGCCGATCAGCGACAACGGCACGGCCACGCTCGGGATGATGGTGGCGCTGACGCTGCGCAGGAACAGGAAGATCACGAGCACCACGAGTGCGATCGCGAGCAGCAGTTCAAATTCGACGTCGGAGATCGATGCCTTGATGCCCGTGGTCAGATCCGTCAGCGTGGTGACCTGGATGCCGCGCGGCAGGTTGGCTTCGAGCTGTGGCAGCAGCTGTTTGATGCTCTTGACCACGCTGATCGTGTTGGCGCCGGACTGGCGCTGCACGTTCAAAATCACCGCTGGCGTCTGGTTCATCCACGCGGCCTGCGCATTGTTCTCGATGCCATCGACCACCCTGGCCACGTCCGTCAGCATGACCGGAGCACCGTTGCGGAAGGCCACCACGACGCTGCGGTAGTCCTGGCTCGTCACGAGCTGATCGTTTGCGTCTATCTGATAATCCTGTCGCGGACCGTCGAAATTGCCCTTGGCGGCGTTGACGCTGGCCTGTGTCAGAGCGGTACGGAGGTCCTCGAGATTGATGCCGTAGGAGGAGAGCGCCGAGGGGTTGGCCTGGATGCGCACTGCCGGCTTCTGTCCGCCGCTGATGGTCACGAGCCCGACGCCGGTCAGCTGCGAAATCTTCGGCGCCAGTCGTGTGTCGACGATGTCCTCGACCTTCGACAAGGGCGTTGAAGTCGAAGTGATCGCCAGCGTCAGTACCGGTGCGTCTGCCGGGTTGGTCTTGCTGTAAACCGGCGGCGCCGGAAGAATCGAGGGCAGCAGGCTCTGCGAGGCGTTGATGGCGGCCTGCACCTCCTGTTCGGCCACATCAATATTCAGGCTCAGACTGAATTGCAGCACGATCACCGAGGCGCCCCCCGAACTGGTCGAGGTCATCTGGCTCAGGCCCTGGATCTGGCCGAAGTTGCGCTCCAGCGGAGCGGTGACGGTGGTTGCCGTCACATCGGGACTTGCACCTGGATAGAAAGTGACGACCTGGATTGTCGGGTAGTCGACCTGGGGCAATGCCGACACCGGCAACTGCGTGTAGCCCACCACACCGATCAGGAAGATCGCCGCCATCAGCAGCGAGGTGGCCACCGGCCGCAGGATGAATTGTCGAGAAGGATTCACGGCGTGGCGGCCCTCCTCGGAGTTAAGGCGCGCCGTTCCTGCCGCTGCTGCTGTCGCTGCTGCTGCCGCTGCCGTTTGAGGCCGGTTGCGCCGCCGGCGAGGGTTTGCTGACGACGGTGACGCGCGCATTGTCCTGCAGCTTGTCGAAGCTGCTGTCGGCAATGACTTCTCCAGGCTTGACGCTATCCACCTGTGTCATGCCGGCATCGGTTACGCCGGGCTTGACGGTGCGCGCGTGCGCGATGTTGTTCTGGATGACGTACACGAAGGACGTCTGGCCATTCTGCTGCACGGTCGATGCAGGCACGAGCGTGGCGCCCTTGAGCGTATCGAGCAGCAACCGCGCGGTCACGAACTGATTCGGGAACAGCGAGTTGTCCTTGTTGTCGAATTGCGATCGCACCTTGACGGTGCCCGTGGTCGTATCGATCTGGTTGTCGAGCGCCAGCAGTTCACCGCTCGCGATTTTCTTCTGCGCGCTGCGATCGAACACGTCAACGGTCAGCTGGGCATGATCGCGCAGCCGCGCGATCACTGGCGACAGGTTGTCCTCGGGCAGCGTGAAAATGACCGTGATGGGCTGCAGCTGCGTCAGCACCGCCAGCGCGGTGGTGCCGTTGGCCTGCACGATATTGCCCGGATCGACCAGGCGCAGGCCTATCTGGCCACTGATCGGCGCGGTGATGTGGCAGTAGTCGACCTGCAGCTGATCGAACTGCACCGTGCCCTCATCGTTCTTGACGGTGCCCTGGTCCTGCAGTACCAGCTTTTCCTGATCATCAACCATCTGCTGCGAGATGGCGTTGCGTGCCAGGGCGGCGCGGTACCGCGTCAGGTCCATCTGCGCCTGGGCGAGCACGTTCTGGTCGCGCTCGAGAATGCCCTGTGCCTGGAGCAGCGTGGCACGATAGGGGCGCGAATCGATCTCGATCAGCGAATCGCCTTTGTGAATGACCTGGCCTTCCCGATAGTTGACGGCGACGACCGGACCGCTCACCTGGCTGGTAATGGAATCGGTGTAAACCGGCGTCACCGTGCCAATGGCGTTCAGATACACGTTGATGTCGCCGGCATTGGCGGTGACGGTGGTAACGGAGATGCCGGCGTTCGCCGCGCGATGCGCTGCGGCCGCCGCGGCTTCGGAAGCCTCATGGTGACGCCAGATCAGCGCGCCCGCAACGAGGACGATCACCACGGCCGCAATGAGCGCAAAGTGGCGGAAGCGCCGGTGGCGCTCGGCGTAATTGTCAGCCTGAATGGAGTCGGTGGCGGGTGGCATGTTCGTCAGATGCCAGGCGGAGGGCATTCCTCGAGTCCCTAGCATGCCCGTAGCATAGCCGTTCCGCCACGAGGGTTAACAACACTTAATAACGGGTTATGCTCTCCTACATGAAAATCTATTCCTGGAACGTCAACGGCATACGCGCCGTCCTCAAGAAAGGGCTGTTTGATCCATTCATGGAGGCGCACCGGCCAGACGTGCTGTGCCTTCAGGAAACCAAGGCCGAGCGCGGTCAGGTCGAGATCGAGTTGCCCGGCTATCACGAGTACTGGAATTCCGCCGTCAAGAAAGGTTACTCGGGCACGGCGATTTTTTCGAAGCAGGAGCCGCTGAGCGTCATCAACGGCTACCCGGATTCGTTTGCGCACCGCTACAGTTTTGCCGATGAGCTGCTGCGCGACAGTGCCACGGAGGGCCGGGTCATCACCGCCGAGTTCAAATCCCTCTACGTGGTGACCGTGTATACCCCAAATGCCAAGGATGACCTGAGCCGTGTGGCGTTGCGTTTCAAGCACTGGGATCCGGCGTTCCTGGCTTATTGCCAGCAGCTCGAGAAGACCAAGCCAGTGATCTTCTGCGGTGATCTCAACGTGGCGCACACCGAGCTGGATCTGGCCAACCCAAAGAGCAATCGGGGCAAGAAGGGCTTCACCGACGAGGAGCGCCGCGGCTTCCAGAACTTCCTCGATGCCGGCTTCATCGACACCTTCCGCCTCTTCAAGCAGGGCAATGGGTACTACACGTGGTGGAGCCCCTTTGCGAATTCCCGCGGCCGCAACATCGGATGGAGGATCGACTATTGCCTGACCTCGCAGGCGCTGCGAGCAGCAGTTCAGTCAGCCGAGATCCATCCCGATGTGATGGGCAGCGATCATTGCCCCGTGAGCGTCACGCTGCGCGCGTGATGCGCAAACGGGGCGGTCGCCCCTCGGCGCCTACTGCGTGGCGGTAGCAGCGGGCAGGGCGGGGATGATCTGCGGCACTACGTACTGCTGGATGACCACCAGCAGGGCGAGCAGGATGGTCAGCACGACGCTGTGAATGAACGTGCGCGCGACCACTTCGCCCTCACGCCCCTTCAGCGAGGTGACGGCGACTCCGGTGGCAATGTTCTGGGGCGAGATCATCTTGCCCATGACGCCACCGGAGGAATTGGTGGCCGCGAACAGCACGGGATCGAGCTGCAGTTGCCGCGCCGCAACCACCTGCAGATTGCCGAACAGCGCATTGCCCGAGGTGTCGCTTCCCGAGAGGAACACCGCCAGCCAGCCCAGGAAGGGCGAGAACAGTATGAAAAGATGACCGACCGAGGCCGCGCCCTTGCCGAGTGTGTATGCGAGGCCCGAGTAGTTCATCAGATAGGCGAGGCCCACGATGAGCATCACGGTCACGACCGCGAGCCAGGCCTGGCGAATCGTGTAGCCCACGCAGCGCAGGAATCCTGTCGGCGAGAGGCGCACGATCATGGCGGTGATGATGGCCGCCAGCAGAATGGCCGTGCCGGTCCCGAGCGGCTGGAAGGTCCACACCGCCGCGTATGGCTTGTCGTTATAGAGTGTGATCGAAATCAGCTTGTGCAGACCGGGCCAGTTGATGGCCTGTTGTCCCACGACGGCGACCTTGTAGGTGGTCCACAGGATCACGACAGCCGAGACGATGAGCCAGGGCAGCCAGCCCTGCCAGGGCGGCACGGGCTTGCCCGGCATGGTGCCGGCAGGCGCGACCCCGGCGGCGCTGTTCACGCGCGCGTCCGCGATGGCGAATTCCGGATCGACGGCCGGTCGCCAGACTTTCAGAAACAGCAGCGTGATGATCAGCGAACCCAGGGACGAGAGTACGTCGGTCAGCGTGTAGTTGATGTAGTTCGAGGCCAGGAACTGCATGCCCGCAAAGCTGCCGCCCGATACCAGCAGGATAGGCCACAGCGCGCGCACCGAGCGCCAGCCGCCGTACAGCGCCATGACGTAGAAGGGCAGAATGAACGCCATGAAGGGCAGCTGCCGGCCAACCATTTGGCCCAGCACATTGGCCGGCAGATTGGTGACCGCGGCCAGCACCGTGATCGGCGCGCCCAGCGCGCCAAAGGCCACCGGCGCGGTGTTGAAGATCAAAACGAATACCAATGCTTCGAGCTGCGGGAAGCCCAGCAATATCAGCAGTGCACTGGTGATCGCCACGGGCGTGCCGAAGCCAGCGACGCCCTCCATCAGGGCGCCAAAGCAGAATCCGATCACGATCAGTATCACGCGCCGGTCGTGCGGCAGGTGAACTACTACCCAGGAGCGGAAGGCCTCGAAGCGTCCCGAATGCACCGCGATGTTATAGAGCAATAGTCCATTCAGAACGATCCACATGACCGGCCAGAGGGCGAACACCGATCCGTTGAAGACCGAGTTCAGCGCCATACTCAGTGGCATCTGCCAGGGGATCACGGCCACCACGATGCCGACGATCAGGCCCGCCAGCGCCGCCTGCCACGCAGCACGGCGCAGGACGCCGAGCAGCAGCAGCACCGTGAACGCCGGCAGGATGGCGACCAGACATGACAGCGCCAGGCTGTTACCAACCGGCGTCAGTAGCTGATGAAACATGGTGACCCCTGTTTATTGTTAGTGACTCGTTATTGTTGGTGATTCGCCAAGCGTTCGCGATGCTCAATCGGAATATTCGGGAGCGGTGTCTTCAGCCACAGTATCGGCATATTTCCCCGGCTGCAACGTCCCGGTCCGGTCCCCCGAACCCACCGCAAGAGTGGTGGTGCACAATAAGCTATGAATCAGGATAACGCAGTAGCCGCGCCTGCGGGCACCTGGCGCGCGTTGTGGTCCTCGCACATGCTCGGGCGCTTCCTGTTGCTGTGCCTCGGCGTCTGGCTGCACGCGGCCGACACACTTGTGACCGCAACGATCACGCCCTCGATCGTCGATGAGATCGGCGGCGTTGCCTATGTCAGTTGGATGATCTCGCTGTACCAGGTGGGCGCCATCATCGCGGGCGCCGCCTCGGCGGTGCTATGCCAGCGCCTGAGCCTCAAGCGCGTGCTGCTCGGCGCGGCACTGATGTACGGCGTCGGCTGCGTCACCGCGGCCCTGGCGACCCACATGGGGATGCTGCTTGCCGGCCGATTCATCCAGGGCATCGGCGGCGGCCTGCTGCTGTCGCTGTGTTACCTGGCCATTCAGCAGTGGTTCCCGCCTGCGCTATGGAGTCGCCTCTTTGGGATCAACGCCTTCATCTGGTGCGCGGGCTCATTGCTCGGCCCGCTGATCGGCGGCGTATTCGCGAGTCTGCATGCGTGGCGCATGGCATTCTGGTTGTTCGCGCTGCAGGCCGGAATCCTGTGGCTGCTGGCCGCGCGCTACCTGCCTGCCGAGCAGCCACAGGCGCTGCCCGCGCAGCCCATGGACTGGCCGCTGCGACCGTTGGTGATCCTGCTGTGCGCGACGCTGATCATCGCGCAGAGTGGCGTCACCGGCAGTTCCCTGCTGGCAATGATCGGCTGCGTGTCCGGCGCGCTGCTGCTCTATGTGGCGGCGCGGCTCGACCGTCGCGCGATCGCGCGGCTGTTGCCCGCGCAGCTGCTGGATATGCGTGCGCCCATCGGCGCTGGATTGCTGATGGTGTTCGCCCTGTCGGTCGCGACCACGGGGTTCTGGGCGTACGGGCCGCTCATACTCAAAGTCCTGTTTGCGACCAATCCGCTGTTCTCGGGTTACGCCCTGGCCGCAGAGGCGCTGGCCTGGAGCCTCGCGACGATGGCCGTATCGGCCGCACCCATATCGGCCGATAGACCGCTCATCCGTGTGGGCGCCGTGGCCGTATCGATTGGCGCCGCCGGATTCGCATGGGCGGTACCCGCCGGTTCGCTTGCGGGCATCGTGGTTTGCTCACTGCTGCAGGGCGTCGGCTTTGGCCTGTTCTGGCCGGCGGTGGTGCATCGCCTGGTGCGCCACGCGAACCAGGATGAAAAGGACCTGGCTGCCGCATCGCCCTCGACCATCCAGCGCATCGGCTACGCGCTCGGCACCGCGATAGCGGGCATTGTCGCCAACCTCTGCGGCCTTGCCGAAGGAGTCTCGGCCGCGGCGGCGCGATCGGCGGCGTTCTGGGTATTCGCCGCCTTCATTCCGGTGCTCGCCGCGGCATTGTTCGGTGCCTGGCGCTTCACAGCCGAGTAGATGCCGCCGCCAGTATCGCTTCATTTCAAGTAGCGATCGAACCATGCCAGCGTGCGCGCATCCAGATCCGCAAGATGCTCCGGATCGTGAATGTGATGGCCCTCGTCCGGATAGATGACCGTCATCGACGGCCGTCCCAGCACTTTGAGCGCATGACCGAATTCCAGCGTCTGCGCCGGCGGACACTCGATATCCGAGCCGCCCACATAGCTGAAAGTCGGCGTGTGCACCTGGCGGATGAAGTTGATGGCCGATGAGGCCGCGTAGATCGCAGGGTCGTCATACACCGAGGCACCAAAGAAGGGAATCATCCACTCATCGATGCCATTCTCCCCGTAGTAGGACTGCCAGTTGCTGATACCGGCTCCGGCCACCGCGACCTTGAATCGATCGGTCTGGGTGACCGCCCACATGGCCATGAAGCCGCCATAGCTGCCACCGGTGATGCCGATGCGATCGGGATCGGTGAGCTTAAGGGTCGCCACGGCGTCGAGGCCGGCGAGAATGTCCCGCAGGTCCCCGTGTCCGAAGTCGCGCACGTTGCCGGCGACGAACGCCTCGCCGGCACCGAAGCTGCCGCGCGGGTTGGGCATGAACAGCGCATAGCCGTGTCGTATCAGCGTCTCCGAGGAGCTGCCGTCGATGAATCGCGGTGTGAACGCGGCGGCTGGACCGCCGTGCACGATCGTGATCACCGGCGGCCGGTCGGCACCGTATTCGGGTAGCGCGAGCCAGCCCTGCACGCTGAACTGGTCACTCCTCCAGGTCACTGATCGCACCGGGAAATGCGTTTCAAGCCCCGCATTGAGGTGCGTCAGGTCGCGCCATTTCCCCATCGTACCCAGCTCGATCTCGGGCGGCTGGTTGAAGGATTGATGCACGAGCGCCATCTGACGTCCCGGACAGGCGGCAGAGGAGTCACCGTCGGCGTGAATCGGTGTGCCGCCAATCACTTCCTGTCCCTGCCAGAGGATGGTGCCGGCCGCGGCGGTGACACCGCCGCCGAAGTCGACTAATTGCGACAACCCTCCGGCCTGGGTGGCCGCCTCGATGTGCCCGCGACAGTTCCAGCGCAACGAGATCACCGAGGCATTGAGCTGCGGCGTCACCGCCGTGACGGGGCCGCCGGACAGCGGCACCGTGTAGATATCGCCGCCCGTGGAACCGAAGTCGCTCATGAGTCCGACGATGAAGGCAACCCGCTGGCCGTCGCGCGACACGCGCGGCACGGCGAGCTGCTGTTGTGCGTTGACGGGCATGAACAGCACGCGGGCACTCGCCTCATCGCGCGCGAAGGCGTAGAGCCGGGCGACCCACCAGTTGCGATCCCCATCACCCGGGGCGGCAGTGGCCACGAAGCCGCGGCCGTCCGGTGTCCAGTCGTATTCGTAGACGAACAGATTCGCCGGGGAAATCCAGTGCAACTGGTTCTGCTCGAGTACCGCGATGCGTTGCTCGAGCGGCGCGGCGTCGAGGTCCCCGACGTCAGCCGCGCCGGCTTCCATCGCGCCGAGTTCCTTGCGAGCGTTCTCGACCGCGAGCATGGCGAGCTGGCCGTCGGAGCTGTAGCGCAGCGCCTGGATAGTGCCGTTGAACGCGAGCAGCGGCGTCAAGGCAGTACCGTCGGGACTGACCTGGAAAAGCGAGCGCGCGTGGGTCTGCGGATCGCGCAGCGCAAAGGTCAACCGATGTGAATCGGGAGTCCAGGCCGGGAAGGAAGGCCAGCAGCCACGGATCTGGCTGCAGGGCAATTTGACGGTAACGCTGCTGTGGCCATCCGCCGTGCGGATGACAAGTTCGCGCACTGCAGGTTCGCCCCCACGGGGCGCATTGTTGCCCTCGATCGAGGCCAGGTAGCGGCCATCGGGCGACAGGCTCACCTGCAGGAAGCTGTGCACGGGGCGCGGCTGTTGCGCGCGGCTGTCGGGCGGTATCAGCAGCATCACCGGCATGGCCAGCCCGAGCCAAAGTAAGTGCTTGTTTAACATGCAATTGAGAAGGTTGTTGCTGCCCTGACGCCGTCGCATTGCGCTGCGGCATGGAAGCGGATGCATGGAGTCGATGCCCGAGACTTGCTTGCGGTTCCTTCCAGGACTAATATCTGCCTAAGCAGTAAATGGTTAGGCAGTAACTGTCCAGGCATTAAATGTCCGAGCAACATTATCATCCCAAGACGTATTCGGTCCGCAATAGTGTGGGCTATCTGATCAAGCGCGCCTATGCGCTGATGCTGGACAGCCTCGAGCCGGCCTTCGCCGCGCACGGCTTCACCTACATGCAGTACGTCGTGCTCATGCAGCTGCGATCCGGAGAAGCGGTGAATCAGCGCGATTTCTGCCGGACCTATCGCCATGACAGCGGTGCGTTCACGCGGGTCATCGATCAGCTGGCGGAACGGGGCCTGGTGGAACGCGAGCGCAGCGCCGAGGACCGGCGCAAGGTCAATCTGCATCTGACACCGGCGGGGCTTGCCACCTGCGAGGAACTGATTCCGCTGGTGGTCGAGAAGCTCAATGCGGCCGTGGCGGATTTTTCGCGCGCGGAGCTGGACGAGATGGGGCGGCTGGTCGGCAAGTTCATCGCCGGCATGCAGTGCGAGCTCGCACACACGGCCGCCGCGACCGATCTGGGCCGCACGGAGCACACCCGCGAGGGCGTGACATGACGCGCCGTCTGCGCCGCCGCGCCTGGGTGGCATCCAGCGTGCTGATCGCGACCGGCGTGGTGATCGCCACTTTGCTGGGAGGCTGCGTGCTGCCGCCGAAGGACTCGCGACGCGAGGCGGCAGTGGATACGCGCGAGCTGGGCCTGACAGCCGCCGAGGTGACGCCCGCCGGCGAGCAGTGGTGGAAGACATTCGATGACGCCCAGCTCGATGCGCTGATCGAGCAGGCGCTGGCGGCCAATCCCTCGCTGATAGAGGCCACAGCGCAGCTGCGCGCCGCGCAGGCCGCGGTCGACGCCACCAACGCCGGCCTGTACCCCAGGGCAAAATTCAGCGGCAGCGCGCTGCGGCAGCACGCGCCCGAGAACTACATCATCCCGCCGCCGCTGGCCGACAGCGACTTCTGGATGGCGCAGGTCGGCGCGACGCTGTCCTGGGACATCGATTTCTGGGGCCGACAGGCCGACGCGGTCGCGCAGACGCGCGCCCTGGCCGGTGCGGCCGATTTCGAGCGCGAGAATGCGCGCCTGCTGCTGGCCGCGACGCTGGTGCAGGCCTATGTCGGCCTTTATCGCGCGGATGCCCTGGTAGACATTGCCGCGCAATCGGCAGGGCAACGCCAACACATCCTGGATCTGACACGCCAGCGTGTCGCCGCCGGCCTTGATACGCGCCTGGAGCTGCGCGAGGCGGAGAGCGAGCTGCCGCAGGCGCGCGTCGAACGCGCGCAGGCGCAGACGCAGGCCGATCTGGCGGTGCATGCGCTGGCGATGCTTGCGGGACGCGGCGCCGATGGCTATGCGGGGATCTCGCGGCCGCAGCTCAATCCCGACGCGATATTGCCGCTGCCGGAGCAACTGCCCATCAACCTGCTGGCCCGGCGGCCCGACGTGCTGGCGGCGCGTCTGCGCGTTGAGGGCGCCGACGCGCAGCGACGCGCCACGCGTGCGGCGTTCTATCCCGACGTGAGCCTGACTGCACTGGCCGGTGTTGCCTCATTTGGACTCAATAGCCTCTTCCAGGCCAACGCGCGTGGATTCGGGGTCGGTCCGGTCGTGTCGCTGCCGCTGTTCGATGCCGGCAAATTGCGAGCGCAGTACCAGGGCAGCGAGGCGGCCATCGATAGCGCGATCGCCCAGTACAACGATACCGTGCTGCGCGCCGTGCAGCAGAGCGCCGATGAGCTCTCGCGCATCGATGCGCTCGCGCGCGAGCGCATCGACCAGCAGGCGACGCTCGAGGCGGCCGAGGATGGCTATCGGATCGCCGAGGAGCGCTACCGCGCAGGGCTTGCCGGCTATCTCTCGGTGCTCAGCGCCGAGACGCAGGTGCTCAATGCGCGCCGCCAGAGCGTGCAGATCGTGTCCGACCTGGCGCTGGCGCGTGTAAATCTGCTGCTGCAGCTTGGCGGCAGCTTCGACCCTCAGAAACATGCTTCGCGGATTTCCCCATGAGTACGCCCAATCCAACCGCCAATCCGACCCCCACGTCCAATCCGCCGCGCGCCAGGAACAAGGGCGCTCGCCGGCTCGGCCTGGCGTTGCTCGCACTGGTAGTCCTGCTCGCCCTTGTCGGCTACGCGTTCTACTGGTTCGGCCATGCGCGCTACTTCGAGTCCACCGATGATGCCTACGTCAATGGCGATGTCGTGCAGGTCAGCAGCGAGCAGCCGGGCACGGTCCTCGCGGTGCACGTCGATGACACGCAGCCGGTGACGGCCGGCGCTGCGCTCGTGGATCTGGATCCGGCCGACGCGCGGGTCGCCATGAGCAACGCCGAAGCGGAACTGGCGCGGACTGTGCGCCAGGTGCGCGGGCTGTATGCGCAGGATGCGCAGCTGCGCGCGCAGATCGATCAGCGCGAATCGGCCCTGCGCACCGCTGAGTCGGATCTGACGCGGCGCCAGGGGCTGCTGGATGATGGCGCGATATCCGGCGAGGAACTCTCGCACGCGCGCGACAACGTCATATCGATGCGTGCAGCGGTCGCTGCCGCGCGCGAACAGCTGGCGCAAACCGTGGCGCAGACGCAGGGTACCCGCATCGACGACCACCCGCAGGTGCTGGCCGCCGCGGCCGCCGTGCGTAACGCGGCGCTGGCGCTGCATCGCACGCACCTGGTGGCGCCCGTAAGCGGTGTGATCGCCAAGCGCAATGTGCAGGTGGGTCAGCGCATCGCCGCGGGTACTCCGCTGCTGGCAGTGGTGCCACTCGATGATGTGTGGATCGATGCCAACTTCAAGGAAGTGCAGCTGGCGCGTATGCGAGCGGGGCAGGCCGTTACCGTCGACACCGATGTCTATGGCGGCAAGGTGGAGTTTCACGGCCACCTGGTGGGCTTCGGCGCGGGCAGCGGCAGCGCCTTCGCGCTGCTGCCGGCGCAGAACGCCTCGGGCAACTGGATCAAGATCGTGCAGCGGGTGCCGGTGCGCGTGCTGCTCGATCCGCAGGAACTGAAGTCCCACCCGTTGCGAATCGGCTTGTCCGCGAGCGTGAGCGTGGACCTGCGCGACAGCTCGAGCGCCAAGGTCTCGGGCGCCGTGCGCAACACGCCGCAACCCGTGCAGAGCAGCGCCGGCGACGACCCCGACGTCGAGACGCGGATCGCGCGCATCATTGCCGAGAACTCGGGCCCCAATCCAGGCGCCTGAGCAATGCCCGAACTTCGCAGCGGTCTGCTCGGGATCACGGCGCTCGCGCTGGCGCTCGGCACCTTCATGCAGGTGCTCGACACCAGCATCGCGAATGTCTCAATCCCCACCATCGCAGGCGACCTGGGAGTGAGCTCCGACCAGGGTACCTGGGTCATCACATCCTTCGCGGTGTCGAACGGCATTTCAGTGCCGCTGACCGGCTGGCTGATGCAGCGTTTTGGCGTGGTGCGTACCTTCGTGCTGTCGGTGATCGCCTTTACGGCCGCCTCGCTGCTCTGTGGACTCTCCTGGAGCCTGCCCTCGCTGATCGTGTTCCGCGTGCTGCAGGGCGCGGTGTCCGGTCCGATGATCCCGGGCAGCCAGGCGCTGCTGCTGATGATCTTCGGTCCGGCGCGCCGCGGTGTCGCGCTGGCGATCTGGTCGGTGACGGCGCTGGTCGGGCCGATCGCCGGTCCGGTGCTCGGCGGCTATATTTCTGACAACTACAACTGGCCCTGGATCTTCCTGATCAATGTGCCGGTGGGCATCGTCTGTGCGCTGATCTGCTGGCGAAACCTGCGATCGCAGGAGACACCCACACGCAAGCTGCCGGTCGATGTCGTCGGTATCGGTCTGCTGGCGCTCTGGGTGGGTGCATTGCAGATCATGCTCGACAAGGGCAAGGACCTGGACTGGTTTCATTCCACGCCGATTGTTGTGCTGGGGCTCGTGACCCTGGTGGGCTTCGTGGCCTGGCTCATTTGGGAACTCACCGAGGAGTCTCCCATCGTGGATCTGTCGCTCTTCAAATCGCGCAGCTTCGCGATCGGCACCCTGGCGCTGTGCCTGGGGTATGCGGTCTTTTTCGGCAACGTCGTGCTGATGCCGCTGTGGCTGCAGGAACAGATCGGCTATACGGCGACCTGGGCCGGACTGGTGGCGGCGCCGAGCGGCGTCGTGGCGGTGCTCGTGTCACCGTTCGCCGGCCGGCTCACCTCGCGCATTGATTCGCGCTGGCTCGCCACCGCCGCGTTCCTGTTCTTCGGCATTTCCTATTTCATGCGCTCGCACTTTACGGCCGATGCGAGCTTCCTGGCCTTCGTGCTGCCGCAGCTGGTGCTCGGCATGGCCATGGGCGTGTTCTTCATCTCGATGTTGTCGATCGCGTTCGATCGGCTGCCGCCGCAGCGCGTGCCGGCGGCCTCGGGCCTGTCGAATTTCCTGCGCATCGTGGCGGGCGGGTTCGCGACTTCGCTGTTCACGACCTTCTGGGATCGGCGAGAAGCGCTGCATCAGTCCCGGCTGGTGGAGCTGGCGACGCCCTACGATCCGTCATTTGCGCAGACATTCTCGCAGCTCCATGGATTGGGACTCAGCGATCAGGCCGCCGCCGGCCTGATCACGCGCGGCGTCATCGGCCAGGGGTATCTGCTGTCCTCGCTGGATCTGTTCTATATCTCGGGCTGGATTGCGCTGGCACTGATTCCGCTGTGCTGGCTCGTGGCGCGGCCGGCGGGCAGCGGCGCAGCTCACGCGGCGGCTGATTAGAAAGGCCTAAAGCGAGGCGGTCGTTCCGGCCAGTCGCGCATGCGTGCCGCGCTGCGCGGCCGCGAAAGCATCGACGAGCATGCGGTGTGCCGATTGCCAGCGACGCTGGGAGTCGAGCAGAACCAGCCATACGCGGTGACCGGACTGCTCGGCCACGGCGATCAGGCAGTGACCCGCCTGGGCCGTGTAGCCGGTCTTCAGGCCCATGACACCATCGAGACGGCCGAGCAGCTGATTGGTGTTCCGGAACTTGAGCTCGTGTCCCCGTCCGGTTTCGATGCTGGCCTCCTCGCGCGCCACGATGCGCGCGATCCGCGGATCGGCATGGGCCGCACGCGCAAGGCGCAGCAGGTCATTGACCGTCGAATACTGCTCGTCGGCATCGAATCCGCAGGGATGAACGAAATGGGAGTCGTGCATGCCGATCTGTTCGGCCTTGGCATTCATGCGCTCGGCGAAGGCCCGCGGGCTGCCAGCCGTGTTTTCCACCAGCACCATGCAGGCATCGTTGGCCGAGTGCATGAGCATGGCCGTGAGGGCATCCCCGGCTGTGACGGTATCGCCGGTGTGCAGACCTACGCGCGGATGCGTGATGTGCGCGGCGGTGTGGCTGACATCGAACTGCGCGTCCGGGTGCCAGTCCGAATCCAGCAGTACCAGCGCGGTCAGCAGTTTGGTCAGGGAGGCCGGGGCGCGGCGTTTGTCCATATTGCGACCCCAGAGCAGCTCACCGTCGACGACGACGGCGTAGGCGACGGCGGCCTGGGGATAGGGGTCGAGGCCTCTGTCACGCGGCATAGCCCAGGCGTTGCCGCAAATGAGAAACAGCGCACAGGCGAGGATCAACCCGCAGGGTCGGCGATGCATGGCAGCTCGGACTCTCCCTTAGTCGACGACGCAGTGTAGCTGCGTGCGCGCCAGAACGATAGATACTGGATCACAATGACGTGCAAAGGTATTGAAGCGCAAGGGCGTTGACGCGCGCGAGCCGGGCGTCGAGCATACCCGTTGCATGAACAGCCCGGCGCTCCGATACAACCCTGCGGCGATGAAAGCGGCGCACGAACGCTTCGTGGACGCTGAGCTGGCCCGGATGGGGCTGGGCCGCACGCGGTGATGGCAAGCACACCGCCGGAACCGGACTTCCAGTTCAACATCGGCGAGGCCCCCGACTCGCTCGAGCGCATGTGCGAACTAAATGCGCGCTTCGGCGATATCTATCGCCTGTTCGTGCCATCCAGACGCGGCTATGTCTACGTCATCAACCATCCCGATGACGTCAAGCGGGTGCTGGTCTCGAACCACGGCAACTACCTCAAGGGATTCGGGCTCGATCGGGTACGCATGCTGCTCGGCAACGGCATCGTCACCAGCGATGGCGATCTGTGGCGCAAGCAGCGCTACCTGATGCAGCCGATGTTCCATCGGCGCATCGTCACGCAGTTCGGCGCCATCATCGAGCGTGTGACCGCGCGCCTCATCGAGCGCTGGCGGCCCCTCGCGGACCAGGGGCAACCGATCAATGTCACGGATGAAATGAGCGAGGTGACACTCGATTTCATCCTGCGAGCGGTCTTTGGCGACGACCTCGATCGGCTCGCCGAGCAGCTGGGCCAGAATCCCTTCGACATCATCACCAGGGAGTCGGCACGCGATCTGGCATTTGCCTCGAAATTCTATCGATTGCGAAAGCTGGTTGCCGATATCGCGATGCGCCGGCGCTCGACACCCGGCGAGTCGCTGGATCTGATCGGGATGCTGGTGCAGGCGCGCGAGAAGACCACGGGCGAGCCCATGGGGGAGCGCGAACTGGTCGATGAAGTCATGACACTCATCATCGCCGGCCACGAGACCGCGGCGAGCGGCCTGAATTCCGTGTGGTATCTTCTGTCTCAGCACGCACAGGCGGAAGCGAAACTGCACCGTGAGATCGATGCGTTACCGCAGGTGCCGACCACGGACCTCAAGCTCAGCGAGGCGCTTCTCTATACGCGACGGGTGATCAACGAGGCGCTGCGGCTCTATCCCCCGGTGTGGGTGATTTCGCGCAAGGCCATTGCGACGGACCGGCTGGCGGGCTTCGAGATCCCCGCGGGGGTGGAGCTGCTGCTGAGTCCCTACCTGGTGCATCGTCATCCGGATTTCTGGCCCGAGCCGGAGCGATTCGATCCGGACCGGAACGAGCCCCAGGCCGCGGGCGGCGGCCCATTGTTCGCGCGCATCCCTTTTGGAGCCGGCGCACGGCACTGCATCGGCGAATCGATGGCGCTGTATGAGATGAGCATGCACGTCTGTCGCATAGCGCGGCTTTTCCGGCTGGTCCGTGCGCCCGGGCCTGCTCCTGCACTCGAGGCGATGATCAATCTGCGCACGCGCGATCCGGTCTACATGCATCTGGAGCGGCGTGCAGCCGCATAATATATATATATATAGAAGGGGGATCTCATGATCGATGGAAATCCCGCGCGCTGGCCCGCGCGGCTGTTCGGTGCGGCCGCAGTGCTGGCGACGGCGGCGGCAGCAGCAGCGGTTCTGCCAGCCGTGGAATCCGAGGCCGGGATGGTCGTTACCTCGCAGCACTACGCCTCCGAAGTCGGCGCCACCGTGCTGCGACAGGGCGGCAACGCCATCGATGCCGCCGTAGCCGTCGGCTATGCACTGGCGGTCACGCATCAATGCTGCGGCAATCTCGGCGGCGGCGGGTTCATGGTCATTCATCTGGCCGATGGCCGCGACACATTCATCAATTTCCGCGAGCGCGCGCCGCTGGCCGCCAGCGCGGGGATGTACCTGGACGCGCATGGCAACGCCATAGCGGATAAGAGCATCAATGGCTATCTGGGGGTGGGCACGCCCGGTACCGTGATGGGTCTGGAGACGGCGCGCGAGAATTACGGCACCTGGAAACGTGAAGCGCTGATCGCCCCCGCGATTCATCTGGCCGAAGAGGGCTTTACGCTCACGCGCGGCGATGTGGATGTGTTTGCGGATGGCAACGAGGCTTTTCGCGCCGAGCCCAATGTCGCGCGAGTATTCCTGCGGGCTGGGGCGCCGCTGCAACCCGGGGAGCACCTGGTGCAGAAGGATCTGGCGCGAACCTTGCGCGCGATCAGTGAATCGGGCACGCAGGCGTTCTATCACGGCGCCATTGCCGAGGCCGTCGTGGCCGCGAGCCGCGCCAATGGCGGTTTGCTTGAGCTGGATGATTTTGCTTCCTACACGGTCACCGAATCGAAGCCATTGAGCTGCAGCTATCGCGGCTATACGGTGCTATCCGCGCCGCCGCCGAGTTCGGGCGGCGTCACGCTGTGCGAGATGCTGCGCATCCTGGAGGGCTATCCGCTGCACGCGCTTGGCTATCACTCGAGCGAATCGCTGCACGCGCTGACCGAGGCCATGCGCTACGGCTACCGTGATCGCAACACTTATCTGGGCGATCCCGACTTCGTCGACAATCCCATCGACCGACTGCTATCCGACGCGCACCTCAGGGAAATCCATGCGCAGATCCGGCCGCATCGCGCCGGTGTCTCGCGAGTGTCGGACGCATTGGGGTCCGCCAGCGAACATGCCCAGACGACCCATTACTCGATCGCCGATCGCGCCGGCAACGCGGTGTCGGTCACTTACACGATCAACGATTCCTTCGGCGCCAAGGTGATCGCCGGCGATACCGGATTCTTTCTGAATGATGAAATGGATGACTTCACGGCGAAGCCCGGTGCACCGAACCTCTACGGACTCATTCAGGGCACAGCGAACGCGATTGCGCCCGGCAAGCGACCCTTGAGCTCGATGACACCGACCATCCTGCTCAAGGATGGCCACCCCGTCCTGGTCGTCGGCACCCCGGGTGGGTCGCGTATCACCACCACCGTGCTGCAGGTCATCGTCAATGTCATCGACTACGGCATGAGCCTGCAGGAGGCGGTCGATGCACCCAGAGTCCATCATCAGTGGCTGCCGGATACCCTGGCGGCCGAACCGTTCGCGCTATCGGAAGACACGGTGGCGGCGCTCACGCGCATGGGCTATCGCGTAGTACCGCTCGCGCCCTGGGGCGCCGGCAATGCGGTGGAGGCCATCGCCATCGCGGGCCGATTCTATGGAGCGAGCGACCCACGCGCGCCAGCCGGATCGGCCGCTGCGCCCTGATGTCGTCCGAGCGATCTATCGGCGTCTGTACGCCGGCGGATTACGCCGCCGTCATCGATCTGGTGAATGCGGCCTATCGCGGCCAAGGCGGCCAGAACGGCTGGACGCATGAGATCGGGCTGGTCGATGGCCTGCGAATCACCTCGGATCGATTGCGTGGGATTCTCGTGGGAGAGGGCGAGCCGATCATCTATCTGCTGCGCGAGTCCGATGTGCTGCGGGCTTGCGTACACGTGGAGAACTCTCGCGGCCGGGCGGGCGAACCCGCCTGCCACATCAGCATGCTGGCCGTTCGCCCCGGTCTGCAGGATCAGGGCCTGGGTCGCCTCATGCTCGACTATGCCGAGGCACAGGGCCGTACCCGCGGCGCACAACTGGCGCGCATGACGGTGGTGTCGGTGCGTGAAAGCCTGATCGCCTGGTACGAGCGACGCGGCTATCGGCGCACCGGCGAGACGCAGCCCTTTCCCTATGATGACCCAATGTTCGGCGCGCCCCAGCGGCCGGATCTCGAATTCGTCGTGCTCGAGAAAAAACTGGAGACCTGAGAGTAGCCATGGCCGCCGACTATCGCATCGACGCTGAGATTTTTCGCCTCTATCCCGGTTACCGGCGCGGGCTCGTGCTTGGGCAGCTACTGCGCAATGGTCCATCCAGCGCAGGCCTCATCGAACAACTGCGGATGCAGGAAGCCGCGTTGCGCGAGCGCGTCCAGGGTAACCCGGCCGAACATCCTCGCATCGCCCCCTGGCGGGAGGCCTACCGCCGTTTCGGCGCGCGGCCTTCGGACTTCCGCTCCTCGATCGAGGCGTTGGCGCGACGTGTGCTGCGAGGTGATGCCTTGCCGAGCATCAACGCGCTGGTGGATATAGGCAATCTGATCTCGCTGCGCTACCTCGTTCCGGTCGGCGTACATCCGGTACCGGCGGGCGAGGGCGTGCTGTGTCTGCGCCTCAGTGAACCAGCCGACAGCTTTCTGCCGCCGGATGGTGCTGCTGCCGAGGCACCCGAGAAGGGAGAGGTCGTCTTCGTGCAGGAGGACACAGTGCTCACGCGCCGCTGGACCTGGCGACAGAGCGCCCTGACGCTGACGCTGCCTGAAACGACGGCCGTCTTCTTTAACATCGATGCGCTGCAGGGTGTGCCGGATACGGAAATTAATGCGGCCGCAGGCGACATCGGGCAACTGGTGCGTGAGCATTGCGGCGGCGATATTGATGCCACGGTGCTGCGCGACAGCGCCCCCAGCTGGCGGCCACCCTATCGGACGGTCTCCTAGCCGTTGAACGCACGCGCGCGGATGTCGGCATACCAGCGTTCTGCATCGTGCGAGGCCGCCGCCGCCGCGCCGATGTCGAGTTCGACCCCCGGCGAGGACGCCGGCTCCGGCGCGACGATGTGTCCGTCGACGATGGTGAAATGTCCCGGGAAAGCCAGCGCCCACTCGGGGCTGACACGCGCGTAACAGACACTGTCGAAGGCCTCCGGCGTCATCTCGCCTCCGTTGAGCAGGCCGGCGATGGCGCGAGCGCAGTGCCGGGCCTGGCTCAGTGCCGCCGATGCGGACTTTGGCATGGCATCGGCGATACAGGCATCGCCGATCACATGCACATTGGGCAGCAAGGTCGACTCGAAGCTGCGCGGATCAACGGGGCACCAACCGTGGTCCGAGGCGAGGCCCGTCGCGGGCGCCAGTTCTCCGGGTGCCTGCGGTGGAATGATGTTGGCAACGGCCGCCCGATGCGAGCCGTCTTCGGTGAACAGCGTCATCGTCCCCGTGTCGACCCGGACGACTGTGCCACCCCGGGTCATGGGAATCCATTCGATCATATTGGGGTAGAGCCGGCTCCAGGCGTCGGTGAACAGCGGCTGCTTGGGGAAATAATTGTTGCCGTCGAGGATCAGGATCTTGGAGCGCGGTTTGTATTTTTTCAGGTAGTGCGCGATGAGGCTCGCGCGTTCATATGGTCCCGGCGGGCAGCGCATGAATCCCGCTGGCACGCTGATTGCGACGATACCGCCATCCGGCATGGCGCGCAGTTGGCTTGCGAGCAGCGAGGTCTGTTCCCCGGCCTGCCACGCATGCGGCATGGCCCTGGCAGCCTCGGGCCCGAGCCCTTCGATGCGCTCCCAGAGAAAACGGATGCCGGGCGCGACCACGAGTCGGTCGTATGACAGCGTGTCGCCCGACGTTAGCCGCAGCCGGCGATGCGCGGCATCGATGCGATCGACGCGGCCGGTGGTGCAGCCCACGCCAGCATGCGCGAGCCCGCTGCGCGACACTTCGATCGATGGCATGGCGCGCCAGCCGACGATGACCTCGTTGCTCATCGGACAGGTGGTGTAGCGCTCGATCGGATCGATCAGATGGACGTCGATACCGGGATCGAGGCGCCGCAGCTCGAGCGCGCAGGCGGCGCCGGCAAAGCCGCCGCCCGCGACCAGCACGCGCGGGGCAGCCCGCATTCGCGTGGCTGATGCGATGCGCGCGAGGCCGGTCGCGGTGCCGACGGCCGCCCAGGAAGCCAAACGCAGCCACCGGCGGCGATTCATGGGCGGCTCACTTCCATTCCAGCTGCTGATAAACACGCGTGACGTTGCGCGGGTGAGTGCTGTCCCAGAGCAGCCACTGGGATTTTTCGGCAGCCGCCACGCCATCGATTGCCTCCGGCAGCGACTGACCCATATCGATGGCCGACCGCACCCCATCGAGCAGTGCGCGCAGGTAGCGGCGCTCCGGCACGAGCGCGGACTCGAGGTCCGTCGTCGGCGGTCCATGCCCCGGGATGGCACGCTTGACGGACATGCGAGCCAACTCATCAATGACGTTGAGCCAGCCGCTGACGTCACCGTCCACGGCCGGTAGTCGCTCCCTGAAAAGCAGGTCTCCGGTGAATAGCGTGCGGGTCGATTCATCGAGCACGGTCAGGTCGCAATCGGTGTGTGCCACCGGCCACGCACGCAGCTGCAGCCGCCTGCCACCCAAATCCAGATCAAGCCCGTCCTGAACGCGTCGATCCGGGGCAATGATCTGCTGTGCGGTGGCCGGTGCGTCAAGATCTTCAGGGTAATGCTGCAGAAAGTAGAGCCGGTTGCGCGCAATGGCCTCGGGCAGTGCCGCGTGTCCAATGAAGCTGGCATGAGAGGCCGTGAAGGCGGCATTGCCGAGCACGTGATCCACATGCACGTGGGTGTTGATGACGTAGCAGATGGGCGTTCGCGTGCGCTGCCTGATCGCCGCCAGCAGCGCGCGCCCGACACGCACCGAACCGCCGGTATCGATGACGGCAACGCAGCGGCTTCCGACAATGAAGCCGATGTTGGCAATGTCGTCGTGGCCCGGCGCCTCGAGATCCAGCGGCTGTCCCAAATGAACGAAGACGCCGGCGGCGACCTGCTGGATCTGGAAGGGGGCGGCAATCGCCGCTGAGTTGGCGGCGGCGCCGAGCAGCCACAGCGCCAAGGCCAACCGCGGCCCGCGCATCGGCTAGCGCGGCGTTACAGCCGCGTCGCTGATGGTTTCACCCGCGCTCACGGCACCGTGCCAGTTGGCGTTGAAGTGCGCATCATGGGAATCGGTGACTTCGACGCTCAGCGGCGCAGGCAGCGCCGAATCGGACGCAATGCGCAAGGTGGGATTCTCGCTCAGCGATATGCCGGCATCGACATCCATGATCGCGTGTCCGTTGCTGCTGAAACGGATGTGCGACACATAGTGCGGCGGAATCGGATTGCCGCTCAGCGGGTCGATCTGGAATCCGGAATTATTGGGATGGCGGATGGCGATCTGCAGTGAGCGCCCGTCCGGTGTGTTGTGGAAGCGGATTTCCCCCAGCGCGCCGCCCGCGGCGGGACTGGGAGCCGCCGAACAGCCGCCCGCGGCGTTGACCCAGGTGCTGTGCATCTGCAACTGCCCGTCCGTGGTCTCGGCGATCGCCCGGATTGACGTCCAGCGATCCACGCGCACGCGCATGCCGATCTCGGCGACGCGCGCGCCCTCGGCAAAGTCGAATGTCGAGGCAACGGGGGAGGGATTATTGTCAATGAACACCCGCAGCTGCCTGATATGCCCGATGTCGGCGCCGCCAAAGCGTACGGTCAGTGCCGTCGCGGTCGGATCCGGCGTGTTGGATGGCGCCTCGAGCGTGAAGGCGGCCGAATCGGCAATGGTGAGCTCCCGCTCGCCATAATATTGAATTCGCAGGTTGCCCCAGGCATCGTCCGTGGGACTCTGATTTTCCGCAGGCGCCGCAGCCGAGCCGGCGAGCACCACGATCGAGGCAAACGGCAGCGTCGCGAACATCGGCCAGCGTCGGGTCTTCATGGCCCCATTCTAACGCTGGTGGGCCTACCGGGCGTCAAAAAACGATTTTACGGCGCCCAGACAGAATGGGGGCACCAGGGTGGTGTGATAAGCCGTTTCCACCGCCTCGTAGCCGCCGTCGGTTGCGCCCTGGACGATGGCAATGGCCGCCACGGCGTCCTTGGCGATTTCAAACTGTGTCTTCACGGTGGAATACGGGTCACCGGTGGCTATCGAAGCGTCCAGATCGAGCACGGTCAATGGCACGGTAGCCGATTGTCCCAACCAATAATTCTGCTCGAGCTGCGCATTGGACCAGAAGACTTCCGGATCCTGATCGCCGCCGCAGAGCAGTACGGGTGCGGAGGGCAGCCAGTTGCGCAGATCGTTTTGCTTGAGCGCCGCGCGCATCGCAAGCCCCGGGGAGGCCGCGGGGCTATCCGGATTGGCCTGGGCATCCGTCAGCCATGCGAGGCGATAGGAATTCGTTATCAGATTCCCGGCACCGAATCCGAGGGCGAATACGGGCGCCAGGTCCGTCGGACTGGTCGCCGGCGTGAATGCAGCATAGGCCGGTGCCGGCGGTGTCGGACTGAAGAGCGCGAACTGCGGCAGTTTGCCTTGCGCGTAGAGTTCCCCACGCGTCGCCGTGGTTGGGAACAACGAATCAATGCCGGTCGCGTACGGCGCCTCGAACACCTGGGTAGGGTCGGTGTAGATGTCGCCATAGGAGTGCTGGTAGGCCGTAAACAGCAGCGTTGCGAGCACCGGTGCCTCGCCATTGACCTGGCCTTCGAAGACGGCATCGACGAAAGCGGCGAGCGCGTAGGGCCCTGACATCGGCGCGGATGCCGTCACGGGCATGCCCCGCGCCTGCATGGCGCGATGGGTTGCCAACGCCACATAGCCGCCCTGCGAATAGCCGGTGATAAATAATTTCCCCGAATCCGATGTCGAGGAGGCGCTCGCCGTTGGCAGCGCACTGCGCGCGGCCGTCAGCGCATCAATCATCTCGCCCGATTGCTGATCACCGACCAGGAAGGCGTCGTATGGCAGCGTCGAGGTGTCATAGCCGACATAGTTGGGCGCCACGACGATGTAGCCCTGCGATGCGAATGCAGCCGCGAGGAAAATCCCTTCCGCGTTCTGCTGGTTGGTGAGATCGGCGATGTTAAAACCGCGATCGGTTGACGTTCCGTGTGCGTAGAGCACGACCGGTCGCGGCCCCGTACAGCCCGAGTGGCTGCCGGTGGGCACCATGAGTGCGCCGGAGGCAGTCGTCGCCTCGTTGGCGCCGCCGAGTGTGGCGTATTCGATGTGATAGACCGCAATGTCGCACACCGGCGAGCCGACCAGGTTCAGGACCTGCTGGATTTGCTGATTGGCGGCGCCCGTGAGCTGCAGCAGCAGCTGGGCCGCGTTGATCGTTGTCAGCAGCTGCGGCGGGGTCTGCACCAGCTGGCCCGGTGTGGGCGCCGGCTCGGTGGCGGTGCCGCCTGCTGAACCAGAGATGTCTCCCTGGCAAGCGCTTAGCACCGCGGTACACAACAGCAGCACCGCACCCATCGTTGCCGGCATCAGTCTGTAAGGGCGCTCTCGGGTCGTCATAATCATAAGTCACTGTAGCGATGGCGAGGACCGGCGCGCTGTAGCCGCCGTGCGGCAACGCCTGTAGGACGGAACTTGCGCGCGCGATGCGGTGCGCAGACCCAGCGCTAGTCGTGCCACGCCGGAAAGGGTCGCAGACCGCGGAAGAACGTAAAATCGTGATTGGGCCACAACTGTGCGCCTTCGGAGCGCGCCAGAGATTTGAGCCGTCGAATGCTCTGCAGTGCCAGCGTCTCATTGTCATTCCAGCAGAATCCCGGCGCGACCTCGTCGTCGAGGTTTTCCTGCAGATCGGCGGCATCACCGCACAAGACCACGGGTCGGCCATGGGGCAATTCGATCAGGAGCGACATGTGGCCGGCCGTGTGTCCGGGCGTCAGCAGCGCGCGCACACCGGCGGCGAGTTGATATTCGTCGCTCTGGATCCGCCAGCCCGCAGCGTCTGCGATCTCATCGCCGAATACGCCACCATCCTGCCCGGCGCGTGCGGCGGCGAGTTCATCGCGGTGAACGTGTACCTCACAACCGGGAATATCGCAGAGGCCGCCCGCATGATCGAAATGCAGATGGCCCAGAAAGACCACATCGATATCTTTGACGCCAAGTCCCAGCCGGTTCAGGTAGTGCGGAATGCGCTGTTCCTCGGACATCTGCGGTGGCTCAAACAGCGGCCGCATCGGCTCGAAGAAACGCCGACGCAGCTCGGGGTTAGCGATTTTGCGGTAGTCGCACCCGACGTCATAGAGAATCCGTCCGTGCGGTGTCTCGATCAGAAAGGCCAGGATCGGCGCATCGATGTATACGCCCTGCCCGCGGTTACGCGTCGAGACGATCTTCTCGTAACGCTGTGTGCCGGTCAGTAGCGGCCAGAGCTTCAGCGCGCGGGACATCGACCGTGACGATCAGCCCAATGCGGAATGATACAGGCCCAGCAGTTTTATCCAGGCGCGTTCCGCGTCGGGTTTGTTGTAGATCGGCGTGCCATCGGCCTGCATCGGCATATCCGCTACGCACCAGCCGTGCTGGTCGCGCGGATACACCTCGATTTCGGCCGGCACTTTGGCGGCGGCGAAGGCTTCGCGCAGCTTGTCCTTTGCATCGGGCTGACGCTGGTCATCATTGCCTGCCACCGCGATATAGAGTCGTGCCTTGATGCTCGCGGCGAGCAGATGCGGGCTGTCCGGCTTCTCCGTGACGAGACCGCCCCCGTGAAAGGAAGCTCCCGCGCCCACGCGCTCGGGTATGGCCGCGGCCGTCCGGATCATCAGCGGACCACCCATGCAATAGCCCTGCGATCCAATCTTCTTTGACTTGTTCACCTGCGGCTGCGCATCCAGAAAGCCGATGTAGGCCTTGGCATCGGATTCGACCGCACCGGGCGCATCCAGCGGCCCGGTCAGTGGCGGCAACTTGGCCCGATCCGCGTCGCTCTGGAAATTGAACGACGGCACATCCGTGAACAGCGGGGACTTGGCGGTTCGGTAGAACGGATTGGGTATCAGCACGGAGTATCCAACCGAGGCCAGGCGTCGACCAAGCTCGCGAAAGACGGGCCGCAATCCAAACACATCGGTCCACACCAGCACGCCCGGGTGACTGCCGTTGGCGAGATGAAAAAAGGCGCCATCGCAACTCCCATCGGGAGTCGGGATGGTGACATCGCTCTCTATGACATTGGCGGCGGCCGGCATGGCGCCCGTGCTGGCGGCCAGCCCTACGGCGGCGGACAATGTGACAAACTCGCGGCGCGAACGGTCGTCCGGCGACGCGGCATCCGACTTGCGATCCCGGCCCTCGTGTGTCATGTGTCAGAGCCTAGCATGGTAATACGGAACCTGCGTCCCGATGAGAGCAGCCCCGGTGAGGCCAGCCTGGGGCGTGATATTTGTGGTGAACTCGAGCAAGCCCTGCGGCGCGAATGGCTGGTCACCAATGGCATCGGCGGGTACGCCGCCGGTACGCTGGCCGGCTCTCAGAGCCGTCGCTATCACGGCCTGCTGGTCGCCGCAACGGTACCCCCGGTGGGACGTACCCTGTTTCTGGTCGACCTGGATGTCAACGCCGAGGTGTGCGGTCGGCATTACGAACTGGCCTGCCACGAGTACGGCGGCGGCGTCATTCATCCGCAGGGCCATCGCCTCCTGCAGAGCTTCCGGCTCGACGGCACGGTGCCGACCTGGGCTTTCGCCTTAGGTCCCGTGCTCCTGATACGGCGCGTGTTCATGGCGCGCGGACACAACACCACCTACATCCAGTACACCCTCGCGCGCGGCGATGCGGCGGTAACGCTGCAATTGCGGCCACTGTGCACGGCCCGCGACTATCACTGGCAGCGTCGCGGCGGGGAGGGCTTTGGCGTCGTCGCGATCGCGCAGGGCTGCCGCGTCGATACCACGGACGGCAACCCGTCGCTCGCCATCACCGCGGATCACGGGGCATTCCGTGAATCGCCCGACGTGCACTGGAATCTCTTCCATCGCCAGGAGGCCGAACGCGGGCTCGACAGCATCGAGGATCTCTATTCGCCGGGCTTGTTCGAGATCCGCCTCGAGCCTGGCAGCAGTGTCACGCTCTGCGCCACCATCGAGGCGCAGGCCACGCCCGCCGCCGAAGCCCTCGCCGCACTGCGCGCGCACGAGAGCCTGCTGCTGAATTCGGCCGCGGTGTCGGAACCGGCTTGGATCCGCCGGCTCGTGCTGGCAGCGGATCAGTTCATCGTTTCACGGCCCGGCGCATCCTCCGACGGCAAGACCGTCATCGCCGGCTATCCGTGGTTCGGCGATTGGGGACGCGACACCATGATTGCGCTGCCGGGACTGGCCCTGGCGACGGGTCGACCCGCCATCGCCGCGCAGGTTCTTCGGACTTTCGCGGGCTTCATCAGCGAGGGCATGCTGCCGAATCGGTTTCCCGATGCGGGGGAGGCGCCCGAGTACAACACGGCCGATGCCACGCTCTGGTACTTCGTGGCGCTGCACGATTACCTGCAGTTCACGGACGATATCGGACTGGCGCGCGAGCTTTGGCCCGCGCTGCACGAAATCCTCGACTGGCACCGGCGCGGGACGCGGCACGGGATTGCGATGGATCCGGTCGATGGCCTGCTGCGCGCAGGCGAGACCGGCACACAGCTCACCTGGATGGACGCCAAGGTCGGTGGTTGGGTGGTTACGCCGCGTAGCGGCAAGGCCGTTGAGATCAATGCACTGTGGTGCAACGCGCTTCGGATCGCAGGCGACATCGCCGCAAGGATCGGCGAACGCGCAATGGCAGAGGACTGTCGGGAACGCGCCGGCACCGCAGTCGCCGCGTTTCGGGAGCGGTTCTGGTACCAGGCGGGCGGGTATCTCTACGATGTGATCGATGCGCCGGCGCGGCCCCCGGATCACTCGCTGCGGCCCAACCAGCTGCTGGCGCTGGCACTGCCACATCCTGTGCTTGCGCGGGATCGCGCACTGGGGGTGTTCGCGGTGTGCGAGCGCGAGCTGCTGACTTCCCACGGCCTGCGCACGCTTGAGCCTTCGGACCCCGCCTATGTCGGCACCTACGGCGGGGATCAGTGGCAGCGCGACGGCGCCTATCACCAGGGAACCGTGTGGCCCTGGCTGCTCGGATCCTTTGCGCGCGCGCACTATGCACTTCATCGCGATCGCGAACGCGCGGTGTCGTACCTGGCGCCGCTCGAGCAACATTTGATGGATGCCTGCATCGGGCAGATCAGCGAGATCTTCGATGCCGATCCGCCGCACCGTCCGCGCGGCTGTTTCGCGCAGGCGTGGAGTGTGGCCGAGATTCTGCGCGCCTGGCGCGAAATTCACGGCACCATGCCGGCGGTGCCCGCGGCCTGAGGAAGCTTCAGCAGCGCCTGTCCCATGCGAACCTGCGTGCCCTCGCGGATGCCCTCGCAAAAGGCAAAGTTCTGCGGTGCCAACACGATGATGGTGGAACCGTGTTGAAACCAGCCCATCTCCTCGCCCTTGGCAAGGTCCGCATCGCAGGCAATCGGATTCGGGCCGCGATACTTCAGATGTAACAACAGGTCAAGAAAATGCAGGCGGATACTTGCCACGAGCACCGCCGCGATCGGTACCAGCGTGATCAGATGATCGGACGATGCGAGGCGGCAGCGCAACGTCGCCCGCTCGTTGCGGCAGAACAATGACTCGACGCGCTTGAGTGCGGTGGGATTGACGTTCCAGGTGTCGCCCGGCACGTAGTTGACCTGTTCGACGCGGCAGCCATAGGGTGCATGGAATCGGTGATACATGCCTGCGGTGAGCCGCAGCGTTGCGTACCAGCCGCGTGCGTAGTAGCGCACCAGCGTCTCATCGCCGAGAAGTTCCATGAGTCTGTAGGGGCGCCCCTTGGCCTGGAGCACCACGCCATCGACGATCTGGCCCGTGGCGCCCACGATGGCATCGCAAGGGCTTACGAGCGCACCCGGATCGCCGTCGACCGGGCGTGCACCGGCTTTGAGCTCGCGAATGAAGCAATCGTGCAGGCTCCGGAAGCGCGTCTTCTTGGCATCGCTCAGGTCGACGTCGGCAAACAGCCGCCACAGCGCGATGCTGGCCCGGCAGATCCAGGGATTCTCGAGTTGACTGAACCAACCCATGAATCGCGTCAGCGATCGGCGCGGAATTCGATTGGTGAGCAGGAAGTTGATGCGTTCCTGCTGCAGCGCTTTGTCGAGGGCGAGTCGCAAGTTCATTGTAGTGTCATACGCATGAAATACCCTTGCCACAGAGGATATCCGTGAGCACAAGCACTATCGTTGCGGTATCGGTCGGCGCCGCCATCATCGCCCTGTTTCCACGTCTGCGTCGGCGGCTGCAGCTGTCGCGGGCCAAACACCGCTCGCTGGCCGGCCATGCGCGCATCGGACGATGGCTCGCATCGCTGATTCGCTTCTACGAATACGACGAAGCGCACTTCTTTCGCGCCGACGACGCGCCCAGCGACATCCAGGCGCAGCGGCGTGCGGGTTTCAGCCGCCTTGCGGCACTCTATGTGGAGCGTTTTGCGAAGACCGCGCGCCTGACGAACGAAGTGCAGCCGGAGATTGCGGATCTGCAATTCACCTCGCGCTATCGCGTGCCGTTCCAGTTCAGCGGATTCGTTCGCCGACATTTCAATGCGGGCTCGTTCGTCGAGTCCTCCGCCGGTCCGACCACCACCGACCTCGATGGCAACCGCCGCTACGATCTGACCGGCTCGTATGGGGTCAATGTCTTCGGCTACGACTTCTACAAGCGCTGCATCGAACGCGGCGCCGAACTGGTGCGCAATCTCGGGCCGGTGCTTGGCGCCTATCACCCGGTGACTGCATACAACGTGCACCGGTTGCGTGCGATTTCCGGGCTCGATGAGGTGTCCTTTCACATGTCGGGCACCGAAGCGGTCATGCAGGCGGTACGCCTCGCGCGCTATCACACGCGGCGCCGCTACCTGGTGCGCTTCTGCGGTGCCTATCACGGCTGGTGGGGCGACGTGCAACCCGGGGTTGGCAACCCCAGCGTGGCCCACGATACCTTCACGCTCAGTGAGATGGACGAGGCCACCCTGCGCGTGCTGCGCAGTCGTCGCGATATTGCCTGTGTGCTGGTCAATCCGCTGCAGGCGCTGCATCCGAATGTCGGCGCGCCTTCCGATTCGACCCTGCTCGACAGCGCTCGGCGGGCGCATTTTGATCGCTGCGCCTACAGCCAGTGGCTCGGCAAATTGCGTCGAGTGTGCAGCGAGCGGGACATCGCCTTGATTTTCGATGAGGTGTTCGTCGGCTTCCGGCTCGCCGCCGGAGGCGCGCAGGAATATTTCGGCGTGAAGGCCGACCTGGTCACCTACGGCAAGACCGTGGCGGGTGGGCTTCCGATCGGCGTCGTCTGCGGCCGCAGGGAACTCATGCGCCGCTTCCGTGAGGATCGGCCCGCCGACATCTGCTTTGCGCGCGGCACCTTCAATGCCCATCCGTATGTGATGGGGGCCATGCACGAATTTCTGACACGCCTGGAGAGCGAGGAACTGCAGGCCCGCTACCGGGGGCTGGATGAGAAGTGGAATGGCCGGGCAGAGCAGCTCAATCAGCGTCTGCGCGCGGAAGGGCTGAACGTCGAGGTAGCAAATCTGTCGACTATCTGGACCGTCTGCTACCCGCGACCGTCGCGCTACAACTGGATGTTCCAATACTATCTGCGCGCGCAAGGATTGGCGCTTAGCTGGGTGGGCACCGGGCGTCTCATTTTCAGTCTGGACTATACCGATGCCGACTTCGCCGGGGTTGCCGACCGGTTCGTATCGGCAGCCCGGCAAATGCAGCAGGACGGCTGGTGGTGGTCCAGCGATACGCTGACCAACAAGGCCATCAGACGTCGTGTGCTCAGGGAGATGCTTCGCGCTGGTGGCCGAGCCCCATCGGATCGATCAGCTCACCCCGCAACAGGTGAAGTGGCGCTCGGTAATAAAGCATGACGTCGTGAAATGGGTCGGTAATGATTTTCGTGATCCATACCAGCCCGGTCTGAACGTCCTTGATGATGAAGAGCTGCACGGTTCGGAACAGCAATGCACCGAAACCGATCACCAGCCAGATCATTCCCATGTTGCGCACGAAGTCGGCCCTGGTGTCGTGATCCGGGAAAATCCCGAGCAACGAGGGATCGAGCCACAGTACGGCGGGCGATAGTGCCCAGATCGACAGCAGCACCACCTTGCGTCGGAGGTTGTATCCGACCTTGATGTCTTCCTTGTGTTCATGGGTGGCCTGATTGACCGCGTCATAGCCCTTGGGCTCGAAGAAAAAATGTCCCGCCTGGCGACTGACCATGGCAACCAGCCACGCAATCAGGGCGGAAGCGGCGGGGTTCTTGAAGATGGCGACATAGGCGGCCAGGAAGCTTACCGCGCTGAGAAGGTGCAGCGATTGGTTGATACGGCTGTGGTGATAGTAGCGATGGTCGTCCCAACGCTGGATTTCGAGAGCTCGCAGGAAGCTTTGCATGGTGTCCTCTTGGGCTGTGTCGGCGAAAGGCGCAGATAAGCAAATATAACGATCAGGTTACAGAGATATTAAGGTCGGCCATACGCCGTTCACAGAACTGTTGTCTGCGCTTCATCAGATCGTCATCGAGAGGCGCCATGGTGCGATGGCACATGAGAATCATGATTGTCAGTGATGCGTGGTTCCCGCTCACCAACGGCGTGGTCACTACGCTCGCGCAGACTGCAACCTGGCTGGGACGCTTCGGCTACGAAGTGCGTATGGTGACTCCGCGCGACTTTGCAACCGTTCCTTGTCCGACGTATCCGGAGATTCGGATAGCGGTGTTTCCCTATCGGACCATGGCGCGGCGCATCCGCTCGTTCCAACCGCATGCCTTGCACATTGCCACCGAAGGGCCGTTGGGGCTTGCCGCCCGTCGATATTGCGTGAGCCAGGGATTGCGCTTCACCACTTCCTATCACACGCAGTTTCCGCAATACCTGCGATCGCGACTTCCGATTCCCCATGGGCTCTCATACGCGGCGCTGCGCTGGTTTCACGGCGCGGCCGAGCGCTGCATGGTCAGTACCCCGACCGTAGCGGCACAATTGACCGGTCGCGGCTTCAGCAATCTCGTGCGTTGGCAACGTGGCGTCGATACGCAGCTATTCCATCCGCGTGCGAAGGGCTTCCTCGAGTTGCCGCGACCCATCGCGGCCTACGTGGGGCGGCTGGCGATCGAGAAGAACATCGATGCATTCCTGCGGATGCCCTGGGCTGGATCGAAGCTCGTGATCGGTGACGGTCCGGAGCGGACACGCCTCGAAGCGCAGTATCCGGCTGCCCGCTTCGCCGGCTTTCGCTTCGGTGATGACCTGGCAGCGCACCTGGCGGCCTCCGACATCATGGTGTTTCCGAGCCTCACCGACACCTTTGGACTGGTGAATCTCGAAGCCATGGCCTGCGGTGTGCCCGTCGCGGCCTATCCGGTCACCGGACCGATCGATGTGATCGAGGATGGCGTAACCGGTGCGCTGGACAACGATCTGGCGCGCGCCGCTACACGAGCGCTGCTGGTCGACCCGGCGGCGTGTCGCAAACGTGCTCTGCGGGCCGGTTGGGACGCCTGTGCGCGCGAATTCGAAAGCAATTTGGCCGAATGCCGCCCGCATGCGCTCTCATACCGGAGCCGTCGCCGTGCCCTGGTCGATAGTCTGGTGATTTGAGATCTGGGCCCGATAGCAGTTATCACGGGTACCACGCACGGCATCGGTCGCGTGACGAGTCGCGAGCTGGCGCGGGCCGGATATACCGTAGTCATGCTGAGTCGGAACCTCCAGGCGGCGACCCGCATCCGTGACGAGATCGCGGCACAGATGCCGGGCGTGGAGGTCCATTGCGTACGATGCGACCTGGCATCCCTTGCGAGCGTGCGCCTGTGTGCGCAAGTCATTCGCAGCCGTTTCGACACGATCGCACTGCTTGTCAACAATGCCGGGATGGTGAGTACCCGGCATCGGATGTCCGAGGATGGCTTCGAGCTCACATTCGCAACCAACCACCTGGGGCCGTTCCTGCTGACGAGTCTGCTGCTGGATCGCATGGCGATCCCCGGTCGCATCGTCAACGTCGCCTCGCGAATTCACTATCGGGGCACGCTCGAGCTCGACGAGGTTACCAATGCCAAAGGCCCATACAGCAGCCGAGCGGCCTACGCGCAATCCAAGCTCGCGAATGTGATGTTTACGCTCTCACTCGCGCATCGACTGTCCAGTAGAGGGGTGACGGTCAACTGCCTGCACCCTGGAGTGATTGCAACCAACCTGCTGCCCGGCTGGTTGCGCCTGGTGAAGCCGTTCATCAGCCGCGAGATGTTTGATGCGGAGCGCGGCGCGAAGACGACCCTGTACCTGGCGCTATCGAAGGATCTGGCCGATGTCAGTGGCTGCTACTTCGATGAGAACCAGCGCCGGCAGGCACCGGCCGCCAGAGCCGCGGATTCTGACCGGCAGGAGTTGCTGTGGAGCGCCAGCGAGCGCTGGACGGCTGGCGACCGACCCGGTCGAATTCGATGCTAGCGGGGGTGCGCCGATTCCAGGGCAAGCAGCACACGATCGATCTGGCTACCGAAGAATGCCTGCGGTTTGGAGGGCGTGACGTCCTCCTGCTGCTCGCGCTTTGATATCTCGAGCGATGCGCGTCCGAACGCCTGCCGCAGCGAGTCCGCCCCTGGCAAAGCATCCCGATAGAAAGCCTCGCCAAAGTAAGTGAGGGCACGATCATCGGAACAACCGAACGAGGTCCGATCGGCATCGGCAGCGGCGATGATTGCCGTGTGTTCGTCCTTCAACGCCTCGATGAAGGCGCCGGCATAGCAGGCCGAAATGACGATCACGCGCCACTTGATCCCCGAGTCGCGCAAGGCCGACGAAAGGTTCTCGGCCGTCACCTGCTCGAGTGGCAGTGAACCGTTGGAGACCGACAGTTCGGGATCGGATGAACCGTGCGAGGAGAGAGACAAAAAGAGAATGTCACGATCGACATCCATCTTTTGAGCGAGACCCTGCAGCACATAGGTTAAACCCGAGACCGTCGCGAGCGGATGAGTCTCAAGATCACGCCGATCGTTGATCAGCAACAATTGCCGCGAGGCACTCCCATATCGGGTGCCTACCACCCGGGCGGCCAATTGAATTTCCTCGGCGAAGACTTTCTGCTCCGCGACTCCGGCGAAGCCGACGAAAAAGATCTCCGGCGCGGCGCCATCGCTCGGCGTGACATCGTCCAGCGCATCGTCCAATCGGGACTGCTGATAGAACAGCAGCGGTTCGGCAACGGCGGGTGATGCGGTCTCGTCGCCGTCATCGCCTGCTTCAGGCGCCAGCCACAGCGACGGGCTGATATAGGCGGCGTCGGCAAACCAGCCATAGCCCAGCAGCAGCACCAGCCCGATGAGCAGCGCGCGCGGCTGCGCCATGCCGGTAGTGGATTTGAGCGCGCGGGACACGTAGAGCACGGCGTACAGCACGAGCGCGATCTGGGCCGCTGCTGCCAAATTGCCGGTCAGAAATCGATCGATGAGTGCCGCTGCCAGCGCGAGGATCGGCACCACCGCAACCACGATGAGGAGTCCATGTCGGTACGACAGGCGCGGCTGGGCAATTCGTGAAAACACGAACGCCAGCAGCAGAATCAGGAGGATCGGGAATCCAATTCCCGCGATTCCATAGACCGCGAAGCGCGCGTCCTCGGGGGCGCCGAGCCGGTCGAGGAGCGCCCACAGGGCCAGTGAGGCTGCGCCAAGTACGGCCAGCATGCGATCGGTCGATGCCGGATCGAGCGAGTCGACTTTCCGCAGTGTCAGCAGGCGGACCAGGGCGTGCATGCCGTGAGATTCCATGTGCTGCGTATATTGAGGGATTGTTGCGCGGCTGCAACTCCTCGTTCATTCTCCGGACCCGACTTTGACGATTGAGATACTGATGCGAGTGGCTCTTGTTCGAGTTCTGGCTCCCTTCCTGGTTTTCTGCCTGCCTTTGGCGGCTCTCGCCACATGGTTGGTGAGGGCCAAGGGACTGCAAAGTCTCTGTGCCTACCTGGTTTCCATTGCGGTGGCGCTGGCGCTGGTGGCCATCGTCACGAGGATCTGGCGGCTGTTCTTTCTGGTCCAGCTGCCCGTCCTGGTGTTGAGCGCTGCCTTTGCGATGTGCACGCTCACGTACAACAGCCCTCCCGGCGATTTGCTCTCTTATGTGCTGGCTACTTCGAGCTGGGAGGAGCTGCGCGGATTCTTCACTATCTGGCAGGGCTTGAGGTATCTGCTGGCGGTGGCGCTGCTGACGGTCGTCTATCTGGCGCTCGCAGTCTGGGCACCGTCCGGCCCGCTTTTTACGGGACG